>Ga0247713_1000580_pt1 | contig 21438 bp, 16 predicted proteins | sample 21E_NmetaG_FD_189936 | JGI IMG/M metagenome (GOLD analysis project Ga0247713, IMG submission 189936) | Soil microbial communities from hillslope of Landscape Evolution Observatory, University of Arizona, Oracle, AZ, United States - 2-1-E_N | ecosystem: Engineered > Artificial ecosystem >... | reverse complement strand
GCGTCCTTCTGCTCGACGGCCTCCCGCGCGTCGGTGATGCCCGCGATGACGTCGTTGCCGAGCTCGTGCTCGTCGAGGCCGAAGTCCTTCGCCCGCTTGGCGGCGGTGGCGACGACGCCTTCGCCCGCGGCGTCGAAGTACGCCCAGACCTCGTCGACGTTGTGGACGGCGCCCTCCTCCGGGTCGAGCTCGCCCGCAGCGAGCTTCTCCTTGGCGCCCTCGAACTCGTGCAGGGCGTGCACCTTCAGCGTGACGACCATCCCCTTGTCGATCCACTGCACGCGCTCCTCGTCGGAGAGCGACGCCGCGGTGCCCTTGCCTGCGAGCGCGTGCGCCACGCGCCTGCCAGCCGGATGATCTTCGGCGAAGCCCGCGAGCGTGCGGTTCGTGCCGTCGCTCTTCTTGGAGAAGCTGCCGTTCGACCAGATCTGCCCGGCCGCCGCGAAGTCCGGCTTCGCGCCCGCCTGCTCGGGCTCGAGCAGGGCGCGGATCGCCGCGACGTCCTTGCCGATGGCGGCGTTGGAGCTGACGTCCGACGCCGGTGCGTACGTCGAGGCCGCGCCTTCCTGCGCGGCCGGCGCGGCGGCGGCCGCAGCCGGCTGCGGTTCCTCGTCCTCCGACCCGCAGCCGGCGAGCAGCAGCGCTCCACACGCCGCCGCAGCGGCGATCTTTCGGTGCATCCCGTCCCCCTGTCCTCGACCGGGCCCCTGGGCATTAGGAACCCCTAATTAGGCCAACCTAACCGATCGCGTGCGGCGGCGCAGCCCGACAGCCTGCGCGGCCTACTCCCACTGCTGCGTCAGCGCCTCGAGCTTGCGCTCCAGCGGCGGGGCGAGCGTCTTGGCGAAGACGACCGTGAAGTGGTGCAGGTCCTTGTAGACGAGCGCGCCGCCGATGACCGGATAGCACAGGCGCGAGCTGCACAGCATGGAGGTGAGGTCGATCGCCTGAACGCGCGGCGAGTGCTCCTTGCGCGCCGCGACGACCGCCGGATCCTCCTCGAGCGCGCCCTCGCGCGGGACCGCGCAGGCGATGCCGGGGCGCTTGCCGGCCGCGATCGCGTCGTCGATGCACTCGGCCGTGCTGCTCGTGATCCGCGGCGTGTCGCGGATGACGACGATGTGCTTGACGGTGTCGGGCAGCGTCCTCCACGCCCGCCGGACGCCGTTCATCTTCGCCTCGAACATCGTGCGGCCCTTCGGCACGTGGACGACGCCCCCGGTGATGCCCACGATGAAGACGGTGTCGATCTCGGGGTGGCGCTCGAAGAAGCGCGGCACGGAGTCGACCCAGCGCAGGCACTGCGAGCGCGTCGGCTCGGGCGTGATCTTCGTCGCGGCGGAGAACACGCAGCTCGTGCGCGTCAGCGACAGGCCATGCCACCCGCGCTGCCGTGCGACGAGGTCCAGCGGCGCGCGCCAGTGCGAGGCGTGGCTGTCGCCGAGCAGCGCGATCGTCCTCCGCGCCCCGCCGGCGGGCGCGCCGAACTCGCACACGCTCACGCCGCTGTCCTTGCGGAAGTTCGCGCACGGCGCGTTCTCCTCGTCCCTGGCGGCGACCGGCAGCGGCACGACCCGGCGTCGCAACGCCGGGTTCTCGCATGGCTGGTCGATATTGCGCGCGGCGGCGCCGAAGCAGGGCGGACCGGTCGAGACGAGGCTCGTCGACTGGCGCTCGGCGGCGCGGATCTGCGCCTCGACGTGCGACGTGCCGCCGAGCAGGATCACCGCCAGGACGCCCGTCGCCGCGGCGCTGCAGGCGAACGTCATGCGCGGCTGTGCCGACAGCCAGGCGCTGCGGCGGACCGGATCCTCGACGAGCACCTTCGTCGCCCATGCCAGCAGCAGCGTCGCCAGCGGCACGGCGATCCGCGTCTGGGTCAGCGAGATGCCGGCGAAGGCGAACGGCGCGAAGACGAGCAGCGGCCAGTGCCAGAGGTAGACGGAGTAGGAGATGTCCCCCAGAAACTGCGCCGGCCTGAGGCGCAGCAGTGGCGACGGCGACCAGCGCGCCGCCGGCATCCCCGCGTGGATGACCGCCAGCGCTCCGACGACCGGCACGGCCGCGGTCCAGCCGGGAAATGCCGTCTCGGTGCTGTAGAAGACCGCCGCGTAGCCGACGGCCGCGAGACCCGTCCACGACAGCAGCGCACGGGCGCCGTCCGGCAGACGCGAGCGCGCGCCGATCAGCGCGAGCAGCCCGCCGGCGCCGAACTCCCAGGCGCGCGTCGGCGTCACGAAGTACGCGGCCGCCGGGTTCGCGGCGGTCTCGGTGATGGAGTACCAGAGGCTGAGGCCGGTGACGAGCGAGAGGACGGCGAGGGCCGCCAGGCGCCGCCGCGCGGTCCACGCCGCGACGAGGAGCAGCAGCGGCCAGACGACGTAGAACTGCTCCTCGGCCGACAGCGACCAGAAGTGCTGGACGGGCGAGGCGCGGTTGTCGGCGGCGAAGTAGTCGACCGCGTCGGACGCCAGCTGCCAGTTCTGCACGTAGGCGGTGCTCGTGCCGATCTCCGTGAGGAACTGCTGCCAGTACAGCTGCGGGACGAGCACGATCGTCCCGACCGCGCAGACGAAGAGCGTCAGCAGCGACGCGGGCAGCAGGCGGCGCGCGCGGCGCGCCCAGAACTGCCACAGCGACAGCGTGCCCGTTCGCTGCACCTCGCGCAGCAGGTGCGCGGTGATGAGGAAGCCCGAGATCGCGAAGAACACGTCGACGCCGACGAAGCCGCCCGGCATCGCCTCCGGCCAGACGTGGAAGACGACCACGGTCAGCACGGCGAGAGCGCGCAGCGCCTGGATCTCCGGGCGCACCTCCGAGCGCTTGGGCTTGTCGGCCATGCGGTCGGTCTCTACCCAGGCCGTATCGGGATGAGCGCTGCTCACCATCGCGTGCTACCGCCCCGCCGGCCGCGGATGTCGCGCCGCCGCCTCGATCAGCGGCCGCGTGCGCGGCGGCACCTGGCGGGTGAGCACGATGTAGCTCGTGCAGCGCCGGATCGCGTGCGTCGCCGTGAGCTGGTTGACGATCTCCTGCAGGTGCTCGGTGTCGCGTGCGACGACGCGGCAGATGAGGTCCTGCGGCCCGGAGATCGCATCGGCCTCGAGCAGCTCAGGGATCGACTCCATCACGGCGACCGCGGCGTCGAGCTCGCCCTGGGCCAGCTCGATGAGGATGAACGCGCTGATCGCGTAGCCCATCGCGAAGGGGTCGACCTCGGGGCCGTGCCCGGTGATGACGCCGCGCGCCTCGAGCTTGGCGAGCCGCGCCTGCACGGTCCCGCGCGCGACGCCGAGGCGGCGGGCGATCTCCAGCAGGCCGACGCGCGGGGATGCCCGCAGTGCGGCGATGAGGCGGGCATCAAGTTGATCGATGGGCAAGTTGACCAGTATTTCAGCCTGTATGACGCATCTGCTGTGCTGATTGACCTGTGGCGATGAGCAGACTTGCAACTCCGCTTTGGAAGGCGCACTCTCCAGGAACCCAGAGAGGAGCACGACCGTGTTCGAGGAAGCCCAGCTGTACTCGCCGGTGACGACCGGCGCCGGCGGCGAGGTCACCGTCCACCTCCACGACGGCCATCCCGGCGCGAACGACCCAGAATACCGCCGCCGCCGCAGCGAGATCGCCGCAGCGGCGCTGCGCTGGCGGCCCGGCGAGCGGCCGCCGCGGATCGACTACCACGCGGACGAGCAGGAGGTCTGGCGCACCGTCTGCCGCGAGCTCGCGCCGCTGCACGAGCGGCTCGCGGTCTGCGAGTACCGCGCGGGCCTCGCCGCGCTCGACCTGCCGGCAGACCGCGTCCCCGCTCTCGAGGAGGTCTCCGCGCGGCTGGCCGCGCGCACGGGCTGGAGCTACGTCCCGGCGGCGGGGCTCGTCGACCTGCGCACGTTCTACGCCGCGCTCGGCGACCGCGTCTTCCATTCGACGCAGTACGTGCGCCACCCGGCGATGCCGCTGTACACGCCCGAGCCGGACATCATCCACGAGGTCATCGGCCACGGGCACCTGCTCGCTACGCCCACCTTCGGGGAGCTGCACCGCCGCGCCGGCGCCGCCGCGATGCGCCTGCGCGAGGAGGAGTCGCTGCGCTTTTTGTCGCGCGTCTTCTGGTTCTCGCTGGAGTTCGGGGTCGTCGTGGAGGACGGCGAGCTGCGCGCCTACGGCGCCGGGATCCTCTCGAGCTACGGCGAGATGGGCCAGTTCCGCGCGATGGAGCTGCGCCCGCTGGACCTGCACGAGATGGGCACCGTCGACTACGACATCACGAAGTACCAGCCCGTCCTGTACCGCGCCGAGTCCGTCGCGGAGATCGAGGCCGTGGTGGGCGGCTTCTTCGACACCTGCACCGACGAGTCGATCGAGGAGCTGCGCCGTGAGCGCGCTGTCGCCTGACCCCGCCGCGCTGCCGCACGCGCGGGACCTCATGCCGCTGCACGGCATCGACCACATCGAGCTGTGGGTCGGCAACGCCGCGCAGGCCGCCTACTACTTCGTCCACGCCTTCGGCTTCAGCGAGGTCGCGTTCGCGGGGCTCGAGACGGGGCTGCGCGATCGCGTCTCGCACGTGCTCCGGCAGGGCCGCATCCGGCTGGTGCTGACCGGGACGCTGGACCCGAGCACGGAGATCGCGGGCCATCAGCGCGCGCACGGCGACGGCGTCAAGGTCGTCGCGCTCTCGGTGCCCGACGCGGACGCCGCCTACCGCGAGGCCGTCGCGCGCGGCGCGCGCGGTCTGGTCGAGCCGTTCTCGCTGCGCGACGAGCACGGTCGCGTACGGATCGCGGAGATCGCCGCCTACGGCGAGACGGTGCACCGCTTCGTCGGCCGCGCCGACTACGCCGGGCCGTTTCTGCCGGGGTTCGTCGCGGTCGAGCACGACGGCGACGCGTCGCAGCCGGGGGTGCTCGCCGGCATCGACCACGTCGTGGCGAACGTCGAGCTCGGCGAGATGGAGCGCTGGGTGAAGTACTACGAGGACGTCTTCGGGATGACGGAGCTCATCCACTTCTCCGACGAGGCGATCTCGACGGAGTACTCCGCCCTCATGTCCAAGGTGGTCACGAGCGGCGACGGGCGCGTGAAGCTGCCGATCAACGAGCCCGCCGAGGGCGCGCGCAAGTCGCAGATCGACGAGTACCTGGAGTTCTACGGCGCAGCCGGCGTGCAGCACATCGCCGTCTCGACGACCGACATCGTGGCGTGCGTCGACGCGCTGCAGGCGCGCGGCGTGCGGTTCCTGCGCACGCCGGAGTCGTACTACGACGGCGTCCCTGCGCGGGTGGGCTCGATCGACGAGTCCGTCGACGACCTGCGCCGCCTGGGGATCCTCGTCGACCGCGACGACGAGGGCTACCTGCTGCAGATCTTCACCAAGCCGCTCGGCGACCGGCCGACGATCTTCCTGGAGATCATCGAGCGCCACGGCGCGCGCGGGTTCGGCGAGGGCAACTTCAAGGCGCTCTTCGAGGCGATCGAGCGCGAGCAGGCCGCGAGGGGGAACCTGTAGCCATGCGCTATGTAGCCCTGGGCGACGTTCCGGCCAAGCGCCATACGCAGGTGCGCGACCGCACGACCGGCGAGCTGCTCGTCGAGGAGGTGATGGGCTACGAGGGCTTCTCGGGCAACGAGTCGATCCTCTACCACCTGCGGTCGCCGTGCGACGTGATGCAGGTCGGCGCGTTCGAGCCCATCGTGCTGGAGGAGTGGGTGCCGGACGCGCATGTGCACCGCCTGACGCAGACGGCGTCCGTCGAGGGATCCGGCGACCCCGTCTCCGGCCGCCGCGTGCTCATGTTCAACGACGACGTCGAGATGGCGATCTGCAAGCCGATCGAGGAGATGGCGGGCTACTACCGCAACGGCGAGGGCGACGAGGTGGTGTTCGTCCACGAGGGCTCGGGCGTCCTGGAGACCGTCTTCGGGTCGCTGCCGTACCGGCAGCACGACTACGTCGTCATCCCGCGCGGCACGACGTACCGGATGACGTGCGACGACGGGCCGCAGACGTGGCTGACGTTCCACACGCCGGGCGAGATCGAGACGCCCGGCCGCTACCGCAACCGCTACGGCCAGCTGCTCGAGCACGCCCCCTTCTCGCAGCGCGACTTCCACCCGCCCGTGGCCCTGGAGACGCACCGCGAGCGCGGCGAGTTCGAGCTCGTGGTGCGCGCGCGGCGCGGCATGCAGCGCTTCGTCTTGGACTATCACCCCTTCGACGTCGCCGGCTGGGACGGCTACGTCTATCCGTACACGTTCAACATCCACGACTTCGAGCCCAAGTCCGGCCGCCTGCACCAGCCGCCGACGGTCCACCAGACCTTCCAGGGGCCGAACTTCGTCATCTGCTCGTTCTGCCCGCGGCGGCTGGACTGGGATCCGGAGGCGGTGCCGATCCCCTACCACCACTCCAACCTGCAGTCCGAGGAGGTCATCTACTACGTCGACGGGCAGTTCGGCTCGCGCGCCGGCGTGGCTCCGGGGGCCCTGACGCTGCACCCGAGCGGGCTGCCCCACGGACCGCAGCCGGGGCGCGTCGAGGCGTCCCTGGGCGCGACGTCGACGGACGAGCTCGCGGTGATGTGCGACACGTTCCGGCCGCTGCGGCTGACGACGCTCGCGCGCGAGCTCGACGATCCGTCGTACGCGCTGAGCTGGCACGCGGGGGCGCGGGCTCGCGCCTAGCCGGCAGCCGGTGCGCGGGCTCGGCGCGGTCCGGGACGCCGCTCGCAGACGTCGTGCCATCCATGGCTCGTGACAAGGTTGAACGCGAGATGACGAGCGCCGAGCACCGCGCCTGGGGCGTCGTCCGCGTGCGCGGCGGCCCGCCGCGGCCGGCGCTGCTCGACGGCGACGACGTGCTGCTCGCGAGCGACCTGCCACTCCAGCAAGCCATCACGCCGGACCTCGCGCACGCGCTGCGCAGCACCACCCTCAACCCCCTCATCGAGCTCGGGCGCTCCGCCTGGCGCGCCGTGCAGGAGGCCGCCGCCGACGCGCCTCCCACGGCGCGCGTCCCGCTCGCCGACGCGACACCGGTCCTCCCCGTCCGAATCCCGGACTTCGCCGACTTCTACGCGTCGCGCGACCACGCCACGAACTTCGGCCGCATCTTCCGCCCGGGCGCGCCGCCCGTGCGCGAGAGCTGGCGCCACATGCCGATCGCCTACCACGGCCGCGCGTCCACGGTCGTCGTCAGCCGCACGCCGATCCGCCGCCCGCAGGGGCAGATCACGCTCGGCATGCTCGCCCCCACGGCGCAGCTGGACCTCGAGGCCGAGCTCGGCTACGTGTGCGGCCCGAGCGCGGCCGGCCCGATCGCGATCGACCGCGCCGAGCAGCACATCTTCGGCGTGGTGCTCGTCAACGACTGGAGCGCGCGCGACGTCCAGCGCCTGGAGTACGAGCCGCTCGGCCCGTTCCTCGGCAAGTCGTTCGCCACGTCGATCTCGGCCTGGATCACGCCGCTGGCGGCGCTGCTCGACGCGCGCGCGGCGCCGCCGCCGCAGGACCCGGCTCCGGCGTCCTATCTCCAGGCGCGCGACCCGTGGCTGCTCGACGCCGACCTCGAGGTCGAGCTCAACGGCGAAGTCGTCTCCCGGCCGCCGGCGCGCAACCTGTACTGGACGCCAGCCCAGATGCTCGCCCACCTCACGGTCAACGGCGCCCGCGTGAGCGCCGGCGACCTCGTCGCCACCGGCACGATCAGCGGATCCCGCGCGGGTAGCGAGGGCTCGCTCGCCGAGCGCTATGCCGGTGAGCGGTGGCTGTGCGACGGTGACGAGGTCGTCGTCCGCGGGCGCGCCGGCGCCGTCGAGCTCGGTGAGGTGCAAGGCCGCATCGCTCCCGCGACCTGAACTACGCTTGCCTGCAGTGGAGGGAGCAGCCCCGCAGCGCCACCAGCCGGCGCCGCCCGCGCCGCCGGCGACGGGCTCTCGCCCGAACCTCACGGTCCCGCAGCTCTTGGCGTTCGCCGCATTCGCGCTGTACGCCGTCCTGGCGCTGCTGGCTTCCGACAGCTCCACGGTGTCGCCCACCGAGATCTAGGAGATGGGCAAGCTCACGATGTTCCTCATCGCCGCGCTGCTGCCCTCCGACGCGCTGATCCGCTTCGGCCGCAACCTGCTCTTCCAGAGCGTCGACGACCCCGACAGGGCGGCGGCGTACGCGCCGGCGACGACGCTCGCGCAGATCCTCGGCTTCGCCACGTACGTCGTCGTGCTCGCCCTGACGCTGCTGCCGCAGGTCAGCGCGACGGAGTTCACGCAGATCAACGAGGTCGCGCGCCTGCTGATCGTCGCGCTGCTGCCCTCCGACGCCGGGATCCGCTTCGGCCGCGCGCTGTACTTCCGCTCCGGCTCCACGCCGCAGCCCGGCGCCGCGCAGCTCAGGCGCGTCTGAGCGACGTGGCGGCGCGCGAGATACCCTCGGACGCGTGACCGCCGTGACCGCCGTGACCGCCGCGACCCCCGCGACCGCCGCAGAGCGGGAGAGCCGGACGTACGCCGATGACGAGGCGCTGCTCGGCGGCATCCTCGACGAGGTGATCTGCGCGGTCCAAGGACGGGAGGCGCTCGAGCTGCACCGGCGGGCGATCGAGCTGGGCGAGCGCTCGCGCAGCGGCGACGCGAGCGCGGCCGACCAGCTCGCGCAGCTCGTCGCCGACCTCGAGCTGCCCGACATCGTGCTGCTCATCCGGATGCTCACGCGCTGGTTTCAGCTCATGAACCTCGCCGAGGACCTCGACCGCGTACGGCGGATCCGCAGGCTCGACGAGGGGCCGGATCCGCGCCGCGGCTCGCTGCACGAGGCCGTCGCGCAGCTCGCCGCCGACGGCATGCCCGCCGAGGAGCTGTACGCGACGCTCTCCGAGGCCGAGGTCCGCCTCGTCCTCACGGCCCACCCGACCGAGGCCCGCCGCCGCACCATGGTCTTCAAGCTCGCCCGCATCTTCGCGCTGCTGCGCGAGCTCGACGAGCGCCGGCCGTCGGCCTTCGACTGCGCGCAGATCCGCCGGCGGATCGCCGCCGCCGTCGAGGAGATGTGGATCACCGACGAGCTGCGCGCAGTCGGCACGACGGTGATCGACGAGGTCCGCGCCGGCCTCGTCTACCTCACCTCGACGCTGGCGGACGTCGTGCCCGACATCTATCGCGAGCTCGAGGCGACGATCCACGCCACGTATCCCGGCACCGACGTCCGCGTCCCGCCGCTACTGAGCTTCGGCTCGTGGATCGGCGGCGACCGCGACGGCAACCCCAACGTCACGCCGGCGATGACGGCCGCGACGCTGGCGCTCATGAAGGACGCCTGCCTGCGCCAGCACGAGGAGCGCGTCCGCGCGCTCGCCGGGCGGATCACGCTGTCATCGCGCGTCGCCGGCGAGCCCGAGGAGCTGCGCGCGCTGCTCGCCGGCCTCGAGGACCGGTTCCCCGAGCTGGCCATGACCGGCCGCGAGCGCACTCCCGAGGAGCCCTACCGCCGCCTGTTCAAGCTCCTCGCCGAACGGGTACGCGCGACGCGCAAGGGCTGGCAGACCCGCTACGCAAGCCCCGACGAGCTGCTTGCCGACCTGCGGATCGCCGAGCGCGCGCTGCGCGATCAGCACGCGACGCGGCTCGCCGACGACGCGCTGCACGACGTCATCCGCCAGGTCGAGGTGTTCGGCTTCCACTTCGCGCTGCTCGACGTCCGCGAGAACGCCGACGTCCACCGGCGCGCGATCGGCGAGATCCTCGAGGTGCTCGCCGTGCAGTCCGGCTACGGCGAGCTGCCCGACGACGAGCGGGCGGCGCTGCTCGCGTGCGAGATCGCCGATCGCCGCCCGCTGATCCCGCTCGACATCAGCGGCTTCAGCGCCGGCACGCGCAACGTCGTCGAGACGTTCCGCACGCTCCACGACCTGCTGCAGGGCGAGCACGCCGGCGCGATCGACTCCTACATCATCTCCAACGCGACGTGCCCGGCCGACCTGCTCGAGGTCCTGCTGCTCATGAAGGAGGTCGGCCTGGCGCGCGCCGGCGGCGTCGACGCGCGGCTGCGGATCGTGCCGCTGTTCGAGTCCGGCGAGTCGCTCGCGCAGTCGCCGAAGACGATCCGCGCGCTGCTCGACACGCCCGTGTACCGCGCCGCGCTCGATGCCGTCGGCGAGCAGGAGGTCATGGTCGGCTACTCGGACTCCAACAAGGACGTCGGCTATGTCGCCTCCGGCTGGCGCGTGTACCGCGCGCAGATCGAGATGGCCGAGGTCATGCGCGAGCACGCCGTCCGCTGGCGGTTCTTCCATGGCCGCGGCGGCGCCGTCGGGCGCGGCGGCGGCCCGAGCTACACGGCCGTCCGCGCGCAGCCGCCGGGCACTGTGGCCGGGCGGCTGAAGGTCACCGAGCAGGGCGAGATGCTGTCGGCGAAGTTCTCCCTGCGCGAGATCGCCCACCGCGAGCTCGAGCTCACGACCAGCGCGGCGCTCGTCACGACGCACGACCGCTCCGCGCACACGCGGCCCGAGCGCCAGCGGCGCTATGAGGAGGTCGTCTCGCAGATGGCCGAGGTGTCGAGCAAGGCCTACCGCGATCTCGTCTACGACGACCCGGACTTCGCCGGCTTCTTCCACGCGGTCACGCCGGTGCGCGAGGTCTCGCGGCTGCAGCTCGGCTCGCGTCCGGCGCGCCGCAAGGATTCGAGCGCGATCCAGGACTACCGCGCGATCCCGTGGGTCTTCTCGTGGACGCAGACGCGCGCCGTGCTGCCGGCGTGGTACGGCCTCGGCACGGCGCTCGAGACCGCGCGCGAGCGCCACGGCGTGGAGCTGCTGCGCGAGATGGAGGACGAGTGGCCGTACTTCGCGGCGCAGATCTCCAACGCCGAGATGGCCTGCGTGAAGGCCGACCTCACGATCGCCCGGCGCTACGCGCAGCTGTGCGCCGACGATGCGGTCCGCGCGCGCATCTGGGGCGCGATCGAGGAGGAGTTCGAGCGCACCGTGCGCGAGATCGGCGCCGTCCGCGACGAGGAGAGCCTGCTCGACCGCGAGCCGCTCCTGCAGCGTGCGATCGCGCGCCGCAACCCGTTCATCGACCCGCTGTCGTTCGTGCAGCTCGAGCTGCTGCGCCGGCTGCGGGCGCCCGGCGGCCACCCCGACGACCCCGACCTGGTGCGGGCCAGCCTGCTCGCCATCAACGGCATCGCGGGCGGGCTCCGAAACACCGGATGACGCGCGTCTACGTCTGCGGGCACCGCAACCCGGACACCGACTCGATCGCGGCGGCGATCGGCTACGCGGAGCTCAAGAACCACCTGTCCGACGGCGAGACCGAGTACATCCCGGTACGGCTCGGCGACGTCAACGCGCAGACGCAGTGGCTGCTCGACCGCAGCCGGGCACCCGTCCCGGACCATCTCCCGCATGCCTACCTGCGCGCGAAGGACGTCATGCGCACGAGCTTCCCCGTCGCCGGCCGCAACGACCCGGTGCGCAGCGTCGGCCTGATGATGGCCTCGGAGGGCATGGACCTCGTGCCGGTCGTCGACGAGGACGGCGTCCTGAGCGGTCTGCTGACGGAGCGCGCGCTCGCGCGCCGGTACATCCGCGAGTCGCGCGAGGCGTCGCGGCTCGACGTGCCCACGCCGGTCACGTCGATCGTCGACGTCCTCGAGGGCGACCTGGTCTGCGGCGATCCCGCCGTCGAGATCAAGGGGCGCGTTTGGGTGCAGGCGATGCACTCGACAGCCGAGAGCAAGGTCCAGCCGGGCGACGTCGTCGTCATCGGCGACCGGCCGAAGGCGACCGAGCGGGCGCTGGCCAACGGGATCGCGCTGCTCGTGCTCAGCAACGACACGCGGCCCGGCGACAGGGTGATCGAGATGGCCGCGGAGCACGGCGCCTGCATCGTCGTCTCGCCGCTGGACTCCTACGTCACCTCGCGGATGATCACGCTCTCGGAGCCGTGCCGCGCGCTCGCCGAGGACGACCCGCTGACCGTCCGCCGCGACGACCTCGTGCGCGACGTCTCCGAGGAGATCAAGAACGTGCACTACCGGGCGGCGGTCGCCGTCGACCGCCACGGCAGGCCCGTCGGCGTCGTCACGCGCTCGGACCTGCTCAACCCGAGGCCGCGCCGCGTGCTGCTCGTCGATCACGCCGAGCGCGCGCAGACGGTGCCGGGCATCGAGGAGGCCGAGATCGTCGAGATCCTCGACCACCACCACATCGGCTCGATCGAGACGAAGCTGCCGGTGACGGCGATCTTCGATCCGGTCGGCTCGACGGCGACGCTCGTCGTCGAGCGCTTCGGCCAGAGCGGCAGCGACCCCGCGGCGCCGACGGCGACGATGCTGCTCGGAGCGATCCTGTCCGACACGGTCCTGCTGACGTCCCCGACGACGACGGAGCGCGACCGTGTGGCCACCGCCGGGCTCGAGGAGCTGCTGGAGCTCGACGCCCAGCAGTTCGGCCGCGAGATGTTCGAGCACAGCTCCGACGTCGCCGACGTGCCCGCGGCGGAGCTCGTCAGGCGCGACCTCAAGGAGTACGAGATCGACGGCGGGCGCACGCTGAGCGTCGCGCAGATCGAGACCGTCGGGCACGCCGTGTTCGATCGCGCAGGAGAGCTGCTCGAGGCCGCCGAGGCGCACCGCGAGCGCCGCGACCACCTCCTGTTCGCGGTCATGCTGACCGACATCCTGGAGCAGCACACGCGGCTGCTCGTCACGGGCAACGAGACGCTTGCCGAGCGCGCGTTCGAGCAGCCGGTGAAGGACGGCGCGCTCGAGCTGCCCGGCGTGATGAGCCGCAAGAAGCAGGTTGCCCCGGGCCTGCTGGCGGCCGCCGGCGCGGCCTGACGCGACCGCCGCGCGGCGGCGGCGCTGATAGGTGATGAGAGCAGCTAGCCTGGTGCGCATGAGGATGCGGACGGGGACCTGCCGAGCGGCTGTGGCCGCAGCCGGCCAACAGGGCGGCGCTGATAGGTGATGAGAGCAGCTAGCCTGGTGCGCATGAGGATGCGGACGGGGACCTGCCGAGCGGCTGTGGCCGCAGTCGTGGCCGCCGCCCTGTTGGCCGGCTGCGGCGGATCGGACGACGCCGGCGCGCCGGCGGCGAAGGCCGAGCCGAACGCCGGCGACTGGAAGCCGTGGGTCCTGGGCTCCGGCGCGGACGTCGTCGTCGCGCCGCCCCCGCGCGAGGGTTCGGTTGCCGCGCGGCGCGACGAGCAGGCGCTCGCCGCCGCCGTCCGCGGACGCACCCCCGGCCAGGAGCGCCGGGCGCGCGAGCAGGCGAAGGAGGCGGTCGTCGAGCCGTGGATGTCGCACGCGCTGCAGTTCGTCTCCGAGCGCGTCAAGAACCCGCCCGTGTCCTCGCGCGCCTACGGCCTGGTGAGCATCGCGATGCACGATGCCGCGATCGCCGCCTACCACTGGAAGCAACGCTACCGGCGCGCGGCGCCGGCACGCGACGATGCGCTTCTCGACGTGCCCGCCGACCCGTCCTATCCGTCCGAGCACGCGGCGATCGCGGGCGCCGGCTCGCGCGTGCTCGAGTACCTGTTCCCGGAGGCGCCGAAGGCGCGCCTGGAGCTCGACGCCGAGGAGGCCGCGGAGGCACGCGTCGCGGCGGGCGTGAGCTATCCGAGCGATGCCGAGGCCGGCCTGAAGCTCGGCCGCGACGTCGCCGCGCGCGTGATCGCGCAGGCCAGGCGCGACGGGTCGACGCGGCGCTGGGACGGCAGGCGGCCGCGCGGGCGCGGGTACTGGGAGCCGCCGCCGGGCTCGATCGCGCGGCCCGTCGAGCCGCTCGCCGGCACGTGGGACACCTGGGTCCTGCGCGACGGCAAGCAGCTGCGCCCGCCGCCGCCGCCCGACTTCGGCTCGGCCAAGTTCCGCGCCGAGGCCAGCGAGCTGGTGCGCATCCGCAAGAGCCTGACCCCCGAGCAGAAGCGGATCGCGAGCTTCTGGGCCGGCGGCCAGGGCACGCCGCTGCCGGCGGGCGTGTGGAACCAGGTCATGCTCGAGTACGTCCCCGAGCGGGGGCTGAGCGTGCCGCGCCAGACGCGCGTCTTCGCGCTGCTGAACGCCGCGATGGCCGATGCCGGCGTCGCCGCGTGGGACGCGAAGTTCACCTACTGGGGCCCGCGGCCGGAGAACGCGATCCGCGATCTCGGGCTGGACCGCGATTGGGAGCCCTACCTCGACACCCCGTTCTTCCCGGCCTACGTGTCGGGTCACTCGACGTACTCGGGCGCGGCCGGCAGGGTGCTCGCGCACCTGTTCCCCGACGACGCCGAGCTGTGGCGTCAGAAGGCCGACGAGGCCGGGATCTCGCGCCTGTACGGCGGGATCCACTTCCGCAGCGACAACGTCCACGGGTCGCGGATGGGCCGCGAGATCGGGCGCCTCACGATCCAGCGGGCCGAGCAGGACGGAGCGCAGTCTTGAGGCTGCCGCGCGGCGGCACCGCGCTCGTCGCCGCGGCGCTGCTCGGGCTCGCCGCGGGCTGCGGCGGCGACGATGACGAGGAGGACCGCTTCGGCGCGATTCCGAAGAAGACGATCGTCGCGCCCGCGAACGAGACCGCTCCGCGCTGGCAGGAGCTCGCCCGGCTGCGCGGCTCCGGCGAGGCATCCGAGAAGGTGACCGTGTCCAAGGACGCGCTGCAGTGGCGCATCCGCTGGGGCTGCGACGAGGGCGACATCGAGATCCGGGTGGAGCCCGCGCCGAAGAACACCGACGGGCTGGCCACCGGCAGCTGCCCGGACCGCGACAGCGTGATCTGGGTCGGCTCCGGTGAGCGGACCATCGACGCGCGGTCGCCCGGCGGCTTTCGGATCGTCATCGAGGAGGAGGTGCGCACCCCGCTGCGCGAGCCCGAGCTCCCGGAGATGCGCTCCCGCGAGGCGCGCGAGATCGCGCGCGGTCGCTTCATGCCCGTCGAGCTCAAGGGCCGCGGGACGGCGACGCTCTACGAGCTGCCGGGCGACCGGCTGGCGCTGCGCATGGAGGGCTTCGGCACCGAGCCGAACCCGGATCTCGACGTCTGGGTCAGCGAGAGCGCCGAGCCGACGTCCACGCGCCGGATCTTCCGCGCCGGCCACACGACGGTGGGCCGCCTGAAGTCGACGATCGGCGACCAGAACTACCTCCTGCCCAAGGACGTCGAGGCGCGGCGGGTGCGCGCGGTCGTCGTGGTCAACAACCGCGAGCGCATCGCCTACGCGGCCGCCAGGCTCAGGCGCTGAAACGGGGCCCACGCCCGAAGCTGCTGCGCCGGGCCGCGAGGCCGTATCCTGCGCTCCGCGCATGCCCGGACCGCCCGTCAAGATCGCGATCGCCGGTGGTGGATACGGCGCCAAGGTCGCGCTGCCGGTGCTCGGCGAGCTCGACGAGCTCGAGCCGGTCGCCGTCTGGTCGCGGCGCGCGGAGCGCGCTTCCGACCTGGCCGAGCAGCACGGCCTTCAGCTCGGCACGGCGGACCTCGACGAGCTGCTGGCGCATCCCGGCCTCGAGGCGGTCCACGTCGCGACGCCGGTCGCCACGCACGCCGAGGTCGCCATCGCCGCCGCCCGCCGCGGGCTGCACGTGCTGTGCGAGAAGCCGCTGGCCATGGACCTCGCGCAGGCGCGCGAGGTCGCCGCGGCGATCGAGCAGGCCGGCGTCGTCGGCGCCGTCAACTACGGCCGGCGCTTCCAGGATGCGCGCGAGCGCGTGCTGCAGCGTGTCGCGGAGGTGGCCGGCGAGCCGCGGATGGTGTCGATCTCGCTCGTCTTCGACGACCACGCCGAGCCGGGCTCGCGACCGTTCACCTGGGTGCAGGACGCGTCGCTCGGCGGCGGCCGGCTGCAGGGCTACGGCGTGCACGACCTCGACCTGCTGCTCGAGGCGTTCGGCGGCGTGCAGTCCGTCGCGGCCGCGACCGATGTCGGTGTCCGCGAGCGGGCGGCGCCCGACGGCACCCCGCACGCCGTCACGGCCGAGGACGCCTATGTGATCCTCGTGCGCTTCCGCGGCGGCGGCCTGGGCCAGATCAGCCTCGTGGCGACCGCGCGCCACAAGCGCGGCGACAGGATCGAGGTCCACGGCGCCGATGGCACGGTGCGGCTGGACGCCGACAAGCGCCTGCACTGGGGACGCGCCGGTGAGGAGCTGCAGATCGAGGGCCCGCTCGGCGCCAGCTCGAAGGACGCCTACGCCCGTGTCGCGCGCAACTTCTGCAGCGCGATCCGCGACGGCGCGGCGGCCGACCCCGGGCTCGGCGAGGCCCTGCGCGTGCAGGCGCTGCTCGACGCCGTGCGCCGCGCCGATGCCGAGCGGCGCTGGGTCGAGCCCGAGCAGGTCTAGATCCAGATGGCCCGCCGAATCACGCTCGTGCGCCACGGCCAGACCGAGCGCTCCATCAACAGCGTCTACTCCGGCCGGCTCGACGTCTCGCTGACCGACGTCGGCCGCGAGCAGGCGCAGCAGACCGCGCGGCTGCTCGCCGGCGCCGGCGTCGACGCGGTGATCACGAGCCCGCTGCTGCGCGCGCGCGACACCGCCCAGGTCATCGCCGGCGCCACCGGCGCGCAGCTGCGGGTCGACGAGCGGCTGACCGAAGTCGACTACGGGCCGTTCGAGGGGCTGGACCGCGAGGGCGCGCGCGAGCGCTTCGGCGAGGTGTTCGAGGCCTGGCGCGCCGACCCGTTCGGCTCGCCCGTGCCCGGGATGGAGCCGCTGACCGAAGCGCTCGCGCGCGCCCGCAGCGCGACGGCCGAGGCGCTCCAGGCGCACGAGCACCCGCTGATCGTCGGCCACCAGGGCATCCTGCGGATCGTGCTCGTCGCGCTCGGCGAGATCGAGCCAGGCGACTACTTCCAGACGCGGCTGAAGGAGGCAGAGCCGGTCGTCGTCGAGGCTCCGGCGGTCCGTTGAGCTCCGGCCGCAAGTGCGCGCCCGCTCGCCCAAACGTGCTTGACGGCCGGCCGACGGCCCTGTCTGCTTGAGGCCATGAAGCTCGAGTTCAGGAACCTGGGGCCGTGGATCTTCGGCACCGAGCAGCTCAAGCGCTTCACGCAGGACTCGCCGATCATGCCCGACGTCTGGCTGCAGTACGGCCGCGAGCCGGGCGCCGCGATCGACCTGCTGCTCGAGCCGCACGCCCAGTCCAGCACCGCCGAGCTCGCCCAGGCGGTGCTCGAGGCCGACCACAGCGCGACCGATCCCGCCCCGCTGCAGCTCGCCTACAACGGCTCGCACGTGGCTGTGCGGCTGACGTTCGGCGAGCTGCTGCGCAGCGTGCTGCCGCTGTCGGAGTGGTGGCAGCAGCATCTCTGGCCGCCGGCGGCCGACGCCGTCGCCGACGTGCTCGCATCGCGTCGCGAGGAGATCGTCGAGGGGCTGAAGGAGCCGATGCGCGAGCAGGGCCGCCGGCCGGTGCGCGAGGGCGAGCTGGCCGGCGCGCTGATCTGGTTCACGGGGCTCGTCGGGCGCATCGCATGGGAGCTTGCGCATCCCGACGCCGACCAGCCCGACGAGGAGCCGCCGCCGGGGCTGACGTACGACCTGCTCGTCGAACTCGCCGCCGACGCGCTCGGCGAGCTGCAGCGCCTGCCGCCGCCCGGCCGCCCGCTGCTGTGGTCGGTGAACCGCAACCGCCCCGCGCGACCGGCGCTGTGGCGGTCGCGCAACACGATCAAGGCCGACGCGGCCGCGCTGCTGTTCGACCTGCGCTGCGACGACGTCTGCTGGGCGGTGATCGACTCGGGCGTCGACGCCACGCACCCGGCCTTCGCCCGGCGCGGCCCCGACGGGCTCCCGACGGGCGAGTCGCGCGTGAGAGCGACGTACGACTTCACCCGCCTGCGGACGGTCCTCGCCGGCACCGGCGCCGACCGCGACACGCTCGGCGACGAGGGCGACGAGCAGCGCCGCGAGATCGAGACGCGCCTGCGCTCGGGGCGCGCGATCGACTGGGCGCTGCTGGCCGGCCAGCTCGAGGTGGACGGCTCGGACCCCCGGCAGGCCCCCGCGCACGAGCACGGCACGCATGTCGCCGGGATCCTGGGCGCCGACTGGGCGGCGACGGACTCCGACCCGCCGCGCCGCAACGACATCCGCGGCGTCTGTCCGGACATCGGCATCTACGACCTGCGTGTCTTCGACGGCGCCGGCGCCGGCGACGAGTTCGCGATCCTGGCGGCGCTGCAGTTCGTGCGCTGGCTGAACGCCAACGCGCCGGTGCCGGTCGTCCACGGCGTGAACCTCAGCCTCTCGCTCGACCACGAGGTCGGCTCCTACGCCTGCGGCCGTACGCCGGTCTGCGAGGAGTGCGAGCGGCTCATCGGCGGCGGCACGGTCGTCGTTGTCGCGGCCGGCAACGAGGGGCGCGCCTTCGTGTCGATGGCGTCGGGGCCGACCGAGGGCTACCGCCAGATGTCGATCACCGATCCCGGCAACGCGAGCGGCGTCATCACCGTCGGTGCGACGCACCGCCACCAGCCGCACACCTACGGCGTCTCGTACTTCTCCAGCCGCGGCCCGACCGGCGACGGGCGCGCCAAGCCAGATCTCGTCGCGCCCGGCGAGAAGATCACGGCGCCGGTGCCGGGCGGCGGCCTGAAGAGCCTCGACGGGACGAGCATGGCCGCGCCGCACGTCTCCGGTGCCGCCGCGCTGATCCTCGCCCGCCACCCCGAGCTCATCGGCCGGCCGGACGCCATCAAGCAGCTGCTCTGCTCGACGGCGACCGACCTCGGGCGCGAGCGCTACTTCCAGGGCAGCGGCGTCGTCGACGCGCTGCGCGCCATCCAATCGATCTGACGGAGCAAGGGGGACGCCGGACGTGATCTTCTCGCTGGAGGCGTTGCAGGCGTTTCACGGCGACTCGCTGCTGCTTCACGCGGGCACCGCGGACAAACCGGTGCTCGTGCTCATCGACGGCGGCCCGTCGCGCACGTGGGAGACGAGCCTGCAGCCGCGCCTCGAGGATCTGCGCGCACAGCGCGACGGCGGCGACGGCGCTCTGCGGATCGACCTGGCGATGGTCAGCCACATCGACTCCGACCACGTCGCCGGGATGGTCGACTTCGCGAATCACCTCGTCACCGAGCAGGAGGATTCGCGGCCGCTGAGCTACGACGTCAGGACGCTGTGGCACAACTCCTTCGACGACGTGCTCGGCAACGACGCCGAAGAGCTGCGCGCCGCCGCCCTCGAGGTGCTCGAGCAACCCGTCGGCGACGCCGCCGCCGACGAGGTCCGCCTCGCCGGCCTCGCGGTCGTCGCCAGCGTCGCCGAGGGCCGCGTGCTGCGCGACCAGGCCCGGACGCTCGGCTGGGCCGTCAACGAGCCGTTCGACGGGCTCGTCGCGCTGCCCCCGAACGGGCCGCGGACGATCACGCTCGGCGACATGAAGCTCACGGTCGTCTGCCCCGGCCAGCAGCAGCTCCAGCGGCTGCACAAAGCCTGGGACGACTGGCTCGAAGACCACCCCAAAGCCGTCGCGGGCGCCCTTCCCGCGGCGGTCACGCGCGACAACTCGCCGTACAACCTGTCGAGCATCGTCGTCCTCGCCGAGTGCGGCGGCAAGCGCATGCTGCTCACGGGCGACGCGCGCGACGACCACATCCTCGAGGGCCTGGAGCAGGCGGCCGTCGCCGAGCAGGACGGCACGGCCCACGTCGACATCCTCAAGCTCCCCCATCACGGCTCGATTCGCAACATGCGACCGCAGTTCCTCGAGCGCGTCACGGCTGACCACTACGTCATCTCCGCCGACGGGCGCCACGGCAACCCGGAGACCGAGACGCTCGACCTCATCGTCGCCAGCCGCGCCGACGACGACTTCACGATCCACCTCACCAACCGCGTCGGCACCGGCACGCTGCAGGCGCGCCTCGACGCGTTCCTGGCCGCCAAGGAGGCCTCCGGCCGCGCGTACGGGATGAGCTTCCGCGACGAGGCAGCGCACTCGCTGCGCATCGACCTGCTGCAGGAGAGCTGACGTGGGCGAGCACGACGACCTCCTCAGGCGCTTTCAGCCGGCGCTGCGCTACGACTCCAACGAGCAGTTCTTCGCCGACAGCGCCGCCCAGTACACCGACGCCCCCGGGATCCAGCTGCGCCGCATGCCCGAGGACGGCAAGCAGGGCGCGCTGCTGGCCAGCGCCGTGCCGACGGGCGGCGAGCCGCAGCTCACGCTGGACTTCCTCGGCCCGCAGACCTACGGCAACGGCGCGAAGGTCGAGAAGACCGACGTGATCGGCGTGCGCGGCCGCGACTACCGCGACCAGTACGTCGCTCTGCGCATCTCCAGGCCCGACCTCAACAATCGCGTCTACGGCCGCGCCGTCGAGGCGACCGGCGGCCGGCTGTGGCTGCAGTACTGGTACTTCTACTTCTACAACGACTACCAGCTGGCGCTCGGCTTCGGGACCCACGAGGGCGACTGGGAGTGCCTGCAGCTCAGGATCGGAATCGAGGGCGACGTGCCCGACATCGCGGTCTACGCGCAGCACCGCCACGGCGAGAAGCGCGACTGGGAGGACGTCGAGAAGCTGCGCGACAGCCCCGACACGCCGATCGCCTACATCGCGCGCGGCTCGCACGCCGCGTACTTCGAGCCCGGCTACCACCAGACCGAGGCGTGGTACGACATCGCCGACGGCAATCGGCCCGCGCCCAGGCTCGCGCTCGAGATCGTCGACGACGCCGCGCACGCGTGGATGCGCTGGCCGGGCCGCTGGGGCGACACGACGCCGCGCGACCGCGGCGCCGACCTCGACCAGTCGGCGCCGACGGGCCCGGGCACCAAGAAGCACTGGCGCGACCCCAACCGGCTGCTCGACAGCGCCAGGCGATCGGTGCCGCGCACGGCGCCGAGCGCGCCCGACGTCAAGATCACGCGCGGCCGCGGGCACAGGCTGCAGATCGCCTACGACTTCACGAGCCGCACGATCGCCCCGCGCGCGCTCATCGTCACGGTCAACTCGCGCAACGAGAAGGGCGTGCCACCGATGACGCACACGTTCGACGAGGTCGCGACGCGGCCGGCCGGGATGATCGACACCGACGTCGAGCTGCATCCGGAGCGCCATTACGACGTCTACGCCAGCACGGTTGCAGGCGAGCCGCCGCAGCCATCGGCCTCGCGGCTGACCGAGATCGACCCGATCGCCGGCGACGAGCGCCCGCCGCTCGGCCAGCGCATCGCGCGCTTCCTCGGCAGGCTCGTGGCGACGATCCGCGGCGACCGCGTCCACCGCTGAGCGTGGCGCCCCGGAGCGCTCGCCGACGTCTTGAAGAACCTGTTGACGCCGGAGGTGAGACCGCGTGCGACTGCAGTCAGCGAAGCGTCCGTGCGGCGGCCCTGTCCGCCTCTACCGCGGCGCGGACGTGACATTGCTCCAGGTGGTCGTTGACGATCCCCGTCGCCTGCATGAGCGCATACGCGGTCTCACCTCCGGCGTCAACAGG
>Ga0247713_1000579_pt1 | contig 21463 bp, 18 predicted proteins | sample 21E_NmetaG_FD_189936 | JGI IMG/M metagenome (GOLD analysis project Ga0247713, IMG submission 189936) | Soil microbial communities from hillslope of Landscape Evolution Observatory, University of Arizona, Oracle, AZ, United States - 2-1-E_N | ecosystem: Engineered > Artificial ecosystem >... | reverse complement strand
GGGATCGACACCGCCACCCAGACCCCCGGTGGCCAGTACATCCCGCCGTTCGTCAAGGGCATGGTCGGCCGCTCCAACTGAGCCTCCGCACACCCTCGGCGTCACGAGGCCCCGCAACGATGCGGGGCCTCGTGCGCGTCCAGGCGGCGGTGATCGGGTAGGTATGACTGGAGGAGGCGTCGGTGGTCGATAGCGAACCTGTGAGCACCCCCCCCACCTCGATCGACCGGGCTCGCCAGGCCCCAGCCGCCAGCACGGTCCCCTCGACCGTCGCTGGCGCACCGGCTCGCCGCCTCTGAACCCAGGAGTAGCCGCCGCCCCCCGGGGGCTCGGCCGGCGAAGGTAGGGAGCGGCGGACGGGCGCCCTGTCCGGAGGAATCGGGCGGACGACATCTGTTCGGGCGCGGGGGTATCCAATTCGCCCGTTTCGGCGATGGCGGGGACAGACGCCCGCCAAGGAGCGTCTCCACCGAAAAGGCGACCTGTCGGCGACGGCAGCGAGCAACGTCACCGGGCCTGCGACCGCAGCTGGCCGGACTACCGAAGTGGAGGAACAGTGACCGCAGGGAACGCCCTGTCCGCCCATGGTGCGGCCTTGATCGCAGCACCATTGCGCCCATGGTTCAGCAAGAGGCTGCGTTCCCGACGAGACGACGAGCGGGGAGCGGTGCTGGTGCTGGCCGCCTTCGGCATGGTGCTGGCGATGGTCGTCTCGGCGCTGTCAATTGACCTGGGCCGGCTGGCCCAGGACAAGCGCAACGACCAGAAGGTGGCGGACATGGCTGCCCTCGACGCAGTCTGGGCTCTGGGCGGCGATTTCCTGTCGGCCGCCCTCCAGAGCGCGACCCGCAACGACTTCGACTACACGGCTCCCGGCTTCGGCCTGACCGCCGAGGCGGGAAACATGGACAGCACCGGCACGTTCCAGCCGGGACCGGCGTCGGGGGCCAGCGCAGTCCGCGTCGAGGTGGCGTCGCTGATGAAGAACGCCTTCGTCTCTGGCGAGCGCACCGTCCGAGCCAGGGCGGTGGCCACCCTGGGCAACGGCACCGGCTGCTACCTGCCCGACATCTGCATCAAGGCCGACGGCAGTCCCTTGGGCACGGTGCGGGTCGGCTCCAAACTGGCCGGCGCCAGTGGCACGGTGGGACCTACCGAGGTGAAGGTTTTGAACAAGCTCATCGCCCCCCTCATCGGAGGCACGGTGAGCCTCGACGCAGTGGGGTGGAAGGGCGTGGCCGACGCCACCGTCACCTTCGAACGGCTGCGGACCGCCCTCGGGCTGGCCGCCGGCACCACCGACCAGGTCCTTGACGCCACAGTCACCTACCGCCAGCTCCTCGACGCCACCGTCAACGCCCTCCACGCCGACGGCTCGCCCTCGGCCCTGGCCGCGGTCACCCCGGTGGCGGCCATCGCCACCAAGGTCAACGCCGCCCTGGGCCTGCAGCTCAAGCTGGGGGATCTGTTCGGCGTCACCGGGGCCACCGGCAGCGGCAAGGACGTGGCCGATGCAACCCTGAGCGTGCTCGACATCGTCCGAGGGGGCGCGTTCGTGGCCGACACTGATCACTTCGTGTCCCTCGACCTGGCAGCGACCGACGTCGGCGCCATTCCGGGGTTCAACTCCGCCAAGGTCAAGCTCGGTCTCATCGAGGCACCCGACACGGCCTCGGGGGCACCCCGGGACGCCGCGGGCTACCACACTATGGCCGAGACCAGCCAGGTCAGGGCCCTCGTCGAGGTCAACCTGATCCTCAACCTGACCGGCCTCGGCCTGACCAACGTCAAGGTGCCGTACTACCTCGACGCCGGGACGGCCCAGGCCTTCCTCGACGCCCTCCACTGCAGTGCGGGAAGTTCGACCCCCGACAGCGTGGACGTTCTTGGCGTGACCAAGGCCGGAAGTTCCAACCTGGCCACGGTGAGCGACACCGGCCTGGCCAGCAAGACCGCCACCCCGGTGCCCGCCACCGCCAGGATCGTCAATGTCGCCGGGCTGGTGACCGTGGATACCAAGAGCGTCCTGACCATCGCCGTCCCCGGCAACCCCGGCACCATGCTCAACTTCACCGCCGACTACGCCACCGGCGCGTCCCAGCCCGTGGCTGGCACGTCGATCAGCCTGCCGACGGTGGCCACCACCGATCTCAAGGTGACGGCCCTGGTACTGGGTCTGGACACCGCGGCCATCGCCCTCGATGTGAGCAATGGCATCAACAACGCCTCGCCGGCGATCAAGGCCAACATCCTCACGCCTCTCTACAGGTCCCTCGGTCTGTCCTTCGCCGGAGCGGACGTGTGGGCGCCGCCGGTGCAGGAGTGCCGGCCGACGTCCTACAGCGTCGATGCGGCCGCGCCGGTGGTTTCGTTCCCCGTCCTGGTGGGGTGACACGTGGCCACTCCTTCGCTCGACGCCGACGTCCCCGGCGTCTCCCGGCGAATCCTGACCGGTCGCCAGCTCCGAACCCGCTGACACTTCGTCTCCGCATCGGTGCTGACACAAAGCTGCGCAAGCCTGCTGTCACTTCGACCGCGCTACGACACCGGGACTGGCGCGTCCTCCCACTCCTCTCCAAGCGGCGGCGGCACGTCGTGTGCTTCGACCCGGAACGCCGGGGACCCGATGAGGTTGCCGACGACGAGGTATAGAAACCCGGGGATCCGGGCTCCGCACAAGCCGTTGGCCTGCCCAGCCGTGCCGTTCGGCGGGTCGGACGGGAGCACTCGCGAGCTGGCGATGTAGGACTGGAAGTGCTCCACCAGGATGCGTCCGTCGAACAGCACGCGCATCGGGCCATGATGCCGGTTATGGCGGTGTGGCCGTCTGAGGCCAATTCATGTGGGCGCCAACTCCTCCTCCACGCGGCCGAGGGCCCGTCGGAGCTTCGGCCCGCAATTCGTTCGGAGCCCGAGTCGCGTCTACAGCACGGCGACGATCCCGCGACGATCGCCCGATGGCTCGTGACGGTCGTCCAGCAACGAGGCCAGGACGACCTCCCGTGACCTTGTGAACGTGAACGGACACGATCCGGCTACAGAGCGAGAATGAGCGCTAGGGCCTCATCGACTGCCCGGAGTTCCCGCGCATCCAGTCGCCCGGCCGATCGACCGAGTCGCTGGCGGTCGAGGACCGTCGTCTGCTCGACGAAACACGGGTTTCCCGGCCGGAAAGCATGATCGTGGGTCGAACGCTCGTCGGGAGGGCGCTCGTCGAGGTGGGTGCGACGAGGGTCGTCGAGAGATTCAGGAACTCGTCAGCCTGCACGACCACTGCGTAGCGTGAGCCCCGCTGCTCGTGCCCACGGCTGCCGCGTAGGGCGGGCAGGTGAAACACTTCGCCTCCGACCATCAATCCTCCCAGCCGCGGCGCGAGCTCGGCCATCTCCTCAGGAGGCCAGCACGGCAATCGAGCCGCCGCCGGTGCAGCCGATCAGGTCTCCATGCGGCCGGTCTCGTGCGCCCACATGGCAATCTCGACGCGATTGCGGACCCCGAGCTTGTTCATCAGGCTGGCGAGGTGGGTCTTGACCGTGCTCAGGCTGATGTACAGCTCACCGGCGATCTCGGCGTTGGTCCGGCCCCGGGCCACGGCCAGCAGGACCCCTTCCTCCCGCACGGTGAGTGGCTCGATCGGTTGCGCCCGCGGCGTTGCGGTCCGTGCGTTCGAGAACGTGGCCAGGAGCCGAGCGGTGATGCTGGGAGCGATGAGTGCGTCGCCGCTCGCCGCGGCCTTGATCGCTTGCACGAGCAGCTCCGGCCCGGCGTCTTTCAGCAGGAACCCCCGGGCGCCGGCCCTGAGGGCGCCGTACACGTACTCGTCGAGGTCGAAGGTGGTGATCACCACGACGGCCAGCGGCTCGGCGACATCCGGGCCGGCGAGCTGGCGGGTCGCCTCGATCCCGTCGAGCCCGGGCATGCGGATGTCGAACAGGCACACGTCGGGCCGGAGCCGGCGGGCGAGCGAGACGGCCTCCCTGCCGTCGGGCGCCTCAGCCACCACCTCGATGTCCGGCTGGGCGTTCAGGATCATCCTGAGCCCCGTCCTGATCATCTCCTGATCGTCGGCAAGCACGACACGGATGCTCACGGGCGACCACCTCGGGGCAGCACCGCGGCCACCGTCCAGCCCCGGTTCCGGTCGGGTCCCGCATCGAGAGTGCCGCCCAGCAACTTGGCTCGCTCGGCCATCCCGATCAGCCCGAAACCCGACATCGACCGAGGATCGAACGAGGCGGCGTCTCCGTCGTCTCGGACCGTGAGCCGCACGAAGTCGTCCTCGCCGTGCACCGCTACCGTGATGCAGGTCGCGTTGCGGGCGTGCCGGGCGGCGTTGGTGACCGCCTCTCGGGCGAGCCGGTAGATCGCCGCGTCCACGGAGGGAGGGAGCCGTTCGAGGTCACCCGCGAGGTGGACCTCCACATGCGGCCGGTCGCCGACGTTGGTGGCGAGGCCCTCGATGTCGACGACCCCCCGTTGGGGGGCGAGGTCCGCCTCCTCGCCGTAGCGCAGCGCGCCGACCATGGCGCGCATCTCGGCGAGGGCACGTGAAGCCTCCTGCTCGATGACGGCGAGCGCGTCCAGCGCCGCCCGGGGGTCGGTCGGGGCGACGACGCGCCCGGCCTGGGCACGGATGACGATGGCCGAGACGTGGTGGGCGACGGTGTCGTGCAGCTCACGGGCGAGCAGCTCGCGCTCGAGCAGCTTGATCTGGTCCATCCCCCGACGCCGGGCCTTGTCCGCGTACCGGGCGGAAGCGCCGACCGCTCCGACCGCGGGCAGGACGAGCAGGCCGAGGACGATGTCGCTGGCGGAAACGTCGTTCGCCTCGGCGTGGATCGTCTCGTTGAACACGCTGAGCAGCGCGGGCACGGCCATGACGGCGGTGCCGATCACGACCTCGCGACCGGCGCCCCACCGGAACAGCGCATAGGGCAGGAGGATCACGACGAAGTAGGCGTTCAGGCCCCGCCAGTCGACCCCGGCGACCAGTGCCGCCAAGCCGACGGCGCCGGTCAGCCCGAAGGCGGTCACCACCGCGGCGAGGGGGTGCGTCCGCCGCCACAGCAGCGCCGGCACCAGGGCCAACCCGACCGCCACGGAGCCGGCGCGCCACACCAGGACTTCCCGGAACGCCCCCTCCAGGATCAGGAGCGGGACGGCGATGGCGAGGACCGCCCAGTCCTGCCATACCCGCGCTGGGGGATCGGGGGCACGCGGCTCGGCCCACAACGAGCGAACGGCGTCGCGCAGCACCCTCCCACCATAAGGAATCCAAGCGCACCGCGGATCGGCCGAAAGTACGAGACGCAAATCGTCCGATCGGTCAGTTGTCGAACAGCCGAACGCCCGATGTGGCGCGGCGCCGAGATCGAGACGATGGTCGCATGACTTCATCGACTGCCAGGACACATCCGACGGCGCTCCTCGGCCGGGTCGCCGGCTGGTGCTTCGACCACCGATCCAAGGCGGTCGGGCTCTGGCTCGTCGCCCTCTTCGCCGTCTTCGGCGTGGCCGGCGCCGTCGGCTCCCGCTTCAGCGGAAGCGCCCAGGTTCCGGGTTCGGGCAGCGCCGCCGGGTTCGCCGTCCTCGAGGAGCACTTCCCCGAGTTGGGCACCGGCGGCCAGACGGGAACGATCGTGTTCAAGGCCACCCAGGGCGTCGAGGACGCAGGGGTCCGAGCAGCCATGGAGGAGCTGTTCGCCCGCGTGGACGCCGGCTTCCCCGACGACTCGGGAGTCCCGCGCCATCCCGGCGGCACCGTCGTCTCGCCGTACTCCGAGCGAGGTCAGAACCAGATCGCCCGGACCGGCCACCTGGCCGGGCTGGTCGCCTACGCGCAGGTGAACCTCTCCGCCCACGTGGACGACACCGAGTCCGGCCTGCTGGGCCGGGCGATCACCGGTCACGTGCCGGCCATCGACGGGCTCGACGTCTTCGCCGGTGGTCAGTACCTCGCCGTCATCGATCCGCCGAAGAGCGAGCTGATCGGCCTGGCCTTCGCCATGCTGGTCCTGATCGCCGCGTTCGGGTCCGTGCTGGCCATGGGACTGCCCATCGCCGTGGCGCTCGGCGGCGTCGGCGCCGGTGCCGGGTTGACGCTGCTGCTCAGCAACATCGTCACCATTCCCAACGACGCCACGGTGCTCGGGCTGATGATCGGCCTCGGCGTCGGCATCGACTACGCCCTGTTCATCGTCTCCCGCTACCGGGAGGGCCTCCACGCCGGGTACTCCCCCCGTGAGGCGACCGTGGCTGCTATGGAGTCGGCCGGGCGGGCCGTCGTCTTCGCCGGAACCACGGTGATGATCTCCGTGCTGGGGCTCCTGCTGGTCGGGATCGGGTGGATCGGCGGGCTGGGCATCGCCGTGTCCGCCACCGTGCTCGCCACGATGATCACCTCGACGACGCTGCTCCCCGCGCTGCTCGGCTTCGCCCGGGAGCGGGTGGAACTCACCCGCTGGCGCGGTCTGGTCGCCGCCGGGTTCACGTCCGTCGCCCTCCTCGGCCTCGGCATCGGGATGGCGCCCGTGGCCGCCGCCGGTGCCGGGCTGGCTGCGCTCACGCTGGTCGCCAGCGTCGCCGTACGGCCGCTGCGCCGCCCCCTCCCCCGCCGGGTCGCCAAGGCCGTGCCCGCCACCTACGCCTACCGCTGGAGCCGGGGCATCCAGCGCCACCCCCTGCGGTGGGTGCTCGGTGCGACCGCTGTGCTGGTCGTCCTGGCCGCCCCGGTCACGAGCCTGCGCCTGGGCTGGGCCGACGAGGGCAACTTCCCCGAGGACACCCCCACCCGCCAGGCGTACGACCTCCTTGCCGACGGCTTCGGCGACGGGTTCAACGGCCCGTTCGTCGTCACGGTCGTCCCGGGTTCCGGCGACTCGCCCGCCGACGTTCTGAGGCTGCAGGCGACCCTGGCCGTCACCGAGGGCGTGGCTGCGGTGACTCCGCCGGTGACCGACGACCCGGCGCAGCCCGGCGCCTACGTCATGAGTGTCATCGCCTCGACCGCACCCCAGGACGAGGCCACCACCGCCCTGGTCCGCCGGCTCCGCAGCGACGTCATCCCCAGGGCGGTGAGCGGGACCGGACTCGACGTCCAGGTGACCGGCGGCGCCGCCGTCGCCATCGACATCACCGACTACCTGGCCCGGCGCATGCCCGTCTTCTTCGGCGCCGTGCTGGCGCTGTCGTTCGTGCTGCTGATGACGGTGTTCCGGTCGGTGCTCGTACCGCTGAAGGCGGTCCTCGTGAACGTGCTGTCCATCGGTGCCGCCTACGGCATCGTCGTGGCCGTCTTCCAGTGGGGCTGGGCCGGCGAGCTGATCGGCATCGAGGGCGGCCCCATCAACCCGTTCATCCCGATGATGCTCTTCGCCGTGGTCTTCGGCCTGTCGATGGACTACGAGGTCTTCATGCTCTCCCGCATCCGGGAGGAGTACCTCCGCACCGGCGACGCCACCGCCTCGGTGGCCGACGGCCTGGCCTCGACCGCCCGGGTGATCACCGCCGCGGCGGCCATCATGGTCGTCGTCTTCGCCTCCTTCATGCTCGAGGACATGCGAGAGATCAAGATCTTCGGGCTCGGCCTCGCCCTGGCGGTGTTCCTCGACGCCACACTGGTGCGCATGGTGGTCGTCCCGGCCACCATGGAGCTGCTCGGCGAGCGCAACTGGTGGATCCCCAGGTGGCTCGACCGGCTCCTCCCCCACATCGACATCGAGAACGGCGACATCGAACATGGCGACTTCGGACATGGCGAGCCGGCCGCCCCCGTGCCCCCGAAGGTCCCGAGCCTGGTCGGCCCGGCGCCCACGGGCGGGCGGAGCTGAACCATGGAGGCGACCGAGCCCACCTACCCGATCCAGTTCGACGTCGACTACGCCGACGGCCCTCGCAACCGGCTCACGACGTTCTTCCGCCTGGTCCTCGCCATCCCCATCCTCGCCGTCCTGGCCGCGGTCGGTGCTTCAGGCGTTTCCAGCGTCGACGGCGGCACCCCGTTCCTCTGCATGGCCGCCGGGACCTTGTTCCTCCCGCCTCTCCTGCTGATCGTCGCCCGCCAGAAGTACCCCCGTTGGTGGTTCGACTTCAGCCTGGCCTGCCTGCGCTTCCACAACCGGGTGGCGGCCTATCTCCTGCTCCTGCGCGACGAATACCCCTCGACGGACGAGGAGCAGGCGGTGCACCTGGAGCTGCCCTACCCGGACGTACCTTCGGACCTCAACCGGTGGATGCCGCTCGTCAAGTGGTTCCTCGCCATCCCCCACTACGCCGTCCTGGTCGTGCTCGACGTCGCCGTCGTGCTGGCCGCGGTGGGTGCTTGGTTCGCCATCGTGTTCACCGGCCGGTACCCGCGCCGGCTGTTCCACTTCACCGTCGGCACCATGCGCTGGCACAACCGGGTCGCCGGCTACGCCTTCGCCCTCGTCACCGACCGGTACCCGCCGTTCCGGCTCGCCGCCTGAACGCCGGCGATTGAGCGAGTTCTGTGTGGATCAGTCCTCGCCGTCAGCTGACCACGTTGACGACGACGCCATTGGGGTCGAGCTACACGGACCCCGCTCGCACTGAGTCGTCGTCCTCGGGCTCGTCCTGGGAAGACGCCGGCGTGGGCCACAGGCGGAGGGACCAGACGGCGATGGCCACGCCGAGTGCGTCGCCGACGAGAACGTCGCTCAGGTAGTGGCTCCGGGCACGAACCAGCGACCAGTGCGAGGCCGTAGTGAGGAGCACCATGGGCCAGCACAGCGACGGCATCTCCCGCCACGCGGCGACGGCGAACGCAGTGTCAGAGGCGGCGTGGCCGGATGGCATCGAGGAGGTAAGGGGACCGAAGGGTCCGGGCCCGGCCCCCCTGGGTCGTCGACGGTGGATGGCCGGCTTCAGTGCGAGATTGGCGACGGCGGCCGTGGCGCCGTAGCAAGCGCTGGCCCGAACAGCAGCCCGCCTGCCCTTCTCTCCTCCGGAGAGGACCAGAATGCCGGCGAACGCTGCCCAGAACGGGGGCTGCTTCACGACACGTCCGACCTGGTCGAGGCCCCCGATGAGCGTCATCGCCCGGTTCGCAGCGTGGACCGGCCTCGGCCATGCCGGGTCGCCGCCTCGGCGCAATTCACGATCCGGGTGTCCGACGCAGGCGTGGTGAGGAGTACATCCTCCTTCCGTACCCACTGTCGGCCGGGTCCACTTGCCGGCGGCACTCAGCTCAAGGCGGGAGGTTTGAGGGTGGTGCGTCGGCAACGCGTGGAGATCCGCTCGAACAGCTCGTGCTTCGCTCGGGGGTCGGGCCCGGCGATGGGCTGGCGTAGATCCCGGCGACCAGGCCGGGCGCGCGTAGGACGGCGATGCCGGCGAGAACCATCCCGACCGCCGTGAGCACCGCCACCACCGGCAACAACCCGTCCTGGGTCTGGCCGGACGCCAGCGCCGCGGTCTGCGACGACGGACGTCGCCTAGCCAGCAGCCGTCATGCCGCTCCGGCGACGAACTGCTCGGCGGTCTCGTACTCGACGGTCCGGCTGGAGGGGCCCGGGGGCAACGCCACGGCCTGGAGGGCCGGGCGCAGTATCTCGGTGGTGAACCGGTCGGAGTGAGCCTTGGACGCCCAAACCGCGGTGATGACCACGGTGTCTCCGGCGGCGCCTGCGTAGCGGGCCAGCAGCCCGTCGGGCTCCGTCGTGGGCAAGGCGGCGAGCAAGGCGTGATAACCGTCGAGAGAACCGCCGGCGACCTGGGTGCAGGTGATGTATGTCATGCGCTCAGGATCGACGAAGGCGGCGCTTGGCGCATCCGCCGAATCACTCATCTTGTACTCACTGGGCAACGCATCGGGATCCGGTTACCTTGCGGGCGTGAAGGGTGCGCTCGTGGGTCGGGCACTCGAGCGTTCGTCGTTGCTGGGCTGGCTCGACGAGGCACTCGCCGGCACCGCCCTGGTGGGCCTGATCTCAGGCGACGCCGGTGCCGGGAAGACCCTCCTGCTGGAGGATCTCCTGGACCAGGCCGTGGCCCGGGGAGTCGTCGCTGGCCTCGGTCGGGTTTCGGAGCAGGAGGGCGCACCGCCGTTCTGGCCGTGGAGGACGGTGCTGGAACGCCTAGGTGGGCCCGACCTGCTGGCCGGCGCCGAGGGACTCGACCGCGCCGCGGAGCGGTTCGTGCGGTTCGAAGAGGTGACGTCGTGGCTCTGCGGGGCCGCAACCGAGGCCAACGGGTTGGTGGTGGCCTTCGACGACCTCCAGTGCGCCGACCGCTCCTCGATGCGCCTGTTCTCCCATGTGGCCCGCAGCCTCCGCGGTGACCGGGTCCTGCTCATCGCGACGCTCCGGCCGGCGCCGGCCGATCACGCCGAGGGCTTCCCGACCCTCCTCGCCGACCTCGCCCGCCTCCCCTCTCGTCGGGCACTCGACCTCGGCGGTCTGGGCCGGGACGCCGTCGCCGAGCTGCTGGGGGCCGACACCGCGGCGCCGGCCGTCGACCGGGTCTGGGAGCTCACCAGCGGGAACGCCCTCTTCGTCAGCGAGCTGGCCCGGCACCTCTCGAGCGGTCGCGATCTGGCCGACCTGCCCGACACCCTTCGGGATGTGATCAGCGTCCGGGTCTCCGCTCGGACGACGAGTTGCATCGACGTCCTCCGAATGGCCGCGGTGGTGGGCCGCGAGTTCTCGGCCGGCGTGGTGGCCACGGCTCTTTGTCGGCCCGCCATACACGTGCTCGAGGATCTCGACGAAGCAGTGTCCGCCGCGCTCGTCGCCGCCACCGGCGTCCCAGGACGGTTCCAGTTCGTCCACGCGCTGGTCCGTGACGCCGTGGAGGCGGGTGTCGCTCGGCCGGTGCTGGCACGGCTACATCGCGAGGTGGCCGAGGCCATCGAGGCTTACGAAGGCGTCGGCGACGACCAGCTGTCCGACCTGGCCCGCCACTGGGACGAGTGCTCGGTCTTGGGTGACGAGGCGGTGGCCGCCGGCTGGAACGAGCGGGCCGCGGACGCCGCGCAACGGCACTTCGCCTGGGAGGAGGCGGCCCGGCTCTACGACCGGGCGGTGGCCTTGACCGGGCCCTCCGCTGATCCCGTCGACCGGCACCGCCGTCTGGTCGGCGCGGCACGGGCCCGCCTGCACAGCGAGGAGATCGGGTCGGCCGTGGCTCGCACTATCGCCGCCGGCCGTGCCGCCCGCCACGCCGGTCGGGGCGATCTCTTGGCCGAGGCGGCTCTCGTCGTCGAGGGCCGCGGGGGCAGCGGCGGGCCGGAGATCCCGGCGCTGATCGTGCTTGCCGAGGAGGCGCTCGCCGCTGTCGACGACATCGACCACGCCCGGCGGGCCCGGCTGCTTGGCCTGCTGGCCGCGTTGTGCTTCTACGTCGAACCCCACCGGTGCGTTGCGCTGAGCGACGCGGCGGAGAAGGCGGCCGGACGGGCCGACGATCCGCTCGCCTCGGTCGCCGCCGTCCGCGCCCGGCAGATGACCAGCTTCGGGCCGCAGCACGCCGAGGAGCGGCTGGCGCTCGCCGATCGCATGGGCGAGGCCGGCCGTGCCCTCGGCGATCCGTCCATCACCCAGTGGGAGCCGCTCTGGCGCATCGACGCGCTGCTCGAACTGGGTCGCCTTCCCGAGGCCTTCGCCAACATGCCGGCCCTCAGGCAGCAGGTGGCGGCCGGCGGGCACCCGATCGCCCGCTGGCACTTGGCCAGATCCGAAGCCGTCCTGGCCTCGGCCACCGGACGTTGGCAGGACGCGCACCGCTTTGGTCGTCTGGCGAAGGAGCTCTACGCCGCCCAGGAGGGCCACGAGGGCGCCGTGGCGCTCGATCTCGCGCTCCAGGTGTCGGTCGGTATCAACACCGGCTTTCCGTCCACCGTCCTGGACGCCTACGACGGGCTCGACTTGGATCGGGCGCCGGCCTACGTCGGCGACATTCCGAGCCTGCTCCCGTTGCTGCCGATGGTGGCGCTCGGCCGGACGGACGAGGCCCAGAGCCTCTACAGCCGCTCGGCACCCGTCCCCCAGTGGGAGCCACCGCCGTTCCTGTGGCTGCCCCTCCACGTGATGCGCCTCCTCGCCGCGATCGCCCTCGGCCGCATCGACGACGTGGCCCTGCTCTTGGACCGGCTGTGGCCGAGCCGCGGTTTCCACGTCGCCGGCGGGGGTGGGCCCATCTCCTACCTCGGATGCGTCGAGCTGCACCTGGGCGAGGGGGCGATCGCCCTGGGCCGCTGGGACGAAGCCGTCGCCGAGCTCCGTTCAGCCGTCGACGAGGCGAGGCGCGCCGCCACGCCACCGTTCGAGATCCGAGCCGGGGCGTTGCTCGCCGAAGCGTTGGCCCGCCGCGGGCACGGGGACGACCTCGCAGCGGCCGCCGACCTTGTCGCGCGATACCGGCCGGCAGCCGAGACCTACGCCATGGGGCCGTGGGGCGACCGCCTCGAGGCGCTTCGACCGGCGACGCCGTCTCGTCGGCCCGCCCCCCTCTCCTCTCGTGAGCTCGAGGTGGCGGCGCTCGTCGCCAGTGGGCTGAGCAACAAGGCCATCGCCGCCGAGCTCCAGATCTCCTCCCGCACGGCGCAGAACCACGTCCAGCACATCCTGACCAAGCTCGGGGCTGCGAATCGGGCGCAGGTCGCGTCCTGGTTCGCGACCCGGGATTGACGCCCGCGCTCTTTCCCTGCACTCGGTGGTCAGCTGCAGCGGGCCGGTCGTGACAGGCTGGCCACGGCCAGCTTCACGGAGAACGGAACCGCGGGGAGGTCGGCGGGCGCCTCGGTCCCGGCAGCCTCGAAGGCGTCGGAGGCATTGCCGAGGCGACGTCACCCGGCGCCGGCGGTCGGACCCAAGGCGACAGGGCCGCCGGCGGCGGTTTGCTCATCAGGCCAGCCCTGCCCGCATGGTGGGTAGGCGGTCGTGGAAGGCGAGGAGATTGGCGACGAACAGCTCCGGGTGGGTGGTCTGGGGGACGTGACCGGCACCGGCGAGGACCTCCACCTCGGTGGAGGGGACGAGGGTGGAGAGGCGATGGGTCACCGCCGCGAACGGCGACGGGCTCTCGGTGCCGCGGGTGAGCATGAGCGGGACCGCGCCGCCGGCCAACGCGGAAGCGTCGATCGAGAAGAACGCCGGGTCCTTCTGCTCATCGACGAAGGTAACCGCGTTGGCCACGAAGACCCGGCGGAGCGCACGCGGGAGGCGCTCCCACGACCCCGGCCCGAAGGCCACCGTCTCCACGAAGCGCCGGGCGCCTCCCTCGTGATCGCCGCTCTCCAGGACTTGCACCACGGCCTCGATGCGCCGGCGGATGCCGCGGACATCGGCGGCGACATCAGGGTCGTCCGTTCCCTCGAGGACGGCGAACAGGGGAGGCTCGTGGGCGGCCGCGCTCGCCACCAGGTCGGGACGCGACGCGGCGAGGGTCAGGGTGATCGAGCCGCCGTAGGAGTTGCCCGCGACGTGGGTGGGCCCGCCGCCTAGGTGCTCGATCAGGGCGGCGACGTCGGCGGCGTCCTCCAGGCGGCTCCCGGGGCCCGATCCGTCGCCGCTGCGGCTGTGGCCGCGCCGGTCGAAGGTCACGACCTCGAACCGCTCGGCCAGCGGCCCGACGACGGCGCCCCAGTTGTCGGCATCACCCCATCCACCGTGGACGAGCACCAGGCGCTCGCCCGATCCCTGCACCTGCACGTACAAGTCAACACCGTTCACTGTCTCGAGTGTCATCGATCTGCTCCTTGTCCTGTCGGTCGCTCACGCACTCACGGGGAGGGCACACCCCCAGTGTCCGGCGCCGGCCTTCTCCCAACCTTTCCGCCCGCGCGCACCTAGGCTTCAATCGTGTCGGTCCGGGTTCACCTGATCGGTCCTCTCAGCGTCGAACGCGAGGGCGAGGATTTGACGGGCGCCGCTCTGGGGGGTGCCCGAGAACGGCGGTTGCTGGCCATCCTGGCCATGGCGCCCGGCGCGGTGGTGCCCAAGCCTGCGATTGTCGAGTGGCTTTGGGACGACCCGCCCCGGGACCCCGCCGCAGCCGTCGACACTGCTGTGAGCTTGCTGCGCCGCGCCCTGGGCCCAGCCGCCCCCACCCTGGAGACCCGCCGGCCCGGTTACCGCCTGGAGTGCGCCACCGATCTCGACGAGCTCGACCGGCTCGTCGTGGCCGGGCGTTGGGACGCCGCCCTCGCCGTGCTCCATGGCGAGTTCCTGAGCGGGGAGCCGGCCAGCGACTGGGTGGACGAGCAGCGCCGCGAGCTGGGCTGGCGCCGCATCGAGATCCTGGTGCGGGCAGGAGAGGCCGCAGCTCGCCGTGGCGAGGACGACACCGCAGTGTTGCGGTTCACCGCCGCGACCGCGGCCGACCCGCTACGGGAGGACGCCCACCGCGGTCTCATTGCCAGCCTGGCTCGCCTCGGCCGTGCCGCGGAGGCGCTGCGCGCCTATGAGGGGTGCCGCCGGACCTTGCGCGAGGAACTCGGAACGGACCCTGCGCCAGCCACGGCCGCCATCTACGAGCAGGTGCTCGCCGGTCGCCGGCCCGCACCGGGTGAGGAGCCGTTCGCACGTCCTTCGCCGGGAGAGGTGCCGTTCTTGGGCCGGGAGCGCCAGCTCGCTCGCTTGGCCGCCCCACTGGACGGTTGCCAGGTCCGCGTCGTGCTAGGTGAACCGGGCGTCGGCAAGACGCGGTTGCTCGGCGAGGCTGTGGCGCGGCTGACCGGGGGGCGGACGCGGTCGGCGAGCTGCCACCGTCTCATGGCGCCGGTGCCCTATGCGGTGCTGGCCGAGCTGGCCCCGGAGGTGCTCGACGACGGAGCCGCACCCAGTGTTGGTCCTGAGGCGCGTGCGACCCGGCTCGCGAACCGCTGGCTTGACAGCCTCCTCGCCGGCCCGACAGTGCTGGTCGTGGACGATCTGCAGTGGGCCGACGAGCCCAGCCTCGCCGTGCTCGGCCTCGTGCTGCGCCGGCGCCCGCAGCAGCTGCTCTTCCTCGGTACCGCCCGCGACACCGAGCTGGACCCAGTGGGCTCGACCGCCCAGTTCCTGGAGATCGCGGCGTCGCTCGGGCAGCTGGAGCGCATCACCCTCGGCCCCCTGACCCTGGAGGAGCTCACAGCCGGGGGCTATCAGCCGGCCGACTGGGAACGTTGCGGCGGCCACCCCCTGCTGCTCGCCGAGTTGGCCCGTGGCGGCGTCGAAGCCGATCTGGCCGCCCTGGTGCTCGAACGGGCCGCGGCAACGGGTATCGAAGCCACTGAACTGCTTCGCGCCGCCGCCATCCTCGACCGTCCCGCTCTGCTCACCGAGCTGGCCTCCCTCGCCCAGCTCGATCAGCCAGCGGCTCGGAGCGCAGCGGGACGTCTCGCTGCCGCCGGTCTCTTGGCCGAGGCGGGTGGGGAATGGCGACCCCGTCATGACGTCATCGCCGAGCTCGTCCGGGCCGACCTGTCGCCTGCGGCGGCCACGGCGTGGCACGGGCGTGCACTGGCCTTGCTGGAGACGGCGTCGGCGGACCCCGCCGAGCTGGCCCACCATGCCGTGGCTGCCGGCGCGTGGGACGCCTGCGTGCACCACAGCCTGGCTGCCGGTGACCGGGCGTTGGCCGCCTATGGAAACCGGGAGGCTGCCGGGCACTACCGGCGCGTGGTGCGTGTGATCGACGAGCACGGTGGCGGGCAACCTGACCCCCGCCCACTGCGGCGCCGGGCAACCCTGGGCGCGGCCCGGGCGCTGATCGTGCAGGCCCGCACCGAGGATGCCCTGGGGCTACTGCAAGAGCTGCCCGAGGGGACCGGCCGCGACGAAGCGGAGCGACTCCTCCTCGTCGCCGACTGCGGCTGGGCCGACTGGAAGCCGAGCCGGGCCGTCGGCCCCGCCCGCGCCGCCCTTACCATCGCCCGCGACCTGGGCGACGAGGAGTTGGAGGAACGAGTCCACGCGTTCATCGCCAATCCCTACGGCAGCCTCGGGGAGCTCGACAGGGCGACCGAGCACGTCGACGCGGCACTGGCCATCGCCGAGCGGCGCCGGCAGCCTCCTCCCGCGGTGGTGCTGTACCGGCGGGCGATCATTCAGCACCAGCGGGGCGCCGAGCCCGACGCCCTCACGACCCTCGACCGGTGTCGGCAGCTCGCCATCGACCAGCACGACGAGCGGACCCTCGTGTTCGAGCGGGTGGTTCGTGCCTGGGCGCTGGGGGCGTTGGGACGCTACGGCGAGGCACTTGCCGCGCTGGAGGATGTCGCCGCCATCGGCCGCGGCGAGGAGGCGGTGGTTCGCAGCCGGGTGCCGAACACCCGGGCGTCGTTCCTGTTCGACCTTGGCCTGGTGAACCTGGCCCTCGACGCTGACGAAGAGAGCCTGGACATCGTCCGCGGCCAGGGCGGCGGGGGGATCCTGGAACCGCAGATCCACACGCTGTTGAACCTGGCGACCGACCACCTCCACCTCGGCAACCCCGACCGGGCCGCCGCCTGCCTGGCTGAAGTCGACCAGCTCTCGGTCGAAGCGGAGTACGCCCGCTTTCGCTATCTCAACCGGCTCCACTGGGTTCGGGGCCTGCTGACGCTCCACGCCGGCGATGTCGACGCCGCCCTCGGGGAAGCGGCCACCGTCGAGGAGATGGCACACCGCTACCGCGCGCCGAAGTACCAGGTCCGGGCCCACCTGTTGCGCGGTGCTGCGCTGGCTCGGCGGGGGCGTTCGTCGGAGGCGGACGCGGCGGTGTCGTCGGTGCGTACGAGTGTGCGCATCGCTGAGGATCATGGGTTCGCCGCCTTGGCAGAGCAGGGGCACCGGCGGCTCGCCGGGCTCACCGGCAGCAGCCATCATGCCCGCAAGGCCGACAAGATCAGAGCTCGGATCATCGCCTCGGTCGACGGCGCGCTCGCCGGCCGTCTGCGATGACCGCACCTGACGCGGAAGGCGCCACCCACCCGGTGCGGCCCTGTTCCAGGCGGAGGAGCTGCCGGTGTCGTCCATCCGGCGCTCCAGTCCCACACCTACTTGTAGACCCTCACGTAGTCCACGAGGGTGTGCGCCGGCAATGGGGTGATCCCCGGCTGGAAGTCGTTGCCGGGCCAGCCAAGACCCTGCGTGAGCGCCACCATGTAGTCCTTGTTGAAGTTGGCCGCACCCATCGTGTTGGTCAGGCACACTCGGCCGTTGTAGATGATCGTGATGGATTCAGCGGTCCACTCGACAACGTAGGTATTCCAGTCGGCGATGTTCGGGATCATGCAGTAGTTGTTGGTGTCGCTGTTGTCGATGGCCGAAAGCGGGTGATGGATGTAGGGAATGGCCCGGTCGCTGTAGATGCCATAGATCTCGGCGATGTCGATCTCTCCCCTGCCCGGCCCACCGTTCAGGTCCTGCGGGAACATCCAGAACGCGCTGTGGGTTCCTTGGACCTTGGCGGAGATCACCTTCGCTCGGACCTCGACCCGGCCGCGGTTCACGCTCTTGCGCTGGTAGGTCGAGACCGACCCGGACGTGTACTGCGTACTGCGAGGGAGGGCGTCTTCGCAGATGAACGCCGCCGGCTCCTGCCGGCTCGTAAGCACGAGGTTCCCGCCACCAACCGACACGTTGTTCGGGGAGTCCATGAAGCAGTCGTGGTCGTTGGAGTCGAACCCGCTGCCCTTCGTCGTCTGGGGGAGCCACATGGTCCGGTCGAGCGCAGCGCCGTCGAACTCATCGTTGAATGCGCAGGTCCACACGCCGCCACCGGCCCTCGGGATGGTCGGGTGGCCACCGCACGCCGAAGCGGGGACCGTGGTCGTGGTCGGAGCGGCCGTGGTGGTGGTCGTGGGCCTCGTTGTGGTCGTGGTCGTCGCCTTGGTGCACTGTCCCAGCAACTGCTGGAGGACGGTGCACTTGGCGGCGGTGCTCCCCGGCGCGGCCGCTGCCGTTGCCGGAGAGGCGGCGCCGAGGAGTGGGATCATCGCAGCGGCGACGAGCAGAGCGAGGATCGATCGGCACTGCCGACGGCGCTGGGACATGGGGACTGGTCTCCTTCGAGGGTGATGCCGATCGGCCGGCGCATCCCGCGGATGCGTTGACAACGTCTGACCCATGTATCGGCACCGAGTCGCTCGAACGGGAGCACATTCATGACGCCGGGGTCAAGCGTGTTGGAGTTCTCGCACCTTTGTTGCCACTCGCCTGTCGACATCACGCATGCCGAGCCCGACCAATATGAAGAGGAGGCCTATGGCTGCGGCCATGCCCCGACTCCGTTCTTCATGCCTCCGAGCCTTCCCGCTGGCCCCGGACGGAACCTTTCGAGTCTCGGCGAACTCTTGGCGCCGTCCCAGTGATTTCACAGGTTCGATGGGAACGGTCGATCTATGACCAAGTCGAACTCCTTGAGCCGTCTGTACCCCGCCCTGCTCGCCGTGGTCGCGTCGATCATCGCCGGCGCCACGGCCGGCGCCGCGCTCGCCCAGAAGCCGCTCGTCGTCCGGTGCGATCCGCAGCCGAGGATGCGCCGGGGCGGCTGACAAAGAAGCGCCGGATGGAGGAGAAATCGCGTCTCGGCTCGCTATCGTCGCTCCTTGACCGACCAAGGAGGCACGCGTCGCGATGACGGAACCGGACGAGATGGTGAATGTTCGCTACATGGTTGAGGACGTCCAGGCCTCGATCGACTTCTACACCGACCATCTCGGTTTCGAGCTGCGGAGCACTGCCGCGCCGGCGTTCGCCGATGTGACCCGCGGGAACCTGCGGTTGTTGCTGAGCGGCCCGGCGAGCTCGGCTGGGCGAGCCATGCCCGACGGCGCCAAGCCAGGTCCCGGAGGATGGAACCGCATCCACTTCATCGTCGATGACCTGGCCGGCGACGTCGCCCGCTTGCGCGCCGCGGGCGTCACATTCCGCAACGAGATCGTCACCGGCCCGGGGGGCTCACAGATCCTGCTGGAGGACCCGTCCGGAAACTTCGTGGAGCTGTTCCAGCCCGCCGGCGCCTGAGGGGTCCGCGGACCTGATCAGCCCACCCCCGACGCGCTTTCGTCGCCGTAGGGCTCGGCCATGGCGTGGGCGGGCGACAGGAAGCGCCGGCCCGACACCGACTCGGAGCGGATCCGGACGAAGTGGGGGCGCTGGCCGGGCGCCCACGAACGGAGGTGAAGGCGCCGGGCCCGGGCCAGGTCGTCCTCGTGGTCCAAGACTGCGGACGGGCCTTGGATCAGCACGCTCCAGCCACTCTCGAAGACGGGATCGATCCTGTCCACCTGGAAGCCGACGACCGCGCCCTCGATCGCGGCCAGCAGTTTCGTCCCAGGGGCGGAACGGAAGACGACGTCCTCGTCGAGGAGGGAGAAGTTGACCGGGAAGGCCGCCGGGATGCCGTCGACGTTGACGATGACCCGGCCCACCCTGGTCCGTCGGAGGAGCCGCAGGCACTGCCCGCGCGGCAGCACCATCAAGCCGTTGTGGTCGACTTCCATACCGAAGCTTTACCCGCAGCCGGCGCCGGCGAAGTTCTCCGCCTGGGCACCGAGGAGCCGTCGACCCGTCACCATCTCGGAGTGGATGCGGACGAAGTGCCCTGGGGAGCCGGGAGCCCAGCTGTGCAGTCCCAGCGCCTCGGCGCGGGCGAGCTCGTCGCGCCGGGTGATGAGTGACGCCCACCCCTGGACCAGCACGCTCCAGCCGGTACACAAGTCCGGGTCGATGCTGTCGGCCTCGAACGCCAGGACTGCCTTGTGGACCGCGGCACCGAGCTTGCTTCCGGTAGAGGTCCGGAACACGATGTCGCCGTCGAGAAGGGCGAAGTTCACCGGGAAGGCGACGGGTAGGGCGTGCTCACTCACCACGACCCGGCCCACCGGCACCTTCTCCAGCAGCCGGAGAGATGTGTCACGGGACAGGACCTCCATGCCGCTGCGGTCGATCTCCATACCCGACACCTTGGACGAGCAGCCTTGCCGACGATAGGGCTGAAGGTCCCGATCCCGGGGACCGTCCGGCACCGGCGCGACACGTCGTTCGGCCGGGCCGGTCATCATTGGGCCGCATGCGCCGGCCGTTGCTGTGGGGATTGACGGTGGTGGTCCTGGCCTCGGTCACGACCGCCTTCTCCCCCCATCCGAAGGTCACGGGCCGGGTCATCGAGAGCCCAGGCGAGGCGGTGGTGGGGACGGTCGCCCTGGTCGTGGTGGCGGACTTGACCTGGTCAACCGCTCCCCCGGCCCTCGACGGGTATGCCAAGGCCAACCTCTCCATGCGCAGCGCTCCTCGGCGATCCGGTGCCGCTGACACCTACCTGACCTTGGGCAAGGGCGGCCGCTCGGCGGCACCGGCCGGCGCTGGCCCCGTCGACTGGCTGTCACTCGATCGCTTCGACGCCGGCCTACGTCAAGGCGGGACGCTGGGGACGGTGGGCCAGGCCCTCCAGGACGGGGGCCGGCGCTGGGCCCTGGTCGCCGACGACGCCCGGGCCGCGCCCATGGCCGCGACCGCCGCCGGCACTGTCCCCGCCACCCATCCCGGGACCGTGGACGGCCTCCGGCGCGCCCTCCGGGACCAGCCGGATGCCCTCTTCGTGGCCGTCCCGAGCTGGCGGCTGCCGGAGACCGTCGCGATCCTCTCCGGCGTGTGCAACCTGGTCGTGAGCGCCTCGACCCCCGCCGAGAACCGGAGCCTCGGTGTCCTGGCCGTCTCCAACCGGTGCGAGCTGGGTGCCGCCGGCCTGGCGTCACCGTCGACCCACCACGCCCATCTGGTGACACTGCCCGACGTCAGCGCCACCTTCCTGGACCTCGTGGGGGTGCCCGTGCCGGCGTCGGTCACTGGTGGGGCGGTCACGCCGGCCGCCGACGTGGGGCGGTCACACCTGGTGGAGCGCGGGCAGCGGTCGTGGACCGCCGACCGGGCCCGGATGGTGTTCGTGCCCCTGTTCGTGGCCTTGCACGGGCTCGGCGCCGTCCTGGCCGTCCGCCGCCGGCGGGCCCGGCCCCTGGTGGCCGCAGCCCTGCTGTCGATCCCGCCGGCCAGCTTCCTCATGATGCTGGTGCCATGGTGGCGTGCCGGCGTCTGGGGCGGGTTGGTGGCCGGCGGCCTGCTGGCGGCGACGATCGCCTTCGCCGGCGCCCTCCTGGCCCGGCGCGACGTCGGCCTGGGCGCCGGGGCGCTGGCCGCTCTGACCGCGGCGGTGGTCGGCGTCGACGCCCTCTTCGCCAGCCCGCTCCAGGTCGACGCCCCGTTCGGCAACTCCCCCATCGGCGCCGGCCGCTTCTTCGGGGTCGGCAACATCGGGTCGGGGTTCCTCGTCGCCGGCCTCGTCCTCGCCGGCGGTCTGGCCATCGACCGGTGGGGCCGGCGGGCAGTGCCCTGGGTGGGGGCGTCGCTGGCCTTCGGCGCCGTCGCCGGCGGGGCGCCCGGGTTCGGCTCCGACGTCGGCGGCGTGCTGTTTGCCGTCCCCGCCTACGGGCTGTTGCTGCTCGGCGCCCGCCGGGTGCGCCTGGGCCTGGGCCACGTCGTGG
>Ga0247713_1000578_pt1 | contig 21468 bp, 21 predicted proteins | sample 21E_NmetaG_FD_189936 | JGI IMG/M metagenome (GOLD analysis project Ga0247713, IMG submission 189936) | Soil microbial communities from hillslope of Landscape Evolution Observatory, University of Arizona, Oracle, AZ, United States - 2-1-E_N | ecosystem: Engineered > Artificial ecosystem >... | reverse complement strand
GAGGTGACCCTCGTGCTCGCCCGGCCGACGTACTCGTCGATGAGCTTGCCGCCCGGCACCGGGACGCGGACGGGGCTGTCAACCAGCTCAGGCACCTGGGACCTCCTCGGGGCCGACCCTGGCGAGCACGAGCGGCGTCGACGCGGTCGGGGCGTCGGACACCTCGAAGCTCCCGTCGAGCGCGTCGAGGCCGGCGGCCATCCGCTCGGGGTCGTCGGCGTGCAGCTCGAGCACGGGGGCTCCGAGCGCCACCTGCTCGCCCGGCTGCGCCAGCACCCGCACGCCGGCGGACGCGGACACGTCGTCCTCCTTGCGGGCCCGGCCGGCGCCGAGACGCCAGGCCGCGGTGCCGACGGCGCGCGCGTCGAGGCGCGACACGGTGCCACCGGCCGGCGCACGCACCTGCTCGACGTGGCGAGCCCGGGGGAGCGGCGCACCGGGGTCGCCGCCCTGCGCCCGGACCATCGCGTCCCACACGGCGCGGGCGCTGCCGTCGGACAGCGCCGCGGACGGGTCGGCGTCGTGGCGGCCACCGAGCGCGAGCATCTCGCGGGCGACGGCAAGGCACACCTCGACCAGGTCGGCCGGGCCGCCGCCGCCGAGGACCTCGACCGCCTCCGCGACCTCGAGCGCGTTGCCGATGCCGCGGCCGAGCGGGGCGTCCATGGAGGTGAGCAGCGCGACGGTGCGCACGCCGTGCGCGGCGCCGAGACCGACCATGACCCGGGCCAGCTCGCTGGCCGCCTCGACCGTGGGCATGAACGCGCCCGCGCCGACCTTGACGTCGAGCAGCACGGCATCGGCGCCGCCGGCGATCTTCTTGCTCATGATGGAGCTGGCGATCAGCGGCACCGACTCGACGGTCGAGGTGACGTCGCGCAGCGCGTAGAGCGCCTTGTCGGCCGGGGCGACGTCCTCGGTGGCGGCGGCGATGACGGCGCCGACGTCGCGCAGCTGCTGCACGAACTGCTGCTCCGACAACGCCCCGCGCCAGCCCGGGATGCTCTCCAGCTTGTCGAGGGTGCCGCCCGTGTGCCCGAGGCCGCGGCCGGACAGCTTGGGCACGGCCACGCCGAACGAGGCGACCAGCGGCGCGACGACCAGCGACACCTTGTCGCCGACGCCGCCGGAGGAGTGCTTGTCGACGACCGGTCGCCCGACGCCGGACAGGTCGAGCCGTCGGCCGGAGGCGACCATGGCGTCGACCCAGGTGGCGAGCTCGCGCGGAGACAGGCCGCGGAAGACGATCGCCATCAGCAGCGCGCTCATCTGCTCGGGGGCGACGGCCCCGCGGGTGAAGCCGTCGACCACCCAGCGGACGGCGTCGTCGGGCAGCTCCTCGCCGTCGCGCTTGCGGCGGATGACGTCGGTGGCGGCCCAGGTCACGGTGCCCGGTCCGGCAGGTCCTCGGGGCCGAAGGCGCCGGGCAGCACCTGGGTCATCGGCAGCACGCCGTCGGCGGTGTCGACGAGCAGGTCGGCGCCGCCGTGCTCCCAGAGCAGCTGGCGGCAGCGGCCGCACGGCATGAGCACCTCGTCGTCGCCGGAACGGCAGGCGAAGGCGACCAGGCGCCCACCGCCACTGGCGTGCAGCGCCGACACCAGGCCGCACTCCGCGCACAGCGTCAGGCCGTAGGAGGCGTTCTCGACGTTGCAGCCGGTGACGACGCGCCCGTCGTCGACCAGCGCCGCGGCACCCACCTGCAGCCGGCTGTAGGGGGCGTAGGCGGCCTGAGCCGCGTCGCGAGCCGCGGCCCGCAGGGCCGGCCAGTCGGTGCTGGGATCGGTCATGCCGAGGTGCCCTTCCGGTAGGAGAGCCCGTTGGCCGCCGGTGGTCGCAGCCGTTGCGCCGCGAGTCCCAGCACGAGCAGCGTCGCGACGTAGGGGGTCAGGCCGGTCAGCTCGCCGGGCACGGCGTCGACGAGCGAGAACCAGGTCAGCACGGCGACGGCGACGACCAGGCCGGTGATGCCGCCGCGGCGGGAGCCGCGCAGGATCAGCCAGATGCCGAAGGCGACCAGCACGACGCCGAGGAGCAGCAGCAGCGCGTGCACCGACTCGCCGCCGCGCCGCAGCTGCAGCGCATCGGCGTACCCGAACAGCGCCGCCCCGGCGGCGGTGCCGCCCGGTCGCCAGTTGCCGAAGATCATGGCGGCGATGCCGATGAAGCCGCGGCCGCCGGTCTGCCCCTCGCGGTAGGCGCTGGCCGCGGCGATGGCGAGGAACGCCCCGCCGAAGCCGGCGAACGCGCCGGAGACGACGACCGCGACGTACTTCATCGTGTAGACGTTCACGCCGAGCGACTCGGCGGCCTCGGGCCGCTCACCGCAGGCGCGCAGGCGCAGGCCGAACGCCGTGCGCCACAGGACGAACCAGGTGAGCACCACGAGAGCGATGGCGATCAGGGTGAGCACCGAGGTCGCGGTGAGGACGCCGCGCAGGATGCCCGCGACGTCCGAGACGAGGAACCACCCTCGCGCCTCGAGGTCGCCCAGCGGCCCGCCCACGCCCGGGACCGAGAGGACCGGCAGGTTGTCGATCGGAGGCGACTGCGTGTCGCCGCCGCCGGGGACGCCCTCGTAGGCCACCGACGACAGGTACTGCGCCGTGCCGGTGCCGAGCAGGATGACGGCGACGCCGCTGACCACGTGGTCGACGCCGAAGCTGACGGTGGCGACGGCGTGGATCAGCCCACCCGCGGCCCCCATGGCGACGGCGAGCCCGACGCCGGCCCAGGGGCCGTAGAGGTAGCCGGCGTACCCCGCGCCCCAGGTGCCGAGGATGAGCATCCCCTCGAGGCCGATGTTGACGATGCCGGCCCGCTCCGCCCAGAGCGCGCCCATGCCGGCCATGCCGATCGGGACGGCGAGACCGAGGGCGGCGGAGGTGGTGCCGGCGGAGGTGATGTCGTCGGCGCCGGTCAGGACGCGCACCAGGGACAGCAGCACCAGCAGCCCCGCTGCGCCGAGCAGCATGTGCGCGGGCGTCAGCTTCCGGGCGCGCGGGCGCAGCTCCGGCTGCACGGTGCGGGACTGGTGCTCGGGCACGGCGGTCATGCCGCCACCGCCGGGCTCGACGTCGCCTCGGACAGCTGCCGGGCGACCCGCCGCTGCTCGTCGCGCAGGCGGTAGCGCCGGACGAGCTCGTAGGCGATGACGACGGACAGGACGATGGTGCCCTGCATGATGGTGACGATCTCGCGGGAGACGCCTTCGATGTCGAGGATGACCGAGGAGACGTCGAGGTAGGCCCACAGCAGCGCGCCGAAGGCGATGCCGACGGGGTGGTTGCGGCCGAGGAGCGCGATGGCGATGCCGGTGAAGCCGAGGCCCGCGGGGAAGTCGAGGCTGTAGGAGTACGACGCGCCGAGCAGCTGCGGCATGCCGACCAGGCCGGCGACCGCACCGGACATGACCATCGTGGCCACCGTCATCTTCTTCACGTCGACGCCGCTGGCCACCGCTGCGGTCTGGCTCCTGCCGGTGGCCCGCAGGTCGAAGCCGAAGCGGGTGCGGCCGAGGATGACCCAGTAGGCGATCCCGGCGAGCACGGCCACCGGCAGGAAGCCGAACACCTCGAGCGGCGAGCCGGGCACGAGCGGGAGGCCGCCGAGCCGCCCCGACTCGGCGATCGGCGCCGTGCCGATGTTGTTGCTGCCCGCGACCGGGACGGCGACCTTGCGCAGGAAGAACGCCACCAGCCCGGTGGCGATGGCGTTCAGCATGATCGTCGAGATGACCTCGCTGACGCCGCGGGTCGCCTTGAGCAGGCCGGCGAGGCCGGCCCACATCGCGCCGACGGCGACGGCCACCAGCACGATGACCAGCTGGTGCAGCCCCGGCGGCAGGGTCAGCGTGCCGCCGACCCAGGCGGCCGTCATCGCCGCGAGCCGGTACTGGCCGTCGACGCCGATGTTGAACAGGCCCATCCGGAAGCCGATGGCCACCGCGAGCGCCGACAGGTAGTAGATGGTGGCGGAGTTGAGGACCAGTGAGATGCTGCGCGGCCGCTGGCCGTAGTCGAGCAGGAGCCGGTAGGTCGAGAAGACCGGGTCGCCGGCGCCGACGAGCACCAGCGAGGCGAGCAGCAGGGCGAAGGCGATGGCCAGCAAGGGGGCGGCCAGGCCGAGAGCGAGGCTCCTGAGGTCCAGCGGCGCGCCGGCGCGCTGCATCACGCCGCTCCCTGCCCGGCGCCGGTCATCGCCGACCCGAGCTTCTCGGGCGTGACGGTGCCCGGGTCGACCTCGGCCACCAGCCGGCCGCGCAGGATCACCGCGATGCGGTCGGACAGGCCGATGAGCTCGTCGAGGTCGGCGGAGATGAGCAGCACGGCCAGTCCCTGCCGGCGCGCGGCGCGGATGTGGTCCCAGATCGCGGCCTGCGCGCCGACGTCGACGCCGCGGGTGGGGTGGCTGGCGACCAGCACGCTGATGTCGGAGCTCATCTCGCGGCCGAGAATCAGCTTCTGCTGGTTGCCGCCGGACAGCGCGCTGGCGAGCACGTCGATGCCGGGCGTGCGGACGTCGTACTGCTCGACGATCCGCTCGGTGTCGCGCCGCGCCGCGGTCCGGTCGATCCAGGGGCCCTTGCTGTTGGGTGCCTCGGTCTGGTGCCCGAGGACCCGGTTCTCCCACAGCGGCGCGTCGAGCAGCAGGCCGTGCCGGTGCCGGTCCTCCGGCACGTAGCCGATGCCGCCCGAGCGCCGACGCCGGGTCGACCAGCCGGTGATGTCGTCGTCGAGCAGCCGGAGCACGCCGCCGTCGACCGGACGGATCCCGACGAGAGCCTCGACGAGCTCGGCCTGGCCGTTGCCCTCGACGCCGGCGATGCCGAGCACCTCGCCGCGGTGGATGGTGAAGCGAACGTCGTCGACGACCGCCCGCCCGAGCGAGCCCTGGACCGTGAGCCCCTCGACCCGCAGGACCGGCTCGGTGGTGACCGTCGACTCGCCCGTGGCGGGGGAGGGGAGCTCCGCGCCGACCATGAGCTCGGCCAGCTCGCGCGCCGTGGTGGTGGCCGGGTCGACGGTGGCGACGGTCGTGCCGCGCCGGATGACGGTGACGGCGTCGGCCACCGAGAGCACCTCGTCGAGCTTGTGCGAGATGAACAGGACCGTCAGGCCCTCGGCCTTGAGCTCACGCAGGTTGTCGAACAGCTCGTCGACCTCCTGCGGCACGAGCACGGCGGTCGGCTCGTCGAGGATGAGGATCCGCGCTCCGCGGTAGAGCACCTTGAGGATCTCGACCCGCTGCCGCTCCCCGACACCGAGGTCGGCGACGAGGCGGTCGGGGTCGACGTCGAGGCTGTAGCTGTCCGAGATCTCGCGGATCCGGGCCCGCGCGGTCCTGCGGTCCAGCAGCACGCCGCCGGTGCGCGGCTCGCTGCCGAGGACGACGTTCTCGAGGACGGTCAGGTTGTCGGCGAGCATGAAGTGCTGGTGCACCATGCCGACGCCGGCCGCGATGGCGTCGCCCGGGTCGCTGAAGCGGACCTGCTCGCCGTCGACGGCGATGGTGCCCTCGTCGGGACGCTGCATGCCGTAGAGGATCTTCATCAGGGTCGACTTGCCCGCGCCGTTCTCCCCGACCAGGGCGTGCACGGTGCCGGCCTGGACGCGCAGGTCGATGTCGCGGTTGGCGACGACGCCGGGGAAGCGCTTGGTGACGCCGGTGAGCTCGACCGCCACGGGAGACCCGGCCCGTGCACCGGCCGGGCTGACGCCCGGGTCGTCTGCGCTGATCTGGTTCTCCCTGCTGCGAGGACGGGGCCCCGGGGACGCTAGCGCGTCTCCGGGGCCCCGTGGCGTGCTCGGCCCGTGTCGCCGACTAGCTCGTCGGGACGGTGATCTCGCCGTCGATGATCTGCTGCTTGAACTCCTCGAGCTGGTCCTCGATGTCGTCCACCTGGCCGCCGGAGGTCGAGTAGCCGACGCCGTCGGCCTCGAGGTCGTACACCGTCTCGCCGGTCTTCGGCTCGCCGTTGACGACGCTCTCGATGTAGTCGAACACCGCGACGTCGACCTTCTTGACCATCGAGGTCATGATGACGTCGCGCACGCCCTCGGGAGCGGTCTGGTACTGGTCGGAGTCGACGCCGATGGCCAGCGTGCCGGCCGCCTCGGCCGCCTCGAACAACCCACCGCCGGAGCCGCCGGCCGCGTGGTAGACGACGTCCGCGCCGGCGTCGAACATGCCCTCGGCCGCGGTGCGGCCCTTGGCCGGGTCACCGAAGCCGGTGAAGTCCGGCGGCTGGGTGAGGTAGGTCGTCTGCACCTGGATGTCGGGGTTGACCGCCTCGGCGCCGGCGCGGTAGCCGGCCTCGAACTTGGCGATGAGCGGCACCTGCACACCGCCGATGAAGCCGATGTTGCCGGTCTCGGACTTCAGCGCGGCAGCCGCGCCGACGAGGAAGGAGCCCTCCTCCTCGGCGAACACCAGGTTGGCGATGTTGTCGCCGGTGGCGTCGGCGTCGTCGACGATGGCGAAGTTCACGTCGGGGAACTCCTCGGCCACGGTGGCGAGCGGGCCGGAGTAGGCGAAGCCGACGGCGATGATCGGGTTGAAGCCGCTGCTGGCGAGGACCCGCAGGCGCTCCTCCTTGGCGGCGTCGGACTCGCCGGCGCCGGCCTCGGCCTCGTTGGCGTCGACGCCGAACTCCTCCTTGGCGCGGTCGAGACCGGCCGCCGCGGCGTCGTTGAACGACTGGTCGCCGCGCCCGCCGATGTCGTAGGCCAGGCCGACGCGGACGTCACTGGCCTGGTCGTCACCGCCGGCGCCCGGGCTGGCGGTGTCGGTCGCGTCGTCGCCGCCACCGCAGGCGGTGAGCGCGAGGCTGGTGACGGCGAGAGCCGCCAGCACGCGACGGGTGCGCAGGGATCCTGTGCGCAAGGTGTCCTCCGGTACGGGTGGACCGCTCCGGTGCGGGGCGGTCGGGAGCGCGGGCCGGTGCGGCGCCGCTGTCGCCGGCACGCTAGCGGCCGAGCGGGGCCGCGACGACCAGGACACGAGGATGCGACCAGGTCGTGACCTTCGGATCATCCGAGGCGCCCGGAAGGCCCCGCGACGAGGCCCTTGGGCCGGTGCCCCGCCGGCTCAGCGCCGTCCGGGGCCCATCGCGGCCATGGCCGTGCGGGCGAAGTCGGCGAACGCCCCGACCTGCCAGCGGCCGGGGTCGGCGAGCACCAGGCGGGCCGCGCCCTCGGCGAGGGTGAAGACCGCCCGGGCGAACAGGTCCGGGTCGAGGTCCGGGCCGCCTCGGCGGGCGAGGCCCCAGTCGAGCAGCGCCCGCAGCTGTCGCAGCAGCACCCGCCGGTGCTGGTCGACCCGTGCCGTCAGCTCGGGCGGAGCGCCCTCGGGAGGAAGCAGCACCACCCGCCAGGTGCGGGGATCGGCGGCGACGGCCGACAGGTAGGCGGTGACCCCCTGCACGAGCAGCTCGTCGGGGTCGACGTCGTCGTCCGGACCGGGCAGGGCCGGGAAGACCGGGGCGAGCTGCTCGAGGCTGCGCGCCTCGGCGCGGTCGGCGAGCCCGGTGAGCAGCGCCGTGCGGTCGGCGAAGACGCCGTAGACCACCGGGCGGGTGACCTCGCAGGCCCGGGCGACGGCATCGACCGTCACGGCGTGGAAGCCGCGCTCGAGCGCGATGTCGAGGGCGGCCTCGAGCAGCTGCTCGCGGCGCTGGTCGGCCGGCATCCGCGGGGCGTACGGCCGACGGCCGGTGACGCGCGTCTCACCGCGGGGGGTTGTCGGGGTCACGGCGGCAATGCTACACAGATGTTGCTACAGCCGTGTAGCAATGAGGAGGAGCGAGATGACCACCGCCCCCGCCCTGCCGGCCCGCACGCGGGTGCTCGTCGTCGGCTCCGGGTTCGCCGGGATCGCCACGGCCGTCCGGCTGCTCGAGCGCGGCACGACCGACGTCGTCGTCGTCGAGCGCGGCGACGACGTCGGCGGCACCTGGCGCGACAACACCTACCCGGGCTGCGCCTGCGACGTCCCGAGCCACATGTACAGCTTCTCCTTCGCACCGAACCCGGACTGGACGCAGGCGTTCTCGCCGCAGCCGGAGATCCACGCCTACCTGCAGCGGGTGGCCCGCGACCGCGGCGTGCTGCCGCACGTGCACCTGCGCACCGAGCTGCTCGACGCGCGGTGGGACGACGACGCCCAGCACTGGCAGGTGACGACGAGCCGGGGCCCGGTGACCGCCGACGTGCTGGTGCTCGCCACCGGCGGCCTGTCCGACCCGAGCGTGCCGACCCTCCCGGGCCTCGACAGCTTCGAGGGCACCACCTTCCACTCGGCACAGTGGCGGCACGACCACGACCTGACCGGCGAGCGGGTCGCCGTCGTCGGCACCGGCGCCTCGGCGATCCAGTTCGTGCCGCACGTGCAGCAGCACGCCTCGCGCCTGGTCCTGTTCCAGCGGACCGCGCCCTGGGTCATGCCCCGGCGCAACCGGCGCATCCCCGCGGCCGAGCGGGCCCTGTACCGCGCCGTGCCGGCCGCCCAGAAGCTCACCCGCGGCGGGATCTACGTCGGCCGGGAGAGCTGGATCCTCGGGTTCGCCAAGAGCCCTCGCCTCATGCAGGTGGCCGAGCGGATCGCCCGACGCCACCTCGCCCGGCAGGTGCCCGACCCGGTGCTGCGCGAGAGGCTGACCCCGCGCTACCGGCTCGGCTGCAAGCGGGTGCTGCTGAGCAACGACTACTACCCGGCGCTCACCCGCGACGACGTCGACGTCGTCACCGACGGCGTGGTGGAGGTGACGCCGCGGGGCGTCGTCTCGCAGGCCCCCGACGGCACCCGGACCGAGCACGAGGTCGACACGATCATCTTCGGCACCGGCTTCCGGGTGACCGACCCGCCGGTCGCCTCCCGCGTCGTGGGGCGGGACGGGCGCACGCTCGCCGAGCACTGGGGCGACGGCGGCATGGCGGCCCTGCGTGGCGCCACCATCGCCGGCTTCCCGAACCTGTTCTTCCTCGTGGGACCGAACACCGGCCTCGGCCACAACTCCGTCGTCTACATGATCGAGTCGCAGGTCGGCTACGTCATGGACGCGCTCGCCCAGCTCGAGGCCCGCGGCGCCTCCAGCATGGAGGCCCGGCAGGCGGCTCTCGAGGCCTACAACGCGGGCGTCCAGCGCGACCTGCAGGGCACCGTCTGGAACGCCGGCGGCTGCTCCAGCTGGTACCTCGACGCGCACGGCCGCAACACCACTCTGTGGCCGACCTTCACCTGGACCTTCCGCCGCCAGGTCCGCCGGGTCGACCTCACCGAGTACGAGCTCCGCATCCGGCCGGGAGCCGGCGCCGGGGCCGACGAGAAGCAGAAGGTGTCCGCATGACCGCGCTGCCCGCAGACCTGACCGGTCAGGTCGTCGCCATCACCGGTGCGGCACGGGGGCTGGGTGCCGAGCTGGCCCGCCAGGTGACCGCCCGCGGCGGCCGGGTGGCCCTTCTCGGGCTCGAGGGCGCCGAGCTGCAGGCCGTCAGCGCCTCGTGCCCGGGCTCGGCGGCGTGGGAGGTCGACGTCACCGACGGCGCCGCGCTGTCCGCCGTCGCGGCCCAGGTGGCGGAGGCGTTCGGCCGGGTGGACGTCGTCGTCGCGAACGCCGGCATCGGCGGGGGCGGCTCGCTGCTCATCGGCGACCCGGCCTCCTACGACCGGATCGTGCAGGTGAACCTGCTCGGCAGCATCCGCACCGTCCGCGCCTTCCTGCCGCACCTGATCGCCAGCCGCGGGTACGTGCTGCAGGTGGCCTCGCTGGCCGCCATCGTGCCGGTGCCGTTGATGAGCGCCTACTGCGCGAGCAAGAGCGGCGCCGAGGCGTTCGGCAACGCCCTGCGGACCGAGCTGACCGGGCACGGCGTGCGGGTCGGGATCGCCTACCTGTCGTGGACCGACACCGACATGGTGCGCGGCGCCGACGCGACCCCCGGGCTCGGGGAGTTCCGCGCCAAGCTGCCCGGCGTCCTCGGCAAGACCTATCCGCTCGAGCCCGCCACCGCCCGGATCGTCGACGGGATCGTGCGCCGCCGCCGGCAGGTCTTCGCCCAGCCGTGGCTGCGCGTCCTGCCGAAGGTGCGCGGGTTGCTCCCGTGGGTAGTGGAGCGCACGACGAGGGGACTGGCCGCCGATGCCGAGCGCGCCCTGCTGGCCGCCGGCGCGGACGCCACCCGCGCGGTCGGTGCGGGAGGATCGGCCGACACGCGCGCCGCGCAGCAGTGACCGTCCCGGCCCCCGGGACGCTGAGCACGACGAGGAAGCAGGTGCAGGACCCGTGGGACTGATGCCGCCGCAGGACGCCATGTTCATCCTCGGGGAGGACCGCGAGCAGCCCATGCACGTGGGCAGCCTGCAGGTGTTCGACCTGCCGGAGGACGCCGGCGACGACTTCGTCGCCCGGCTGTACGAGCAGGCCATCGACGTCCAGGACGTCGCGCCGCTGTTCCGCAAGCGGCCGCGGCGGTCGGTCACGACCGGCGGCCAGTGGAGCTGGGTCGAGGACGACGACCTCGACCTCGAGCACCACGTCCGCCACTCGGCGCTGCCGCGTCCGGGCCGGGTCCGCGAGCTGCTGGCGCTGGCCTCCCGCCTGCACGGCACCCTGCTGGACCGCAAGCGCCCGCTGTGGGAGGCGCACCTCATCGAGGGCCTCGAGGGCAACCGCTTCGCGGTCTACACCAAGCTCCACCACTCCCTCATGGACGGCGTCAGCGGGCTGCGGCTCATGCAGCGCAGCATGTCGACCGACCCGTCGGACCACGTCGACATGCCGTACGCCAACCGGCCCCGCCCGAAGCGGGAGACCGAGGACGACGGGGGACTGCTCGGGCTGCCGGGCGCGGCCCTGCACACCGCCATCGACGCGGCCGGCACGCTGCCGATGCTGCTCAAGCTCGCCCAGAAGGCCCTGGTCGAGCAGACAGCGACGCTGCCGATGACGGCGCCGCGCAGCATGTTCAACGTCAGCATCACCGGCAGCCGCCGCTTCGCCGCTGACAGCTGGTCGCTCGAGCGCATTCGAGCGGTCGCCAAGGCGGCCGACGCCACCGTCAACGACGTGGTCCTCGCGATGTGCTCCGGGGCGCTGCGCGAGTACATGCTCGAGCTCGACGCCCTCCCGGGCAGCCCGCTGGTGGCCATGACGCCGGTGTCGCTGCGGTCCGGCGACGACGATGACGAGCCCAGCAACGCGGTCGGCACGATCCTGTGCAGCCTGGGCACCCACCTGGCCGATCCCGAGCTCCGGCTGCAGGCGGTGCGCCAGTCGATGCTGGCCGGCAAGGAGGTCATGCGCGGCCGCAGCCAGCTGCAGGTCACCGCGCTGTCGGCGGCGGTCATGACCCCGCTGGCCGTCGGGACGCTGCTGCCGCTGCACAGGGTGGCCTCGCCCCCCTACAACCTCGTCATCTCCAACGTCCCGGGCCCGACGGAGACGCTGTACTTCAACGGCGCGCGCCTCGAGGGGCTCTACCCGCTGTCGATCCCGACGCAGGGGCAGGCGCTCAACATCACCGTCACCAGCTACGACGGCCACCTGCAGTTCGGGCTCACCGGCTGCCGTCGCAGCGTGCCCCGGCTGCAGCGGCTGCTCGGCCACCTCGAGGACGCGCTGACGGGGCTGGAGAAGGCCTACCGCTGAGTCGCTGCCCGAGCAGCCGCGGCGCCCGTCCCGCCGCCACGACAGGGCGCTGTCGGTCTCCGGTCGGTCCTGTGACCCCCGACGCGCGGGCGGTGCCGGCGGGCAGGGCCGCACGGACGACGCCGTCGGGCAGTCGGAGGAGGAGCAGGGAGTGCAGCGGCTGGAGCAGGTGCGCGGCGCCGCGGAGTCGGCGAGGGGCCGGGTGCCCGAGCCGGTGATGAAGATCTGGCGCTGGCTGTCCGGCGCGGAGTTCTACCTCACCAGCTCGTCGCTGGCCTTCTACGCGCTGATCTCGCTGCCGCCCATGTCGCTCATCGCCCTGTGGGCGGTGTCGGGCTTCGTCGACGTCGACGTCCTGCGACAGCTCGGCGACGAGGTGAGCGAAGGGGCGCCCGACGAGTTCGAGATCGGGGAGGTCGTCGCCGGTCTCATCGAGACCGCCACCTCGGTCGGGTGGGTCTCGGTGGTCACGGCGCTCTGGCCGGCGTCGGCGTACGGGGCAGCTCTCGCCAAGGCCTTCGGCATGATCGCCCCGGAGGCCGAGCGTGAGGTGCAGGGCTGGAAGGGCCGCCTGCTCGCCCTGGTCCTCATCGCTGTCCTGCCGCTGGTCGTGTTCGCCGGCATCGCCGTGGCCTTCGTCGTCCCGCAGCTCCTCGACGTCGACGGCCTGGCCTTCCAGGCCATGCTCGTCGCGGCGGCGGCGCTCGTGTACTTCCTGGTCGTGCTGGCGATCTACGCACTGTTCCAGGTGCGCGACGAGACCACGCTCGACCTCGTCGTCGGCGCAGCCCTCGCGACCGGCGGCCAGGCGGTCCTCACCGTCGGCTACCTGCTGTACCTGGTGGTCGGGGCGGACTTCGAGGAGACCTACGGCCAGACCGCGCTCGCGGCCGTGGTGCTCCTGGGCCTCTACCTGCTGTTCAGCAACGCGGTCCTGCTCAGCTCCTACCGGTACGTGCTGCGGCGCTGCCGCCTGCGCGAGGGCCCCCGGACCGGCGGCCACCGCGCCGACGACGACGCCGGGCCGCGGGAGGCAGAGCCCGCCGAGGAGGTCGACGCCGAGATCGACCCGGCGCGTCGCTAGGACAGGGGTGTCGACACGGAGCGCCTGACAGGAGAGAGTCTGGCCATGCCCGACACCGCAGAGCGCACGAACGTCCAGCGACTGGCCGACGCGGCCGCGTCCGAGCAGATGCAGAGGTGGCTCGCCGCGCAGACCGTCCGCACCCGGATGCCGGCCGGTCCGGAGCAGGACGAGCTGCTGGCGTGCCTCGGGCTCGCCGACGTGGAGCGCCCGGCCCTGCCGTGACCGGTCCGGCATGACGGCGGCCGGGCACGCACCGCCGGTGCCTGCCCGGCCGCAGCCGTCCTGCTGTGTGCGCGAGGGGGGAGTTGAACCCCCACGTCCTTTCGGACACAGCGACCTCAACGCTGCGCGTCTGCCATTCCGCCACTCGCGCTCGAGCGGCGGGGGCCGCGCGAGGTGTGCCTCCCGGAGCGGGCTCCGGACGGCGACGACGATAGCAAGCCCGGACGCCGGCCCCGGCCCGGTTACGGTGCGGGGATGACGCAGCCGACCGCAGCCGACGAGGTCGTCGACCTGTGTCGCGACCTCATCCGGATCGACACGACCAACGACGGCACCGGCCGCGCCGTGCCGGGGGAGCGGCAGGCCGCGGAGCTGGTCGCGCACTGGCTGGCGGAGGTCGGGCTCGAGCCCGAGGTGGTCGAGTCGGCGCCGGGGCGGGCGAGCGTGGTCGCCCGGATGGAGGGCACCGATCCGACGCGACCGGCGCTGCTCGTGCACGGCCACCTCGACGTCGTGCCGGCCGAGCCCAAGGAGTGGACCTACGACCCGTTCGCCGGTGAGATCGCCGACGGGTGCCTGTGGGGGCGCGGCGCGGTCGACATGAAGGACATGGACGCGATGGCGCTCGCCGTCGTCCGCGAGCGACTGCGCAGCGGCCGCCGTCCGCCCCGCGATGTGGTCCTCGCCTTCCTCGCCGACGAGGAGGCGGGCGGCACCTGGGGAGCCGGCTGGCTGGTCGAGCACCGGCCGGAGCTGTTCGAGGGCGTCACCGAGGCGATCAGCGAGGTGGGCGGGTTCAGCCTCACCGTGAGCGACGACGTCCGGCTCTACATGATCGAGACCGCGCAGAAGGGCATGGCCTGGATGCGCCTGACGGCGACCGGCCGCTCGGGCCACGGGTCGATGGTCAGCGACGACAACGCCGTCACCCGGCTGTGCGAGGCGGTCGCCCGGCTCGGCCGGCACACCTTCCCGGTGCACGTCACCCCGACGGTGCGCGCGTTCCTCGGCGAGGTCGGCGACGCGTTCGGCATCGAGCTGGACCCCGACGACATGGAGGCGACGGTGGCCCGGCTCGGGCCGCTCGCCCGGATCGTCGGGGCGACGCTGCGCAACACCGCGAACCCGACGATGCTGGATGCCGGGTACAAGCACAACGTCATCCCCGGCCGTGCGTCGGCGATGGTCGACGGCCGCTTCCTGCCGGGGTTCGAGGCCGAGTTCGAGCAGGAGCTCGACGAGGTGCTCGGGGCCGACGTCGTCCGCGAGTGGGTGCACCACGACATCGCCCTCGAGACGACGTTCGACGGCGCGCTGGTGGAAGCGATGAGCGCCTCCCTGCGGGCCGAGGACCCGGGAGCCCGGCCGGTGCCGTACATGCTGTCCGGCGGCACGGACAACAAGCACTTCAGCCGCCTGGGCATCCGCGGGTTCGGCTTCGCGCCGCTGCGGCTCCCGCCGGACCTCGACTTCGCCGGCATGTTCCACGGGGTCGACGAGCGGGTGCCGCTCGAGTCCCTGCAGTTCGGCACCCGGGTGCTCGACCGCTTCCTGGACCTGGCATGAGAGGACCCGGCCCGATCAGCCCCTAGGTCGGCATCGGCGGGAGCGGCTCCGGCCGCAGCCGCCGCCGGACCGTCACCTTGCGCCGGCCGTCCGGCCAGATCTCGTGGCGGGCGAGCTCCCAGTCGCCGTACTCGGCGTGGATGGCCAGCAGCTCGCGGGTGTGCTCGCGGTCGGCGCCCTTCGGGATCGTCACCGCCCGGTACTCGTACCCCGCCACCCGGCGATGGTGCCACGCCGGTCCGCTCCGGCGCCGGAGATCAGTCCTCCAGGTCCTCGGACGTCCACTGGAACGCGTTCTCCGGGTAGCCCTTGCCGGGGGCAGACACGTCGTCGAGCGCGGCACGGATCTCGTCCGGCAGCTGCACGTCCTCCGCGGCCAGCGAGGCCTGCAGCTGCGCCGAGGTGCGGGCGCCGACGATCGGCGCCACGACGCCGGGCCGGTCCCGCACCCACGCCAGCGCCACCGCGACCGGCGAGACGCCGAGGCCGTCGGCCGCGGTGAGCACGGCGTCGACGATCGAGGCGGAGCGGGCGTCGAGGTAGGGCTGCACGAACGAGGTGAAGTGCTCGCTCGCACCGCGGCTGTCGGCGGGCGGGCCGTTGCGGTACTTGCCGGTGAGGACGCCCCGGCCCAGCGGCGACCAGGGCAGCAGGCCCACCTCGTGCACGAGCGCGGCGGGCACGACCTCCCGCTCGATCCCGCGCTGCAGCAGCGAGTACTCCACCTGGTCGCTGACGACCGGCGCCCGGCCGGGCACGGCCCGCTGCCAGGTCGCCGTGGTGCCCAGCTGCCAGCCGCCGAAGTTGGAGACGCCGACGTAGCGCACCCGCCCCGACTGCACGGCGGCGTCGAGCGCGGCGAAGGTCTCCTCCCACGGGGTGACCTGATCCCAGGCGTGCAGCTGCCACAGGTCGACGTGGTCGACGCCGAGGCGCTCCAGCGAGGCGTCGAGCGCGCTCAGCAGGTGGCCCCGGGACGCTCCTCGTCCCATCGGGCCAGGTCCGGTGACGCCCCATGCCTTCGTGGCGACCAGCACCTCGTCGCGGGGCACGACGTCGCGCAGCAGCCGGCCGAGCACTCGCTCGCTGTCGCCGGCGACGTAGGTGTCGGCGGTGTCGACGAGCGTGCCGCCCGCCTCGCGGAAGGCGATCAGCTGCGCAGCGGCGTCGTCCTCGTCGGTGTCGCGGCCCCAGGTCATGGTGCCGAGGGCGAGGCGCGAGACGACCAGGCCGCTGTGCCCGAGGTGGCGGTGCTTCACGACTGCTCTACCTTCACGGGCGGGACGCTACCGGCGGAGGGCGCACCCGCGGCCGCACGACACCGCCTTCGACCGCACCCGCAGCAGGAGGACCCCGTGGAGCTCGGCCTCAACCTCGGCTACTGGGGGGCCGGCAACGACGCCGACAACCTCGAGCTGGCGAAGGAGGCCGACCGGCTCGGGTTCTCGGTGGCTTGGGTGGCCGAGGCCTACGGCTCCGACGCTCCCACCGTGCTGGCCTTCGTCGCCGCGCAGACCGAGCGGATCGACATCGGCTCGGCCATCTTCCAGATCCCCGGCCGGACGCCGGCCAACTGCGCGATGACGGCGGCCACCCTCGACACGCTGTCCGGCGGCCGGTTTCGGCTCGGCCTGGGCGTCAGCGGCCCGCAGGTCAGCGAGGGCTGGCACGGGGTGCGCTTCGACAAGCCGCTCGCCCGCACCCGGGAGTACAGCGACATCGTCAAGCTCGCCCTGTCGCGGCAGAAGGTCCGGTACGAGGGCTCGCACTACGTGCTGCCCCTGCCCGACGGACCCGGCAAGGCGCTGCAGCTGACGGTGCACCCGGTGCGTGAGCACCTCCCGATGTACCTCGCCGCCGTCGGGCCGAAGAACCTCGAGCTGTCCGGCGAGCTGTTCGACGGCTGGCTGGCCATCTTCTACTCGCCCGAGTTCGCCAAGGACCAGCTCGCCTCCATCGAGACCGGTCGCGCCAAGGTCGGCAAGACGATGAAGGGCTTCGACGTCGTGCCGACCGTCCCGATCGTGGTCGGTGACGACCCACGGGCCTGCGCGGACCCGGTGCGCTGGTACGCGGCGCTGTACGTCGGCGGCATGGGCAGTCGGGAGAAGAACTTCTACAACTCGCTCGCCGCGCGGATGGGCTTCGAGGACGCGGCCAAGGAGATCCAGGACAGGTACCTGTCCCGCGACTACGACGGCGCGGCGGCCGCGGTGCCGTTCGAGTTCCTCGACCAGACGTCCCTGCTCGGGTCCAAGGAGCGCATCGCCGAGAAGATGCAGGAGCTGGCCGCGAGCGGCGTCACGACGCTCACCCTGTCGCCGTTCGTCGGCTCGCTCGAGGAGCGCAAGGCCGCGCTGCGCACCGCCGTCGACGCGCTCGAGCTCGCCGGCGTCGGCTGACCGGCCCGTCGTGCGGGCCTGGCAGGCCGCCGTCCTCGGCGGCGTGCAGGGCGTGGCCGAGGTCGTCCCGGTCAGCTCCTCGGCGCAGGTCGCGCTCCTGCCGTGGCTGCTCCACTGGGAGCCGCCGCCGGCCCGGACCGCGTTCGTCGCCGGGCTGCACGTCGGGTCGTGCGCCGGCATCGCCTGGGCGCTGCGGCGGGAGGTCGTCGCCGCAGTCGCCGACCGGCGCCGCGCAGGTGCCCTGCTCGCCTCCTGCGTGCCCGCGGCGCTGGCCGGGCTGGCCGTCGTCGACGGGGTCGAGCGCCGGCTGGGGGGACCTGACCAGCTCGCCGCCGCGCTCGCCGCGGCCGGGACCGCGCTCCTGCTCGCCGACCGGCGCCCGCAGGACGTCGTCGAGGTCGGACCGCGCGAGCTGGTCGCGGTCTCCCTGGCCCAGGGCGCGGCGCTCGTGCCGGGTGTGTCGCGGCTCGGGGCGACGCTGACCGCTCTGCGGGTGCTGCGGGTCGAGCGCGCCGAGGCGGCGCGCACCTCCCTGGTGCTGTCGCTGCCGGTGACGGCCGGGGCCGCGCTGCTCCCGCTGCTGCGCCTGGCCGCGCAGGACCGGGCCGCCCTGCGGGCGCTCGCGCCGCTGCTGGCGGCCGGCGTCCCCGCGGCGGCGGTCGCCGGCGCGACGACCGCCGCAGCCTGGCGTGGTCGCCCCGCACAGCCTGCCGGTCCCGCCGCGGTCTACCGTCTGGGGCTGGCCGCTGCGGTCGCCGTGCGGCTGCGTCGCGAGGCGCGCGCGGTCTGAGCCCGCGCCGGTCGCCCGCCGCCCCGACTGCCTCCGGAGGAACTGCTGTGCCCGACGTGAGCGTCGTCGACGCCGTGATCCTCGGCGTCGTGGAGGGGATCACCGAGTTCCTGCCGGTGTCGAGCACGGGCCACCTCACGATCGTCACCAGCCTGCTCGGCATCCCGATCGACGACCCGTCGGTGACCTCCTTCACCGCCGTCATCCAGGTCGGCGCGATCGCGGCGGTCCTGCTGTTCTTCCGCACCGACATCGCCGGCTTCGTCCGCGGCTTCGCCGGCGGCGTCGGCTCGGCGGAGGGGCGGCAGAGCCAGGACTTCCGGATGGCCCTCGCCGTGCTCGTCGGCTCGCTGCCGATCGGCCTGGTCGGGCTGCTGTTCCGCGACGTCGTCAAGGGGCCGGTGCTGCGCTCGCTGGTGACCGTCGGCCTGGCGCTGATCCTGTGGAGCGCCGTCATGTGGTTCGCCGAGAAGCGGGCCACCCGCGACCGCGGCGAGGCGGACATCACGGTGCGCGACGGGCTGCTCATCGGCGTGGTCCAGTGCATCGCGCTGGTGCCCGGGGTGTCGCGCTCGGGCGCCACCATCTCGGCGGGCCTGCTGCTCGGCCTGGACCGGGTCGCGGCGACCCGGATGTCGTTCTTCCTGTCCATCCCGGCCCTCACCGCCGCCGGCGTGACGGAGCTGCCGGAAGCGCTGGGCGGGGGAGTGGGCGCCGTGCCCACCGCCGTCGGGACCGTCGTCTCGTTCTTCGTGGCCTACGCGTCGATCGCCTGGCTGCTGCGCTTCGTGGCCACCCACTCGATCGCGGCCTTCGTGCCCTACCGCGTGGCCCTCGGCACGGCCGTGCTGATCGGCGTGGCCGTCACCGCGTGACGCGGCGCGGGTAGGCCCGGTCGCCCGGGCCCTAAGGTCCCTGGTCATGACCACCCTCGTGCTCGTGCGGCACGGCCTGACCGCGATGACCGGCCCGGTGCTCGCAGGGTGGACGCCCGGCCTGCACCTCGACGAGCGGGGGCGGGCCCAGGCCGCGGCGCTGGCCGACCGGCTCCGCCCGGTGCCCTTCGACGCCGTGGTCTCGAGCCCGCTCGACCGGTGCCTGGACACCGCCGGGGCCGTGCTCGAAGGCCGCGACCAGGAGCTGCACGTCGACGAGCGGCTGGGGGAGTGCCGGTACGGCGACTGGACGGGCCGGCCGATCAAGGAGCTCGCCAAGGAGCCGATGTGGAAGGTGGTGCAGCAGCACCCGTCGGCTGCGGTCTTCCCCGGGCCCGAGGGCGAGCCGCTCGCCGCCACCCAGGCCAGAGCGGTGCAGGCGGTGCGCGACTGGAACGCCCGGCTCGGTCCCGACGCCACCTGGCTGGCCTGCTCGCACGGCGACGTCATCAAGGCGGTCGTGGCCGACGCGCTCGGGCTGCACCTCGACGGCTTCCAGCGCATCGTCGCCGACCCGTGCTCGGTGACGGTCGTCCGCTACACCGAGCTGCGGCCGTTCGTCGTCCGGATCAACGACACCGGCGGGTCGGTGGCCGACCTGCTCCCGCCGAAGCGCAGGGGCCGTCGTCGCATGGCCTCCAGCGACGCGGCCGTCGGCGGGGGAGCCGGCGGCGTCTAGGGTCGGGGACGTGCCACGTCAGGTTTTCGCCTTCGACCCGCCCGACCGGTTCGTCGCGGGAACGGTCGGCCAGCCCGGCGACCGCACCTTCTACCTGCAGGCCTCCGGCGGCGGACGCACCGTCTCGGTCGCCCTCGAGAAGGCGCAGGTCAGCGTGCTCGCCGAGCGGCTCGAGGAGCTGCTCGGCGAGGTGCGGCGCCGCGGCGTCGCCGACGTCCCGCTCGCGGCCCCTCCCTCGCTCGAGGACACCGCTCCGCTCGACGCACCGGTCGAGGAGGAGTTCCGGGTCGGCTCCATGGGGCTGGCGTGGGACGGCGAGGTCGACCGGGTCGTGATCGAGGCGCTCGCCCAGGCCGAGACCGAGGCCGACGCCGAGGTCGAGCCGATGACCGAGACCGACTCGGGCCCCGACGTCCTGCGCGTCGTGATCACCGCCGAGCAGGCCCGGGCCTTCGTGCGCAGGGCCGAGCGGGTGGTCGCCGCCGGCCGCCCGGCGTGCCCGCTGTGCAGCCTGCCGCTCGACCCCGAGGGGCACATCTGCCCGCGCCAGAACGGGCACCGGCGCTGAGCCTGCCCCACACTGGGCCGGTGGACCCCGAGCCGGCCGCCCTGGAGCTCGACGACGCCCTGCGCCTGCTGCGCCTCGGCGAGCTGCAGGTCGAAGGCCGGCTGCTCGACGCGAGCAACGCCACGCTGCTGTGCACCGCCGCGCTCGACGGCGTCACCGCCGCCTGCGTCTACAAGCCGGTGATGGGCGAGCGGCCGCTGTGGGACTTCCCCGACGGCACCCTCGCCGGCCGCGAGGTCTCGGCCTACCTGGTCTCGCAGGCCACCGGGTGGGACATCGTGCCGCCGACGGTCCTGCGCGACGGGCCGTTCGGCACCGGCATGTGCCAGCTGTGGGTCGAGGTGGACGAGACGGTCGACCTCGGCGCCCTCGCGCGCAGCGACTCAGCCGACCTCCGTCGCATGGCGGTGCTCGACGCCGTCGTCAACAACGCCGACCGCAAGGGCGGGCACCTGCTGCCCCGCCCCGACGGCCGGGTGCAGGGCGTCGACCACGGCGTCTGCTTCTCGGTCGAGGACAAGCTGCGCACCCTGCTGTGGCAGTGGCGCGGCCACCCGCTGACCGCCGAGGCGGTGGAGGTGCTGGGTCGCCTGCGCGCCGAGCTCGAGGGCCCGCTCGCCGAGGCCCTCGTCGAGCACCTGACACCGGCCGAGGTGCGGGCGACGACGGCGCGGGTCGACCGGCTGCTGACGACCGGTGTGCACCCCCACCCGTCGGAGGACTGGCCGGCCGTCCCGTGGCCGCCTTTCTGAGCACCGGCCGGCCGCTCTCCTAGGCTCGCCGGCATGCAGTCCTGGCCCGCTCCCTCCCTCCCTGCGCTGCCCGACGCGGGGGGCCGCCCGGACCTGCGGCTGCACGACTCGGCGTCCGGGAGCCGCGTCCAGGTGGAGCCCGAGGGCGGCGCCGCCCGGCTGTACGTCTGCGGCATCACGCCCTACGACGCCACCCACCTCGGCCACGCCGCCACCTATCTGGCCTTCGACACCCTCGTCCGCGTCTGGCGCGACGCCGGCACCGCCGTCGACTACGCGCAGAACGTCACCGACATCGACGATCCGCTGCTCGAGCGCGCGGCCCGCGACGGCGAGGACTGGCGGGACGTCGCGGCCCGGGAGACGCAGCTGTTCCGCGAGGACATGACGGCGTTGCGGGTGCTGCCGCCGCAGCACTTCGTCGGCGCCGTCGAGGCCATGACCGAGATCGCCGAGGCCGTGGTGCGCCTGCGTGACGCCGGCCTGGCCTACGACGTCGACGGAGACCTGTACTTCCCGGTAGCCGCCGCCGAGCGCTTCGGCGCGGTGAGCGGCCTCGAGCGCGAGGCGATGACGTCGCTGTTCGCCGAGCGCGGCGGCGACCCCGAGCGGCTCGGCAAGAAGGACCCTCTCGACGCCCTGCTGTGGCGCGCGGCGCGCGAGGGCGAGCCGTCCTGGGAGTCGCCGCTCGGACCGGGCCGGCCCGGCTGGCACGTGGAGTGCGCGGCCATCGCCGTCGGGCGGCTCGGCCCGTCCGTCGACGTCCAGGGCGGCGGGTCCGACCTGCTCTTCCCGCACCACGAGCACTCCGCCCTGGACG
>Ga0247713_1000577_pt1 | contig 21537 bp, 26 predicted proteins | sample 21E_NmetaG_FD_189936 | JGI IMG/M metagenome (GOLD analysis project Ga0247713, IMG submission 189936) | Soil microbial communities from hillslope of Landscape Evolution Observatory, University of Arizona, Oracle, AZ, United States - 2-1-E_N | ecosystem: Engineered > Artificial ecosystem >... | reverse complement strand
GCGCGACGTCGTCGCGCCGGTAGCGGACGACGCCGCGCGTCGTCTTCCCGTAGTGCGCGTCGCCGCTGAAGCCCTCAGCGAGGATCAGGTAGCGCTTCTCGGCGGCCACGCGCGAAGCCTACGGCGCGAGCGCCGCACGCAGCCGCTCGGCGTACGGCTGCCGCTCCTCCGGCGACGTCTCGCGGTTGGCCGACCCGTAGAGGCCGTCGCCAGCCTCGCGCGGGAAGATGTGGACGTGGTGGTGCCAGACCTCCTGCCCGGCCCCCGGCTCGTTGTGCTGTCGCGTCGAGGTGCCGGCGCAGCCGTACGAGAGCTTCATCGCGATCGCGACGCGCCGGACGGTCTCGTGGAGGTCGGCGGCGAGGTCGCGCTCGAGCTCGTACAGGTTCTCCACGTGCTCGTTGGGGACGACGACGACCCCGCCAGGGTTCCGCACCCACCAGCGGCAGTTGATCCACGCCGTCGTGCGGCCGTCGCGCCAGACGACGTCCTCTGGCACGGTCGCGAGCGACGGCCGCCGCTCGGCGCGGACGATCGCGCAGAAGGGGCAGTCGTAGTCCGCGGGGGCGTGGCGGTGCACGCCAGCTAGACGGTCGTTCGAACGCCGAGCCCGGGCGCGTCGGCGGGGAGCTGCACGCCGTCGGCGAAGACGACTCCCGGCCAGGGGTCCTCCGCCAGCAGCAGGTTCCCGTCGAGGTCGACGTGGTCGCAGAGCGGCGCGACGTGCGCACCGGCGGCGATGCCGAGGCCCGACTCGAGCATGCAGCCGAGCATCACGCCGAGGCCGAGCGCGCGCGCGGCGTGCGCCATCCGCACCGCCTCGCGGATCCCGCCCGACTTGGCGAGCTTGATGTTGATCCCGTGGCCGCGCTCGGCGCAGGCGGCGACGTCCGCGAGCGTGTGGCAGTCCTCGTCGAGGTAGATCGGGAGCGGCGAGCGCGCCCGCAGGTCGGCCCCGCCGGGGTCGCCGGCCGCGAGCGGCTGCTCGCAGTACTCGACGCCGAGGCCGGCGAGCTCGAAGAGCGCGGCGAGCGCCTCGTCGAGCGACCACGCCTCGTTCACGTCGACCATCAGCGGCAGGGCGTCGCCCGCCACGGAGCGCACGGCGCGGACGCGCTCGACGTCGAGACCGTCGCGGCCGCCGAGCTTCAGCTTGAGGCGGCGGAAGCGGCCCGCGACGCGCTCGGTCCGGCGCGCCATGTCGTCGGGGTCGCCGAGCCAGATCGTCCAGGAGGTGGGCGGCCCGCCGCGCGGCAGCCCGAGGAGGCGGTGCACCGGCAGCCCGACGAGCTTCCCGCAGAGGTCGTGGAGGGCGGCGTCGAGCGCGCTCTTCGCGGCCTGCTGGCCCGGCAGTTCCGCGAGGCGGGCGCCGATCTCCTCGAGCGCGAACGGGTCGTCGCCGAGGACGTCGCGCGCGTCCTCGCAGAAGGCGAGCGCCGAGGCCGCGGACTCGTCGTAGCGCGCGACGGGCGCGCCTTCGCCGAACCCCGAGACGCCGTCGTGGCGCAGCTCGACGTGCACCACCTCCGCCTCGTCGGACGCCTCGCGCGCGATCACGAACGTCTCTGCGAGACGCAGGGTCGCGGTGCGCGCGCGCAGCTCCACGGCGGGAGCCTACGGCGCCGGGGCGCGGTCGCGCCGGGCTGCTTGTACACTGGCTCTCCCGCGCCTGTAGCTCAGGGGATAGAGCGTGCGCCTCCGGAGCGCAAGGTCGCAGGTTCGATTCCTGCCAGGCGCATCAAGAGGGTAGGCCAAAGGCGCAAACCCGCATGGTTACGTGCGTCACGGGTGACGCCCGTGCCGCAAAAGCGCAAATGGTGCTGTCCTCGGTGCTGTCCTCGGACTTCCGCCGGCGCGAGTTGCAATAAGCAGCCGCTCGCCACAGTAGAAAGAGCAGATGGCGCGCCCAAGCGACGACGCGATCCTGGTCCGGCTCGTCCGCCGCGGCGACCGCGAGGCGCTTGCGCGCCTGGCCGACAAGTACTGGAACGTCGCCTGGCAGGCCGCCTACCGCGTGCTGCTCGATCGTACGGCGACCGACGACGTGACCCAGGAGGCGATCCACCGGGTCATCCGCTCGCTGGACACCTTTGACGAGACGCGACCGCTCCGCCCCTGGATCACCCGGATCGCGGTCAACTGCGCGCTCGACGAGCTGCGGCGCGACCGCAGACTCGTTCGCGTCGCCGAGCCGCCAGACGAGGCGGCGCCGCGGTGGAACGAGGAGGCGAGCGACGCGCAGGTCGCGGTCGCCGAGGCGGTCGCAGCTCTGCCTGCCGAGAAGCGGATCGTCGTTGTCCTCCACTACTGGCTCGACTACGCCGTGAAGGACATCGCCGATGTGCTCGGCGTCCCGGTCGGCACGGTGCTCGCTCGTCTCAGCCGCGCGCGGGCCGAACTCCGCGAGGCGATCAAGGAGGAAGAGAATGCAGCCTAATCTCGAGACGCTCCTGCGCGAGGCCCGCGCGGCAACGCCCGACGTGGCGCCTGCCGCGGCCGAGCGCGGAATCATGAACCTGCTCGCCCAAACCGAACACGCAGCCCGCCGCCGGCGCGTGCCGCTGATCGGCGGCATCGCGCTAGCGACGGTCCTTGTGCTCGCACTTGCCGCCCTCGGCGCAGAGCGTGCCCTCCAGGATCAAGCCGCGACTCCTAGTGCCCGCGTAGTCGACCGGACGCTCCTCTGTTCCACGCAAGTACAGGGAGGTCTGCGGATGATCGAGATGGTGGCGACTCCGCCCGTACCTACGCGGCGCGAGCCGCTGGGGCCGGTGCCAAGCAGCGTCAGCATGACGAGCGGCGGCGCCGAGACCGGAACGTGGATCTCGTTGCAGACTGACCGATACCCGGATACCTCGCCGTGGACGGGGCAGGCACGTTACAGCCGCCAGGATTGCCGCGTCGTGAACGCACAGGTGCCGCTCGCCATGACCGGCCTCGCGGGGGGTCGCGCAATGTTCCAGGAGAAGCAGAAGTGCGAGGCTCCTCGGCAGGTGCTAGTTCGGATTCGCGCAACTTTCGAGCGGCCGTCGCGCTGGGTGGCGGTCTCGCCGCGACTGATGGCAGCGCGCGGAGGAAGGATCACCCAAGGAGCCATTGCAGTTCGTACCCAGAACGGACGCCCATTGGCCTTCGCGACCGCAACGAGGACGAGCGTCCAGCTCTACGCCGCGCGCCACTGCTGGCGCTGACCCCTAGACGGACGACGGCGGCGAGGCCACAGAGCCCAACACGTTGCCGCGAAGGAACGGCTGGGCTCTGCGACCTGCGGCAGGTCCCAAGCTAGGTCCCGCGATCCGCGGTTAGCAAGGAGCGGGGTCGCACCCAGTATCGCTCTGTCGACACTGACAGTAAGACGGCAGGTGCGGCGAGCAGTCGCACCAGTACGGCACCGAGTTCGGAGGACACTCGGGGCACACACTGTGATTGGTCGGGCAGCACTGGTTTTGTGCGGCCCGGGCCACCGCGGGGAGTGCGAGCGCTCCAAAGGCGGCCCCTATAGTGACTCCGATCTGCCGCAGAAAGCTCTTCCGATTAGTCGTGACTTGCTCGACCACCGCGATTCTCTCCCTTCGACTTCTTACGTTCGTTACAGGAGTGGAGAATCTCTGCCTCACCACCTCCTCTCATGACTCCTAGTCAATATATGAATCGCCGTTGCCGCTTCCGGATGTGGCTAATCGCGTCAGGCATTTCCAAGGCTTGCCGCTTCGACGACGGTAGCGTGCCGATAGAAGCGACTCTGGTCAAGCGCGCGCAACTTCCCTTGTCTCCGTCTGTTGGTCGCGTCTCCGGACACTCATAGTCAAAGCTCGCAAAGACTCGAAGCTACTTGGGATCCCCGTTTCCTCGATCACGCCCTCGGCGTCGATCACGAACGCGTGTGGCGTCATAGTGCTCTGAAGGGCCTTCGCAACGCTGTGGTCAAGCTGTTGAACGACCTCCAGTTCGGATGTTCGTCTCAGACGCTCCGCGTGCTCGGCATCATTGACGATGGCGACGACGCGAACCCCGAGTTCCGAAACCTTCACCGCCGCCAACTCAGCTTCGAGTGCTCGGCAGCTAGGACAGTTCCGGCCAAGCAGAACAAGGACCGCCGGCGTACCGCGAAGACTTGAGCTGGCGAAATGCGAATCGCCGGATGTGACGCCTTCGAAAGCGGGGAGGCGCGTACCCGGGGGGAGTCCGCTCGGGCGCGGCGGCCCGTTCGCTTGGAGAGCGGCCTCGGCCTGCTCAAGCACCACTGAGACTCGGCGCAGAATGCCGAAGACGATCAGGACGAGAATCACGACCACTCCGGTAAGGACGCTGAACGCGATCATCCAGGGACCGCTCATGTCGATCCGGTACGGTTGGAAAACGCGTGTGAGGCGGATGCAGCGCGGAAACCATCCGCGATCAAGGCGTCGCTGAATACAAGGAGCGCCGCAATGAGCAGTACGGCGACCGCATCGCCGGCTGCGACTCCCTCCGGTGGCGACAAGAACGAACCCGCGATTCCCGCGAAAGCGGCGAGAGCCACAAAGACCGCGACCGCAGCGAGGAACAGATCACGTGCGACCAGGTGCCACGAAATCACGCGAGGCAGAGCAGATCCAGCGCAACCGCACTCGATCTTCCGACCATGCAGAAGGTTCCACGTGATCGCGGTGGCGAAGATCAGAAGCATGCCGGTGACTGCCACGGACACCGCCGCGATGGCGACGCCAGCGAGGAGCGCCGATCCCGCCAGGAGTTCGAACGCGGGCAGTGTACGAGAAAAGGGCCGAACCAGAAACCGCGGGACGAGGCCATAGTTCTCAACAGCGCGAGCGAACTCCTGCTGCGCGGCGAGCTTCGGAATGCTGGCGAGGATCAATACAAATGCCAGCAGGAATCGCGAGCCAAGCGCCGCCGCCTCCATCGTCATAGCGTCCCCTGGATCGATCGCCCTACCGCGCACGGCGATGGCTCTCACGCGCGCGCCATGGGAAGCAGCCCAGCACGCCATGACGATGAAGATGCCGCAGCAAAGGAAGTGTAGGCACGAACCACGGCTCCCCCTGCGTCACGCAGAGCATGACGTCTGCTTCGACGCCTGTCAACTCCTCGCTCCCTTCGGAAGATGAAGCACTCCGCAGAGCTCATGTGGGGGACGCATTCGTGAGCCTCGAGCAGGCGTCGCGCCCCTCGCACAGGAACCGACGAGCCAAGCGCGGCTCGTGGTCACCACGAGCCGCCCTGGCCTCGCATCGTGATGAGCTCCCATGTCAAGGCGGGTGCCGTGAGTCCCGCGTCGCGGCGGAGCTGCTGGTCGACGGCGTCGGAGAGGTCCCGTTTTGAGGGCGCGGAGGGCCTCGCGGTGGGTGCGGCCTTCCGCGCGCCGCCGCTCGAGGTAGGCGCGGGCGCGCGGGTCGTGGCGGGCCTGGGTGAGCGCCATCATGTCCAGCGTGTGGTTGAGCCGACGGTGCCGCCCTTGTTCCAGCCGGTGACCTCTGCGTCTGGCCGGAGGAGGCGGGGATCGGGGCGGTGCCGTTCAAGCGCGCGAAGCGGGCCTTGCTGGCGATACGGCGGACGTCGCCGACCTCGCCAAGATGATGCAGGCGGCGCCGAGGTAGCTGATCCCGACCAGTCGTGAGATTCGAAACAATCCTGCTAATCGGTTTTTCGAGGCGATGGGGGCGCCAGTGGGGGCACGCCGTATGCGCGTTCGGTCGCGTTTGACGCGTTTGGGCGGATCCGACACGCCTGGTCAAGGTCCGTCAGGCGGTCGGCTCGAGCCGGCGAATCGATGTCAGGCGGTCGACGTCACGGTCGAACGAGGCGACGACTCCAACTCCTGAGAACTCTGCGCAGGCGGCAAGGTACGACTCGGCGAAGTGGATCCGATACTGCTCGTAGATCTCGAGCGCGCGGAGGAGCAACGGCTCGTCCGGTACGGCCACCGACGCGAAGGCCAGGATCGCGCGAACGAGCTCCGCAACCCGCTCTCGCTCGACTTCGTAGACGGACTCGAGCACGTAGACGACCTCCGCCACGACCAGATCGACGAGGATGAAGCTCTCGCCGCTTCGCAGGAACCCGGTCGCAGCCCTCGCCTGATCGGGCGGATCGCCGGTCAGATGTCGGATGAGGACGTTCGAGTCGATGAACGCGGTCAACCGCGGAGCTGTCCCGACCACGCCCGCCGGCGGATCTCTTCCCACGGAAGTCCTCGTACGCCGGCCGGGACCGGAACCGCTCCGGCGAGATCGAGCAGGTCCGGCGTCCGCGCCAGAATCGCTCGCTCACCCTCGACGACGCGGAAGACCACGTGATCGCCGTCTGTGAGCTTGAGCGCCTCGCGCACCGGCTTCGGAATCGTGATCTGCCCCTTCGAAGTGACGCGGGCGGCGATGTCCATAGCTCTCCTTACTTACAGGTTGAAGTAAGGATAGCACCAGCAACGGTGACCCGAATCGTCGGCGAGGCGCTTCTGCACCGAGGGGTGCATATGTGCCCCTCCGGCTATCCGGCCTCGTAGCTGCTCCTCGCAGGCGGGTCTCCGCGCAAGACTCGTCAGCGCTCGAGGCCTCGATGGAGGCCGCGCGCGAGCTCGGCGAGGGTGCGGAGCTGCTGGAGCGGCTCGCGGTCTTGCTCGCGGCCGAGCGCGGCTGCCATGCGGGCGAGGTCGCCGATCGAGGCCACGGAGGGGCGCAGGCCCTTCCCGATCGGCTCGCGGGTGGCGTGGCGGCGCAGGTCGTCGTAGCCGCGGGTGCCGGCCGGCTCGGCGACGACCTTCACCTCGCCCGCGCTGGTCTCGAGCTCCAGGACCGGCCCGCGGGCGAGGTCGCGCTCGAGCGCAACGCTCCGGCCGCCGCGGTGACGCGCGTCGAGGGCCTCGAGCGCGAGCGCGAGCCGGCGGATGTTCTGGTCTCTCGTCGACGGGACGACGTCGAGCCCGTGCGTGAGCTCCTCCGTACCCTGGACGACGCGCGCAAAGGCTCCTATGAGGACGTAGCTGACCCGCTGACGCTCGAGCGCGGCCAGGAGGGCGTACGGATCGAAGTGCGGTGGAAGGGCGCTCACGGCGCTCCGGAAGCCTTCGAGCGCGCCTTCAGGAAGCGCAGCACGCGTCGCTCCGGCGAGAGGAGCGCGTTCTTCCGGAGCTTCTCGCCGCGCGACGGGTCGTACGGCACGAGCTCGAGCGGGAGATCGAAGCCGCAGGCGCGGACGAGCTCGATCAGCGTCTCGACGCTCGGGGCGACGGCGCCCTGCTCCCAGCGGGCGATGACGGACCGATCGCGACCACTGCGTTCCGCGAGCTCGTACTGACTCAGGCCGGCCCGTAGCCTCGCCTCTCGGATCAGATCCGCGCTCCTCACGGTCCAGGATCCTACGGCCCAGATTGGTTGACGTCATCTGTGGCTGATATGCTTCCACGCTCGATCCTGCCACGACGGGGAGCTGCTATCCCAGGCCAGCGTCCAGCAACCACCTCATCGCCCGGCCAGCTGACGATCGACGAATGGGAGCAGGAACTGGAACGACGCGAAGATGTGAAGCCGCGCGGCCGGGGACCGACCGCCGAAGCACGCTCGTCGCCGCACCAGCCGACGGCGAAGGAGCTTCTCGAGACGCCCGGCGCGCTCCTGACGCGAACGCACCTCCGCCAGCTCGGGCTCGAGCGGCGCGCCGTCGACGCCGTCTTCCGGGCCCTGCCGGTGGTCTCACTGCCTGGATACTCGCGGCCGATGATCCGCGCCGAGGAGTACCGCGACCTTCTCGCCCACAGCACCTTCGACGACGATCGCGTGCGACCCATGCGTCCGCCCGCGACCGCGACCGCGAAAGTGGCGGTGAGAGGTGGCTAGCGTCTGGATCAGAGCCAGGCCGACGAAGGACGGCGGCAGGCGGTTCCGCGTCGAGTACCGGCTCGGCGGTCGCGAGAGCCGCATCCACTACGGCGGCTCCTTCAGGACGATGCGGGAGGCGAAGAGCCGGCGGGACTGGATCGGCGGCGAGCTCGCGGCCCTCCGCGTGCCGGACCTGAAGCTGCTCGGCGAGCCGGCGCTCGCGCCGCCGTTCGCGGAGGCCGCGCGGCGTTGGCAGGAGTCGCGCGTCGACATCGCCGAGGCGACGCGGTTGCAGCACCGGACGGCGATCCGCAAGGCGCTGCCCGCGCTCGGCAGGCGGCGGGTCGACGCAATGTCGGCGCAGGACGTCGCCGAGCTCGTGGCACGGCTCGACGCCGAAGGCGCGAAGCGCGAGTCGATCCGCAAGGTCGTCAACGCGGTGGCGATGGTCCTCGACCACGCCGGCATCGCGCCGAACCCTGCCCGCGACCGTGTGCGCATCCGGCTCCCGCGCGAGCAGCGGCCGGAGATCGCGCCGCCGGCGGGCGAGCACGTGCTCGCCGTCTACGCGCTGCTCCCGCGGCGGTACAGGCTCCCTCTCCTCGTCCTCGACGCGACCGGGATGCGGCTCGGCGAGCTCGAGCAGCTCGCCTGGGGCGACGTCGACGAGGGACGCGGACGCTGGCGCGTCTCGCAGGCGGTGTCCAAGACCGGACGCGGGCGCTGGGTGCACGTGCCGCCGCCGATCTTCGACGCAGTGCTGGAGCTCGTGCCCCGCGAAGACCGAACGCCCGAGCGCCGCGTCTTCCAGGGCTTCGGCGGCGACCGCTTCCGCACCGCCGTCGCGCGCGCCTGCACCGCCGCCGGCGTACCGGCGTTCTCGCCGCACGACCTCCGCCACCGGCGGATCTCGCTCGAGCACCTGCGCGGCGTCCCCTGGGCTCGTATCGGCGAGCTCGTCGGCCAGCGCAACCTCGCGGTAACCGCGAATACCTACACGCACGTCCTCACCGACGAGACCGAGCTCGACTACGTCGTCCTGCTTGCCGGGACGAGCGGCTGACCGCCTTTCGTCCCTTCGGATAGGGCGCGGTTGTCCGCTCCACGGCGGAGGATCCGGGTGTGGCCGAAGAAGGACCTCGGATCGTCGAGTGGACCGATCATGCGCTCGCCAAGGCGCAGCTGCTGTCTATCGCTCGTGCAGACATCGAGGAAGCGGTGCTCACGCTGCACGAGCGGCGTTCACGCAATACGCGGGGCGCCGACTGGCTCGTCGTGTCGGGCCGTCTCGCAATCGCTTACAACCATCCCGCACGGGACGAGCTGACGGCGCTCATCGTCACCCTCTGGCGACGGAGCTAGCATCTGTGCAATGAAGATCGACGGCCACTACGACGAGAACGCAGACATCGCCTGGCTGCGGTTCGAGGACTACCAGCCGACGACGGTCGTCGCCGAGGAAACCGATTTCGGCTTGCGCGAGCTCGATTCCCGCGATCGGCACCTCGTGGGGCTCGAGTTCTGGCGAGCGAGCGAGACCTTGCCGCCCGACCTGCTCCGGATGCTCCCGTCGCCGCCGGTCGGCGTCGCGAGCTGACGGGCTCTCGTGGACGTCAAGGGCGTCGAGGTCATCGGCGAGTACCGGCTGCGCGTGACCTTCGCGGACGGAACGGTCGGCGACGTCGACTTCAGCGGACGTGTCTGGCGTGGCGTCTTCGAGCCGCTGCGGGACCACGAGTACTTCGCGCGGGTCACCGTCGATCCGGAGGCCGGAACGGTCGCCTGGCCTGACGGTCTCGACATGGCTCCCGAGCCGCTCTACGCCGACGCGCGCGCAAACCTGGCCCACGCCAGCTCCCGGTAACGCAGCGAAGCGATGACGACCCGGCGCTTTCGAGTACTGCTCGAGTGGGATGCAGCTGCGGGCGCCTGGCTGACGCTCGTCCCGAGCCTCGAGTCGCTCGCGACCTACGGCGACACCCGTGACGACGCCCTCGATCAGACGCGCGACGCCATCCTCGGCTATCTCGAGGCCGCGGCGAAGGAGGGGCTTCTCGTTCCCGAGGTAGCTCTCCAGCCCGACTTGGTCGAGCTCGAGATCACCGCCTCTGAGCTGTAGTCGGCGCGGCGAAACCGCTCGGACGCGGCCGCCCGCGCGCGCACGGTGCTGTCCCCGGTGCTGTCCTCGAGCTGGAAAAGATGCCTATTTGCAGGCAGGTTCGATTCCTGCCAGGCGCATCTCGACCGCCGAGGCCAGCGGCTCGCGCCGGCCGCCGGTCGGCGAGGGGTCGTCACAGGCCGAATACGAGCGCGAGCGCCGCGTCGAGATCGCGCAGCTCGCTCAGCGTGTAGCACAAGACCGCTGGCTAGGCTGCCGCGGTGCGGCACCTGAGCGCCTACGTCCGCAGCCTGAATCCCGATCTGCCGCGGCAGGTGTGGATCCTCCAGGCGGGCGGTCTCGCGAACTTCTTCGGGAACGGGATCGTGCTCCCGTTCCTGATCATCTACCTGCACAACGTCCGCGGGATCTCGCTGGCGGTGGCGGGGCTGATCGCGGCGACGAACGCCGTCGCGGGGCTCCTGTCGGGAGCGCTCGGCGGCGCGCTCGTCGACCGTGTCGGCCCGCGCGCGACCCTGACCGGCGCGCTGCTCGTGATGGCCGGCGCCTTCAGCGCGTTCCCGCTCATCACCGAGGCGTGGCACGCGTTCGCGCTCAACGCCCTCGCCGGCCTCGGCAGCGGCGCGTTCTGGCCGAGCCAGTCGTCGCTCCTGACGCGGCTGACGCCGCCGCACCGGCGGCACCAGGCGTTCGCGCAGCAGCGCGTGACGATGAACCTCGGCTTCGGGCTCGGCGGTCTCGTCGGCGGCCTGATCGCGAGCGCGGAGGCGGCCGGCACGTTCACCGTGCTCTTCCTGCTCGACGGCGCGAGCTTCCTCGTCTTCGCGGCGATCCTCCTGCGCCTCCCCGCAGGGCGCGCGCCCGGCCAGGCGCGGGGCGAACGGTCCGGCGGCCGCTACGCGGACGTGCTCCGGAACCGGCCGTTCGTCGCGTTCCTGTCGCTGAACGTGCTCTTCATCGCGGTCGGAATCGTGCCGCTGTCGGAGTTCTTCCCGGTGTTCTCGAAGAACGAAGCCGGCGTGAGCGAGACCGGGATCGGGCTCATCTTCCTCGTCAACACGCTGGCGATCGTGCTCACGCAGGTGCCGATCGCGCGCGCGCTCGAGGGGCGGCGGCGGATGCGCGTGCTCGCGGCGATGGGCGTGCTGTGGGCGGCGGTGTGGCTCGTCGTCCTCGTCGTCGGCGCGACGCTCGCCGGGATCGCCGCCACCGTCGTGCTCGCGGCGGCGATGGTCGCGTTCGCGCTCGGCGAGTGCCTGCACGGCGCCGTCCAGGGGCCGATGGTCGTCGACCTCTCGGACCCGCGCCTCCTCGGCCGCTACATGGCGCTCTCGAGCATCTCGTGGCAGGTGGGGTTCATCGTCGGGCCGGCGGTGGGGGGCTTCGTCCTGCACTCCGAGCCGCTCGCGCTCTGGGCGCTCGCTGCAGCGCTGTGCCTCGCGGGCGCCGCGTGGGCGCTGCGGCTCGAGCGGCACCTGCCGCGGTCGGCGTGGGTGACGCCGGTGGGCGGCCACGCGCCCGCCCCGGAGCCCCCGCCGGTGCCGGTCGTCGGCGAGACGGGCGCGGCCGCTGCCGTCGCGCGGCGCCCGACCGGCGCCTGACGCGCCCGCGCGCGCCGCCGCAGCCGTGTCGGCAGAATCCGCGGTGATGCGTCGCGCGCTTCCCGTTCTCGCGATCCTCGCGCTCCTCTGCCCTGGGTGCGGCGGGGCCGGTGACGACGCGGCTCCGCCCGCTGGAACCGCGACGCCGGAGACGACGGCCGCCGAGACGGAGCCGCCGGAGACCGCCGCGGAGCAGGACCCGCGGATCGTCCGCGTGTACCTGATGCGAGGCGAGCACCTGGGCGTCGCGGCCCGTTCGGTCGACGCGGGGCCGGCCGTCGGCCGCGCGTCGCTCGAGGCGCTCCTGCAGGGGCCGACGGACGAGGAGCGGGAGCTCGGGCTCGCGACGGAGATCCCGCAGGGGACGGAGCTGCTCGGCCTCTCGATCGACGGCGGCGGCCACGCCGTGGTCGACCTCTCCGACGAGTTCGCCTCGGGCGGCGGGTCGCTGTCGATGACGGCGCGCGTCGCGCAGGTCGTCTACACGCTGACGCAGTTCCCGACGGTCGAGCGCGTCTCGATCCGCCTCGACGGCGAGGCGGTCGACGCGATCGGCGGCGAGGGGATCCTCGCCACGGACCTCGGCCGCGCCGACTTCGAGGACGTGACGCCGCCGATCCTCGTCGAGTCGCCGGCGCCGGGCGACCGCGTCGCCAGCCCGCTCCGGATCCAGGGGACGGCGAACACGTTCGAGGCGAACTTCCGCGTCGAGCTCGTCGACGCTGCCGGGCGGACGCTCCTCGACACCTTCGCCACCGCGACGTCGGGATCCGGGGAGCGCGGCACGTTCGACACCACGTTCCAGTTCGAGGGCGCCGAGGCCGGGATGGGGACGCTTCGGGTCTTCGAGGAATCGGCCGCCGACGGGTCGCGGCAGAACCTCGTCGAGATCCCGCTCGAGCTCGCGCCGTAGCGCGCGGTGCGCGGAGGGGCGGCCCCCGCGCCGGCTAGAGCAGCCAGACGAGGATGAGGATGATGATGATCAGCGTGATGAGCCCGCCACCGATGTACATGCGGCTCTCCTCTCTCGGTTGACCCGACGGTTCTCTCCCGACGCCGGAACGCCAAACGGCGCAGCCGCCGCGGTCACCGCTGCGCGCGCGACCCGCGCCGGTAGGTCGTGTCCGTCGCGGCGACGCGGAACCCGGCGGCGAGGTACAGCGCGCGCGCCGGCTCCGTGGAGAAGCCGACCTTGAGCCGTCGCGCCCCGCGATGCGCGAGGCGGTCGAGCCCCGCCGCGAGCAGCGCGCGGCCGAGCCCGCGCCGCTGGTACGCGTCCTCCACGCGCATCGGCTCGACGAGCCCGACCTCCGTCACGGGGTCGAACCAGAAGAGCGCGTACGCCGCGACGTCGCCGGTAGGAGCCTCGATCGCGAGGTCGAGCGCCGCGTCGTACAGGCTGCACTGCCGCAGCCGCTCCTCCACCGCCTCCCCGTTCCGGCCGCGCATCGGGTGCGGCGCCGCCGGCGAACGTGCGCGGTCGACGAGGACGAAGCCGTCCGGCAGTGCCGGGACCGGAGGGCCGCTCTCCGCCGCGAGCCACGTGATCCCGCCGCGCTCGGCCTCGTCCGGTTCGAACCCGCCGCGCACGACGAGTTCGCGCAGCTCCTCGTCGTCGTCCCGGACCAGCACCTCGACGGACCCGAGACCGAGCGCGTCGATCGCCTCGGCCGCGCGCCTCCAGACCTCGTCGACTCCGACCGCCGCGCCCGGGACGACGAGCGGGTCGCACCCCCAAGCCCGCCCCCAGTCCGTCAGGAGCACGGCGGCGACGGGCCCGGTGTCGTCGACCCAGAAGCGCTGGGCGACTGCGTCCGACGCGCGCGGCGTCCGCCACCACCACTGGACGTCCGCCGCCTCCCAGAGGCCGGCCTCCGCGTCGGCGAGGCGCGCCCGCTGCAGGAGCGCCGTCGCGAGCGCGACCGCGCCGAGACCCGGCGCGTGCACCTCGCGCACCGCCACCCGCCGATCCTACGGCCGTGCCGGCGCCGCGACCACCGCAGCGGCGGCAGCCCGCGTCAAGGCTCCGGACACGGCGGCGGCTGGCTGAGCGCCGGCCGCGAGTGCGGGATCGGGTTGCACCCCTCGAGGTCGGGGCGGACGCGATGGCCGCCGGCGGAGATCCGCGTCGCGTAGAACGCCTCCAGCACGAAGTCGCCGCCCGCGTCGCGGACGAGCACGTAGCCGCCGTCGAGCTCCTGGTCCCAGAAGAAGCCGTCGAGCATCTCGCCGAAGCGCTCGAGAAGGAATCGGGCTGGGTCGTCGACGCGCACGGTGACGGCGAACGCCTGCCCGTACGGCTGCAGCACCTCGATCTCCTCGATCTCCGCGCCGTGCCCCGCAGCCGCTTCCGCGAGCTCGTCGGCGATGCCCTCCCGGACGGTGGGCGCACCCGTCGCCGCGGGGTCCAGGCGGATCCCGTCGCCGGGGCCGATCCGCGAGCTCCCGAACCTTCCCGCCTCGACTGCCACGACCGGCGGCACATTCGCCTCGGCGGAGCGATCCCGGAACGCGCCCGCCACGAGCAGCTCCTCCCAGTACGCGCGCTGCTCGTCCTCGCGGCCGGCGGCGAGGGCGATCTGCACGCTCCCCTCCTCGAACGGCTTCCACTCCGGCCGCGCCGGCTCGATCTCCACGCGGCTGATCGAGGTCGAGCGCATCCCGCCGAGGATCGAGCGGAGGAGTTCTCGCTGCGCGGGGGAGCCGCCCTGGACGGGCACCTGCGACGCAGGAGCGCTCTCGCTCTCGGGCCCCGCCGCCGGCTCCGCCGCAGGCGCGCCGCCACACCCGGCAAGGACGGCCGCGATCGCTGCTCCTACGGCGACGAGTCGCGCGCGACCCCGCGTCGCCCGGATCAGATCAGCCCGCCCCGTCACGTCGCGTCTACGCCGCTGCACGGCGTCTCCGTCACCACCTCGTCCTCGAAAGCGGGCGATGGGGCTCGAACCCACGACCCTCAGCTTGGGAAGCTGATGCTCTACCAACTGAGCTACGCCCGCGCCCCGCGAGGATAGCGCGAATCACCGCCACGAGGGATTGCCGCGCGCCGCGCGCGGCGGACAATTCGAGGAGACCCGGAGGCGGTGCGGCACGCCCTCCCGACCAGGAGGTTCCAGATGCTGAAGACCCGCTTCCGCCGCGACGACGGCCAGACGATGGCCGAGTACGCGGTCGTGCTCGGCGTCATCACCGCGGGGATCCTCGGTGGGCTCGCCGCGCTCTCGACCGCCGCGCGCAACGAGTTCCTCCGCGTGCTGCACATCATCTCCGGCCTGCCCGGCGCCTGAGCCGCGGCGCGCGCGCCTCCGCGCGTGCCGCCGCCCGCCCGTAGCCGCGATTCCGAGCGCGCCGATGGGGAATACTCCCTCCGTCGGCGGGCTTGCCGTCCCACGGACCGGTAGCCGCACCCAGAACGAGAGGAGACGTGATGCCTGGACAGGAGCTGCACGACACCGCCAGAGCGCTCGTCGCCGAGGGCAAGGGCATCCTCGCCGCGGACGAGAGCGACGGCACGATCAAGAAGCGCTTCGACTCGATCGGCGTGGAGTCGACGGAGGAGAACCGGCGCGCCTACCGCGACCTGCTCTTCACGACCGAGGGCGTCGAGGAGTTCATCAGCGGCGTGATCCTCTACGACGAGACGATCCGCCAGAGCTCCGCCGACGGCACGCCGTTCCCGCAGCTGCTCGAGCGCAAGGGCGTGATCCCCGGGATCAAGGTCGACAAGGGCGCGAAGCCGCTCGCGCTCGCCGACGGCGAGACGGTGACCGAGGGGCTGGACGGGCTGCGCGGGCGGCTCGAGGAGTACCGCGAGCTCGGCGCGCGGTTCGCGAAGTGGCGCGCGACGTACACGATCGGCGGCGGCAAGCCGAGCGAGTACGCGATCTGGACCAACGCGCACGCGCTCGCGCGCTACGCGGCGCTGTGCCAGGAGGCCGGGATCGTCCCGATCGTCGAGCCGGAGGTGCTGATGGACGGCTCGCACACCATCGAGGAGTCGTTCTCCGTCACCTCGCGCGTCCTCCACGCGCTCTACACCGAGCTGCGCGACCAGCGCGTCGAGTTCGAGGGCACGCTGCTCAAGCCGAACATGGTCCTCTCCGGCTACGACTGCGCCGACCAGGCCGACCACCAGCGCGTCGCGGAGATGACGATGCGCTGCTTCTACCGGCACGTCCCGGCGGCGGTTCCGGGGATCGTCTTCCTGTCGGGCGGCCAGAGCGACGAGGACGCCACCGCGAACCTGAACGCGATGAACGCGCTGGGCGAGCACCCGTGGCAGCTCTCGTTCTCGTACGGCCGCGCCCTGCAGGCGCCGGCGCTGAAGGCGTGGCGCGGCGACCCCGCGAACGTCGAGGCGGCGCAGCGCGCGTACTACCACCGCGCGAAGATGAACAGCGCGGCGCGCTCGGGGATGTACGCGCCCGAGATGGAGCGCGAGGCCGCGATGGCGTAGCGCCGTGCCGTTCTGGGGCAAGGAGCGGAGGCAGAGGAAGCTGGAGGTCGAGCAGGCGCGCGCGCAGGCGGAGTCGGCGCTGCCGGCCGGGTGGCGGCTGCGCGGCACGGACCGCGAGGGGTTCCAGTGGTTCGACGAGCCGACGCGGATCGTGCGTGCCTGGGCCGCGCTTGCGGAGGGGCCGAACGGCGAGCGAGCGGCGGCGGTCGCGCTGACGGAGGCGGAGGCGTACCGCCAGCTCGCGCGCCGCCTGCGCGGCGAGCTCGAGGTCACGCTCGGGTGGGCGCCGCCCGACGAGGGCGTCGAGGACTACTACTGAGCCGCGCTAGCGGTACTCGCGCCCGGTGAAGCGCGTCAGCTTCTCGAAGGCGTGCTCGGCCTCGACCGTCCGCACCGTCCCGGAGCGGGAGCGCATCACCATCGAGTGCGTCGTCGCGCCGTCGCGCGTGTAGCGGACGCCGCGCAGGAGCGCGCCGCCGGTGACGCCGGTGAGCGCGACGAAGACGTCGTCGCCGGAGACGAGGTCATCGGTCGTGAGCACCGCGTCGACGTCGAAGCCGGCGTCGACGAGCGCCTGCCGCTCCTCGTCGTTCCGCGGCCACAGCCGCCCCTGGAGCGCGCCGCCGAGGCACTTGATCGCGGCGGCGGAGATGACGCCCTCGGGGGTCCCGCCGATCCCCATGAGCAGGTCGACCTCGGCGCCTCCGTGCGCGGCCGCGATCGAGGGCGACACGTCGCCGTCGCGGATCAGGTGGACGCGCGCGCCGCACTCGCGCAGCTCGGCGATCAGCGACTCGTGCCGATCCCGCTCGAGCACGATCACGACGACGTCGCGCACCTGCTTCCCCTTCGCCTCCGCGACGCGGCGGACGTTCTCCGTCGGCGACGCGTCGATGTCGATCGCGTCCGCCGCCTCGGGCCCGCACGCGATCTTGTCCATGTAGACAGCCGCGCCGGGGTAGAACATCGTCCCCCGCTCCGCGACCGCGATGACGGCGATCGCGTTCGGCTGCCCGAGCGCCGTCAGCCGCGTGCCCTCGAGCGGGTCGACGGCGACGTCGACCTGCGGGCCGCTGCCGCTCCCGACGCCCTCGCCGTTGTAGAGCATCGGCGCCTCGTCCTTCTCGCCCTCGCCGATCACGACGACGCCGTCCATCTGCACCGTGTCGAGCATCGCGCGCATCGCGTCGACCGCGGCCTGGTCGGCGCTCTCCTTGTCGCCGCGCCCGATCCAGCGACCTGCGCCGAGCGCGGCGGCCTCGGTCACGCGGACGAGCTCGAGGGCGAGGTTCCTGTCGGGCGCGACGGGCACCGCGGCGATCCTAACCGGCCGCTCGTGGCGGAGGGGCGGCCGCCGCAGCGTCGCCCCTCCGGCGGAGGATGCTACTCCGCTTCGCCGACGGCGGGAAGGGCCTCGACGGGCGCGGCCGCGTCTGCCGGCTCGACGAGCACCACGAGGACGCCGCCGGCGACGACGAGCGCGGCACCGAGGAGGACCGGCGCGCCGAGCGGCTGCCCCAGGATCGCCCAGGCGAGGAACGCCGCGGAGACGGGCTCGAGGTACGACAGGATCCCGACCGCCTGCGCCGTCACCTTCCGCAGCAGCCACACGTAGACGACGCCCGAGAGGGCGGTGAAGACGACCCCGAGGAGGAGCACGTACCCCACTTCCGCCCCGCGCGGCAGGATCCGGTCGGCCGTGGCGAGGAACGGCGCGAGGACGGCCGCGGCGACGACGTAGCTCCAGAACGTGATCGTCGGCGCGGCGACCGTGAGCGTCAGGCGCTTCGTCGCGATCACGAGCAGCGCGTACGTGACCGCGGCGCCGACGCCCGCGGCGACGCCGGCGGCGCCGACGCGCACCTCCGCCTCCCCGGCAAGGGCGACGAGCGCGATTCCGGCGAGCGCGGGGACGAGCGCGGCGAGCGCGACGCGGCTGCGGCGCTCCGGCAGGAAGACCGGCGCGAGCAGCGCGAGGAAGATCGGTGCCGTGTAGACGACGAGCACCGCGAAGGCGACCGAGGCGAGCTTGATCGTCTGGAAGAACAGCCACCAGTGCGCCGCGAGCAGGCCGCCGACGACGAGCAGGCGCCACGCCGCGGGCGGGCGGCGGAGGACGCCGGGGCGCCGCAGCAGCGCCGCGCCGGCCGCCGTCGCCGCCGCCGCGAGGGCGAGCCGCAGGAAGACGAGCACCGCCGCGTCGAGCTCGACCCCGGCGACGATGACGGCCACCGCCCCCCAGGCGGCGGCGATCCCGGCGACCGAAAGGTTCCAGCGCACCGGTCGAACGCTAGGCGTTTCCGCCGCCGCGCCGCGGGTGACGCCACCGCTGTGCGGCTTCTCCACGTCTCGCTCGCAGTCCGCCTCGTGACGCGGCGCGGCCGCCAGGCGCCGACGGTGCGGCGGACCTCCTCGGACGTGGTGGTCGGGGCGCGACGCTGATGGACACGTGCTCGCTCCTCGCACTGGGAGCTGCGTTGACGGTGTCGCCGGGCCTCCTCGTGCTGCTCGTCTGGTTCGCGCTGCACGTCCTCGATCCGGAACGAGACCACCTGCCGGCGACGCACGCGGCGGCGCGGCGCGTCGTCTACGCGAGCGCCCTCTCGGCGCTGGCGATCTTGCTCCTCGCCGACCGCGTGTTCCGAAGTCTTCGGCTGACGCTACATCCGCTCGGGCGCCTCGACGCCGACGAGGTCGAGGCAGCGCGCGATCACGAGCTGCGTCGCCCGGCAGAGGCCGAGCCGGAACGCCTGCGCGTCGCTCTCGAGGACGCGGTGCTCGTGGTAGAAGCGATGGAAGTCGTCGGCGAGGCGGATCGCGTACGTCGGGATCGCCTGCGGCCCCCGCCGCACCGCCGCCTCCGCGGCGATCGCCGGAAACTCCGCCAGGCGCTTGACGAGCTCCTTCTCCTCGACGGCGAGCTCGCGCGGCGGCTCCGCGCCGATCTCGGCGCCGTCCGCGTTCCGCAGGATGCCCGCGACCCGCGCGTGCGCGTACTGCACGTAGTAGACGGGGTTCTTCTGGCTCTTCTCCGCGGCGAGGTCGACGTCGATCTCGATCGGCTGGTCGGGGCCGCGGTTGACGAGGTACCAGCGCGCGGCGTCGACCCCGACCTCGTCGATCAGCTCGTCGAGGGTGACGACGTCGCCGCGGCGCTTCGACATCTTCGCCGCCTCGCCGCCGCGAGTGAGGTGGACGAGCTGGTAGATCAGCACCTCGACGCGGTCGGGATCCTCGCCGAACGCCTGCGCGATCGCACGCAGCCGTCCGACGTAGCCGTGGTGGTCTGCGCCGAGGACGTACATCGCGCGGTCGTAGCGGGCCAGCTTGTGGCGGATGTAGGCGCAGTCGGCGGCGAAGTACGTCGGCGTCCCGTCGGAGCGGATCGCGACGCGGTCCTTGTCGTCGCCGTACTCGGAGGTGCGCACCCAGACGGCCCCGTCGGCCTCGTACGTCGGAAGCGCCGCGAGCGCCTCGGCGACCTCGCCCTCGATCTCGCTCTGCCGCTCCCACGTGTCGAAGTGGATGCGGAAGCGCTCGAGCGTCCGCTCGATCTGCTCGAGCATCCGCGGCACCGGGTCGCCGGGCTCGAGCGCGAGCTCGACGACGTACTCGCCGTGGTAGCCGTCCTCCGGCGGGTCCTCCCCGCGCCGGCGCGCCTCGACCGACGCGCGGAAGAGGTCCATCTGCCGCCCGGTGTCGTTGTAGTAGTACTCGCGCTCGACGGCGTGGCCGGCGAAGGCGAGCAGCCGCGCGACCGCGTCGCCGTAGGCACCGTTCCGCGCCGCCGAGACGACGACCGGGCCGGTCGGGTTCGCGGACACCATCTCCACCTGGATCCGCTCGCGCCGCTCCGCCGACCCGGCGCCGTAGTCGGCCCCCGCCTCGAGCACCTCGCGCAGCGCCTCGGCGTACCACGACGTGGCGACGCGGAGGTTGACGAAGCCGGGGCCGGCGACCTCCGCGGAGGCGACGTGCTCCAGCCGCTGCGCGCGTTCGGCGAGCTCGGCTGCGAGCTCGCGCGGCGGCCGGCGGCGCGCGCCCGCGAGCCGCAGCGCCGCGTTCGTCGCGAAGTCGCCGTGCGCCGGGTCGCTCGGCCGCTCCAGCTCGACGGGGGCGCCTGCGAGCTCCGCGACCTCGGCGGCGAGGCGGCTGACGGCGTGCCCGGGCATCGCCCGTTATCGTAGAGGCGTGGACGAGGAGCCCCAGGAGCGCCAGCTCAACATCCACATCGAGCCGAAGGACCTCGTCGGCGTCTACGCGAACTTCGCCAACGTCAGCTTCTCGCCGTACGAGTTCACCGTCACCTTCGCGCGGATCGAGCACGAGGTCGAGGAAGGCGACGTGCCGGGCGCCGTCGTCGCGCGCGTCAACATGTCGACGAAGTTCATGCGCGAGCTGCTCGACGCGATGGAGGACGCGTGGTCGAAGTGGTCGCACCAGGAGGGGATCAGGAACCTCCCGGAGACCGACGGCCCGGATCTCTCCTGAACGCCTCCGCCATCCCCGCCCGCTCGACGAGCGACGGGTGCGAGCCGAGCAGCACACGGGCCCAGAGCGGCGGCTCCGGCTGCGCGAGGTTCTCCGCCGCGAACCGGCGGAAGACGCCGCGGGCGGCGTCGGGATCGGCGGTCGCGCGCAGCGCGACCCAGTCCGCCTCCGCCTCGTAGCGCCGCGAGATCGCGTTCTCGAGCGGGAGCAGCGCGAGCTGCAACAGCAGGACGACGAGGACGGCGAGCGGGACCGCCGCCGGCTCCCCGATCCCGCCGCGTCGGCGGGTCGCGCGCGCGACGACGTACGCGAGCGGCAGCGAGAGGAGCGCGAACCACGCGAGCCCCTTCGGCACGTGCCGCCGGCCGACGTGCGCCAGCTCGTGGGCGACGACGAACCGCACCTCCGGCGGCGTCAGCCGCCCGTCGAGGAGCGTGTCCCAGAGGACGATCCGGCGCGTCGCCCCCGCCCCGACGACCTCGGCGTTCACGCGCGTCGTCCGACGCGACGCGTCCTCGACCACCACCGCCGTCGCGGGGACGCCGACGGCCGCGGCGAGCGCGAGCACCTCCCGCTCGAGCGCCGCGTCGCGCAGCGGCTCGAGCCGCGACGACTCCACGAGCGGCTGCGCGAGCACGAGCGCCGCTGCGACGGCGGCGAGCGCGGGCCCGCCGGCCAGCCACCAGCGGGACCCGAGCCGGGAGGCGAGCGCGACCGCCGCCGCGAGCGCGACCGCGGCGGCCACGACGGTCGCGAGCTGCTCCGGCCACGGGTCGACGAGCCAGTCGGCGTAGCCCTGCTCCGACAGGCCGTGCCGGCGGCGCCACCAGTGCGCCGCGGCGCCGAACGGGAGCCGCGCCGCCCAGACGACGCCGAGCGAGGCGAGGAGCAGCGCGAGCGAGCGCGCCGCGCGCGGGCCCGGGAGCCGTCGCGCGAGCCACGACGCGCGCCGGACGAGCACCGCCAGCGCCGCAAGCTGCGCGAGCACCGACGCGAGCCAGAGGGCGCGGGCGACGCGCGCGTACGCCGCCGCGGAGGAGGAGTTCGGAGCGGACG
>Ga0247713_1000576_pt1 | contig 21585 bp, 3 predicted proteins | sample 21E_NmetaG_FD_189936 | JGI IMG/M metagenome (GOLD analysis project Ga0247713, IMG submission 189936) | Soil microbial communities from hillslope of Landscape Evolution Observatory, University of Arizona, Oracle, AZ, United States - 2-1-E_N | ecosystem: Engineered > Artificial ecosystem > Mesocosm... | reverse complement strand
GGTCGCACCGGCCGCCCCCGCGCCCGCGCCGCCCCCCTCGGGAGGCGGCCGGTGCGACCCGTCGTACCCCGACGTCTGCATCCCGCCGCCGCCACCCGACCTCGACTGCAAGGACGTCCCGCACAAGGGCTTCCGCGTCGTCGGCGCCGATCCGCACCGGTTCGACGGCGACCGCGACGGCGTCGGCTGCGAGCGGTAGCGCCGCTACTCCGCGAACCGCGGCGCGCGGTTCACCGTCCCGAGGACGGCGCTCGTGCGGTTCCCCGCCGAATCGAGCGCGACGAGCGTCGCGTGCCACGCCCGCGGCGGCACCTGCACCGCCACCGCGCCGGCGTGCGCGCGGCGGCCGAGCGAAAGCTCGCGCGCCTGGGCGCCGCGCCGGAGGACGACCCGCAGCTCGACCCAGGGCGTCTGGGGATCCGACGCCGCCCACGACAGCGTCCCCTCCTCGAGCACCGCGGTCCCGAGGGCGGGCGGCTCGTTGTCGCGCTCCACGCGCACCGGCGGCAACCGCGTCTCGCGCCGGTTGCCCGCGCGGTCGACCGCCTCGAGCCGCACGGCGTACTCGCCCGGCGGTCGCCGCCCCGGATCCCACGCGAGCGTCTGGTCGCCCGCCGGGAACCACCGCGTCCGTGCCTCGCCCGCGACCCGCAGCGTCACCGTCGCGGGCTTCGACAGCCAGAAGCGGATCTGCGCCTCGTCGCGGAACCCGTCCGCGGGCACCGGCATCGCCGGGGGTGAGGCGGCCCGCGCGCGGATCTCCGGCGGCGACCGCCAGTAGTGGCGGAACCGCGCCGCCCACGTCCCCCACGCCGCGTTCCCGGTCGTCGCCTGGAGCCTCCAGAGGAGCGACGCCACGTAGCCGTGGTAGGTGATCTCCGCGTCGTCCCCGCCGAGCGCGTAGCGCGTCCACTCGCCGGTGTCGAAGCGGGGCAGGAGCGCGAGCGCGCTGCCGCGCATCCGCGCCGCGAGCCGCGTCGCCGCCGGCTCGCGCGCGATCCTGCCGTACTCGGCGAGCGAGAGCGCCGCCTGCAGTTGCGAGTTGAGGACGAGGTCGCGGCCGAAGTGGAAGTGCCGGATCCACGGCCCCTGCGGCAGCGCGTGGAGCAGCCGGGCCGGCACCGCGCGGTACGCGCGCCGGGCCTCGGGGACGAGCCGGGCGCGGGCGAGCGCCTGCGCTGCGACCGCCTGCGTCATTCCCGACGTCCACGGCGGCGCGCCGCCGGAGGTGCGGTAGTACGTCTCCCACACGAGCGTCCCGCCGACGGGGCGTCCGCGCGCGACGAGCGCGTACGCGAGGCGGAGCGCCGCGCGCTGCCGCCCCGACGAGACCTCGGCGTTCAGCTTCCCGAAGCTCGCGAGCGGGTGGAACTGCAGGCCGATTCCCGGCACCGCCCGGTACGTCACGCCGTCCGCGTCGCGGCGGTCGCTGCCGGCCCCCGGGACGCCGTCGCGGGAGAGGTACTGCGTGTTGAACCGGAGCATCTCGAACAGCGCGACCGCGCGCGGGTGGTCGTACGACCCCGCGTGGGCGGCGACGACGCGCAACACGCCCGCGAGGTTCGCGCCGCGCGCGCCGGGGAGGCGCGCGGCCGCCGCGGCCGCGTCCGTCGCGTAACGGCGGTACGTGTCCGCGTCGAGTTGCGCGAGCCGACCCGAGGCGACCGCGCGGTCGAGTCCCGCGCGCGCACGTGCGGCGTCGGCTCCGGGCCCGCCCCAGGCCGGCGGCGCGAGGACGAGCGCGGCGACGACCGTCGGCAGGAAGCGGCGCAGCACGCGCCGTCCCCGTACCCCGCAGGGCTACGACGAGAACGTGTCCGCGATCCGGAGCTCCTCGCGGACGATCGCCGCGTGGAGCCGGTGCTGCTGCTCGAGCCGCCGGTTGAACGCCTGCACCGCCTCGACCTGGGCGCGGTTGAGCGCGCGCGCGTCCGGGAGTGACCGCCCGTAGGCGGCGAGCGCGTCGTCGACGTCCGCCCGGTCGCGCGCGTCGATCGCGGCGCCGAGCTGCACCGCGAGCGACCGCGCCGCCCGCAGCCGCTGCTCCTGCGCCTCGTGCCACGGCGCCAGCACGGGCGGCGGCGCCAGGGAGCCGAAGCGCGTGAGCGCCGCCGTGAGGCTCTCCGCGTACGTGCGCAGCGCAGTCGACTGCTGCTGCGGCCGCTCCGCCGTCCGCAGCGCGCGGCGCAGCGTGCGCGCGCTCGACCCGGGCTCGCGCAGCGCGCGCTCCGCCCGCGGGACGTAGTCGGCCGCGAGGGCGAGCTCGAGCGAGAGGCGGGCCTGGAGGTCGAGCAGCCGCAGGAGCCGCTGGTGGAGCGTCCGCGCCTCGCGGGGCGGCTCCGCGAGCGCGAGCGCCTCGCGCGCGCCCCGGAGGGTCGACACGCCGCGCCGCAGCCGCTTCGCCGTCGGCGCCGCGGCCTCGCCCTCCGCGAAGGCGGCGAGCGCCTTCTGCGCATCCTCGAACCCCGGCGCGAAGCGGGCGTGCGCCTCGTTCGCGGCGGCGACGTACGCCTCGTACGCCTCGCGGCGGTCGTCCCCGCCGCAGCCCGCGAGCGCCGCGACGAGCCCGAGGAGCGCGAGCTGCCGGCGCATCGCGGCTACCCCACGAGGTCGACGTGCGACGTGCTGCCGTCGCCGTGCCGGAACACGAGCTTCACGAGGCCGCGGCCGGTCGCGAAGTACGTCGTCCGCGTCCCGGAGCCGAAGGGGAAGCCGGCCTGCCGGAGCGTGCTCTGGACGGCGAGCGCGCGGAACGTCCCCGCAGGGGTGCGGACCGTGCGGATCCCGAGCACCTTCGCGCTGCCGACGACGCCGTAGACGGAGAAGTCACGGCCGGGCGCCTTCGCCGACCACGTCTCGCCCGCGGCGGCGTACGCCGGGAGCACGGGGTTCATCCCGAAGACCATCAGGTCGTACGGCGTGAAGAACCTGCGCCGCTGCGCGGTGGGCAGGGCGCGCGGCCCGAGGGCGGGGAAGGTCGCCTTCGACGCCGCCTGGGTCGCGCCCCAGATGTTCGTCAGGCCGTCCGTGCGCAGCGTGAAGCCGTAGCTCCCGGCGACGCGGATCGGACCGGAGACGTGCTTCACCGACACGCGCGCCGAGTTGTTGACGCTCTCGTCGACGTGGAACTCCTGCACGGACGCCTGCTTCAGGTGCTTCGTGTTCGTCCAGCGGTAGCGCGCCTTCTTGCCGCGCTCGAGCGGGAAGTAGTTCGCGTCGGCGGGCGGCATCGCGGGCTGCTGGTTCGTGCTCTGGAGCACGGACGTCGTCGTCGGCGCGTTCGCGCCGCCCGCGTGCTCGAAGACGATCTTCACGGGGCCGACGCCGTACACCCACCACACGGTGCGGACGCCGCTGCCGAACGGGTCGCCGAGCGCGCCCGCCTGGGTGATCTCGGTGCGGACCTTCGCCGCCACGACCGGCTGCGGGAACGCGGGCACCGTCACCGGCTCGCGGCCGACGTAGCGCGAGACGCTCGTCACGTCGCCCTCCGCGCCGCCGCGGCTCGCCCACGTCGTCCCGGTCAGCAACGGCTGCGACAGGACGGGCGCGCGGTTGCCCCAGATCAGCAGGTACAGGGTGCTCGCGAGGCTGTTCCCGCAGCGCGCGACGGCCGCGCACAGGATCGGGAAGCTCGGCGGCGGCGGGCTCGACTGCCAGTCGGTGTTGACGAGGCCCGACGAGGTCTCCTGGAAGGCCATCAGCCCGACGCTGCCGATCGCCTCGGGCGGGTTCTCGAGGCCGACGGTCGTCCACTCGAGGACGAAGGCGGCGCCCTTCTGCTCCTTCACGGTGACCTTCTCCTTCGTGGGCGTCGTCGCGTGGACGCTGTTCGTCCACTGGTACGTCCACGTCGCGTCGGCGGCGTGCGGGAGCCACGAGGTCGCGCCCGCGGTCGCAGGAGCGGCGACGGCAGCCGCGACGAACGCGAGCAAGGCAATCCCCCTCCTCATCCCGCGCCCACGCTAGCCGCTTGTGCCGCGCGCCGCATGGGCCGGACGGCCCATCTCCTCAGGCGGTGCGACCCACGGCCGCTGGCCGCTGCCCTAGCTCTTCTTCGAGGGTTTCGAGCTCGTGGTGGTGGTTCCGCCGTCCGAGGTGGTGGTGGTCGAGTCGCCGCTCGAGATCGTCGTCGTGGTGGTCGGGCCGATCGTCTCCCCGGAGGTGCTCGACGTCAGCGGCCCGGTCGAGCCGACGGGGAAGGCGCGGTCGTTCGTGCGGATGCGGAAGCTGTCGAACCGCGCGGTGCCGCTCCAGACCGCGAGGCCGAACGCGCCGTCCACGAGGATCCCGTTGAAGGCGAAGCTGACGACGAACATCCCGTTGACGACGACGCTGAGCGTCATCCCCTTGAGCACGAGCTGGATCGTGTGGTCGAGCGTCGGCGACAGCGTCCGCGCCACGGAGGCGTCGATCGTCGCGCCGCCGCGCGGGCTCGCGTGCCCGACCACGACCCGGCCGCTCGCGACGTCCAGCGCGACGTACTTGTAGTCCGTGGCGGAGTAGCGGTCGAAGACGAAGCCGGCGATCCCCGTCGCGCGCACCGTCGTCGTCAGCTCGAGGTACGAGTCGTGACGGATCGAAGCCCCCAGGTCGACGAGGCTCGTCGCGGGCTCGGCGCCCGACTGTGCGCCGACGTAGCGGCCGTCCGCGAGCGACCACGTGCCGGCGGTGCCGCCGGTGAAGACGTCCGCGACGCCGTCGTCGAAGCTCTCCTGGTGGTCCAGCGTGATCTGCGGCTGGAGCACCTGGATCTTGACGTTGTCGAAGTAGCCGCGCGAGTTGTTCGAGCCGACGCCGAGGAGGCCCTTGTTCAGCCCGTACGCCTCGCCGTCGATCATCCGGGCGGCGAACACGTGGTTGAAGAAGTGCTTGCCGTCGACGCTCAGCGTCACCGCCGTGCCGTTGACGGCGAGGAGCATCGCGTACGCCTGGTTCTGCCACACCTTCAGGTTCGCCTGGGCGACGACCGCCCAGCCGGCGGCCGTGCGGACGCCCATCTCGAGCTTGTTCGTCTTGTGGTTGATCCCGGCGAACTTGAAGTCGGTCGGCGAGTGGTAGTCGAAGACGACGTAGGCGTTGCCGTCCCAGCCGGCGCCGGACTTGTCGATCGCGATGTGGGCCAGGAGCTCGTAGTAGATCGGCAGGTACTCGTCGTGGTAGAAGACCGCGACCGCGTCCCCGCCGATGCTCGTCGCCGTGACGCGGAGGGCGCCGCCGCTGACGCTGAAGCTGCCGCTGTCGGCGAGGAACTGCGACGCGGAGCCGTCGTTGAAGTCGGCGGAGCGGAGGACGTCGCGCGCGCCGCCGGGGATGTTCCCGGGCTGCGGGTCGGTCGGGCCGCCGGTCTGGCGCTGCCAGTCGGCGTCCTTCTGCATGACGAGGCCGATCTCGCCGTCGGGCTCGCCGTTCCGCGCGGCGCTGTTGCCGGTGTCGGACGCGCGCGTCGGGTCGGCGCCCTGGGCGCGGGACAGCGTGTAGAGGAACTCCATGAGGCCCGGCGCGAGCTGGCGGGAGACCGTGGACATGCCGAACGGGGCGAACGGGACGAGGTAGCTGTTGAACTCGCCGGCCCAGTCGATCAGGCGGTCGCCGCCGGTGTTGCCGACGAGGATGTCGAGCCCCGCGCCGCCGAAGACGCGGTCCTCGTAGCTCGGGTGCGTGTCCGGCACGTCGTTGAGGCCGCCGTTCGTGTCGAGGTCGTCGTCGGCGTTCATCAGGTCGTTGCCGTAGCCGCCCCAGAGCGTGTCCTTGCCGGTGCCGCCGACGAGCCAGTCGTTGCCGAGGTCGCCGAAGATCACGTCGTCGCCGTCGCTGTGCTTCGTGCCGTAGGTGGCGCTCGTGACGGTCGGGCCCTCGGTGGTGACCCAGTTGAGGAACCACTGCGCGCCGACGCCGGTCTTCGACGCCTTGCCGTCGGTGGCGAGCAGGATCTTCCGCCGCGGGTCGTACTCGTCGTAGAGCGCGAACTCGCCGTTGCGCCCGAGGCGGTCCTGCGCCCACGAGTCCGCGTCGTCGCCGAAGGCGAGCGCGTTGCCGGGGTTCCACGGCCGCGTGAAGTCGATCCGGACGATCCCGAGCAGCGCACCGCCGGCGCCGTACCGCTGGCCGTACGACTCCGGCAGCGCCTCGGCGCCCGAGATCGCGTCGTCGCCGGAGCCGCCGTGGAGGAAGTCGTCGCCGAGGCCGCCGAAGACGATGTCGTCGGCGTACCGCGGGCGGAACAGCGGGTCGTCGGCGCCGAGCGCGTTCGGCCGCAGGTTGAACGGGGTCAGGTCGACGGCCTTCGCGAGCGCGCCCGGGACGTTGATCACGGCCACCTGGTGGTTGCCCGGGGTGGAGATCGTCTGGCCGAGCGCGGCCGACGGGATCGCCGCGACGCCGTACAGCGGCTCGCCGTACGTGGAGCTGTTGCGGCTGGTGAAGATCCGGCCGTCGTCGCCGAGGACGCCGTCCTGGCCCGTGCCGCCGGAGATGAAGTCGTGGCCCCAGCCGCCGACCAGGTCGTCGTCGCCGGCGTCGCCGTAGAGCATGTCGTTCCCGCAGCCGCCGTAGACCGTGTCGTCGCCGGTCTCGCCGTGCACCTCGTCGGCGCCGCCGCGGTCGTAGCCGCAGCCGGCGACCGAGGCGCCGAAGAGGTCGGGCCGGAAGTCGGGGCCGCCCGGCGTGTAGTCGAGCAGGTGGACGCCGCGGACGACGATCTTCAGCGTGCCGTAGTTGTCGTAGTTGAAGTGGACCGCGCCCTGGTCGGTGCGGTTCGTGCCGACGATGCGGATCACGTTGCCGTTGTCGCCGACGATCGTGTCCGCGTCGCGCGCGTGCGCTGCGGCCGCGGCCGTCCCGGTCGGCAGGGAGTCGTCGTTGCGGCCGATCCGGGTGCCCGCGCCGCCGAAGATCAGGTCGGCGCCGTCCGGCCGCTTCTCCTTCGTGGTCAGGCTGAACATCGACGAGCTGCCGCCGACGAGGTCGTCCTGGCCGAGGCCGCCGAAGATCACGTCGCTGCCGCCGCCGCCCTCGATGTAGTCGTCGCCGTCGGTGGCCGCCTCGAACGACGGGACGACGGTCAGCGGGCCGAGCGGGTCGGACGGGCCGCCCGGGGTCCGCCACGCGCCGACCGGGGCTCCGGCGAGCGCGCCGGCGATGGAGCCGTCGCCCTGGATCACGTCGTTGCCGAGCTGGCCGAAGATCATGTCGTGGCCCGCGCCGCCGGCGATGTAGTCGGCGCCGAAGCTGTTCGGGCCGGCGACCGGGTCGAGGCCGGCCTCGATCAGGTGCGTGTGCCAGAGCTCGAGGATCACGTACGCCGCCCAGTCTGGCGCGCCGTCCGGGTCGCGGTACGAGCGCGCGGTCCCGTCCGTCAGCAGCTGGCCGCTCGCGTCCCCGTTCGGGAACGGCGCGAGGTCGGAGCGGCTGTAGAGCAACGTGCCGGTGAGCGTCTGGAAGCGCAGCGTCGTCGTGTCGCCGGTGCGCCGCGAGAGGACGACCGCGTCGCCGAAGATCAGGTCGTCGTTCTCGTTCCCGTCGATGCGGTCCGCGCCGTAGCCGCCGACGAGGACGTCCTCGCCCGCGTTGCCGAAGATCGTGTCGCCGCCGCCGTGGTTGAGGTCGGTCGACTCGACGAGGACGACGTTGCCCCACTCGCCCGCGCCGGCGCCGAACCAGACGCGGCCGTGGTCGCCGAGGACGAGGTCGGGCCCGCCGCCGGCGACGATCCAGTCGCCGTCGGTGCCGCCGAGGATCAGGTCGGCGCCGGACCCCGTCGTGATCGTGTCGGCGCCGCCGATCGCCGGCGTGATCGTGGTCACGAGCCCGAGCGTGAGCGCGATCGTGCCGAACCGCGGCGTGTTCGCGGCGAGGGCGGTGATCTCGCCGTTGTCGCCGAGCACGACGTTCCGCCCGTTGCCCGCGACGACGGTGTCGCCGGTGGGCCCGCCGGCCACGACGACGTGGGTGAAGGTGCCGGGCACCGGGCCGGGGACGTAGACGAAGCGCTCGCCGTCCTCGCCGGCGATGACGACGTCGTCGCCGTTGCCGGTGGTGATCGTGTCGCCGCCGCCCGTGTCGGGGTCGAGCGTCCAGATCCGGTCGATGTCGGTCGGGTCGCCGTCGACGATCGCCCAGTCGACGAACCCGTTGTCGCCGACGACGATCGCGTTGCCGTCGGACTGGCCGGCGGTCTCGCCGCGGTTCGTCGTGATCGTGTCGTCGCCGGCACCGCCGAGGACGACGTCGGCGCCGAGGCCGGTCGTGATCGTGTCGCTGCCGCCGACCGTCGTGTCGACCGAGATGACGAGGCTGCGCAGCCGCGCGACGCCGTCCGTCTTGTCGCCGGGCCCGCCGTGGCCGAGCACCGTCACTGCGAAGGCCTCGAGCTGCGCCAGCGTCGTCGCGGCGCCGGGCGCGCCGCGCGACGGGTCGAAGTAGACGACGCGGCCGCGGTCGCCGAAGACGACGTCCCCACCGCTCCCGCCGTGGATCTCGTCGTCGCCCTGGCCGCCGAAGATCACGAGCGGGAGCGTCGACGCCTGCGCGAACACCTTGTCCTCGTCGGACAGCGTCAGGAACTGGTCGTACGGGCCCTGCGTGTTGAGGACGAAGAAGCCGTCCTGACCGGCGGTGAGCTCGACCGTCACCCGGTCGTCGCCGAGGCCGGTGTTCAGCGTCGTAATCGTGCGGACGCCGGCGCGCTCGTGCGTGCCGTCGACCCGGATCGTGTCGTTGCCGTAGCCGGCCCAGAGGGTGATCCCGTCCGCGAACGTGCCCGTGGCGGCCGCCTGGTACGTGAGCGCCGCCGGCGCGAGGCCGCGGATCTCGATCTCGGCGCCCGGCAGCCGCGCGGGCGTCGTGGGCGCGTCCGTCACGACGACGTTCGGGTCGCCGGCGACGGCGGCCTCGTCGCTGACGAAGAGCAGGTGCCGCCCGGTGCCGGCGTGGAGGTTGAGCGTTCCGCGGAGGTCGTCGAGGTCGCCGAGCAGCAGGTCGGTCGTCCGCGAGGAGAGCAGCGTCTCGCTCGCGAGCGACGAGACGTAGAAGCGGTCGTCGCCGCCGCGGGCGAAGACGTTCGTGATCGCCGTCGTGCCGCGGACGTTGACGACGTCGTGCCCGGAGCCGAGGGCGACGTTCAGCACCTCGACGCCGTAGTAGTTGACGCCGACGCTGCGGTCGGTGGCGACGACCGGCGCGCGCAGGCTCGACTCGTCGATCGTCAGCGTCAGGCCGGCCGCCACGCCGGTGATCCGGTAGACGCGGCCGGTCTGGAACGGCGCCGGCGGCAGGACGGTGACGCCGACGTGGACGCCGAGCAGCGCGTGGAGCGCGGCGGCGACCTCGGCGGCGCTCGCGTCGTACGGCAGCGCGTACGTGCGCGGGCCCACGGCGAGCGTGAACGTCCCCGCGACGGCGTTGACGGTGACGTCGAACGCGCCCGCGCCGGCCGGAACGACGCTCGTCGTCGGGGCGACGGTGAGGCCGAAGCCGGAGCCGAGGGCGCCGCGGAGGAGGCCCTGGTAGGTGACGACGTAGGTGCCGCCGACGAGGTCGACGAGCACGTCCTTGACGCCGAGCTCGATGCCGTCCGCCGACAGCGGCAGGTGCGGCCGGATCGCCGCGATCAGCGCGTCGCGGAAGGCGTCGGCGCTCATCCCGACCGTGAGCGCGAACTGCGCGAGGCCCGCGCCGACGGTGACGAGGTACGAGCCGGAGCCGGCGCGGACGTCCACGGTCTGGACGCGGCTCGTCGACCACGACGCGACGTCGATCGCGGGATCCTCGCCGGAGCCGTCGGAGAGGAGGCCGGTCGCGTCGCCCGTGATCGCGAGCGCCGCCAGCGACTCCGTCCCGAGGAGGCCGATCGTGAACGTGTTCCCGGCGCGGTTGACGACGACGTCGCTCACGTTCGGCAGCCCGAGCGCGAGCAGCGCCGCGCGGACGGTGGACGCGCCGGCGGCGAACGGCAGCGGCGCGGTCGTCAGGCCCGCGACGGTGAGGCGGAACGTCCCGCCCGCGGCGCGGACGAGCGTAACGGTCTGGACCGGCGAGGCGAGCAGGTCGAGGCCGGAGATCGTCGTCCCCGTGAGGATCGCGACGTCGCTCGTCGCGTCGCCCGAGTCGTCGACGTCGACCGTGTCCCAGCCCTCGCCGCCGTCGATGCGGACGAGCGCGCGGATGCGGTCGAGGACGCCGGCCAGCGGGGCGGCGACGTGGTCGATCGGCGTCGCGAACCACGACTGGCCGAAGTTGAGGCCGACGCGGACGCCGTCGTCGCCGCGGCCGAGGTCGAGCATCGTCGGCCCCGCCACCGTGCGGACGTGCACCTGGTCGTTCCCGCGCCCGGCGTTCACGAGCGTGACGCCGCCGTGCGTGGCGTCGACCAGCAGCCGGTCGTGGCCGGTGCCGAGGTCGATCCGCAGCAGCTCGACGTTCGCGTACGTGATCCCGCCCGGCACGTGACGGCCGCCGATGACGCGGTCGCCGCCCATCCCGAAGCCGGTGATCCTCGTGTCGGTGACGACGCCGAGCGCGTCGGCGAGGCTGTCGGAGTTGAGGACGAGGAGGACGTCCACCTGCTCCGTCTCGTCGACGAGCAGGTTCGGGTTGTCCTCGACGACGAACTCGTCCGGGTCGGTCTCGCCGACGTACAGGAGCGGCTCGGGGATCGTCGTGTCGCCGTCCGGGTCCACCCCGCCCTCGATCCGCAGCGAGCCGCGGATGCCGTCGAGCGAGCGCGGCTGCGGCGCGAACACCTTGACGGCGTCGCCGTCGACGTGCGCGTCGTCGATCGCGCGGACGTGGACCGTCTGCTCGACGTTCCAGTTCGCGGCCGTGAACGTCAGGCGGAGCTCGTCGCCGAAGGTCGCGCCGTCTGCCGACACGAGCAGCTGCTTGTCGGCGCCGGCGAAGCGGTACGTGACCTCGACCACGGCGCCGGTGCGCAGCGGCACCGCCGGCACCAGCGTCAGCACCGTGCCCGAGAGCGAGTACCGGTCGCGCGCGAGCACGACGCCGTCGACCTTGACGCGGACGATCAGCGTCGGCGCCTTCGCCAGCGTGAACACGGTCGCCGGGCCGCCCGTGAACGTCTGCGTGAGCGAGCCGCCGGTCGGCGTGACGCCCGCGCGGACGAGGACCACGACGTCCTGCGTCGGCGCCTGCGTCAGCCGCACCGTGTAGCTGTCGACGAACGGGCCGGAGAAGTGCGTGCTCGTCTCGATCACGCTCGTCGAGCCGCCCGTCTGCTGGACGAGGACGTACGCGGTGTCGTCGTCGACGACCGCGATCTCGAGGTCGCGGACCGTCAGCCCGTCGTAGCGCGCCGCACCCGACTGCGGCAGGTTCGTCGTCACCGTGTGGCGGATCGTCGAGCCGTGCGGGCCCTCGCGCAGCGCGTCCTGCACCGCCGTGAGCGTGACGACGCGCGGCGTCTGCCAGTCGGCCGCCGTGAAGTGGAGCGCGAGCGTCGCGGCGCCGTTCAGGAGCACCTGTCCGTCGCCGAAGAGCGTCACGGTGACGGTCTCCCCGGCCGCGGGCGCGCGCGTCAGCGAGACGGTGTATGCGTCGGAGGCGCCGCCCTCGTAGACCGTGCTGGAGCCGTCCGGCAGGCCCGTCGCCGGCGCGATCGGCGTGATCGTCACGCCGGCCGCGTCGTCGTCGACGACCTCGACCGTCACGAGCGGGATCGCGACGCCGCGGAAGTTCGCCGCGCTCGCGTCCGAGACGCCGTGGCGCAGGCGCTTGAACGTCGTCGCGCCGTCGTGGAGGAGGTAGGCGATCTCGACCGCCGTCCCCGCCGCGAGCGCCTCGTCGAGCGCGAGCGTGACCGTCGTCCCGACCTGCGTCACCTGCGAGCGCCGGATCTTCTCGCCGGCGACCTTGACGTACTCGAGGCGGAGCGGCTCGAGCGGGAGCGTGAACGCGGTCTGGCCGGCGGCGGCCGTGAACGTCTGCGCCACCTGCCGCTCGCCGCCCTCGGCGACCGCGTCGTCCTGCGCGACGACGTAGACCGTCTGCGGCACGAACCAGTTCGCCGTGGTGAAGGTCAGGACGGTCGACGCCTTCAGCGTCCCGGTCGCCGCGTCGTAGAGGGAGAGCCCCTTCGCGCCGGCCGCGAGCTCCTCCGCCGTCAGCTCGTCCGGCGCGACCGTGATGAAGACGCTGCCGCCGACGGGCTGCTGCGTGAGGACGACGGTGTACGCGGCGTACGCGGTGCCGCGGCCGGCGGGGCTCGTGACGGAGAACGGCGCGCCCTCGAGCACCCGCAGCACCCCGAGGGGCGTGATCACGACGGCGCCCTGGTCGTTGTCCGCGACGCTCGCGGAGATCCCGGGGATCACGGTCTCGGCGTACGCCGGGTCGACCGTCTCGACGCCGTGGAGCAGCAGCCCGCCGTGACCGAGCAGGTCGCGCGAGCGGACGGCGACGGAGCCGCCGTCGTGGGTGCCGCCGACCTCGAACGAGTCGCTGCCGAGGCCGCCGAAGATCGTCGTCGACATCGTCGGGCTCGTGCTCAGGACGACGAAGCGGTCGTTCCCCTCGAGGCCGTCGACCTTGAGGAACTCGACGCCGACGATCTCGACGAAGAGGCCGGCGCCGTAGACGCCCTGCGCGGTGATCACGAACGTGTCGGAGAACTCGGTGCCGATCACGACGACCGTGTCGGTGCCGGCGCCGCCGTCGATCGTCACCGGCGCGTTGTCGGTGTACTCGACGAAGTCGTTGCCGAGGCCGCCGAAGATCTGCGTCACCTGCTGGTTCGGGTTGATCGCGCTCGAGCCCTTGAGCGCGAACGCGCGGACGGTGAACGTGTCGTTGCCGGAGCCGCCGTTCAGGATCAGGCTCGCGAGGTTGTGGAAGACGACGAAGCGGTCGTCGCCCTGGCCGCCCTCGATCGTCGTGTCGAAGCTGATGCCGTTCGAGAGGAAGCCGCGCGTCGTCTCGGTCGTGTCGAACACGTCGTCGGCGAACGGCACCTTCGGCAGCTCGCGGAGCGACTGGAACATCTGCCCGATCTGGAACCGGTCGTCGCCGAACCCGCCGTCGATCGACGTGATCGTCGAGTTGTCGTCGAGCGCGAACTCGTCGTCGCCGTCGCGGCCGAAGATCTGGAGGCCGCGGTTGATCGTGTTGTCGTAGTTGATCCGCTCGGCCGTCGGGGTCGCGGTGGCGGCCGCCTCCGGGAGGAGCGCGACGAAGTTGCGCCGCAGCAGGAACCGGTCGCTCACGAGCTCGTCGTCCGTGCCGTAGACGTCGAGCTTGTCCTCGCCGTCCGCGGGGTGGCCCGAGTCGTGCGCGTCGATCACCGAGATCGGGTGCGTCGCCGAGTACGCCTGACCGGCGAGGTAGACCACGTAGTGGTCGCTGCCGCGCTGGCCGTCGAGGCTGAGGAGCGCGCCGACGCCGTTCAGCTTCGTCTCGATCGCCTGCACGCGGCCGTCCGGCAGCACCGTCGCGCCGGTGACGTTGACGACGAAGACGTCCTGGAACTGCCCGCTGCTGCGGCTCGCGCCGAAGAGCACGTCGCTCGTGTAGGTGACGACGATGCTCCCCGTCTTCGGGGTCGTGAAGGTGATCAGCTTGTCGCCGTACGCGTAGGCGTAGTCGACGCCGAAGGCGAGCGGCGCGCCGTCGTGCGTGACGGAGATCGCGGTGCGCGAGTCGAGGAGCCGCAGGACGCGGACGTAGTCGCGGTCGACGGCGGCGAACGTCTCGGCGGCGGGCACGACCGGGTCGTCGCCCTCGAGCTCCGTGCCGCCCGCGATCCACTCGACCGTGAGCAGGTCGCGTCCGGGGCCGCCGCTGACGCGCGTCGTCCCCGCGTGCGTGCCCGCGACGTGGAACGCGTCGTCGCCCGCCCCGAGCATCACGTGGAGCGACTCGATCCCGACGTACGTGATCCCCGCGGTGTGCATGCCGAGGCCGGTGATCGTCGTCGGCGTCAGCAGGCCAGCGTTCGCGTTCGGGTCGCCGCTGTCGTCGACGGAGAGGCGGTCGACGTCGACCTGCGAGAGGCCGTGGATCCAGAGCGGCGCCGCGATCCCGTTCAGCGTCCCGAGCCAGTTGCCGCCGCCGACGCCCGCGTTCGAGCCGACCGCGATCACGTCGTCGCCGACGCCCGTCGGCACGACGTTCGTCCCGTACGTCTTCGTCGCGGTGACGCCGTCGCCGGCGATCGTCGTCGGCCCGGCGATCGTGCGCACGTTGATCCGGTCGTCGCCGCCGCGGCCCTCGACCCGCGTGGTGCCGGTGTGGGTGCTCATCACCGTGAAGGTGTCGTGGCCGCCGCCGAGCGCCAGCTCGAGCGCCTCGAAGGTGAGGTAGTCGACGAAGCCGCCCATGTCGAGGCCGCTGATCCGGTCGAGCGTGAGCGTGCCGACGTTGTCGTTCCCGTCGCCTGTGTCGTCCACGAGGAGCGTGTCGGTGCCGTCCTCGCCGCTGACGACGAGCTGCGCCGCGATCGCGTCGACGGTGCCGTTGACGGCGATGAACGCCCAGGTGTGCGCGGCGGTGTCGATCTCCCACCGACCCGCGGTGCTGCCGATCGCGACCGTGTCGTTGCCGAGGCCGGCGAGGACGTCGGTGCGGCCGGAGATCGAGCGGATCGCGATCTCGTCGTCGCCGCCGCCCGTGTCGAGCGTCGTCTGGCCCGCGTGCGTGCTCACGATCGTGACGAGGTCGGCGCCGCCGCCGGTGCGGACGTGGACGGTCTCCAGGTTCCGGTACTGGACCTCGACGGGCGTCGCCCGCCCGCCGACGCCGGTGAGCGCGACGCGGTGCACGGTCGTGTCGACGCCGACGGCGTCGGCCGCGCTGAAGTACGCGGTCTCGCCGCCCAGGTAGAGGCGCGGCTCGCGGCCGAAGTGCCGCTTCGCGATCGGTGTCGCCAGCTCGGCGGCGGTGTAGGTGTCCTCGACCCACGTGTTCAGCGCGGTGTCGAAGCGCATCACGGCGGCGCCGCGGCGGTGGTGGATCGTCCGCCCGTACCGGTCGACGATCGTGGCCGGCGTGTAGAGGACGACGTTCCCGTCGTTGTCGAGGACGAGGTTGCCCTTCGAGTCGACGACGGGCTGCCCGGGCTGGACGGCCTCGGTGCCGAAGTAGAACTTCCCGTCGCCGACCTGGTGGTAGACCGGCGTCTGCATCGTCACGGTGACGAGCAGGTGCTCGTTCGCGGCGAACCCGACGAGGGTGAGCTGGTCGCCGGAGACGCTGACCTCCGACGGGAGCAGGTCGAAGATCCAGCCGCGCCCGAGCCCGAGCGTGCGGTCGACGACGGTGACCTTGAACGTGCTGGCGCCGGAGAGGCCGGCGACCGTCAGCGGCCCGCCGGCGTACGTCGCGAACTGCACGCTCGTGACGGCGAGGACCGGGTCGAAGCGGTCGTGGATGATCGCCTGGTCGGGCAGGCGGCGCAGGAACGAGCCGTCGGGGTTCGTCACCTGCTGACCGGTCTCCGTGAGCGCGACCTCGCCGCCGAGGTAGCGCTGGACGGCGCCCTGGCGGTGGACGACGCGGTCGCCGCGGTAGTGGCGCATCGGGTCGCCCGCGTGGTGGAGGACGGCGTTCCCGAACGGGTCGACGATCGGCGCCCGCGTGAACAGGTCGAGCACGGGCTCGCCGCCGCGGTAGAAGAGCTGCGCGCCGGTGAACGGATCGACCACCGGCTCGCCGCCCATGTACGTCCGCGCGACGGGCGTGAGGTAGTACGCGTCCGGGTTGCTCCCGCCGTGGAGGACGACCCGGCCCGTCGAGTCGAGCTGCTCGAGCGCGACGTGCACCTGGTCGAGCGTGCCCGTGATCGGCGAGGAGTCGCCGTGGTTGTAGAGGTTGAGGACGTCACCGGTCGACGCCTCCGTGCCGCGCGTGTCGACGACGTGCTGGAAGGCGACGAGCTGCGTCACGTTGATCTCGATCAGCGACGGCCGCCCCGTGTTCCCGGTCGCGGTGGTGGTGCGGAAGCCGTCCGCGTCGACGTAGAGCACCGACCCGGTGAGGAAGTTCGTCTCGTACTGCGGCTTGCCGGTGTTCACCAGCACCTCGACGAACGACGGGTCGAGGAAGACCTGCTCGTTGGCGACGCCGATCTGGGAGCCCGCCGCGACGAGCACCGGGATGCCGGTGTTCGTCGTCGTCTCGGTCCCCGAGCCGTCGAACCACAGCCGCTGGCCGGACGAGTTGCGCTTCTGCTGGGCGAACTTGAGGACGCCCTTCTCCTGCACCCACTGCGTCTGCACCGACCCGTTCGGGTTGAGGACGACGACGCGCACCTGGAGCGGCGAGCCCGAGACCGCCGTGTCCGGGTCGAGCAGGATCGGCAGGAGCGTCGCCTGGCGGTACGTGCGCCCGTCGGTCGCGGTCGCGGTCGCGCCCGTGGCGACGATCGTGTTCGGCGTCGTCAGGAAGATCTGCAGCCGCGGATCGGTGTCGACGAACGGGATCGCCGTCTGCACCAGCGTCCCGTCGCCGTCGTAGCTGATCAGGCCGAGGATCCGCGCGAGGTCGTTGCCGGTCGAGTGGACGTTGACGACGTCGCCGCCGCCGCCGCCCATGATCCGCGTCGGGCCGCCGATCTGGCGGAGGTTGATCGTGTCGACGCCCGCGCCTCCGGCGATCGCGAGGTTCGTCGGCAGGAGCGTCGTCGTCGGCGTGCCGTTCGCGTTCCGCGTGAAGCCGGTGTCGACGACGGTGAACGTGTCGGCGCCGGCGCCCATGCGGATGTCGATCCACTCGATCCCCTGCAGCTCGACGCCGTGGAAGAGCGTCAGCCCGTTCAGCGCGGTCGTGCCGCTCTGGGAGATCCCGAGGCCCATGCCGCGGAGCTGGAGGTACGAGTCGTAGAGCAGCACGCCGCTCGACTCGTCGCGGTCCTGCGCGTAGATCGGCGCGCCGGTCGCGTCCTGGCCCGCCTGCACCCACCGCGGCTGCGTGAACGTCTGGAGGCTGCCGCTCGTCGCTCCCGTGAGCGCCTCGTTGTGGACGATGACGCGGTCGCCGAGGCCCTCCGGCGAGTCGCCGCCGCGGATCGTCAGGCGCCCCTGGATCCCGGAGAGCGTCGTCACGCCCTGCGCCTGGAACGCGAACGCCGGCGGGTCGACGACGATCGTCGGCGGCTGCACGAGCTTCGTCTCCTGCGTCACCGTCCCGGTCTCGTACGCCAGCGTCAGGTCGACCGTGATCTGCACGTGCGTGTCGAAGAGGAACGGCAGGAACGAGAACCGCAGCCGCGCGCTCGGGTTCGCCGCGGAGGCGCCGTTGAACCGGGTGAACGGGTCGAGCAGCGCGCGGAGCGTGCCGATCCCGTTGCCGATCGACTGCGCGAGCGCGATCGCGACCGAGCCGGACGCGTTCGGGTTCAGCGGGTTCCCGCCGGCGGCGATCCACTGCAGGAGCGTGACGGTGAAGGTGAAGTTCGACAGCGTCACGGGCGTCGCCGTCCACGTCGTCACCGGCGGCAGCGTCACGCTGAACGCGGGCGGCGTGTAGAGGAACGGCGGCGGGTCGAAGACGAGCAGCGGCGGGGTGCCGCCGACGTGGATCTCGTCGTCGCCGGTGCCGCCGTCGACGACGACCTCGATCGACGCGCTCGTGCTGAGGATCCAGATGCGATCGGGGCCGCCCGCGCCGTTGACCTCGATGCGCTCGATCCCGATGAAGTTGACGATGCGGCCCGCGCCCGCGATGTACGTGTCGGTGACGACGAACGAGTCGCCGATCGGCGTCCCGATCACGACGATCGTGTCGGTGCCGGGGCCGCCGTTGATCTCGACGGGTGCGTTCTGCACGTACTCGTAGCGGTTCATCCCGGCGCCGCCGAAGAGCGAGGCGAGGTTCGTGATGTCCGTGTCGTCGAGCGGGTTCTCGCGCAGCGCGATGAACGTCTTCAGCAGGAACGTGTCGTCGCCCTGGCCGCCGTGGAGGTACAGCTTGGCCTTGTTGTGGTTGACCTCGAACGTGTCGTTCTGGCCCGAGCCCAGGACGAAGAGCGGGGCGCTGTTCCCGTTCGTCATGTTCTCCGTGTCCGCCACGGGCACGCCGTCCGGGAACTCGAGCGTGCGGTTGCCGGTGTCCGGGATCAGCGGCACGGTGCCGACGATCAGCCGGTCGTCGCCGCCGCCGAGGTCGATCACCGTCGTCACCGCCGTGTCGTCGGACAGGACGGTGTCGGCGCCGCCGAGCGTGTAGATCGAGACGCGCTCGAGCTGGCGGTACGTGACGCGCGTCGTCGCCGTCGTCAGCGCCTCGACGATCCCGACGCGGAAGGCGCCGCTGCCGGCGGCGTTCAGGCGGATGTTGTCGCCCTGGTTCGTCCCGAACACGATCAGCTCGTCCACGCCCGAGCCGCCGCCGGAGTCGACGATCTCGATCCGCGCGCCGTTGCCGGGGTTGATGGAGACGACGTAGCGCTCGGGCGAGCCCGTGAGCGGCCCCGTCGAGTTGCCGACGTTGTCGAGCACCGCGTGGCCCGTCCACGGGGTCACCGGCCGCGCCACGCCGCCGACGTACACGACGTTGTCGCTGTCGTTGACGACGATCGTGTTGTTGCCGGTGCCGCCGGTGAGGATCGCGCGCTCGAAGATGCTCTTCAGGTCCTCGACCGTGGCGCCCGCGGCCCACCGGTCGCCGTCGCCGACGACGCGGAAGTCCGGGTCGTCCGTCTGCATCCCGGCGACGAGCGACGACTCGGGCGTGTAGCCGCTGTTCGAGAACGGCGTCGTGCCGTTGTTCGCCCGGAGCGAGCCGACGATGAACGTGTCCCGGAAGAGGCCCATGTCGGCGTCGAACGTCTCCACGAGCGTGTCCGTGCCGCCGTCGTCGAAGAACGTGTCGCGGCCGGCGCCGCCGGTGTACGTGTCGTCGCCGGTGCCGCCGTCGAGGATGTCGTTGAACGGCGTCCCGATGAGGCGGTCGTTGCCGGTGCCGCCCTTCAGGTGGACGAGGATCAGGTCGGGGAAGATCGTCGCCGTCCCGTCCCCGCCGAGGCCGCTCGCGTCGAGGCGGTCGTCGCCCGCGCCGCCCTCGATGATCAGGGTGTCGCCCTCGCCGCGGACCTGCTTCGTGATCACGATGTCCGCGTTGCCGACGTGGATGACGCGGACGTTCGTCATCCGGTTGTTCACCGGGTCGGCGCCGGTGACGGTGAAGACGTCGTTGCCGGTGCCGCCCTTGAGCGTGATCACGTCGGCGGCGGCGTCCGGCCGCACGTCGTAGACCTTCTGCTGGACGAGCCCGTTCGGGTTGTCCGGATCGGCCACGAGCACGGTCTGGCCGGTGTCCGTCACGATCTGCCCCGCGTTCACGCCGACCACGCCGACGTTCGAGCCGGCGAGCGGCTGGATCTCGATCTTGTCCGCGCCGGGGCCGAGGTCGACGTTCAGCTCCGCGATCGAGGTGGCGGTGATCTGCCCCGCCGCGGAGCGGTGCTTCACGCGCACCTGGTTCGACCCCGGCGAGGTGACGACGAGGTCGTCGGCCTGGTTGGACGCGGTGATCACGAGGATGTCGAAACCGGAGCCGCCGCTGACGGTCAGCTGCGCCGTCGCCGGCATGCTCAGGCGGATCAGGTCGTCGCCGCCGCCGGCGGTGACCGTGTCGGAGCCGCCCCGGCCGTCGATGTCGTCGCCCGCGTCGCTGCCGGCCTCGTCCGCGTCGACCACGCCGGTCGTCTTGTTCATCACGCCGTCGCCGTAGAGCTGGTCGGCGCCGCTGCCGCCGAGGATCGTGTCGGTGCCGGGGCCGCCGACGAGGATCGCGCCCGCCGCGCCGCCGTGCTCCAGGTGGTCGTCGCCCGAGCCGCCGTCCATCCAGACGGTGCCGGTGACGTTCGGACCGGTCTCGAGGTAGTCGTCGCCGCCGTCGCCGAACAGCTTCGCGTTGCCGCTGCCGAGGTAGATCAGCGTGTCGTTGCCGGCGCCGCCGTGGAGGACGACCGGGACGAGGACGCCCTGCCGGACGACGATCTGGTCGTTGCCGCCGCCGCCGTAGGCGATGATCCGCGAGACGTTGGCGAACGTCTGGTCGCGGCCGCCGGCGGTGATCTTCACGCTCGAGTTCGACGCCGTCCCGCCGACGTGGTCGATGAGGAAGACCTCGTCGGCGCCTCCGCCGAGTCCGTTGACCGAGGCGCGGTTGCCCATGTTGAGGTACAGGTCGCCGCCGTTCCAGCCGATCTGGCCGACGTTCTCCGGGTCGGGGCCGGCGTTGCCGGCGAGGAAGATCGGCGGCGGCAGCTGAATCGTCCCGATGTTGAACGTCGCGGTCTTCGAGACCTTGACGAACAGGATCTTCACCTTGACCGTGACCGTGACGATCACGTCGATCTTGCTCTGGCCGGCGCTCTGCTGCGCGTCGAAGGTGCCGGAGATCCCGAGGCTGGCGAACGAGAAGCCGAAGAGCCGCGCGGAGACGCTCGCCGAGAAGCTGACGTGGAAGTGGATCAGCGGCGTCTTGTAGAGGAAGACGCGCACCGAGAACTCGCCGACGAGGCCGAAGCTCGTCGATCCGAGCACGAGGCGGCCGTTGAGCTGGACGTCGAACTGGCCCTGGTGGTCGATCCAGCCGGAGATGCTCATCGTCGCGAGCCCGAAGAAGTCGGCGCTGGCGCTGAAGGCGAACGCCCACTGGCCCTCGCCGAGGTTGAACGTCCGGCGCTGCGCGCCCGTGCCGAGCGTGACGGAGCCGCCGCCGACGACGATGTCGAAGCTCGCCGAGAGGTTGATCACCTCGAGGATCCGGATCGAGCCGTTCAGCGACAGCCGGAACGAGTTTGCGCCGATGGTGACGCCGTTCGCGTTGCGCGCGGTCCCCGTCGTATTCAGCCGCAGCTCGCCGCTCGCGTTGATCTTGACGATGTCGAGGACGTTGACGTTCAGCGAGACGGCGAGGCGCAGGACGATGCCCTTGTGCGTGCCGCCGTAGACGCCGGCGAAGCCCGACGCCTGGACGTTGATCGGCCCGAGGTGGATCTGGACGTTGAACGACAGCTCGAACGCGCCGCTCGCGATCCGGATCATCACGTCGCCCGTCGCGCTCGCGAACCCGACGAACGTGATCGACCCGTATGCGGTCAGCTTGAAGCCGGGCAGGACGTTCGTACTGCCGATGGTGATCTGCGAGCCGCGCGTGTTCAGCTCCACGTGGCCGCCGGCGCTGAACTGGAGGCCGAGGTCGCCGCCGAACCCGCCGCTGAGCGACACCGCGAGCCGCAGCGCGAGCCCCTGCCCGTCGACGTGGAAGCCGCCGCTGACGGCGAGGCGCCCGAAGTCGCCGAGGACGATCTCGCCCGTCAGCGAGGCCGAGATCGAGAACGGCGCGAACGAGAACGCGAAGATGAACGTGCCTTCGATCCGGATCAGCGAGCCGACGATCAGGTGGCCCTTGATCACGAGCCGGATCCCGCTGCCGATCGTCTGCGTCGCGAAGGCGATCCCGCTGCTGTCGAAGACGAGGTTGCCGTTCGAGTCGAGCTGGAAGGTGTGGACGTCCTTCGGCGACGTGAACGTGTTGATCTCGAGGATCACCTGGCCGTTGAAGGAGACGCCGGGGATCCCGCCGCCGTCGGCACGACGATCCAGCACATCGGGACGATGTCCGGGA
>Ga0247713_1000575_pt1 | contig 21597 bp, 22 predicted proteins | sample 21E_NmetaG_FD_189936 | JGI IMG/M metagenome (GOLD analysis project Ga0247713, IMG submission 189936) | Soil microbial communities from hillslope of Landscape Evolution Observatory, University of Arizona, Oracle, AZ, United States - 2-1-E_N | ecosystem: Engineered > Artificial ecosystem >... | reverse complement strand
GAGAACCTCACCGTGGCCGAGGTGCTCGCCAAGTACTCCAAAGGTCCGGCCGACGGCGTCTTCACCGACGGCAGCGCCCACCCCAACCCGGGGCCCGGCGGGTGGGGTGCCGTCTATGTGGTCGACGGGGAGGTGGTCGACCAGGCGCACGGCCGCGAGGACCACACGACGAACAACCGCATGGAGCTCACCGCCCTGATCGCGGGCTACGACCTTGTGCCCCCCAGGGTCTCCACGACCGTGTACACCGACAGCAAGCTGTGCGTGGACACGATCACGAAGTGGGCTCCCGCATGGGAGCGCCGCGGCTGGAGCCGCAAGACCGGGCCGATCGCGAACCTGGACCTGGTGCAGCAGCTGTACGAGCGGGCGCGCGCCCGCCCGGAGATCGAGCTGGCGTGGATCGCGGCGCACTCCGGCGCCCGATGGAACGAGTACGCCGACTCGCTGTCGACCGCCTACCGCCGCACGGAGCTGTGACGGCTGCCCGTCCGCCGACCACCACCCTCCTCGTGGGCGGGGGGATCCACACGCTCGACCGGTCCTCGCGACTGCCGCGCAGAGCGCTGCTCATGGCCGGCGACCGGATCGTGTGGATCGGCCCGAGCGCCCGGGCGGCGCCACCCCATGACCACGAGATCGACCTCGGCGGCGCCTGGATGTGCCCGAGCTTCGTCGACGCGCACGTGCACGGCACGGCGACCGGGCTGTCGCTGACCGGCCTGGACCTGGCGGGCACCTCCAGCCTGACGGAGTGCCTCGACCGCCTGCGCCACCACGTGAAGGAGCACGGCGACGCGGTCGTCGTGGGCTTCTCCTGGGACGACTCCGCCTGGCCCGAGCAGCGCCACCCCACCGCCGCCGACATCGCCGAGGCGGCTCCGGGGCGGATGGTCCTCCTGACGCGGGCCGACGGCCACAGCTGCGTGGTCGATCCCGGCACGCTCGCCCGGCTGCCGCTGGACGGGCTGTCCGGCGTCGACCGTGACCGCCATGGCGACCCGACGGGCCTGCTCGTCGAGCAGGCCTGCGAGGCCGCTCGGCGCCGGCTGTTCGCGCGGCTGCCGGACGCCCAGCTGCACGCGGCGCGGTGGGCCACGTGTCGTCGAGCGGCCGCCCTCGGCATCGGCTCGTTGCACGAGATGGGACATCCGGGTTTCTCGAGCTTGTCCGACGCCCGTGCGTGGGCGGTGGGGGAGTGGCCGGTGGAGGTCCACACCTGGTGGGCGCAGCTCGACCCCGATCTCGAAGAAGGGCTGCGGCCTGGGGGCGACCTGCTCCTGGACGGCTCCATCGGCTCCCGCACGGCGGCGGTCCTCGACGGGTACGCGGACGGGGGAGGTGCCGGCCGCCTGTTCCACGACGACGAGTCGGTTGCGGCGTTCTTCATCGGTGCCACCCGCGCCGGCAGGGGAGCGGCGGTGCACGCGGTCGGCGACCGCGCGGTCGAGCAGGCGGTGCGCGCGCTGGAGGCCGCGGCGAGCGCCGTCGGGGTCCGGGAGGTCCGTGCATGTCGTCACCGCATCGAGCACGCGGTGATGGTGACACCCGAGCACGTCAGCCGGCTGGCCGCCCTGGGCGTGGTCGTGAGTGTCCAGCCCGCCTTCGACGCCCTTTGGGGCGGGCCCGACGGCCTCTACGCGCGGCGCTTCGGTCCCGCCACCACGCGCGACCTCAACCCCCTGGCGTGGTTCGCGGCGGCCGGAGTGCCCATGGCCTTCGGGTCCGACTCGACCGTCACGCCGCTCGATCCCTGGGCGGCGGTGCACGCCGCCGAGCATCACCGCGGCGGCCACAGCCTTTCGCGGCTCGAGGCGCTGGTGGCTCACACCCTCGGAGGACGCTTCGCGGCTGGACAGGACGACGTGGGCCCGCTGCGCCCCGGAGCCCGAGCCGATCTCGCCGTCTGGCGCGACGACCCCCTGGCCGCCGACGACCCTCGCGACCCCGCATGCCTGGCCACGGTCGTCGCCGGGCGCGTCGCGCACGGAGCCCTGGGCCTCCCCCACGGCTAGCCCTCAAGTAGCGAAGCGTGGGGCCCCATCACGCCCTCAAGTAGCGAAGCGTAGGGCCCCATCACGCCCTCAAGTAGCGAAGCGTAGGGCCCCATCACGCCCTCAAGTAGCGAAGCGGCAGGGCCGCATTAGGTTAGGGCCGGGCGGTTGTGCGGGAAGCGCGCACGCACGAGATTTCTTGATGAGGCCTTGACCTGCGGCTTTGCGTAAACCCGCTGGTCAGCGGGTCGGCGCTGCTCGCCGGAGAGATTGACGCGGGCTCCGGGCCGACCGTATTCTGCGCATCGCACGGCGGAACTACCCACTCCGGCGGGCAAACCTTCCGGTTGACCGAGCGACGTGATCGCTCGGTGCCCGAAGGAAGACGTGACACCAGGAGGTAGGGCAGGCTTAGTAGAGAACTCGCGCGCCGGTCTACCCCGGCACGCGCGTGGCGCCAACGGTCAGCCCCCTCGTCGTGCGGCTCCGGAGCAACGGCGCTCCGGAGCCGCTGACATTTTCGCCTTCGGTGGACGGCCCAGCCAGCGTGTTGTGCCGTGGAGTGGACACTTATCATGTTCGTCTATCCCTTTTGCCAGGTTTAATCCGGGCGGGGAACAGGAAAAGTGTCCACTCGACCCAGGCGCGGCGCGTCGGGAGCCGCAGAATGGGCTGATATTCCTGCCGGTGGGGAACGTCTGACGGGTCCCAGGCGTTGCGCCCGACACCACCAGCACCTATAAACCCGCTGGCACGGGGGAGGCGCACGCACCAGGCGCGCGAACAGGGGAGGATAGGTGGCCACGGCTGAGTTCGACGAAGGCGCAGCGGACGCCGAGGAGGACGACGACCTCGAAGAGGTCGACCTCGACGAGCTGCCCACCCTCGAGCCCGACGACCTCGACAGCGATGAGGTGGACGTGGCTGCCGTCGACGAGGAGCTCGACGTCGACGATGACGCCGTCGACGACGAGCTGGACGTCGACGAGGACGAGGATGACGACGTCGAGGGCGACGACGATGATGACGACGACGATGACGACGTTGACGACGATGACGAGGCGGAGGAGTCCCTCGACGTCCTGTTGGCCAGGGAGAAGGTCCTCGACGAGGACGACCTCGGGCGCATCGCCGAGGAGTCGCGTGACGTCTTGGACGTGCGGCCGGCGCTCGTCGGCGCAGGAGAGTTCACATGCAGGTCGTGCTTCCTCGTGAAGCGCCGGGCGCAGCTGGCCAACGAGAAGCGCCTGCTCTGCTTCGACTGCGCTTGAGCCGGCGGCCCAGGCGGGCGCTGCTGGCTCTGGCAGGGGGGGCGCTGCTGTTCGCGGGCCATCCCCCGCTCGGGTGGGGAGCCGTCGGGCTGCTCGCCCTGGTGCCGCTGCTGGCCCTGGCACGGGACGTGGCCGAGGACGACCGGCCGGTGCGGGCCGGGCTGGGGTGGGGCCTGCTCGCCGGCGCGGCGTTCTTCACGCCCCTGCTGTACTGGATCGCCATCGTGGAGCCGATCGCGCTCCCGCTGCTGGTGCTGGTGCAGGCGACATCCGTGGCCGCGTTCGTCGCGGGGCTTGCGGCCTGGGGGAGCTGGCCGTTGCGTCCGGCGGTGGCCGTGGTCTGGTGGGTGGGGCTGGAGGCGGCTCGCAGCGCCGCTCCGTGGGGCGGCTTCCCGTGGGGGGTGCTCGGCTACACGCAGCACGACGTCGGTGTGCTCCTCCCGGTCGCTCGGACCCTCGGCGTGCTCGGGGTCAGCGCCGCGTGCGCCACGGTGGCCGTCTGCGTCGAGGAGGCCCTGCACCGGCTGCGTCGCCTCGCCGGGTCGCCGCCGTCGAGCAGCGGGATCGCTGAGGCCGCCTTCGCCGCCGTCAGGGCCCCGTTGATCGGGGTGCTGGCCGTCTTCGCCGTCGCGGTGGTGCTCGGGGCCGATCCGCCCGCGACCACCGGCAGGACCGTCGATCTGGCCGCGGTGCAGGGCAACGACATCGCGGACACCCGCTCGCTCACCCGCAGCCGGATCCTCGAGGTCGGTACCCGCATGGCCGACCTCACCGAAGGGCTGGCCGCCTCACCCGACGGCCTGCCCGATGTGGTCGTGTGGCCGGAGAACGCGTTGGACGCTGACGTGACCACCGGGGACAACCCCGAGCTCGCGCGTCTGGTCGACCGGGCGCTCGACGCGCTGGACGGCACCCCGCTCATCGCCGGCATGCTGCGCACCGAGGACGGCCGCGACTACAACACCCAGGCGCACCTCGGGCCCGACGGCTCCGTCCTCGACGTCTACGCCAAGAGATCGCTCGTGCCGTTCGGGGAGTTCGTGCCGCTGCGGGAGTACCTCGGGTGGGTGCCGCCGCTGGAGCGCGCCAGCAACCTCTCCGCAGGACAGGAACCGGGCGTGTTCGACGTCGCCGGTATCCGCCTCGGCACGGTGATCTGCTTCGAGAACAACTTCCCGGAGCTGACCCGCAGCGAGGTGCGCGAAGGCGCCGAGGTCCTCGTCGTGTCGACGAACAACGCCAGCTTCGGCTTCAGCCCCGCGAGCAGCCAGCACATCGCGTTCAGCCAGGTCCGCGCGGTCGAGTCCGGTCGCTGGGTCGTGCACGCCGGCCTCAACGGCATCTCCGCGGTGATCGGGCCCGACGGTCGGATCACGCAGCGCACCGGTCTGTTCGAGCAGGCCGTCCTGCGCGCGGACGTGCCGCTGGTCACCGACGACACGGCGTTCACGCGCCTCGGCGACCTCGTCGGCCCGGCGGCCATGCTGCTGGGCGCGTTCGGCGCGCTGTGGGTGGGCCTCAGCGGTCGCGTCCGTCGCCCGGCACGAAGCCGCTAGGCTGGCCGCCACACCGTGTTACCTGTCTGCGGAGGACCCGGTGAGGCTGCTGCTTCTGCGGAAGCGGCAACCCGCAATCCCCGACCGGAGGTGACCGACATGGCGGATTCGTCGCCGCGCCCGGGTTGGAGGTGGCGGGCCGAGTCGCCCACGTGGAGATGGGGACTGCTCTACGTCCTGCAACTCGCACTGCTCGGGCTCGTCTTGGCAGTTCTCACCCCGGCACTGGCCGCTCGGACGCAGACCGAGCTGACGCAGACCCTGGTCGGCGCCATCGCGCTGCTCGTGGTCGCTGCCGGCTACACCTACATCTTCTTCGAGCGTCGTCGGCGCGCTCGACCTGGCGCTACTTCACGATCGCGTTCGTAAGCCTGTCGGTCTTGACTGTCGTTGCACATGTCCTGCCCGCCGGGAGCCGGTGATTCGCGGTGTAGGTCACGGCGACGCCGCGCCTTCGAGGTCAGCCCGTCCACTGCCGATCCCGACCTGTCCGCCGAGGACGTCGGGCACACTCGGCGCGGGCGGCGTTTCTCGGTGTCGCGTCCGCTAGGCTGGCCGCAGGTCCCGTCATCTAGCGGTCCAGGATGGCAGCCTTTCAAGCTGTTCACGCGGGTTCGAATCCCGTCGGGACCACGCGAGCGCTGCGGGATTGCCCCTCGACGGACCGCAGCACGCGCCGCTTCGGGTGCCCGCTGCGGCGTCGCCGCGCCGGGCTACACTCGCCCAGGGCCCCGCTTTCGTGGGACCTCATCTTGCTGGTTCGAGCTGCGGGACGCCCGGGGTGCCGGCATGGACGAACGGAAGACGGTGGCGACGAAGGACGCACAGGCCTACCAGGTGGCCGTGGAACGCCAGAAGGCCGCGCAGGCGGCCGGCAACTACGACCTGTCGGACCTGCCGGGCCAGCTCGCGGAGCCTGCGGCTGCGGCACGCATCGGCAAGACCCCCAAACAGGACAAGATCCTGAAGGGCCGGCGGGCGCTGACCGCCGTGGTCAAGCTGGCCCCGGGCTCGGCGCTTGCGGTCTTCGGCAGGCCGGAGTCGCGCTGGGCGATGGCGTACTGGCGGCGGACGGGTGGCGGCGCGTCCATGACCGAGCTGCTGTCCTACGCCCGGCAGCTGATCGGCATGAACCCCAGCGGCGGGCTGGTGGTGTGCCTGTGCGGCCACGCCGGCCAGGGACCGTGCATCCCCTTGTGGGCGCCCCGGGAAGAGGTCAGCCTGACCGTGCAGCCCAACGACCTCGTCCTGCGCTTCGACGATCTCGTCACCGACCAGTAGGGACGTCGGCTTGACGCCTGACGTCATCGACCTGCTGGGCTTCGCCCACGAGCTCGCCGACGCCGCGGACCGGGTCACCCTCGACCGCTTCGGCGGCTTGATCCCGTCGGCGGCCAAGCCCGACGGCTCCCCCGTCACCGAAGCCGACCGCATGGTCGAGGCGGCGCTGCGCGAGCGCATCGCCGCCACCTACCCCGATCATGCGGTGCTCGGCGAGGAGGAGGGCGGAGAGCTGGATCCCGACACGCCGACCTGGCTGCTGGACCCGATCGACGGCACGGCGAACTTCCTGCGCGGCGTCCCGGTGTTCGCCACGTTGGTGTCGCTCGTGCTGGCCGGGAAGCCGCTCGTGGGCGTGGCCAGCGCCCCAGCGATGGGGGAGCGCTGGGACGCCGCGGCCGGTCACGGGGCACGACGCAACGGCGAGCCGGTCGGCGTCTCGGCGATCGCGTCCCTGGGCGAAGCCCATGTGCTGCACGGGGGCCTGGACTGGTTCCGTCGGCCCCCCGAGCTGTGGGAGCTCCTCGGGAGGCTGGCTGAGTCGTGCTGGCGCACCCGCGGGTTCGGCGACTTCTGGATGCACCTGCTCGTCGCGGGCGGCATGGGTGACGTCGCACTCGAGCGTGATCTCAAGCCCTGGGACATCGCCGCGCTCGAGTGCATCGTGACCGAGGCCGGCGGCCGGTTGACCGCCTGGGACGGCGGCTCCGCGCTCGCCGATGCCGAGGGAGCGGTCCTCAGCACGAACGGGCTGCTGCACCCAGCCGTGCAGGACCTCCTCGCCGACGAGGCCTGAGCCGGCCTCAGCAAGCCATGGCGGTCGCTGCGCGACCGCCCCACCCAGCACAGCTGAAAATCGTCTCATCGGGCGCTACCGCTTCACTACTTGAGCGCATGGCTGGCGCTCGGACGATTCACGTCTCAACGGCGCAGCTCGGCGACCTCCACCTCGCACTCGGTGACGAACGCCTCGGCTGCGACGATCCGGTCCTCCATGCGTCCGAGCTCGTCGAGCACCACCGCGCGGCGGCGGCCGACGGCCTCGAGCAGCGCCTTGTCTGTCTGCTCGACCGGCCGGCGCACGCGGCGCGGCACGTGCTCGCCCGACCCGCGCGTTGCCTCGGCGAACGCGTCGAGGCGTTCCCGCTCACTGTGGAGGAAGTCGCGGTAGCGCAACAGCCCGTCGCGCTCCTCGACGGCGCGCAGCATGGTGAAGTACGCGGCCTCGTACTCGGTCCGGGCGGTCACGAGGGGACGTCGGTCGCGGACGCGGCGGTCATCTCTGCGATGGTACGGGCTCGGTGCGGCCGTGCCACCCGCACCGGCGCAACCGGGGCGTTTTGTTCTGGGGGGCGGAGGGCAGACTCACTATGACTGCGGCTCGAGGACCCTGGCGCAGACCGGCCAGTTGACATTGACGTCAGCGTCAATAGAGTGCAGACGGTGGTCACCCCCCGCGCACCCTCCCCTCGCGAACCCGCAGCCTCCCGCCTTTAACCCCCAGGAAGGACCACCCGCATGCGTCGCGCTGTCATCGAGGGCATCGGTACCTCAGTGCCACCTCGGGTGGTGACCAACGAGGAGATGGCTGCGCACCTCGACACCACCGACGAGTGGGTCCGCACCCGCACGGGCATCGAGCAGCGCCACGTCGCCGACCCCGACACGGCCACCGCCGACCTGGCGGTCGAGGCCGGCGCCCGGGCGTTGAAGTCGGCCGGGGGCGGCGACGTCGACACCGTCATCGTCGCGACGACCACACCTGACCGTCTGTGCCCCTCGACGGGCCCGGAGGTCGCCGCCCGCCTCGGCCTGCCCAAGGTCGCGGCCTTCGACGTCGACGGCGCCTGCGCCGGGTTCGTCTACGGGCTGGCCACCGCGGCGGGCCTGCTCGCCGCCGAAGCCGCCGAGCGGGTGCTGCTGATCGGCGCGGAGACCATGACCCGCATGGTCGACCCCAATGACCGGACGACCGCCGTGCTGTTCGGCGACGGCGCCGGAGCGGTCGTGCTGCGGCCGGCCACGTCCGACGACGAGCCGGGGGCCGTCGGGCCCTTCGACCTGGGCAGCGACGGAGACCTCGCGGAGCTGCTGGCGGTACCGGCGGGCGGTTCCCGGCGCCCCGCCGACGCCGACACGTTCTCCGCCGGCGATCACTACCTGAAGATGGACGGTCGCGAGGTGTACCGCCAGGCCTGCCGCCGCATGGTCGAGTCCTCGCGTGCGGTGCTCGACCGTGCCGGCGTGACCGTCGACGACGTCGACCGCCTCGTCGGCCACCAGGCCAACGCCCGCATCCTCGATGCGGTCGCCAACGGCCTCGGCGTCCCCGAGGAACGGCGGGTCGTCAACGTCGCCCGCTACGGCAACACCTCGGCCGCGTCGATCCCCCTGGCCCTCGCCGACCTCGAGCTGACACCCGGCCAGCTGGTGCTGCTGACGGCCTTCGGCGCCGGCCTCAGCTGGGGTTCGACGCTCGTCCTGTGGCCCGACCTGTCGACTGCCTGAACTGCCTGATGACCCCCGATCGCCAAAGCGCCCACCCGCAAGCCAAGGAGAAGACGCCATGACCGCCGTTTATGACCGTGTGAAGGGCCTGCTCACCGAGAAGTTCGGTGTGCCCGAGGACGACATCAAGCCCGAGGCCACCTTCGAAGACCTCGATCTGGACTCGCTCGACCTCGTCGAGTTCGCCATGGCCACCGAGGAAGAGCTGGGCGTGGGCATCACCGACGAGGAGGCCGAGGACCTGGAGACACTCCAGGACACGGTGAAGCTGCTCGAGTCCAAGGGCGCGACGGTTTGAGCGCCGCGACCAGCTCCGGACAGACTGCCGGTAGCGGTCAGCGGACCGTTCCCGTTGCCGTGACCGGTCTTGGTCTTGTCACGCCCGCAGGCATCGGAGTCGAGGCCAGCTGGGAGGGCGTCTGCGCGGGGAAGTCCGCGGCGGCGACCGACCCGGCCCTCGAGGGCATCGAAGTCGACTTCTCCTGCCGTATTCCCAACCTGGACGTGGCGGAGCTGCTCGGCCGCAAGGCCGCCCGACGCCTCGACCGTTTCACCCAGCTGGGGGTCATCGCCGCCCGAGAGGCCGTCGCTGACTCCGGCCTTGACCCCGAGACCTGGGACGGCGCCCGGGTGGGCGTCGTCATCGGCTGCGGCATGGGCGGCGCCGAGACCTGGGAAGCCCAGCACAAGCGCATGCTCGAGCACGGACCCAAGCGGGTCTCCCCGATGCTCATCCCGATGCTGGTGCCCAACATGGTCGCCGGGCAGCTGGCGATGGAGTTCGGCGCCAGAGGCCCCAACCTCGTCACCGCCACCGCATGCGCCTCCGGCACCACCGCCATCGGCGTGGCCCGTGACCTGCTGCGCTCCGGGGCGTGCGACGTGGTGCTGACGGGCGGCGCCGAGGCCGGACTCACGCCGTTGTCCATCGCCGGCTTCGCGCAGATGCACGCGCTGTCGACCCGCCGTGAGGATCCCGAGCGGGCGTCCCGCCCCTTCGACGTCGACCGGGACGGCTTCGTGGCCGCCGAGGCCGCGGGCGTGCTGGTGATCGAACGTGTCGAGGACGCCGCCGCTCGCCGCGCCACCGTGCGCGCGCACCTCGCCGGATACGGCGCGTCCGCCGACGCCCACCACATCACCGCGCCCGACCCAGAAGGGTCCGGTGCGACGCTGGCGATGCGCACCGCCCTGGACGACGCCGGCCTCGAACCCCGCGAGGTCGACCACGTCAACGCGCACGGCACCTCCACACCGCTGAACGACGTGGCGGAGGCCAAGGGCATCCGCCAGGTCGTCGGGGACCACGCTGCGGTCACCTCCACCAAGGGCGTCACCGGCCACTCGCTGGGGGCCGCCGGCGCGATCGAGGCAGCGTTCTCCGTGCTGACGATCCAGCGCGGGCGCATCCCCCCGACGGCCAACCTCGACAGCCAGGACCCCGAGATCGACCTTGACATCGTCGCCAAGGAACCGCGCGACGGCCGTGTCGACGTGGTCATGAGCAACAGCTTCGGCTTCGGAGGGCAGAACGCGGTCCTCGTCATGACCGCGGCATGACCTTGGGCTCCGCCAAGGTGGCGCGGTCATGACCTCGCTTCTCGACGGCAAGCGCCTGCTGGTCACCGGCGTGCTGACCGAGGCGTCCATCGCTTTCTCGGTCGCGCGCCTGGCCCAGCAGCAGGGAGCCGACGTCGTGCTCACCGGCTTCGGGCGTGGCATGTCCATCACCCGACGTGTCGCCGCCAAGCTGCCCGACGAGCCCGACGTGCTCGAGCTCGACGTCACCGCGCCCGAGCACCTCGACGGGGTGGCCGCGGACCTGGAGGAACGCTGGGGAGCGGTCGACGGTGTCGTGCACGCGATCGGTTTCGCGCCGGCGTCGGCGATCGGCGGTGGCTTCCTCGAGGCGCCGTGGGACGACGTCGCGACCGCGCTGCAGGTGTCCACCTACTCCTTCGCGGCGCTCGCCCGCTCGCTGTCGCCGCTGCTGGCCAAGGCCGGCGGCGGATCGATCGTCGGCCTGGACTTCGACGCAACTGTCGCGTGGCCCTCCTATGACTGGATGGGGGTCGCCAAAGCCGGGCTGGAGGCGACGTGCCGTTACACCGCCCGCGATCTCGGACGACATGGCACACGGGTGAACCTCGTCGCGGCCGGCCCCTTGAAGACGGTCGCCGCCAAGGGCATCGAGGGCTTCTCGGCGTTCGAGGACTCGTGGTCGCGCCGGGCGCCGTTGGGCTGGGACATCACCGACGCAGAGCCCGTCGCGCGGGTGGTCTGCGCGCTGCTCAGCGATTGGCTGCCCGCCGTCACCGGCGAGATCGTCCACGCCGACGGCGGCGCGCACGCCATCGGGACCGACCTCCCGCAGTAGGAGGCAGGAGGCGGTTGGGGCGTCAGTCGAGCAGTGCGCCGAGGTCCGTGACGACCACGTCGGCCCCGTGATGATAGAGAGCGTCGGCTTGGCCGACGCGGTCCACACCGACCACCAGGCCGAAGCCGCCGTTGCGGCCGGCCTGCACGCCGGAGAGGGCGTCCTCCACGACGGCGGCCTGTCCGGGTTCGACCTGCAGGCGCCTGGCGGCCTCCAGGAACGTGTCCGGTGCCGGCTTGCCCGCCAAGCCCAGCTCGGCCGCGACGTTGCCGTCGACGCGGGCCTCGAACAGCTCATCGATCCCGGCGGCTTGGAGGATCGTGGCGCCGTTGCGGCTGGAGGTGACCACCGCCGTGCGCACGCCGCTCTCCCGAAGCGCGTGGACGAGGGCGACCGAGCCCTCGTAGGCGGTGACGCCCTGGGTGCGGATGAGCTCGTTGACGAGGTCATTCTTGCGATTGCCGAGACCGTGCACGGTGTCCCGGTACGGCGGGTCCTCGGGCCCGCCTTCCGGCAGCCGGATCGTTCTGGCAGCGAGGAAGTTGCGCACGCCGTCGTAGCGAGGGAGTCCGTCGACGTGCTCGTTGTAGTCCTCCTGGGTGAAGGGCACGAACGCCTCACCCCGCTCGTCGGCGCGGCGACGCAGGAAATCGTCGAACATCTGCTTCCAGGCGGAGAAGTGCTGTGCCGCGGTACTCGTGAGCACCCCGTCGAGGTCGAACAGCACGGCGGCGAACGCATCGAGCTGCTTCATGTACGGTCCTCCAACGCAACGGTGACCGGCTCGCCGGCGGTGAGGGTGACGTCGGCGCCCCGTACGACGACGTGCAGGTTGGGTCCTTCCCGCAGGTGCAGGGTCATGCGCTCGGCGGTGACGTCGACGTCCAGGCGCTGGTCCCGAACCCTCAGCGGGAAGCGCAGGGCAGAGCAGCCCTGCGGCAGCAGCGGATCGAAAGACAGCTGCCCGTCGACGTCGCGCAGACCGCCGAAGCCGTGCACCAGAGCCATCCACACCCCACCGGTGGAGGCCACGTGGACCCCGTAGGCGGCGTTGTCGGCGACATCGGCCAGGTCCATGAACAACGCAAGCCGGAAGTGCTCCATCGCCGCGTCCGCGTCACCGACCTCCGCGGCGATGATGGCGTGCACCGGCGGCGACAGTGACGAGTCGCTCGTCGTCAGCTGATCGTAATAGCGGAAGTTGGCGCGCTTCTGCTCGAAGGTGAACTCGTTGGTCAGCAAGAACATCGCCAGCACCACGTCCGCCTGCTTGAGGACCTGATGCCGATAGATCACCAGCGGGTGATAGTGCAGCAGCAGCGGATAGGCGTCCGGTGGTGTGGCGTCGAAGTCCCACCGCTCGCGCTCGAGGAACTGCGAATCCTGGGGGTTGATCCCGCGCTTCTCGTCGTAGGGCACGTGCATCGCCTTCGCGGCCTGCTCCCACTCCTCGATCTCCTCGTCGAGGAGCCCCAGATCGTTGCAGAGCACGCGGTAGCGCTGCGGGTCGTCGGCGCGCAGGGAGGCCATGGCCGTCGCCGCGTAGTTCAAGTTCAGCCGGGCGATGAGATTGGTGTAGGCGTTGTCGTTGACCACCGTCGTGTACTCGTCGGGCCCCGTGACGGTGAACAGGTGAAAGGCGCCGTCGTCCCCGTAGAACCCCAGGTCGGCCCACAGTCGCGCGGTCTCCACGAGCAGCTCGGCGCCGGCGTCGGCCAGCATCGAGACGTCGCCGGTCACGTCGACGTAGCGCTTCAGCGCGTAGACGATGTCGCCGTTGAGGTGGTACTGGGCCGTGCCCGCCTGGTAGTAGGCCGACGCCTCCTCGCCGTTGATGGTCCGCCAGGGGAACAGGGCGCCGCGCTGGCTCAACTCGATGGCACGCTCCCGTGCCTTGTCGAGCATGCCGCGGCGGAAGCGCAGGAGGTTCTTGGCGATCCGTGGCTCGGTGTAGGTCAGGAAGGGCAGGACGAAGATCTCGATGTCCCAGAAGTAGTGGCCCTCGTACCCGTGGCCGCTCAGCCCCTTTGCTGGGATGCCGCTGCCTTCGGCTCTGGCCGCGGCCTGGAAGAGCTGGAAGAGGTTCCAGCGAAGCGCCTGCTGCACGCGCGGATCCCCGTCGAACTGCACGTCGCTGCGTTCCCAGAACGTGTCGAAGGCCGCCCGCTGCTCCTCGGCGACCTGATCGAACCCGATGGACACCGCCCGACGCAGCACGCGGTCGGCGCGGTCGAGCAGCTCGGTCGGCGGGACGCTGCGGGAGGTGTGGTAGCTGGCGAACTTCGTCAGGAGGATCGGGGCGTTGGCCTTGGCCTCGATGATGTAGGCGACCTTGCCGATGTCCTCGTCGACCTCCGTGACAGCCTCATAGGCGCACGACGTCTCCATCACATGATCGACACCGCAGCCGAGGGTCATGCCGCTCGACGCCGCCCGGTAACCGAGCATCAGCCGCTCGTCATCGCCACGGTGCAGCACGCTTTCCAGCACCCGCTTGTTGAGCCGGCGCACCCTCGGGTCCGACGACGGCGCCTGGTCCTCGGGAGCACCGACGTCCTCCCGGTTGACCAGCTGCGAGGAGATCACGACCGGAGCGTCGCCGTTGAGGACCTCGACCTCGTACTGGAACGCCGCGAGGTGACGGTAGCGGATGGATACCAGTCGCCGCGACCGCACCGCCACCCGCTTGCCCGACGGCGTCTGCCACACGAGTGAGCGGACAAGCGCGCCCGCGCGGAAGTCCAGGACGCGCTCGTACTCGACGAGGTGGGCGGTGGGCAAGAACAGCGGCTCGTCGTCCACGTAGATCTTGATGAGCTTTGCGTCGGGCACGTCCACGATCGTCTGGCCCGTCCGCGCCAGGCCGTAGGCCTGCTCGGCGTGCTGGATCGGCCACGTCTCGTGGAACCCGGCGACCAGGGTGCTGTGCTGATAGGCGGGGCGCCCCTCCTCATGGTTGCCCCGCAGGCCGAGGTAGCCGTTCGCCACGGTGAACAGCGTCTCGACGTGGGGCAGGCGCTTGTCCGTGAACCGACGCTCGACCAACCGCCAGGGGTCGTCGGGGTAGTCGTGCAGTGGGAGCAGATCCGGCTGTCGGCGCCGCACTCGGTCTCCTTGTGTTGTGAGCAGGAGCAGCATATTGGACACGCCAGGGTGCGACCGCGACCATCGGGTGGATGGCACACGACCACGGTGAGAGGCGTCGACTGGGGGTGGTGCTCGGCGGCGGCGGCGTCCGCGGTCTCGCCCATGCGGGCGTGCTCGCCGCCCTGGACCGCGCCGGCGTTCACCCGTCGGTCATCGTCGGGGTGTCGATGGGGGCGGTGGTCGGCGCCACCTACGCCGCCCGTGAGGATTGGGCCGCCGCGCTGGAGGCGGTCGATCGCACGCACCTCCCGGCGTTCACCGATCCACGCGAGAACGAAGGCCTGGAGCTGGTGCGCGCGGCGGTGCGCAGCGCCCGGCGTCTTGCACCCACGTTCTGGACGTGGGGCCGGCAGGGCTACGAGGAGTATGGACGGGCGACGCTGAACCAGCTGCTCGGGCCCGTCACCACGTTCGCCGACACGCGTATCCGCCTGGGCATGGTCGCCACCGACCTGTACGCGGGGGAGCGGGTGGTGCTGACCGAGGGAGATCTGGTGTCGGCGACGCTGGCGAGCGCGGCAATCCCCGGCCTGGCCAAGCCGGTCGAGCTGAACGGGCACATCCTGGTCGACGGCGGGTTCGCCGACCCCGCACCCATCGACGTTGCCCGCGAGCTCGGCGCCGATGTCGTGCTCGCCGTGTACACGGGCCAGCATCTGAGGCCGAGCGTGACCGACAACTGGCTGCTCGCACTCCTGCGCGGCTTGGAGATCGGGCAGCGCAAGTTCGCCGAGGAGCGCCTCGGCCGCGCCGACATGGTCCTGCGGCCGGACTTCAGCAAGCGCGTGAACGTGCTGAACTTCTCCGTCATCGACGACGTGGTCAGCTGCGGGGTCGCCTGCGGACGGGCCAACGCCGACGCAGTGCGTGCGCTCATCGAATCCGGGTGAGCCGCTTCCCGGACCCGCGTTCGGCGCCGCGCGACGGGCCCCTGGCGTGGGGCGGGGACCTCGAACCGCTGACGCTGCTCGACGCTTACTCCCACGGCATCTTTCCCTGGCCGGTGTCTGAGGACGCGGTCTTCTGGTGGTCGCCCGACCCCCGGGCGGTGATCCCCCTCGACGGGCTGCACGTGTCGCGCACCCTGCGCCGCACCCTGCGCTCGGGAAGGTTTCGCACGACCCTCGACCAGGCCTTCCCCGCGGTGATGGCCGCCTGTGCGGATCGGCCGGGGGAAGGGACCTGGATCACCGCCGCCATGCGCCGGGCCTACGCCACCCTTCACGAGCTGGGCCATGCCCACAGCGCGGAGGTGTGGGACGGACGGGGCGAGCTCGTCGGCGGCGTGTACGGCGTCACCATCGGGGCGGCGTTCATGGGCGAGTCGATGTTCCACCGGGCGACCGACGCGTCGAAGGTGGCGCTGGTGCGCCTGGTCGAGCACCTGCGTGAACGTGGATTCGCCCTATTCGACGTCCAGCTGCCCACCCCGCACCTGGCCCGCATGGGCGCCGTCGAGCTTGACCGCGGCGCCTACCTCGACCGGCTCGCTGCAGCGGTCGGGCAGCCGGCCCGCTGGTAGGACGAGCTCGAGATCGTAGGTGGCGCCGCACCCGGATGAGGCGTGACAGCTTGGGTAAGACAGGAACGTGGCTCGGCCGCTCAACGTACGGTGAGCCCTCAGCAGTCACTCAACCCCACATAGCGTGAAGGAGCCGGACATGAAGCGGATGCTAGTGGCGATGATCGCTGTGGTTCTGGCCTTGGGGGCATGCGACGGCGGCGAGGACGCAGCCATGGACGTTGCGGACCCGGAACGCTACTGCGAGGTCGCGCAGTCCCTCGATCAAGCCGGCGAAGAAGAGATCGAGGTGGACTTCGAGTCGGCGACGCCCGATCCCGAGACGGTGAGAGCGGAGTTCTCCGACTTCGTCGCCGACCATGCCGAGGAGATGGACGAGGCAGAGCGCTTGGCTCCCCCCGAGATCGCCGACGACGTGGCGGCGCTCAACGAGACCATCCGCACGGTTGCCGAGACGGGCGACCTCAGCGCCTTTGATGAGAGCGAGGAGGGTGACCAGCGCATCAGGGAGTTCGAGAGCCGGGTGTGCGGCACCGACTCTTAGCTTAGGCACGGTGACGGACGTCGTCGTAGCACTCTCGGGCCCTAGGTCCGAACCGGTCCATCGACCACGACACTTGACCCTCACCTGACGTGAGGGCCTACCGTGTTTGCCCAGGAGGTGGTGAACGTGGTCTGGACAGTCGGTGAGGTGGCTGCCAGCGCGGGCGTGACGGTGCGCATGCTGCACCACTACGACGACATCGGCCTCTTGTCGCCCAGCGGACGGTCGGGCGCCGGCTATCGGCTGTACGACCACGAAGACCTCTTCCGGCTCCAGCGGATCCTGGCCTACCGGGATCTCGGCCTGGCGCTGGACAAGATCGCGGCGATCCTCGACGACCCCGACGTGGATCCGGTCGACCACCTCCGCCGCCAGCACCAGCTCCTGCGGGCCCGCCGGGAAGAGCTCACGCGCACGATCGACGCATTGGAGAAGACCATGCAAGCCCGCAAGCTCGGGATCCAGCTCGACCCCGACGAGGTGTTCGAGATCTTCGGTGAGGACGACCCCACGCGACACGCCGACGAGGTCGAGCAGCGCTGGGGTGGCACCGACGCCTACCGGGAGTCGCGCCAGCGAGCCTCCACCTATGCCAAGTCCGACTGGCAGCGCATCAAGGCGGAAGCCGAGGACCACAACCGGCGCCTGGTCGCGGCTCTTCACGCCGGCCACGCACCCGACAGCAGTGAGGCCATGGACCTGGCCGAAGAGCACCGCCAGCACATCAGTCGGTGGTTCTACGACTGCCCGCCCGCGATGCACCGATCGCTGGGCGAGATGTACGTCGCGGACCCCCGGTTCGCCACGACCTACGAGAACCTGGCCCCCGGCTTGGCGCAGTGGGTCCACGACGCCTGGGCAGCCAACGCGGCCCGCCAGCCCACGTGATTCTCCACTCACTCGTCCACTCACTCGCTGGACCGAGCTAGGTCGGCGGGAGCCCCTTGCCACCGATCGGTTCGAGCTCGAAGCGCTCGCCCATGGCGGCGATGACCGGCCGCGCTCGGGCGATCAGCTGCTGCACGGGCTCCAGCTCGAGGGGGGCACGGTGGGCCGCAGCGCTCCGCCAGACCTCCACCACCCACACGGTCTCCGCGTCCGCCGGATCCCGGCTCACCATGTACAGGAGGCAGCCCGCCTCATCCTCGAGGGCCGCCGCTGCGTCGAGCAGATGACCCGCCAGGGCATCCCCCTGTCCGGGGATCGCCACGACCTTCCCACACAGCCCGTAGGCCGCCATGACACCCCCTGCCGGTCGGCGCGAATCCTACTCAGTCGGAGGGCTTCATGCTCAGAGGTGGCTCAGAGGCGTCGCACGTCCCCTCCCTCCCGGGTCACCCGGTCTGCGGTCACGCGTGAACGTGGACCGAAACAGCAGCCCGAGATGCTCGGCCAGGCGCGTGCGTGACCATGCCCGGTCGCGGAGCAGACCCTGGATCATGTCGGTGGAGATGAGCGCCCAGAGCATGTCCGCGGCGCTGTCAACCGTCCACGGTGGCGCGAGCCTGTCCTCATGGTCGAGCCATGTGGCCAGCCGGCGGCAGGAGGAGAGCTGGGCTTCGACGACCCGTTCCCAGTGTTGGGCGGCGTCGCGGTCGGTGTGGCGGACGCGCTCGACAGCGCGATCCACGGCGATGACCCGCGGGTGGTAGCGCGCCAGGTGGCGCGCCCACTCGTCCAGCGCGGTGACCGCGTCGTCGGCTTGCCAGATGGGCCGCAGTGAGTCCTGCAGGCCTTCGGTGCGGGCGACGTGCTCGAACAGAGCGGTGACCAGGGCGGCGCGGGAGTCGAAGTGCAGGTAGACGGCCCGACGGGAGACGCCGGCGCGTTCGGCGACAGCCCCCATGGTGAGCGACTCGAAGCCATGCTCTTCGAGCAGCGAACGGGTGGCGTCGAGCAGCGCCGCTCGAGTGCGCCGGCTGCGGGCGTTCCCCGGTTCACCGATGGTCTTCACGGCACCATCTTGCACGAACTTCTCACCATGTGTACAGTACTCTGACATACACAGGGTGTGTAGTTATGGATTCGGAGGTGCGATGGACCGCTCAGTGAAAGTCGCCGTCATCTACTACAGCGCCACGGGAAACGTGTACCAGCTCGCCCGCGCGGCGGCCGAGGGCGCCCAGCAAGCGGGCGCTGTGGTGCGGCTGCGCAAGGTGCGCGAGCTGGCGCCGCCGGAGGCCATCGACCGCAACCCCCAGTGGGCCGCCACGGCCGCTGGGACCAGAGACGTGGCCGAGGCGAGCGTGCACGACCTCGACTGGGCGGACGTGGTGTTGTTCGGCACCCCGACCCGCTACGGCAACGCCGCCTCCCAGCTCAAGCAGTTCATCGACACCACGGGCGGACTGTGGCAGGAGGGCAAGCTCGCTGACAAGGTCTACGGCGCCTTTACCTCATCGGCCACCGCCCACGGCGGGCAGGAGAGCACCCTGCTGTCACTGGCCATCGTCTTCTACCACTGGGGTGGGATACTCGTGCCGCCCGGTTTCACCGACCCCGTTCAGTTCGACCTCGGCAACCCCTACGGCGCCTCGCACGTGGCCGGTGCCGGGCAACCGGGCGCCACCGAACTGGCCGCCGCTCGCTACCAGGCCCGTCGAGCGGTCCAGACGGCGGCGGCATTGATCGCCGGCCAGGCGCAGACGAGGGCACCCGACCTGGTCAGCGCCCCATGACCACACCGACCGTGAAGGCCGACAGCCGGGCTGCGGTCGACGAGTGGGGCATCGAGCGGCTGGACGTGACCGCCTACCTGCACCGCATCGCCTACTCGGGCGCCCTGACGCCCACCGTGGAAACCCTGCGGGCGCTGCACCGCGCGCACGTCGCCGCCATACCGTTTGAGAACGTGGACATCGTCATCGGCCGAATGGTCGACTTGGACATCGACCGCTTGCAGGGCAAGCTTCTGCATCGCAGGCGCGGGGGCTACTGCTACGAGCACAACCTGCTGTTCGCCGCGCTGCTCGAGCACGTCGGGTATCGAGTGACCCGGCTGGTCGGTCGCGTCCAACCCGCCAAGCCGGGCCCGCGCACGCACATGCTGCTCCGCGTTGAGGCGGAGGCGGCATCCTGGCTCGCCGACGTCGGCTTCGGCGGTGCGGGCCTCCTCGAACCGATCCTGCTGGAGGACGCCGTCGAGGGGCGGCACAGCGGATGGGTGCACCGCATCGAGCGTGTCGGCCACGGTATGTGGCTGCTGCGCACCCTCCAGCACGGTGGGTGGGTGGATCTGTACCGCTTCACTCTCGAGCCACACCACCTGGTCGACTACGCCGTCTCCAACCACTACACCACCACCCACCCCCGCTCCCCGTTCGTCCGCCGCCTGGTGGTGCAGCGGACTGCGGGCGGGATCCGCCACAGCCTTCGCGGCCACCGGCTCACCACGACCCGCACGGACGGCACCTCGGAGCACCGAGACGTGGCTGCGGATGAGCTGCTCGCGGTCCTGCGCAGCACCTTCCGCATCGACCTCAACCGCGAGGAGTCCGCACAGCTGTCACGTGTGACGCGCGTAGGCTTCTGATCGTGAATCGCCGGAGCGCCAGCCAAGCGCTCAAGCAGCGAAGCGGTAGCGCCCCATGAGGCGATTGTCAGCTGTGCTGGGTGTGGCGGTCGCGTAGCGACCGCCAAGGAGGTGCTGGGGGCTCCCGTCACGGCCACGGCGGCCAACGGTGCATCCCGGCACCGCCTCACCTCGCGTGGTCGTGCTCGACATCCTCGACCGGGGCACCGGCAAGCTCCTGATCGAGGGATTCCCGGTAGGCGACACAGCCGCGCATGAACCCCGGCCAGGGCGGTACGGCGACATCGGGATCCATGGGCTCCGGCAGCAGACCCCAAAGCTGAGGATGGTGCCAGCAGAGGTCATGGCCCGAGCTGTCGCGGTGCGCACGGATGCCTGCTCTGAGGCGCTCCACCTCCGCGATCAAGGCCTCGCGGTCAAGGCTTGCCAGATCCCCATCCACAACTCGTCCTCTCCACAGCTCGACCACATGACCGAGAGCTCGCAGGGCGGCACGCCAGGGCCGGCGCCTCCTGCGGACCCGACGGGCGCCGGCGCGGCGCCGTCGCGCGGCTTCACGCTGCAGCTCTTCATGGCGGCGGCGTATGACGTCACCCCACGGGTCGAGCGTCATGATCATAGCCCGGCTTCACTTCCTCCGGTCGATGTCCAGGACACGATGCCGCACTGACCGTCTTCCGACGAGGCGACTGGGCGTCATGCCCCGCAAGCATCCCGCCAGCACCGACAGGCAACGGCCAACCAGCGCAAGGATGCCGCCCCGCGGCTGACCGGTGCCGCGTGGAAGGGGAGGAGAGATCAAGACGCGATGGGCGAGCCGGCGAACGTTCATTGGCGGCCGGCGAGCCCGGTCTCGTAGGCGATCACGACGAGCTGGGCGCGGTCCCTGGCGTGCAGCTTGGTCATCGCCCGGTTGACGTGGGTCTTGGCGGTGGAGGGGCTCATGAACAGCCGCCGGCCGATCTCGTCGTTGGTCAGGCCTTCTGCCACCAGGACGAGCACCTCGCGTTCCCGCTCGGTGAGCCGGTCCAGGCGCTCGGGGTCCGTTGGTCGCGGGTCGCGCTTGGCGTTGAACGCGGCGATCACCCGGCGCGTCACGCTGGGGGACAGCAGCGCCTGCCCCGCCGCGGCCACGTGCACGGCCTGGCGCAGCTGGTCGGGTTCGATCTCCTTCAGCAGGAAGCCGCTCGCGCCCGCCCGCAGGGCGTCGAAGACGTAGTCGTCCAGCTCGAAGGTGGTGAGGACCACCACCCGCACTTCGGCGTTGCGAGGGTCGTCGAGGATCCGGCGGGTGGCCTCAAGCCCGTCAAGGACCGGCATGCGGATGTCCATGAGCACCACGTCGGGCCGGAGCCGGCGGACAAGCTCGGCCGCTTCTGCTCCGTCGGCGGCCTCGCCGACCACCTCGATCCTCTCGTCGCGCTCGAGGATGAGTCGGAAGCCGGCCCGGACGAGGTGCTGGTCGTCGGCCAGCACGACCCGGATCGCCTCGGCGTCGACATCGCTCACGTCGGGTCCTCTCCGGTCGGCAGGTACGCGCGAGTGCAAAAGCCTCCGTCGGGGCCAGCCCCGACTTCCAGGCGACCACCGACCGCTTCCGCGCGTTCGCGCATCCCGAGCAGGCCGAAGCCCTCCTGGACGCGGCCGGCGCCCCGCCCGTCGTCGGTGACCTCGATCGTCAGCCCATCGGGCTCGTAGCGCAGGCAGACGGTGGCGGTCCGGGCAGCAGCGTGACGTACGACGTTGGTCAGCGCCTCCTGCACGATGCGATAGCCGGTGAGCCCAACCGCCGCCGGCAGCGGCCGTGGCTGCCCGACGGTCAGCTGCTCGACGGACAACCCGTCGCGACTGACCCGGTCGACGAG
>Ga0247713_1000574_pt1 | contig 21598 bp, 20 predicted proteins | sample 21E_NmetaG_FD_189936 | JGI IMG/M metagenome (GOLD analysis project Ga0247713, IMG submission 189936) | Soil microbial communities from hillslope of Landscape Evolution Observatory, University of Arizona, Oracle, AZ, United States - 2-1-E_N | ecosystem: Engineered > Artificial ecosystem >... | reverse complement strand
GCGCGCCGGGCTCAGACCTCCATCACGATGGGCATGATCATCGGGCGGCGGCGGGTCTCCTGCCACACGAATTCGCCCAATGCGGAGCGGGCGCTCTTCTTGATCGTGGTCCAGTCGGTGACGCGGTCTCGCTCGAGGTTTTCGAGAGCGGCGAGCACTCGATCGGCAGCGTGGTCGAGAAACGTCCGCGACTCGTCCTCATAGACGAACCCGCGGCTGATGAGGTCCGGACCGGCGAGGATTTCGCCGTTTTGGCCGTCGATCGTCACCACGCAAATGAGGATTCCGTCGCCCGCGAGCAGCCGTCGATCCCGCAGCACGACGGGACCGACGTCACCCACGCCGAGGCCGTCGACCAAGACCATCCCGTGTGGGATCGCATCCCCGCGTCGGACGCGCCCGTCCTCGAGCACGAGCGTGTCACCGTCCTCGACGATAGTGATGCGGTCGACGGGAATCCCCTCCCGCTCCGCGATGCGGGCATGAAGCGCCAATTGTCTGTACTCGCCGTGGACCGGGACGAAATGGCGCGGGCGCACGGTCCTGGTCATCTCGGCAAGTTCGTCCGACGCGCCGTGCCCCGACACATGCACCGGGCTCGTTCCGGAGTGGTAGATATCTGCGCCGGCACGGTACAGGCCGTTCAGCACTCGGTGGACGGCAGATTCGTTGCCCGGAATCGGATGCGCGGACAAGATCACGGTATCCCCCTCGGCAACCTTGACCCGCTTGTGGTCGCCCGCCGCGATCAGCGACAGGGCCGAGAACGGCTCGCCCTGGGATCCGGTACACAAGACCACGGTGTCCTCGGATGGGTACGCATCGAGGTCGTCGACCGAGATCAGGGTGTCGGGCTTGATCCGCAGATGCCCAAGCTCTCGACCCACCTCCGCGTTCGCAACCATCGAACGCCCTACACATGCAACCTTGCGTCCCACTTCCTCCGCGACCTCACACACCTGCTGAATCCGATGGAGGTTCGAGGCGAAGCACGCGACGATGATTCGCCGCTTGGCGATCCCGAAGATCCGCCTTAGCTCGTCGCCGACGATGGCTTCGCTGGGAGTCCTCCCCGCGCGCTCCGCGTTCGTCGAATCGGCCAGCAGCAGGTCGACCCCCTCATCGCCCAGCGAGCGGAAGCCGGCCACGTCGGTTCTGCGGCCGTCGATGGGGTTGTCGTCGAGCTTGAAGTCGCTCGTATAGACCACTCGACCATGGTGAGTATCGACCGAGACGGCTACCGCATCCGGGATCGAGTGAGATACCGCGAGGAAGCGGCACCTGAAGGGGCCGATCGTGCGCTCTCCCGGCGCAACAACCTCGACCGTTTCCGCCCGCGCGCCGTGCTCGTCGAGACGCCGCCGGATCATCCCGAGCGTCAATGCGGTTCCGAAGACGGGAACCGGTACGTCTCTCAGAAACCACGACAGCGCGCCGACGTGATCCTCGTGCCCGTGCGTCAAGACAACGCCGACACAATCATCGGCGCGCTCCGCGACGTACGAGAAATCCGGAAGGACCAGATCCACCCCGAGCATTTCGTCGGTGGGGAACGACAAACCGCAGTCGAGCACGAGGATTTTTCCCTCGGATTCGACGGCGAGCATGTTCCTGCCCACCTCCCCCATCCCTCCCATGAAGAGAATCCTCGTTGGAGACGGGGAACCGATCACAGCAGGTCGGCGGCCTCGAGCGCAACGCGAATCGACGACCGCTCCCCCTCGGTCGGAGGAACGAGCGGCAGACGTGCGTCGCCTACGTCGATTCCGAGCATCCCGAGAGCCGCCTTTACCGGAATTGGACTCGACGTGATTCCCATGATGACTCCGAACAACGGCAAGAGAGCGAGATAACGATTCCGTGCCTCTTCGACGTTCCCTTCATTCCAGGCACGCAGAACCGCCTTGATGCGATCGCCTACCAGATGGGAGCAGACCGACACGATCCCGACCGCCCCTGCCGCGAGGTGCGGGAAAAGGAGCGGGTCGTCACCCGAAAGGATCTCGAAGTCCGAACGGCCGGCACGATCGAGCGCATGCCTGACCCGCGCGGTTTCACCTGCATCGCCGATCGCGTCTTTCACGGCAACGATCCGCTCGTGACCCGCGAGCTCGACGAGGGTCTCTCGCTCGATCCGGCGGCCGGTGCGCCCGGGGATGTCGTACAGCACGATCGGCACCGTGCTTGCGTCGGCAACGGCGCGGAAATGCGCCAACAGCCCGTTCTGCGGCGGACGCGAGTAATAGGGGGTAACGACCAGGCAGGCGTGAACGCCGAGATCGCATGCATGGCGCGTCAACTCCACGGATTCGGCCGTGTTGTAGGTGCCGGTACCCGCTATCACACCGGCACGGTCGCCGACCTCGTCGACGACACTTTCGAATAGCTCCAGCTTCTCCGCATGCGACAGCGTGGGCGACTCTCCGGTGGTGCCGCAAACCACGATCCCGTCGGACCCATGTTCCACTAGATGAGCCGCCAGACGCCGCGCCGTCTTCGTATCCAGCGATCCGTCCGATGCGAACGGCGTCACCATCGCAGTGATGACCTCTCCGAACCGCGGCGTTCCCATCGTCTTCACCTCTCCGTTCGCCGAGACAGATGGTGCGACTTCGTCCTCACACTACCGGCGCAGGGGCTACTCGACGACGGTTTCCAGCCGGAGACCTCGAATCCGTTCGAGGTCCTCCGCAGCCGACACCGTCACCGAATTGGCCGCAGGCCCGCGTCTGTCCGGGACGACGAGACCGAATCGATAGACTCCGCTCTCTCCCTCCCGCAGAGCGCCGAACCGGTACACGACGGCGGCGCGGTCGACCCGATCAGGTTCGGGGTCGACATTCGCGACCGCGGGATTCTCGCCTCCCGACGCGACGTCGACGATTGGGTAGAAGTTTCCGACGCGCGCAAAGGTGATCGCCACCCCACTCATGTCGCCGGGACCCGGGTTCGTGACGGTGATGGTTGCGTCCGCCACGGATCCGGCCCGCACGCTCGCCGGAAACTCCACCTCAACCTGCGGACGTCCCTTGCCGCTCGAAGTGAGCTCCCCGTCGCCGAAACAGCCGACTGCGACGAAAAGAAGTGACCCGGCGAGGAAGAGTGCTCCTCTCATCAGAGATCGAGCAGATGCTCGAGCCCGACGGCCACACCCGGAGGAAGGCTCGCGACGCGCTTCACCGCAAGGAGGATGCCGGGCATGAACGACGATCGGTCCAGACTGTCGTGTCGGATGGTCAGAGTTTCCCCGGTTCCTCCGAGGATCACCTCCTGGTGGGCAACCGATCCCGACATCCGCAAGGAATGAATCCTGATCCCGTCTGCGTCACCGCCGCGTGCGCCGGACACCGATTCGTCTCCCCCACTCCCGGCGTCCCATGGATTCAGCCGTGCCGCATTCATCAGCTGCGCGGTCCTCAACGACGTTCCCGATGGCGCGTCGACTTTCCGGGCGTGGTGCCGCTCGACGATCTCCGCGCTCTGGAAGTACGGCGCCGCCTTGGCGGCAAGCGTCATCATTACGACCGCCCCCAGCGCGAAGTTCGGAGCAACGAGAACCCGTACCTCGCGACGCCGCGCCTCCTCGTCGAGAACGCCGAGATCGTCGGGAGTGAGTCCCGACGTCCCGACGACGCCGTGGATGCCCGCGTCTATGAGGTGACGAACGTTCCCGCCGACCGCATCGGGCGTCGTCAACTCGACCGCGACCGCGCAGGCGCTCAGTGAATCGAGCGAATCGCCCCGGCCGACACGTGCCGCAAGCTCGAGATCCTCGTCGGCCTCGATCGCGGCGCATGCCTCGCTCCCCATCCGCCCTCGGTAACCGATGACTCCGACGGGAATGCCCATGGCGTCACGCTGCGTAGCGGTCGAACGAGTCCTCGTCGAAGGGACCTACGACCTGAACGCGGAAGCTCCCGGATCCGAGAACGTTCCGAGCGACGCGCTCGATATCGTCTCGGGTCAGCGCGTCGAAACGATCGATCAGCTCGTCGATGGAGAGGATTTCACCGGTGGTGAGCTGCGCCTTTCCGAGACGATTCATGCGGCTTCCCGGATCCTCACCCGACAGAACGAGCGACCCTTTTAGATGCCCCTTGGCGCGCTCTAGCTCGGCCGGCGAGACACCCGACTGCAAGATGTCGTCGATCTCGGCAAGCACGATGTCGATCACCGTCTCGGCGTTTTGCGGAGTGGTTCCCGCATAGACGACGAAGGTGCCGGTATCCGCAAACATGGCACGGTAGGAATAGACGGAGTAGGCAAGGCCGCGCTTCTCGCGCACCTCCTGGAACAGCCGCGAAGACATCCCTCCGCCGAGGATCGTGTCCAACACCGCAAGCGCATGCCGGTCGTCGTGGCTGCGAGGGAGGCCTTCCGTCCCGATGACGATGTGCGCCTGCTCGGTCGGGCGCCTGTGCACCTTGACTCCCTTGCTGGTGGTGGGCCCGCCGCCGCTCCGCAACGTCTTACGGCCGCTACTGTGCGGGAAAAGCGTCTCCACCTGCTGGACCAGCGCGTCGTGCTCGAGGTGCCCCGCGGCTGCCACGACCAGGTTCGGCGGCGAGTACCGCTCGTGCCAGTACTCATGCACCTGATCCCGCGAGACGGCACCGATCGTGTCGTTGTAGCCGAGAACCGGCCGCCCCAGCGGGTGACCGTCCCACATCGATCGGTAAAAGAGATCGTGGACGAGCTCGTCGGGTGCATCCTCATGCATCGCAATCTCCTCGAGGATGACCTTGCGCTCGCTTTCGAATTCAGCCGGATCGAGAATCGAGTTCGAGATCATGTCCGACAAGACTTCCATCGCCATGGGAAGGTCCGAGTCGAGAACTCGCGAGTAGTAGCAGGTGTATTCCTTGCCGGTGAACGCATTCACGTCACCACCGACGGCATCGAACGCGTCCGCGATGTCCTTCGCGCTTCGGCTGGGAGTCCCCTTGAACAGCAGGTGTTCGAGGAAATGCGAGGTGCCGGCAAGTGAATCCGGCTCATCCCGCGCTCCCACATCGAACCAGAAGCCGACCGTGGCAGAGCGGACTTCGCTCATGCGCTCCGACACGATCGTGACTCCCGAGTCGAGGGTGGTCCTGCGGAATTCGGTCATCAGTCACCCATCCGTGGGGCACGTTCACGACGCCCGTCGCCGCCGCCGCCGCGACCACCGCGCTCTCCTCCACGTCCGCCGCGGTCGCGTCCGCCGCGGTCGCCGCGGTCCCCGCGGCCTCGATCGCGATCACGACCGCCCTTCCCGCCGCCGATCGCCTGCGCGCGCGCCTCTTCGAGGGTTTTCCCGCCCTCCACCTGACGCTCGAGCCACGCCACGGGGGTGAGATTGATCCGGCCCTGAGGATCGATTTCGGAAACCTCGACCTCGATCACATCGCCGACCGAGACTGCGTCCTCGACGCGCTCGATGCGGCCCTCCCCCAGCTTCGAGATGTGCACCAGCCCGTCGCGGTTAGGCGCGATGTTCACGAACGCCCCAAAGGCCGTCGTGTTCACGACCTGTCCGGGAATGCGTTCCCCGACCTCCGGGAGTTTCGGGTTGACCGTCTCCTCGATCATCTGGGCGGCACGCTCGGCACCTTCTTGCCCGGCGGAGCCGATGAAGATCGTTCCGGTGTCCTGAATGTCGATCTCCGCACCGGTCATCTGCTGGATCATCTGGATGTTCTTGCCCTTCGGACCGATCACCTCGCCGATCTTGTCTACGGGAACTTGAATCGACATCACACGCGGGGCGAGCTCTGCGAGTTCCTCGCGCGGCGACGAGATGGCCTTGTTCATCTGCTCGATGATGTGGAGGCGCGCAACCTTCGCGGCCCGAAGCGCATCCCGAAGAACGTCCGCGGGGATCCCCTCGATCTTCGTATCGAGCTGGAGTGCCGTGACGAAATCTTCCGTACCGGCGACCTTGAAGTCCATGTCGCCGAAGGCATCTTCGTCACCGAGAATGTCGGTCAAGGTCACGAACGTTCCTTCGTCCTCGATGAGCCCCATTGCGACGCCGCCGACGTGCCGTCCGCCCCTGAGGGGGACGCCCGCATCCATGAGCGACAGCGACGAACCGCACACCGACGCCATCGACGTGGAACCATTGGACGACAGGACCTCGCTCACGACGCGGATCGCGTACGGAAAATCTTCTTTCGACGGAATCACCGGCAGGAGCGCCTTTTCCGCCAGCGCACCGTGCCCGATTTCGCGCCGCTTCGGGCCGCGCATGAAGCCCGCCTCACCGGTCGAATACGGCGGAAAGTTGTAGTGGTGCATGTAGCGCTTGCGATCGTCCGGCGACAGGTCGTCGACCATCTGCTCCATGCGCTGCATCCCGAGCGTCGTGAGCGACAGCGCCTGTGTCTCGCCGCGGGTGAAGAGACCAGATCCATGGACGCGCGGGATGATGCCGATCTGCGACCAGATGGAACGGACCTCGTCGCTTCGGCGTCCGTCGAGGCGAACGTTTTCCTCGATGATGCGGCGACGCACCAGTTTCTTCGTCAACGAACGCAGCGCCGCGCGGAGTTCCCGCTCACGCTCCGGAAACTCTCCCGCAAGGCGCGCGATAACTTCCTTTTCGACCTCGGCGATTCGCGCCCGCCGCTCCTTCTTGACGGTGATCGCGACGGCCTCCCGGAGCGCGGCTTCGGCTTCGGAGGCAATGCGGTCGACCACATCGTCGCCGTAATCAACGAACAGCGGATAGTCCGGCGCGTCGCCTTGGGTGCTCCCCTTCGGCTTCCCGGCCGCGTCCATGAGCTCGAGCTGCACCTCGATCGCATCGGCGATGTGCTGCTTCGACTGCTCGATGCCGTCGGCAAGGATCTCTTCGTCGGGTGCGGGGGCGCCTTCGTCCACCAGATCGAACAAGCGCTCGGAGCCGCCCGCCTCGATCATCATGATGTCGACGTCGCCGCCGCGGTTGCGGCGGCCGGCCACCACCAGCTCGATGGTCGCGCCCTCGAGCTCTTCATACGTGGGGTTCGGAAGCCACTCCCCGCCGAGGTGCGCCATACGGACGCACCCAACGGGGCCCTCGAAGGGAACGTCGGACACCGCGAGGGCGGCGGATGCGGCATTCACGGCAAGGACGTCGGTCGGATTCTCCCCGTCGACGGCCAGGGTCGTCACGACCACGTGCACCTCGTGCCGAAACCCTTCGGGGAACGCCGGGCGAATCGGACGATCGATCAGCCGCGCGTTGAGAATCGCCTTCTCGGTGGCGCGGCCCTCGCGCCGAAAAAACCCGCCGGGGATCTTTCCCGCCGCGTACATCCGCTCCTCGACGTCGACGGTGAGCGGAAAGAAATCGGCGTCGCCTCGAGGCGGCGACGACGTGGCCGTTGCGAGAACGGTGGACTCACCGGCCGACGCTATGACTGCGCCGTTCGCCTGTCCCGCCACGCGGCCGGACTCGAGACGGAAAACTTCGTCGCCGATCTTGCGTTCGACGACCTTTGGTTCTGGTTGCATAGAGATTGTTCCTCCTCTGGTGGGCCCGTAGGGGCCATCTGCGAGAGGAACCAGCGCCGGGTCGATCCTCAGTAGGAAGACCACCCCACGAGGGATGGACTTGAACTGACGACCGGCCGCCGAGCCGGCCCTCTCATCCGTCCGTGCTAAGGGGGGTGTTCGGTCCGGCCGCTCCTTTCCGTGGGGTCGGTGGCAGGGTTACCTGCGCAAGCCGAGCTTCGCCACAATCGAGCGGTAACGCTCGACGTCCTCGCGTCTCAGGTATTCGAGGAGGCGGCGACGTCGCCCCACCAGTCGCAGGAGACCGCGGCGCGAGTGGTGGTCCTTCGAGTGCGTCTTCAAATGGTCGGTCAGTTCCGCGATGCGACGGCTGAGCACGGCGATCTGGACCTCCGGCGAGCCGGTGTCCCCCTCGCCTCGGGCGTGTTCGCGAATGATTTCCTGCTTCTCGTCTTTGACCAGCGCCATGCGCGTCTGCGGTTCCTTTCACATCAGAGATGTCTCGTTCGAGACGGCTGCGACCGCGGCAAAATCATGCCGTCGGGCCGGCCAATGCTACCAGACGGCCGCCTCCGCCGGTCACTCATCGATGATCTGGTCGTCGGAGAGGTCACAGTCGAGGACTGCATCCGCCGGGGGGAACGTCAACTCGTCGACCGGCGCGGCGAAGGACTCCGGGGTGCCGTCGTCGTCCTCGGAGAGCGCGACCGGAAAGTCGAAGACCGACGTGTCCGGATCGTCGGCCCCAACCAAACGGACCTCGCACGCAGCGGTCTGCGGGGAACCGTCACCCGCCCACACGGCCGTGTACGTCACGAGCCATCCCCGGACGACCCGCAGGTTGGACACGTTGTAGGCGCCGGTCTCTCGCGACTCACACGACAGATCGGCGGCCGCCGGAATCGCGGCCAGGTCGGCATCGGCGATAGGGGTCGGATTCCACGTGGTCGTCACGCCCTCACCTCCTACGAACAGGCCGAAGTCGGTCTTGGTGAGGATGTTTCCGCGTTCGTCCTCGACCGTGAGGGTGCAGGGAAGCGCACGCCGGGGCGGCTCCTCGGCATCGCCGCGCCAGTCGGCGTCGAACATGACTCGGTACCCGCGGCCTTCGAACTGCGACGCATCGGGATCGTCCGGAAGGACCACCTCGAGCTCAGCGTCGGCAAGCTCCCATGCGGTGGTGTTTTCAGCCGCCGCACCCCCGGAGAGGGCTCGCCACCCCAGGAACCCGGTCCCCGCGGCCGCAACTATTGCAACCAGAGCGACCGCAATGCGTCGGCGTCGCTTCGCCCGTTCGGCCTCGGCGCGACGGCGAGCCTGGTTTCCCATCCCCCTTACCTATCAGAAAGCCGGTTGTCGTCCACTACGGCGCGCGTGTCGTCGACGTCTCGGCGCATTTGGTCGATCAGGGCACCGGCCGACTCGAACCGGCGCTCGTCGCGCAGGCGCCGGAGGAACTCGATGCGAAGCCTCCGCCCGTAGAGATCGTCGTCGAAACCGAGAAGGTAGGCCTCGATCCGCACCGGGTCGGTACCGCCGAACGTCGGGTTGACACCGACATTGACCGCCGCGGCAAACCACGAGTCGTCGAGACGGGCGCGGCATGCATAGACACCGCGAGGTGGACGCACGAGCGCCGGGTCCGGCGCGATGTTGGCGGTGGGAAAGCCGAGATCTTTGCCCCTCGCATCACCTCGCACGACCTCGCCGTCGATGTCGAACGGGCGCCCGAGGAGCAAGTTCGCGGTTGCGAGGTCGCCGGCGGCAACGGCGGTACGAACCCGCGAGCTCGAAACCGGCCCACCTGCATCGGGACGCAGTTCGAGCGCGTGTGCATCGAAGCCGAGGTCTCGCCCCAGCCGGGTGAGAAGCGGGACGTCACCCGCGGCACGGTGCCCGAAACGCCATCCTTCACCCACGATCACCACGCGCGCCCCCATACCCTTCACCAGAACGTCGAGCACGAATTTCTCCGGCGGCCAGGAGGCAAATTCAGAATCGAACGGCAGGACCGCGGCCCACGCGATGCCGGTGTCGGCTAGCAACTCCAGCTTTCGCTCCGGCGACGTGAGAAGGGGCGGCGCCGCCGACGGTCGAAGGGTGGTGAGGGGGTGGCGATCCCACGTCACTACACACGGTGACACATTCCGCTCCCGAGCCGCCGATACGGTCGCCGCAATCAGCGTCCGGTGCCCGAGGTGAACCCCGTCGAAAGTGCCGATGGTGACGCCGGCCCCGTTCGCCGGAGCTTCGAGCGCATCCCGCCCGTAGGTGATCCTCACTGCGGCACGACACGATCGGGATGCAGCATGTCCCCCCGCCGCCGGTAGACGCCGAGAAGGCGCCCATCACACAGCACGGCCACGGGTGCGTGCTCGGCGGCCGGTCCGCGCGCGGGCAGCGGTCGCCCGTGCGACACGAGCACGGCTTCGTCGGCGGAGGCATTGACGCTCGGCAGATCGCGCACGACCTCCGCCAGCGGAAGCAGGTCGGGGAGAGCGATGTCCTCGAGGGCAACGGCGTCGTTCAACGTGAACCCCCCTGCCTCCGTCCGCCGGAGGTCGAAAACGAAGGCTCCGACGCCCAGCCTCCCGCCGAGGTCGTGGACCAGCGTGCGCACGTACGTTCCGCCCGAGCAACGCACGTCGAAGGACGCCTCCGGCTCCGGTCCCGGGGAAAAGCTCAAGAGCGCAAGATCGTGGATGACGACGCGGCGCGCCGGACGGTCCACGTCTTCACCTCGTCTCGCCTTTTTGTAGAGGCGTTCACCCCCGATCTTGACGGCAGAGACCATCGGAGGAATTTGATCGATCTCTCCCGTAAAACGATCGAGCTCGTCGCGCACGCGCCCCTCGGTGAGCTCCGAGGCATCGCGGCGCTGCTCGATATCGCCCGATGCATCTTGCGTCGTGGTCGTGATTCCGAACCTGCATGCGACCATGTAGCGCTTCGACGCCGACTGTGCGAACTGGAGGAAGCGCGTCGCCTTTCCCACGCCCACAAGGAGCACCCCGGTAGCGTCCGGATCGAGGGTTCCTCCGTGTCCCACGCGCCGCGTCCCCAGCAGCCTTCGGATTCGGTCGACCACGTCGTGCGACGTCATCCCGCGCGGTTTATCGATCACGAAGACGCCGTCCACGTCACGCCCCCTGGCGTGCGAGGCCGTCGAGGATCAACTCGACTCCGGCCGCCACATCGGAGACCGTGAACCCGGCCGCCAGTTCATGACCCCCGCCACCGTTCGTGCGCGCGATAACTCCGACACTCCTCGGCCCCTTGGAACGAAGGCTCACGCGGTAAGTCCCGTCGGGGCGTTCCTTGAAGATCGCTGCGACGTCGGCGGCGCGCGTCGCGCGCACACTGTCGATGAGCTTGTCGGTCTCGTCCGGGCCGACGCCGGTCGCGGCAAGATCCTCGAGAGTCAGCCATGAGTACACGAAGCCCCGATCCTCGTCGAGGCGGGCGCGCTCGAGAACGATCCCTGTGAGCTTGAGATAGTTGAACGGTGCCGACTCGAAGACCTCCTGGGCGATGCGAGGCGCGTCGACGCCCTTCCGAAGCAGCCCTGCGGCAAGCACCAGCACGTCGGGAGTCGCGTTTGCGTACTGGAAGCAACCCGTGTCGGTGACGATTCCGGTGTAGAGACAGGTGGCGATGTCGCGGTCGATCGGCGCGCCGAGATCTTCAAGGAGCCGGACGACGATCTCGGCGGTCGAAGACGCATCTTCGACGACGACGTTGAGCGTTCCGAAGAGGTCGTTTCCGGGGTGGTGATCGATGTTGATCGAGCATCCCGCCGCCGCGGCAGCCGGTTCGAGGTCGCCCAGGCGATCTGCGCCCCCGCAGTCGAGGGCCAGGAAAACGTCGGTCGCGGGAACCTCCTGCGGTTCAACTATCGAATCCGCCCCCGGCAGAAAGGCATACGAGTCGGGAACCCTCGTTCCGGACTCCCCCCATGATGCGAACACGGTCTTCCCCAACGCGCCCAGGCCCGCGGCCGCACCCAGCAACGACCCGAGCGCATCCCCGTCGGGATTGATGTGCGTCGCGACCGTCACCGTATTTGCGTGCCTCAAGGCGGCGAGCGCCTTCTCCCAGTCGGGCGCGTTAGTCGGGTCGCTCACGCATGCTCCTCGTGAGTTCCCTCGTCGTCGTGCAGACGCCTGATGATCTCCTCCACGCGCGCGGCGACTTCGACGCCTTCGTCGAGCTCAAAGACCAGCTCGGGCGTGTACTTCAAGCGCATCTGTCGTCCCATCTCGGTTCGAAGATACGGTTTTGCGCTTTCGAGGCCGGCCATCGTCTGAGCCTTTTCCTCGTCGGTCCCCAACACCGACACGAACACGCGTCCATGGCGCAAATCGGCGGAGATCCTCACCGCGGTGACCGTGACGAAACCGATGCGCGGATCCTTGAGGTTTTGCATGGTCTCCCCCAGCACCTCCTTGGCGAGCTTCTGCACCTTTTCCAGACGCTGGCTCATTCCGTCAGATCCTTGAGGGAGAGGATTTCCAGCGAGCGGTCGATGATCTCGGCACCGTCGAATGCGCTACGTGCGATCGCCTTCTCGACCTCCTGCATCACCTTGCGACAGCCACCGGCGGATTCCGATACACAGGAGACGCCGAACGCCGCGCGTTGCCATAGGTTCTGATACTCGACCTCGGCGATGGAAACGTTGAATTTCTTGCGGACGTGCATCGATACCGACCGCAGCACCTTTCGCTTGTCCTTCAGCGATCCACTGCCGGGAAGAAACAGCTCGTAGCGACCGACAGCGACAAACATGAACCGAGGCGGACTTAGCGCTCGACTTCCTGAATCTCGAATGCCTGGATTACATCGCCTTCTTTGATGTCCTGAAAGCCTTCGATGCCGATTCCACACTCGTAGCCCGCGGCTACTTCCCGTACATCGTCCTTGAAGCGCTTGAGTGACGAGATTCCGGATTCGTAGATGATCGTCCCGTCCCTGACGAGGCGAATCCGCGCGTTCCTCCGGATGGTCCCGTCGGTCACGTAGCAACCCGCCACGACTCCCGAACGAGGCACGCGGAACGTCGCCCGCACCTCCGCCTGGCCGAGCGAGACCTCGCGGCTCTCCGGACCGAGCACCCCGCGCGCCGCAGCCTCGATCTCCTCGACCGCCTTGTAGATGACTCGGTACGAACGGACGTCGACGCCCTCCTCATCGGCCAGCGCCCGCGCCTGTGCCGTGGGCACCACTCCGAGGCCGATGACTATTGCGTTCGACGCCTGCGCGAGCGTGATGTCGTTCTCGGTGATCGCGCCGACGCCTTTGCGCAGAACGTTGACGCGCACGAGGTCCTGCTCGAGCTTCTCGAGCTGACCTTCGAGAGCCTCGACCGAACCGTGTGTGTCCGTTTTGAGGAGGAGATTCAGTTCCGGTACCTCGCCCTCGCGTGCGGCCGAAAGCAGGGACTGGAGGGAAACCTGCCGCTGCGCCACGAGTTCGGCCTCACGCCGATGCTGCCCCCGCTCCTGCGCAACTTCTCTCGCACCGCGCTCGTCTTGGAGGGCACGGAACTCGTCTCCCGCGTCGGGCAGGGATTGCCATCCCAGGATCTGCACCGGTTGTCCCGGACCGGCCTCATCGACTTGATTTCCAGAGTCATCGAGCATCGCGCGCACGCGTCCCCACGCGGTCCCCGCCAGGATCGCATCCCCGGGATACAGCGACCCTCGCTTGACGAGGACCGTCGCAACCGGACCGCGGCCCTTGTCCAAATGCGCCTCGATGACCACGCCTCGCGCCAGACTCGATGCGTTCGTCTTGAGATCCAAATTGAGATCCGCCGTGAGCGCGATCATCTCGAGGAGCGTGTCTAGATTCGTGCGTTCCTTGGCGGAGACATCGACATAGGTGGTCTCGCCTCCCCATTCCTCCGGAAGCAGCCCGTAGTCCGACAGCTGTTGACGAACCCGCTGACCGTCCGCCTCGGGCTTATCGATCTTGTTGACCGCGACCACGATCGGAACCTCCGCCGCCTTCGCGTGATCGATCGCCTCGACCGTCTGCGGCTTCACGCCGTCGTCCGCAGCCACCACCAGCACCGCTATGTCGGTGGCCTGCGCACCGCGCGCTCGCATCGCCGTGAACGCGGCGTGGCCGGGCGTGTCGATGAAGGTGATCCGGCGGTCGGCGAGTGCGACCTGGTACGCGCCGATGTGCTGAGTGATCCCGCCGGCTTCGCCGGAGACGACACTCGTTTGACGGATCGCGTCGAGGATCGAGGTCTTTCCGTGATCGACGTGGCCCATGACGGTGACGACGGGAGGACGCGTGATGATCTCCGCGTCTTCTCCGTCGAGATCATCTTCGACATCCTCGAGCGCGGCCTCCTCCTCATCGAGGTCGACCACCTTTATGTTCTGTCCGAGCTCCTCCGCGACGAGCAACACCGCGTCGTCGCTCATCGACTGCGTCACGGTCACCATTTCCCCCAGCCCGAGGAGAACCTTCACGATCTCCTGAGCCGGCACGTCGATCCTCTCCGCCAGGTCCTTGACGGTGATGCCGTGGTGAACCTTGACGACGGCCGCGTCGGCTTCGGGAGAGTCGAATTCGGGTGGAGCTTCCTCCGGGGAAGGTTCCGCCGGGGAAGGTTCGGCCGGGGAAGGTTCGTCTGCGGCGGCCGGCGCTTCGACCACGGGCTCGGGAGGGGGCGCAATCGTGGCCTCGGGCGCGGGCGACCCGTTGCCGAGCTCGCCCCTGATGCGCTCCGCCACCTCTTCATCGATGGTGGAAGAGTGGCTCTTGGCCGCCTCTCCTATCGACTCCAGGTGCGCGAGCACCTCTTTGGAGGAGAGCCCGAGCTCTTTCGCCACCTCATGCACCCTGGGCTTCGCCATCTGTCCCTTCCTCACCTCGTCTGAAAAGTCGTGCCCGTAGCTCCTCCGGAAGCGGCCCCTCGTGCCGCAATGCCCGGCGGAGAGCCCCCGACGACAATGCACGTTCGATGCACCGTCGATCGGAGCAGACGTATGCCCCGCGACCCGCGCCGTGCCCGATCGCAATCGAGCCGTCCCCCCGCCGTGCCACCCGAACCAAAAGCTGCTGAGGGCGGCGCCGGCGGCAGCCGGTACAGGTTCGAATGGGACCGTCGCCGTTCACCATCTTAGTCGGCGCTGCCGAAACCCCGCACCGCCGGGTTCACTCGGCCGGCGCCCGCTCCTCCTGTCGATCACCGGGATCGGCGGGGGCCGCCGGCGGCGCCGGCTCTGTTTCCTCCGGCGAATCACCGGTGACCGCCGGAGGACCGACCGAGGACGTTTCCTCGACCGACTCCGCCGGTTCTCCCGTGGCGTCGGCGGGCGGTGCCGCCGCCTCCTCGGTTTCCCTTTTCACCTGCGACTCGGATTTGATGTCGACCCGGAGTCCCGTGAGGCGCGCCGCGAGGCGCGCGTTTTGCCCCTCTTTGCCGATCGCCAGTGAAAGCTGGTAGTCGGGCACGATCACGAGCGCGGTCGAACCGTCGGCATGAAGCTTCACTTCCTTCACCTTCGCCGGTGACAGAGCGTTGGCGACGAACTCTTGCGTCCCCTCGGTCCACTTGATGATGTCGATCTTCTCGCCCCTGAGTTCGTTCATCACCATGCGAACACGTGATCCCTTCGAGCCCACGCACGCACCCACGGGGTCCACGTTGCGATCGTTCGAGACGACGGCGATCTTGCTGCGATGTCCCGGCTCGCGCGCCACGGCCTTGATCTCGACGACACCGTCGAGAATCTCCGGAACCTCAAGCTCGAACAGCCGCTTGATGAGGCCCGGGTGCGTACGCGACACGATGATCTGCGGTCCGCGGGCGCTCTTTCGAACCTCCACGATGTAGGCCTTGAGACGTCCGCCGTGCTCGTAGCGTTCGTGCGGGATCTGCTCGCTCGGGGGCATGAGCGCCTCCGTCTTGCCCAGGTCGAGAATCGTGTAGCGATGATCGTGCTGCTGGACGATCCCGGTGACGATGTCCCCTTCCCGCCCGGAGTACTCGCCAAAGGTCATGTCGCGCTCGGCTTCCCTCAGCCGCTGCAGAATCACTTGTTTTGCCGTCTGAGCTGCGATGCGGCCGAAGTCCTCCGGGGTGTCTTCGCGCTCGTCGAGGACCGTTACCTCCTCGGTGTCGGGATCGACCTCGATCTCTTGCGAGTAGACGGTCACGTCGCCCGAATCCGGATCGATGACCGCGCGCGCGCCTTGCGTTTCGTCCGCGTTCATCATGCGGAGATACGCGGACGCGAGCGCCTTCTCGATGGCCTCTACCAGGGTGTCGAAGGAAATCCCGCGCTCCCTCTCGAGCTCTCGGAGCGAGTCCATGGGGATCTTCATCTCGATCGTTCCTCTCTCGTTATTGCCACAACACGCTTCACTTCCACTCGAATACCGTCTTTGCGGACTTGATCGCTCCGAGCGGCACCGCCACCCGCCCGTCCTCTGTCTCGATCGCGACCGCCTCCGGGTCCGCGTCCGCGAGCAGGCCTTCGATCCGGTGGCCGGTACGGACGAGCGGCTCGGTGGTCTTCACGACCACCTTCCGGCCGACCGAGAGGCGGAAGTGTTCGGGATCCTTGAGCGAACGTTCGAGCCCCGGCGACGACACCTCGAGCGTGTACCGCCCGGGGATCGGGTCGTGCAGGTCGAGCCCACGAGAGATCTCCTCCGAGACCGATGCGACCGTATCGAGGTCGACGCCGCCGTCGGCGTCGACGAATACGCGGACGACGGAGGAACGACCGGAACCCGACATCTCGACTCCCCAGATGCGCAGCGAGCGCCGGCGTGCGACCGACTCGGCGAGGTCACGGACCTCCTCCAGCGTCCCCATTTCGCACCCCTTTGCGCCGCGACGCGCATCTATGTCAACAATGAAGCCCCTCGTCGAGGGGCTTCCGGTCGATCCTGCGTCGTCTCTCCCGACACGACGAATTTGCCTGTGAGCAGGGGAAAGGTTAGCACACGGGGGTTCGTTCCCCGGCTCCGGTGAGGTTAGTGTCGGGGACCCCACGCCGCATTTCAGGATGCGGGATATCAGGAGGAGACATGGCCAAAAAGGGACGCAAGCGGCGCGCTCGGAGAAAGAACAAGGCGAATCACGGAAAGCGGCCGAACGCCGGACGCAAGGGCTAAGCGCCGGTTCTCAATCGGGCGCGCCCATCCCAATCGACATCACCGGACGCCGCCCCGCACCTTTGATCACGGACGGCTGCCCTCCGCCGGCCTCCGTCGTTCCCGCGGCACGAATCTCCTCGGCCACCTCGAGCGCCTTCTCGATCAGGGCATCGACGAGGCCGTCGTGCGGCACCCACCCGATCTGCTTGCCCTTGGCAAAAAGAAGGCCTCTACCGGGCCCCGCCGCAATTCCGATATCGGCGTCGCGCGCCTCTCCCGGACCGTTCACCTCGCAACCCATGACCGCAATCTGCATCGGCGGCAGGTCGAGCTTCGCAATCCGCCCCTCTACTTCCTCCGCGAGCGCGAACACATCGAGCTCCGCCCGTCCGCACGACGGACAGGCGACGAAGTCGAAGCCGCTTTCCCGGAGCCCGAGAGTCTGAAGAATCTGCTTCCCGAGCTTCACCTCCTCCACCGGGTCGGCGGTGAGAGATACGCGAATGGTGTCGCCGATTCCCTCCGCAAGAAGCGTCCCGATCCCAATGGCGCTCTTCACGATCCCCTGCTTCGGCGTGCCCGCTTCGGTGACGCCGAGGTGAAGCGGGACGTCGGTCTTGGCCGCCAGCAGGCGATATGCGGCGATCATCTCCGGGACGTTTTGATGCTTTACCGACACCTTGATGTCGCCGAATCCGTGCGCTTCGAGCAAGCCGATCTCGTGGAGGGCGCTCTCCACGAGCGCGTCGGCGGTCGGACGGCCGTACTTCGCCACCAGCTTCTTGTCGAGACTTCCCGCGTTTACACCGATCCTGATGGGGATTCCTCGCTCCCGGCATGCATCGGCCACATCCTTCACGTGTGACGGGTTGCGCATGTTTCCGGGGTTGACCCGCAGCCCGTGCACTCCGGCCTCGACCGCCAGCAGCGCAAGGCGAACCGAGAAGTGGATGTCGGCGATGATCGGGACGCCGCCCTCGGCGACGATCGATGAGAGCGCCCGGGCATCGGCTTCATGGGGCACTGCGACGCGCACCATATCGGCCCCCTGAGTCGCAAGAGCATGAACTTGGATGAGCGTCTCGCCGACGTTTTCGGTCTTCGTCGTCGTCATCGATTGGATCGACACGGGCGCGCCCCCGCCCACCGCGACATCCCCGACGTGGATCTGCCGGGTCTTGCGGCGCTCGTAAAGGTGGGAGCTCATGCCGAAATCCTAGAAGGGAAGCTCGACGGGACGCGCGAGGTCGAGATAGAGCACCGCGAGGAACAACACGACGAAGAACGAAATGACTGCCGCCGTGACCGGAATCAACTTCCGAACATCGACTTCCTTCCCCGACACCGCCTCCCACGCCACGACCGCGAGATGACCCCCATCGAGCGGCGGCAGGGGCAAGAGGTTCATGAGTCCGACGAACACGGTGAACCCGACGATGAGCCCGATGAAGTCGAGGTACTGCCCCCGGGCTACCGTCTCACCGGCAATACGCCCCGCTCCGACGAGGCCGAGCGGCCCCTCGTCGGCGCGACGTTCACCGTCGCCGGTGAGCGCATCCCAGAGGGTGCCGTCGAACACCATCGAGAAGACCTGGCCGATTCCGCGCACGGAGTAGTACGTGAGCTGCCACGTCTGCACCCCCGCCTGTTTCACCGCGCCGGGCAGCGCCTCGCGCCGGTATTCGGCCTCGGGCGAGATGCCGAAAAACCCGCCCACCACCTCACCGTCCCGAGGCGCCCGAACGTCTTCACCGGGCGGTGCGTAGGCAACCACCTCGCCGGAGCTTTCCTCGAACACGGCGCTTCCGATGCTCGCGACAACGGTGCGCACGTTCCCGTCGCGCTCGACACGCATAGTGATCTCTTCGCCCGGCCGCTCTTTGATGTACGTCGAGACGTCGTCCCACGATTCCACCTCGACACCATCGATCGCAACGATCGTGTCGCCGCCGCGGAGGTCCGTCTCACCTGCCGGAGTCGTGGTGTTGCCCAGCGACCTCGTCACCCCCGAGACGGTCGTCGTTGCCTCTCCCGTGGGAAAACCGATCGCCATCGCGGTCACCAGAAGGAGGAGGAACGCAACGACCCAGTGCGTGGCCGAGCCCGCCACCAACACGAGAGCCCGCTGCCAACGGGGCTTGTTGCCGTACGAGCGCGGCCGATCTTCTTCCGAGACCTCTTCGTACGGGTTCATCCCGACGATCTTGACGAACCCGCCCAAAGGAAACGCCTTCACGCCGTATTCCGTTTCGCCGCGCTGAGTCGAGAGCAACGTGGGACCGAAGCCGACGAAGAACTTGGTGGCCTTGAAGTCAAACGCCTTCGCCACGAAAAAGTGCCCCGCCTCGTGAATCATCACGACGATCAAGATGGCGGCGATGAACAGGAAAATGCCGAAGCTCATGGTTCCTCTCTCTCGAGGCCCTGCCGGGTCGACACCGCCTCGGATGGCTCGAGGGCGAGAAAGGCGGCCCTGTTGGCGCGCCGCACGACCCCGGGATCGCTTCGTTCAACCGCGTTCCGCGCCCGGATAATCCCCCGGACCCCGCCCCGCGCCGCCGCGTCCGCCTCGAGCACGTCGTCGAGTTCGAGTGGGTCCCCCGGCCGGTGGGCTGACAGGGCCGCTTCGATAACGTGGGGAATTCCCACAAAAGACAGCAGTCCGCTGAGAAAAGCCCCGACCGCCTCTTCGTTGGCAGCGTTGAGAACGGCCGGATAAGTGGCCCCGAGCCTCCCCGCCTCGTACGCGAGCGCGACCGCGGGAAAGCGATCGTGGTCGACCCCCTCGAACGTCAGCGAGCCGACCGAGTCGAGGTCGATTCCATCTGCCGGCGCCGGAAGGTGACCGGGATACGCAAGCGCGCCGCGGATCGGGATACGCATGTCGGTCGGCGCCGCCTGCATCAACATGGAGCCGTCTGCCTGCTCGACGATCCCGTGGACGATGCTCTGCGGATGAACGACGATCCCTATGTGTTCGAAGTCGAAGCCGAAGAGGAAGTGTGCCTCGATCACCTCGAGCCCCTTGTTCATCAGCGTTGCGGAGTCGATCGTGATCTTCGGGCCCATGTTCCACGTGGGATGAGCCAGCGCCTCTTCGGGGGTGACGTCGTCCAAAACAAGCTGCGTGCGGAAAGGTCCGCCGGAGGCGGTCAGCACTATGCGACGAATCGAGGATCGGTCGCGACCTTCCAGGCACTGGGTCAGTGCCCAGTGCTCGGAGTCGACGGGAATGATGCGGGCCCCGCTCCGGCGCGCCGCGGCGAGGCAGAGCTCGCCTCCCGCCACCAGGCTCTCTTTGTTGGCAAGGGCCAGATCCGTGCCGGCGCGCAGCGCGGCAAGGGAAGCCCGCAGCCCGGCCGCGCCCACGATCGCATTCAGTACGACGTCCGCATCTGGATGGGCCGCCAGGCCGACCGCCCCGTCGGTTCCCACCGCCGTCGCCGTGACTCCGAACTCGGCCGCCTGGCCCGTGAGCGCGTCCCGGTCCGAACCCGCCGCCAACCCGATTATCTGGAAGCGATCGCGATGGGAACGAACCACGTCGAGCGCCTGGCGACCGATGGAGCCGGTCGAACCCAGGAGGACGATCTTGCGAACCGGGGACGCGGGCGTGGACATGGAATCCATCAGAACACGGGCGGGCGGCAAGTTTGTCCGGCGCCAAGCTTCAGAAGACCACCGCCCGCAGGTAGACGAGGACGGCGGGCGCGCAAAAGAGGATCGCGTCGAGCCGGTCCAGCATGCCGCCGTGCCCGGGGAGCATCCTTCCGGAGTCCTTGATGCCGAGCTCGCGCTTGACCATCGACTCCGACAGGTCTCCGGCCGGCGCCAGCAGTCCGATGATGACCCCGACCGTCACCCCGTGCAGGATCCCGAGGTCCTCGATGGCGAGGCCGGCACCCGCTCCTCCGACGACCGCGGCGACGAGGCCTCCGGCAAATCCCTCCCACGACTTCGCCGGTGAGATGGCGGGAGCCATCTTGTGACGGCCGAACGACGTGCCGGTGAAGAACGCGCCGATATCCGCCAGCGCAGTAATCAGAACGTGCGCAACCAACAGGTTGAGCCCCGAGGGCAAGGTCAGGATGAGGACCGCAGCGGCACCGGCTCCACCGACCCAGACGAGAGGGAGCATCGCCCACGCGACATCGGTCGCGGGCTGCGTGCCCCGACCCCTTTGCAGCCCCAGAATGAAAGTGCCCAGGACGCCGAGTCCCGCGGCGGCAAGCAAATATCCGAGCTCCTTGGGCCGCAGGTACGCAGCCACCAACATCGCGATGCAAACCGCAAGCTCGAATGTGACCACCACGCGCCGACCGCGCGCTTTGAGCGCGTCTAGTAGCTCGAACAGCGCGAGCACGATCACGACGAGGGCGAGCACGAAGAAACCATCCGAGCCGGCCAGGTAGGCGCCGGCGATCAGCGCGAGTAGGACGAGGGCGGTACCTACTGCCTGCGGCAGGTTGCGTCCGCGTGCAACGGGCCGCGCGCTGACGGCGGAATCGGGGGAAGGCTCGGCGGGATCGTCTACCGAGGGGGGCACGGAGACTAGACCTCGGAGAGTTCCTGCTCCTTGCGCTTCAGGTGCGCATCTACCTCCGCGACGTATTTGTCGGTGAGCTTCTGGAGCTCGCCCTCCGCTCCTCGTTCTTCGTCTTCCGACAAGACATGATCCTTCTTCATGCGCTCGAGCTGCTGCTTCGCATGCCGGCGCACGCCGCGAATTGCGACCTTTCCCTCCTCGGCCCGCCCGTGTGCCACTTTGATGAGCTCCTTGCGCCGGTCCTCCGTCAGCTCCGGAAAGGCCAGCCGGATGACCGACCCGTCGTTGTTGGGCGTAATGCCCAGGTCCGAAGCGAGAATCGCCTTTTCGATCGCCGCGATCGAATTGGGGTCGTAGGGCGCGATCACAAGGAGGCGCGGCTCCGGAACCGACAGGTTCGCCACCTGGTTCAGCGGAACCTGGGTTCCGTAGTAGTCGACGGTGATC
>Ga0247713_1000573_pt1 | contig 21627 bp, 22 predicted proteins | sample 21E_NmetaG_FD_189936 | JGI IMG/M metagenome (GOLD analysis project Ga0247713, IMG submission 189936) | Soil microbial communities from hillslope of Landscape Evolution Observatory, University of Arizona, Oracle, AZ, United States - 2-1-E_N | ecosystem: Engineered > Artificial ecosystem >... | reverse complement strand
GCGGCGCTACTACCGCGCGAGACAGAAGCCCGCGCCCGAGCGGGACTCCCCGCGCCGCACGGTCTTCCGGCTTGACCGCCGTTCCACAGGAGCCCGGCGATCAACGGCCGATCCCAGGGCGCGAACCGGACTATTTGCCGACCGCTGCCCCCAAGACCCGAGCCGGATCGACCCCCTGAATCGGCAACGGGTCGGCCAATAGATCCCGAAGGTGCAACTCTTCGCCGCACTCGGAGCACGTGACCACCGGCGTCGTGACGTGACCGCACGCGGTGTGGGTGATCTTCACCGGCGGATCTTCGGGTGACGTCCACCGATCGCCCCAGCGCATCATCGCCATAACGACGCCGATGAGGTCCTTGCCGCGCGCGGTCAGGTGGTACTCGAAGCGGGGAGGACGCTCTTCGTATTGGCGCTTCTCGAGGATGCCCTTGGAAAGCAGCTTGCCGAGTCGGTCGGCCAAGATGTTGCGAGCCACCCCGAGATCCCTCGCGAAATCGTCGAAGCGCCGGACTCCGTAGAACGCGTCCCGCAGGATCAACAGCGACCAGCGGTCGCCGATAACGTCCAGCGTCCGGGCAACAGAGCACTCCATGTCGGAGAGGTCTTTGGGGGTCATACTCCCAGGATAAACCGGTGGGTTGCAATTCGCAACCTTCTGTGGGACGCTCAGTTGCAGTTCGAAACCTACCCGCGTGGAGGTGGTGGAGGTGCGCTGCAGCAGTTGGTGGGCCGCCCTGACCCTAGATCTGTCGGGCCTCGACGTGATGGCCGACCTCGACCCCGGCCTGCGAGCGTGGGATCCGAGGGACGACCGGTGACCGGGGTCCGCTCGCTGAAGGTGACTTGGCTCGGGGTTCGGTTGGTGGGGGGCGTGTCGCGGTTCTTGGGAGGGTTGCTGACCGCGCGGCTGTGGTTCACGCCGTGGCAGGTCCCGTTGTCCGAGCGCGCCGCGGCGAAGCAGCGTGAGTGGCTGAAACCGACGCGCCCGGTGAGGTTCTCGGTGGCGGGTAGAGAGGTCCGTGGATTCACCGCGGGAGAGGGCCCCATCGTGCTTCTTGTGCACGGATGGGGCGAGCGTGCCGCGAGCATGGGCGCCTTCATCGCTCCGCTACTCGACGATGGGTACCGCGTCGTAGGGATCGACATGCCCGCTCATGGGGACAGCCCGGGCCGCCAGGCCGACGGACTGATCGGAGCGGCGGTCGTGCGCGGGGTTGCCGACGAGCTCGGCGGAGTGCACGCGGTCGTCGCCCACTCGGTGGGTGGAATGGTGACGGCCTACGCCATCGGCCACGGGCTCGAGGTCAACGGGGTCGCACTGATCGCGGCATCGATCCGCATCGAGCATGCGATGGAGAAATTCCAGGGAATGTTCCGGGTACCCGAGAGAGCCATGGCCGGATTGCGGGACACGATCATCCGTCGCTACGGACGTTCGCTCTTCCAGCAGTGGCACATCGATGAGATGGCGCGCAGGTTCACCGTGCCCGCGCTGTTGGTCCACGACACCGACGACCCGCAGGTCGATTACGCCGACGCGAAGCGACTGGCCGCGGCGTGGCCGGCAGCGCGCCTGCACACGACGAACGGCCTCGGGCACGTGAAGCCGACCCGCGATCCTGCGGTCATCCAAGAGGTGCGGAGCTTCCTGCGCGAGCTTCGTGTCTCTAACCACAACTCGGTCCCTGTGAATGCGCGCGTGAGTGGTCCCTGAGGCCCAGCGGTAACGCGTGCGAGGGGCTCTTGTGGCGCCCTTCACTTCATTACGAGTCCGATGACTTATTCGTCGGCCTGTCGTTGTAATGCTTTCAGAAGTGACGGCATCTCATCCTCGACGGCCCGCCACACTGTTTCGATGTCCACGTCCTGTACCCGTGAATGAGTACGTTTCGGAGCCCGGTGACGCGCCGCCACGGCACCTCCGACATCCGATCCCGAGCGGCTCCGACAGTTTTCCGCCGGCCTCGCCGATAATCTCCAAGTTCCGGATAACTGCATCCTGAATCATCGGGCTGTTTACGAATTCGGCGCGTCCACCAGTGGTATAGCTCATGATTCGTTCCGCGGCGCGCTCGATGTCGTACAACAGGACTCGGTCATCATTACGCGGCAACGAGGGGCCTCGCTTCGGCGATTATCTGTTCCCGCAGCAGTGGATGGAGGCTTCCTTCCGTAACCACTTCAATACTTACGCCAGGGAGTTCCTCGAGGTCCTGTTGCGGACGACCGCCTGCTCGAGGTCGACGTCCCGCCACTTGAGAGCGCTTCGCCGCGCCGCATCCCCGTCATCGCGAGCACGACCCACAGCGCCTCGAGCTCGTCTCCCTGGACCATCCTCAGGAACGCGGCCACGTCCTCGGGCGCCCATGCCGGCAAATCGTGTGCGGCACAAAGTCGCGGCGGATCGCTCTTCGCCGCGACGTTCTCCGCGACCTCGCCCCAGCGAACCGCGTCACGTAGTGCGCAATGCAACGTCGCGTGGATGCGGCGGATGGTCGACGGACTCAGCCCCGCCGATCTGAGCTCCGCGTAGAGGCGGTTGAGGTGGCTCGGGCGGAGCCGGTCGAGGCGAACGTGTCCGAGCGATGGCGCGATGTGGAGTCGGACGTGGCCCTCGTAGCTGACCCTGGTGCTCGGACGCACGGTGTGCCCGATCGCGGGGAGCCAGCGCTCGAGGAGAAACGTCTTGAGCTTCATTCGGCGTCGGGTCCCATCACTCGATGGTCGGACAACGGCGCGCCGAGAGATGTGAGTCAGATCACTCTCGCCCGACTCCGAGTGACCGATGGGTCACGTCCTCCTGCCGGGGAGCTGTCGGCCGCGGAACTGGTCGTGGCGCGGGCCAAAGAAGGGGGCGCTCCCGAAGGAGCGCCCCCTGATGATCGCCTCTAGCGCGCCTTAGCAGGCCGGCCCCGCCGACGAGCCGGAGTAGTACCGCTCGGACCCGACGTCGCCCACGAAACGAGCGGAGAACTGCGCGACGGCGGCTCGGTAGCGCGGCGGGACGTCGAGCGTGAAGGTGCCGTCTTCGCCGGTCTTGCCGCTGCCGATCAGCTCGCAGTTGGCGAACACGTCCACCGTTCGTGCCCCGAGCGGCCGACCGTCCGCCGCATCGGTGAGCGTTGCTGTGACCTTCTTGTGCGCGCCCTGTCCGGTCGATTCGACCGCGAGCGCCGAGTCGGCCGTCACAACAGTGAGTGCTCCCTTCGCCTCCGACTCCAGGTACCTGTCGCGGATACCGGCGAACGATGCACGTACGGTGTAGTCCCCGGCCGGTACGCTGATACCGAACTCTGCGACGCTGACGCCCCCCGAGTCGGTCGGGCTTCCCGGGGCGATCTGGACGACGGAACCGCCTGAGTCGACCAGCGCGAATCGAATGCCTTGACCCTCTACCGCGTTGCCGGAGGCGTCCGTCAGACGGGCGCCCAGCCGTACGACCTGGCGGAACCGCGCTTGCGACGGGTTGTCGGCGGAGAGCTGGAGCGATGTCGCTATCTCCTTCGGGCCCTCGTCGGTGACCGGGACGTCAACGGTGAGCTCCACCGGAATGTCGGCACCCTGCCATGCAGTCGCCAGCACGAAACGAGTGCCGGCGGGAATCGGTGCCCGCTCGTTCCTCGTGTCGGTGAGCGAGTCCCCTACGAGCGTGCAGACGCCGTTTTGAGCGCTGTAGAACCGCAAATCGAGATCCCAGTAGATCGGCCACCCGATGGGTGAGTAGCCCCCTACCTGCGCGACCGCCCCCGGGACGACGAGGCTCGAAGGCACTTCCCACACGTACGCGTCGAGCCCCTGCGTGGCCAGGCTCGTGCTGCACGTACGCAGGAACTCCGCACGCGTGATCGAGGTGACGTTCTGAGTCTTGATATGGCCGCGCGGCTGAACCGTCACGGTGTTGAACGCCGGCTTCTGCGGCTCCACCGGATCGCTCGGGCCCATGTTCTGCTGAATCCAGTCGTACAGCTTCGTGTCTCCGACTCGTGAGTAGACGCCGTACTGGGTCGGATATCCGCACCCCCAGCCCCACGACACGACCCCCACCTGCACCGGGGCTCCGGCCTGGTCGCGCACGAACAACGGGCCGCCGGAATCTCCCTGACAGGCGTCTTTGGTGCCGTGCCTCTCACCGGCGCAGACCTCCGTCTGGCGGTCGACGAACGGGTTGAACGTCCGGCACTCCGCGTCCGAGACGACCGGCACGTCGACCTCTCGGAGCTGGTCGTCGGCGAGGAAGCCGGGAAACGCCTGTGCGCCGTAGCCGATGACACGGGCTATATCGCGGGGCTCCCACAGGTGGCGGTCGGTGCTCGGGTGGGCGACCCTGAGCGGCTGGTAGCTCGTCGAGCGCGCGAGCTTGAACAGCGCAACGTCGTGCACGCGCGTCGAGCCGTAGAGCGGGTGAACGATCACCTCCGACGCCGCGATCGTCTCGCCGCCGCGATCGCTGAGGTGCGACTTGCCGAAGGTAAAGGAATAGATCGAGGGGTTGCTCGTCGAACCGACGCAATGCGCCGCGGTCAGCACCCACTGCGGTGCGATAAGGCTCCCCCCGCAGATCTGGTCACCGCTCTCGTTCATGGCCGCCATGAACGGGTAGTTGGTTGCGTCCGCCTTGGTCCCGCCGACGATCGCGTCGGCGGGTGGCGCCGCGGCGATGAGTGATCCGGCGAAGAAGGCGAGGGCTATCAGCATCGCCACCGCGAGGCGGCGCGTCCGCGCGGCAGGCGCGTCTGCAAAGATGAGCGTATTCAAGGAAATCCTCCTGATGTGGGCGTCCAGGGTGTATTCGACGCTTTTGGGGCATTCTCCTGCCTGATTGGCACGAAACGCGTTCGACCGACTCCGCAGCGTGACGATATTTAGCTGTCGGTCGCGGCGAACAGTTCGTCGAGCGGCCCGGGTTTGGCGATCTGATAGCCCTGGCCCAGCTCGGCTCCCAGAGAGCGGAGGGTGTCGAGCTCGTCCGCCGTCTCGATGCCCTCCGCCACAAGGCGGAAGCCGGTGCGCGCGCAGAAACCGACGAACGCGTCGATCATCGCCTGCTTCACGGGATCAACGTCGACGTTGTGGACGATCGCACGATCCATCTTGAGCTCGTCCGCGCCGGTCTCCAGGATGCGGCTCAAGCCGGAGAAACCTGCTCCTACGTCGTCGATCGAGATTCGTATTCCGAGTGCCGACAACCGGTCGCGTGCCGCCCTTACCGCCGGCTGGTCGTGAATTGCCGCATGCTCGGTGACTTCGACCACCAATCGCTCGGCCGGAACGGCGGCGAGCATGCCGGCGAACCGACCGCTGACGAGCGTGTCCGGAGACACGTTCACATTCAGGCGAACGTCGGGCGGGATGAGGTCGAACGCGTGCAGCGCCGCCTCGACCGACTTCAGCTCGAGCGGCACGCCCAACCCGACGTCGAACGCTTCCGCGAAGAACCACTCGGGGCGTCTGCCGTTCGAGAACCGGGACAGGGCTTCGACCGCGACGATCTCACCCGAGACGATGTCGATGAGCGGTTGGAAAACGATCGCCAGTCCGTGCGGGTCGTGAATGGTTCCCTCGATGGCATCCCGCCGCCGCCTCTTGTCCGCCTGCCTCCGCTCGAGGTCTTCGAGATAGTCGGCGACCAACGCGGCAACCATTTCACCCGCGCGCAGATCTGCGGGTTCGATCTCGGGATGAACGGTGTGAGCGAAGCAACAGAACGTTCCGTAGATGCGGCCGTCGGAGAACCGGATCGGGACGCTGAGGTGTGTGCCGACCGGCAATTCGGCCGTCACCTCGCTAGCGAGTCGGCACCTCTCATTAGGTCCTCGGTGCCCCGAGGTTGCCACTTAATCCAGATAACGCTGTGGCACTGGTTCGGCCGCGTTCCGACGCGTAAAATTCCCGGCGGGAGGTGGGGGATCTGGATCGAGTACCACCGCGATGGGTGCGCCGGCTCCTGGTCGCGCCGCTGGTCTTGCTGATCTGCCTCGTCCTCCTGATGATCTCCCCGGTCGTCGTTGTCGCGGCGGTGGTCCTAGACCTGTTCGTCCCCGGCAACTGGCGAAGCGTTCGCATGGCCTTGTTCGGCACGTTCTTCGTCTTCATGGAGGCCGCCGGACTCGTCGCGCTCTTTGTCCTCTGGGTGCGCTTCGGGTTTGGAACGCGCCTCGCCACTGCGCGGGCACAAGACGTGCACTACCGCCTGATGACCGTCTATCTGATGCTGATGTACCGCGCGGTGGCACGCTTGTTCGGTTTGCGCATCCACATCGAGCGGCGTCAGGCGCCGCAGCCGGGTCCCGTGCTTGTCTTCTCGCGCCATGCAGGACCCGGGAACTCTTTGATGTTGATCGGAACGATGATGATCGGGTTCAACCGGAGGCCGCGGATTGTCATGCTCGCCAAGCTCCAGTGGGACCCGCTGTTCGACACGATGTTCAACCGTCTCCCGAACCGCTTCATCAGCCACGACAAAGGCAAGAGTGACCACTACGTCGCAGCCATCGGTGACCTCGCGGCGAACCTCGGGGACCAAGATGCATTCGTGCTGTTCCCGGAGGGTCGCGACTTCACGCAGCGGCTGCGTCTTCGTGCGATCGAATACCTGCGGGCGAAGGGGTTCGACCGCCATGCCGAGCGGGCGCAGTCGATGCTGCACGTCCTTCCGCCGCGCCATCGCGGTCCGCTCGCGGCCATTACTAGCGCGCCGGAGGCCGACGTCGTGTTTGTTGCCCATTCCGTCTTGGAGGAGCTCGGGTCCTTCAAGGAAGTGTGGAGAAGGATCCCGTTGAGCCACCCGATCGACGGCCGCTATTGGCGCATTCCGGCGAACGAAGTGCCGCGCAATGAAGAGGACGTCATCGAGTGGCTCTACACCTGGTGGGAGGAGATCGACGACTGGGTGGAAGAACACAAGGCCCCGGAGCGGTCTGTGGCACGAACGGCTCACCGAAACGGCTGAACTCTCGGCGATGCGAGGCGGCGGCCGCGGCAGGAGATATCCGCGGCGCAGAGAACCGTTGAAGAAGACATTGTGGTGACCCAACAGATCTGTCGAAAGGCCCGCCATGAAGAAGCTCGTCGCCGTTATCGTGTTGGCTGTTTCGCTTGCCGCCGTGCTTGCTCCGGCGGTCGCCTCTAAGCCCAAGAAGAAGAAGGGCGGCCCGGTCACGGTTGCCACCGATCCCGATGGCGATTGGGGCGGCAACGTCAACGCGGCCGTCAGTCCGGTCGGCGCGGCGGTCGGTCAGGACCTCGTCGAAGCGACCATCTCGATGGCGGACGCCAAGACGATTAACTTCGTCATCAAGGTCGCGGGTCTCCCGCCGACGGGAGGTGTTCCCGAGTTCGCCCGCTACGGGTGGGACTTCACCGTGAACGGCGAGGCGTTCGGCATGAGTGGCAACTTCACCGACTACGGACGCGGGATCTGCTATCCGCTGCACACGAACTCGTGTCCTCCGCCGAAGGATCCCGGGAGGCAGCCGTTCTACATTCGGCAGGGCCCCTGCACCGTCGGGACCGGCGGCCCCGCCGAGTGCAACCTGGTTGCTACGGTGAATGCGGAGTTCGACGTGGCCGCGGGGACGATCACGATCCCGGTTCCGGCAGAGGCGATCCAGGCCAAGCCGGGATCGAAGATAGCGCCGGGATCCAACGCGAGCTATGCCGCCACCATCTATGCAGCGCCCGCGGCGCTGATCTCGAGCGCCAACGCTCCGCACGACTCGATGATCGGGACCGCAACGTTCACGGTCCCGAAGCGCAAGTAGATCTCAAGCGAGACCGGAACCGGGCGCCGTCACGCTCGGTCCCATTCACCGCACGCGTCTTCGTATGCGGCGCCCAACTTCATTCGGTGGAGTCGTTCTCAGGAGGACGAGACGGATCGAGAGCCCCGCCGCTTCACGCGGTCCAGCGCAGGGCAGATGTCTAGATCGCTGGTCGGAAGGGGTGAGCCGTAGAGAGTGGCCGCGATCCCTCCAAGCACCACGTAGTCGATACCATGGTCATGGAGGATCTCGAGGATGCGGCGCGGATCGAAGTGCGCTTGGCGGCCCACTATTTTCCTCGGCGGGCGGTCTCGACGAGCTCTTCGATCGCCGCGCGCGCGGTCACCATCTGCTCCAGGCGATCTGCCGGCGACAGCCGCAAGTTCTGCTCGATGAGGACGTCATGCTCGAAGTCGTAGTTGGTGATCGAGATGTCGAGCTCCATCCCGCACGCGCGAACCGCCTTCCACACCGTCTCGAGGGTCGGGGAACGGCGCCCCGTTTCCCACCGCGCGATGACCGATTGCGACGTGCCGAGACGCCGGGCGAGTTCGTTTTGAGTGAGCCCCGTCCGTAAGCGAGCCTGACGGATGAGCTCTCCACCTCGGTGCATGGCGCCTCTCGATGTGTCGAAGCCCCTCCCTGGTGAATGTATAGCAGTTTGGCTATAAGCAAGCTTGCGGCAGTGGCCGAGTTCCCTCTCGCACCACCTCCGCCTCAGCGGCGGAGCCTGTTGGCGAGGTCGATTAGGAGCGCCATGTCCTCGGGGCCGAGGGCGCGCGCCACGCTCATCAGCTGAACCAGGGGGTCCTGGGGCGACATCGGACGCGGCGGGGGGGCTGCGGCGACGGCTTCGGAATGCAGCGGCTCCGGCTCCGCGATGGAATAGGCGACCTCGCCCGGGGCCCCGTGGAAGTGCGAGCGGCCCGGTCCGCCGCCTCGCTCGGCGATCTCCATCAGCTTGTGGACCTCGAGCCCCAACACGTCGGCGATCACCCGGAGCGTCTTCGACGAGGGGCTTTTCTTACCCCCCTCGATCTCGGAGAGGTAGGGGTAGGAGAGGCCGGTCCGGCGCTCCAGCTCGCGCCGGCTGAGGTTCCGCTCCGCCCGGAGCCGGCGGATCGCCCGCCCGAGCCTCTCCCGAACGGCTTCGTCCTCCGTTTTCTGTCGCATGTCGCCGTCAGTATAGAGGTCTGCGATGCTGCCAGCATGGATATAGGCTAAGAGCATTGACAAGAGTGGGGCTATCAGCATATAAGTGGGTCTGAAACTAACCGGGGACGACTAAGGAGGATTCGGATGGATCAAGGGGAACGCAGGCGACGGGCCTACCGCTCGGGGGGCCGCATCGCCAAGGAGCGGATGGCGGTGGAGGCGCCGCTCGACGCCGAGGCACTCGCCGCGGTCGAGGCGAGCGACGTGGTGGTGGTCCGGGGTACCTACGACCATGTCGAGCTCGTGCTGGACGCGCTCGAGATCCCCCACACCCCGATCGCGATGCCGCAGCTCGGGCACGTCCGGTTGACCCCGGACCAGCTCCTGGTGGTCAACTGTCCCGGCAACGTGTCGTCGCCGGACGACATCGCCCGCATCAGGGACTTCGTCGCGGCCGGCGGCAGCCTGTTCACCACCGACTGGGCGCTCAAGCACGTGATCGAGCCGGCATTCCCGCGCACGATCGCCTACAACGGCCGCGCCACCGCCGACGACGTGGTGCGGGTCGAGATGCGCGCTCACGACAACCCGTTCCTCACCGGCGTGATGGACGCCGACGACGACCCGCAGTGGTGGCTCGAGGCGTCGAGCTACCCGATCCAAATCCACGATGGCGCCCCGGTCGAGGTGCTGCTCACGTCGCGCGAGCTCGCAGACAAATACGGCGAGGCGCCGGTCGCGGTGTTGTTCGGCTACGGCTCCGGCGAGGTGTTCCACATGATCAGCCACTACTACCTGCAGCGCACCGAGTTCCGTTCGCGCCGCCACAGCTCGGCCGCGGCCGCGTGGGCGGCCGAGAAGGGGGTTGCGGTCGACGCCGCCCTCGCCGCCGACCTTGCCGACATGTCTTTGGGCGAGGTCGAGTCGGCGGGAAGCTCGGCGCGCCTGTTCGCCAACGTCGTCGCACAAAAGAAGCGGCGCGCCGTCGAGAAGAAAGGAAGTTGATGAATGACATCGAGCGAGCCGATGGCGGGCGCCGTCACCGAAAAGGTGGTTGTCGCCCGCCGGGTTGATTGCAGCTCGGATTCTTCACGGGTGCGCCGCTACTCGATCGCGGCGCCTTCCTCCACCCACGGATCGGCGTAGTCGTCGACCTCGAGGGCGACGGACTGCCGACGCCGGTGCGGGGAGGGGAGCGATCGAGCGCCGCTCGGCCGTCGTCGGTGCACTTGTGACCGTCTCAGCAGGCGCAGCAGGTTTCCTCCCAGGACCAGCTGCTCCTCGTTCTTGCGGAGTCGCAGCAGGCGGACCTTGTTCAGCTCGTGTCCGGGATGAAGCCACGGGCCGTCCGAGCCAAAGAGGATCTTTTCGGCACCCGCCCGCTCGACGGCCTCCTCGAGAAGATCGAACCGGCGGATCCCGGAGGTGTCGGTGAATACGTTCGGGTGACGCTCCAAGTGGTCGATGATCGTCCGTTGGGCGCGCCAATCGTCCGAGAACGAACCGAGGTGGGGAATGATCCAGGACACGTCGGGATACTCGGTCGCCAGTAGCTCGACTACCGATGCTTCCCCCATGACGTCGTAGAGGATCGGCAAGGAAAATGCTCGTGCTGCGTCGCAAACTTCTCTCGTGATGCGCGCGTCGTGACGATGGACCTTCAGGCCTACGAACCCGAGGCGTTCGACTGCCTCCCGCACGAGGGGGAGCACGCGACCGGCGTCGAGCCGAGCGTGAACGAAGGCAAAGCCGTAGAAGCGCGTGCGGTCGGCGGCGACGATGCGGGCAACCTCGCGGTTGGCAAGCCGGTAGTCGGTATGAAACGCCGGAAAGAGGACGACCTTGTCGATGCCCGCCCGCTTCGCCCGTTGCAGATACTTGGTCAGGGGCGCGCTCGTGTCCCACGGTCCGGTAAGTCCATCGCCTTTGCCGGCGTGACAGTGGCAGTCGATGACGGGCATACGAGGACTTTCGGGTGACATTGATTCGTCACCTCGGCCGCAGGTCTCGCCGACGCGCCATCTCCGCGAGGAATTCGATGGAGGTGGCAATTCCGCCGAAGAAGTTGGGGAGGTGGAACTTTTCGTTCGGAGCGTGCATCCCGTCAGTCGGCAGCGCGAAGCCCAAGAGCACCAGCGGGAGACCGAGCCTCTCCTGGAAGAGGCTCACGACGGGAATCGTCCCGCCGGAGCGTAAGAAGACCGGTTCTCGCCCGAACCCGCGCCGGCATGCGTCGATCGCCGCCTCTATTACCGGGTGCTCGCGGTCGATGACAACCGGTCGCGCCGCGATATCTCCGGTTATCCGCGCGGTGACGGTGGGCGGGAGGACGCGTGCTACGTGACGGCGGAACGAGCGCTCGACCTCTTTCGGGTCCTGATCGGCGGCAAGGCGGAAGTTGATCTTGGTCGACGCGCGGGCGGGGATCACCGACTTCGGGCCCGCGCCCTGATAGCCACCGCTCAGGCCGTTGATCGTGAGAGCCGGGCGGATCGTGGCGCGTTCGTACAGCGAATACCCGCTCTCACCCCATCCGGCGCGTGCGCCGGCGCTTCTCAGAAGAGCCTCGTCCGACGGGCCGACGCGGCGCATATAGGCGCGCTCCTGCGCGCTCCAGGAACGCACATTCGAATAGAAGCCCGGAACGTCGATTCTGCCGAGATCGTCGTGCAGGCCGGCGATCACTTCGCCGAGGACCTGGAGCGGGTTATGGGCGACCCCACCGAAGACGCCGGAATGAAGATCGCTGCGCGGCCCCGTCACTTCGATTTCGCAGCTCCACGAGCCGCGCAGACTGTAGGTGATGGCGGGTCGACCGGGAGCAGGCATCGACATGTCGGACACGATGCACGCATTCGCGGCGAATTCTTGAGGACGATCGACGAGAGCTTTCTCCAATGACGAGCTGCCCGACTCCTCCTCCCCCTCGAAGACGCAGTGGACGTTGATCGGCAACGCACCAGATGTCTTGAGGAATGCCTCCAGCGCCTTGACGTGCACGAACAGCTGGCCCTTGTCGTCGCATGCCCCCCGCCCGTAGAGATCTCGTCCGACCACCTTCGGGTGAAAAGGCGGGTGCCTCCACTCCTTTTCCGGATCGACCGGCTGGACGTCGTAGTGACCGTAGATGAGCAGGGTGGGGCGGTTGGCATCGCGCGTCCAGCGCGCGTGAACGATGGGATGCCCGTCCGTTTTGACGAGGCGCACCCACGGCAGACCAATACCCGACAGGTGATTCGCCAGCCATTTCGCACAACGCAGAACCTCGCCTGCCCGCTGTGGCTGCGCGCCGATGCTGGGGAAACGGACGAATTCCGTTAGTTCCCGCACGAACCGGTCGGCATGCATGCGCACGTACTCGCGAGCGCGTTGCACGCCCGCGAACGAGGTCACACCGGCGTGCTGCGCCTCGATCACGACGCCGCGCCCCGCCTCGGTTGATGCGCTGCGAGTACGTCGGAGAGCACACTCGCCGCTTTATCGATCTGGCTCGGCCGATGCGTCGCGGTAATGATCAGGCTGAGCGTCGGATGAGGCCGACACCGCGCGTGGTGGACGACCGCCGCGACACCCCGCTCCAGCAAGCTCCTTTGGACCTCGAGGGGAGCAGCGAGATGTTGCGTCCGGACGCCTTGGACCGGAAAGATTCCACCGACTGGGCGGGCGGGACCACGCGACAGGCGCGCCTGCAGGCGCCGGATGAGTCCGAGCAACCGAGCGCGCCGGGCGTCCCCGCTTGCCGCGTTCGCCTCCAGCCCGTTCTTGGCAGCATGCAGGTCGACCACGGTCGGAGGACTCGAGTGGACCCGAGTTCCGAGATCATCGAGCATCCGGAGGATGTTGTTCGGTCCGACAACGACCGCTACGGGTGCTCCGAGAGCCTTCGCGAGCGACGCCACCACGACCACGCGCCGGCTCCTTACTCCCAACCACCGCAACGTGCCACCTCCCCCGCTCCCGTACGGCGAGGCGGCGCTCGGATCACGTCCCAGGAGGCCGAATGCCTGCGTGTCGTCGAGAACCACGAGCGCGTTTGACCCGGCCGTTATCGCGATGTAGTGGTCGATTGGAGCCGCCGCACGGCATCCGGGACAGAACCCATCGGTCACGATGATGGGACGGCCACGAACGTTCTCAAGACGTGCTTGCAGGGACTCGACATCGTGGTGTCCGAACGGCGTTATGGGAGCACCGGCGGCGCGTGCCACGGTTGCTCCCGAGACCGCGACCGGGTAAGCCGCGGAATCGATGAGGACGTGGATTCGACCCCCGCGCAGCAGCGAGAACAGATCGAAGAACGCATGCAAAGTCGAGCGCATCACCACCGACCTTTCGAGCCCCATGAGGAGACCGATGTCGCGGGCGACTTCGGGTTCGCCCGGCGGCACGTGAAGTGCCGCCGGGGCTCCCGTCGTGAGTTGATCCCATGGCCCGAGCTCCCCCGACCCATGGCGCAACCCGAGATACAGCGAGCTCGTGAAATCGATCACCACTCGAGTTCGCGGGCCGGCTGCGCCGGAACTCGTCTTCGACCTCTGCCCCTGGTCGCGACCGGGTCGACGGCTCCGGCGTTGAGGCCCGGATGACGCCGACGCAGGTGGAGCGCCGGAATCGTGTCGTCGGATCGTTCGGTCAGATCGACGCCCGTAACCGCCCGGTAGCCGTGGACGTAGCCCTGGATCTCGGGCCGCCAGTAACGCGCCCAGTTACCCGCGGATGCGGCGTTGTTCTCCTCCGTCCACGATGCATAACGGATGGAGAGGAGAATTTGCTCGCCGAAGACCGCGAGATCGTGGAAATGCGTCACCGAGATGTCGTTCCAGCCCATCATCGATTTCACGGCATCGACGCGGTCCATCCACGGCTCCTTGTAAGGGACCATCACCCGTCCGCCGAGGAATTCCCGCATCTCCGGACGGCCGAGCAGCCACTGCTGGATCAGCATCTCGACGCGCGCGGTCCACGGCAGATCGCCGAATTGGTTGTGGGCTCCGTGCGCCAGGATGATGTGGACTTCCTTGAGCGCGTTGAGTATCGGGAACCCATCGGCGACCACCGTGGTGTCGTCGTCCTCGCGGTAGAACTGCGAGCACAGGTAGAGCAAATTGTGGAATGCACCTAGGAACTGTGAGCGGCTGTCGGCGGTGCGCATCTTCGGGATAGCTTTGCCGATCAACGTCAGACCGTACTCGTGGTCGTACTCGTATGCGCGCCGCACGACGCTCAGCCGATCCCACTCGTCCTGGACGAAGCCCCACAGGATGTTGTTGAGAGGTCGTAGCGGGTCGATCTCGAGCCGCGCCAGTGGGTCGGGTTTGACACGCTCGTTCCGGATGTTCTGGAAGCGAAGCGCGACCGCGTTGAATGCCTGCGACAGCATGCCCTCGTCGTGCCAATACGACCAGATCAATTCGAGGGCGAGCGGGCCCGTCAAACGCGTGGGTGAGATTCCGTAGCATGCCGCGCTCACCTCGCCGACATCCTTGATCGGGATCTCGGGAAGTCGGTCGATGATCAGGTCGATGTAGGGCAGCCGCCGCCGGCCGTTTTGACGCAGGTCGTCGTAGTACTCGTTCCGGAGACGGCCGAGTTGACCTGCAGTGACAGAGCGACCGAGACGGCCCGATTCCTCCTCCGCGTCGACATCCCTGAGTGTGACGATGCCCACTTCGTGCATCAGGAAGTACTCGGTCGTTGCTTTCAGCGCCCCGTACGCGTCCGCCCCGAAAGGTCGCAGGTCCGCCCAGTGTTGCCGGAGCGACGCAATGTCCTTCCGGGGATGACCGTCGCGACTCCTGTCGTCTCCGCATATCACGAGGTCGACAAAGCGTGCATATCTCTCGAAAGACAGTGCGTTGGTGCGATTCCGAATAAGCGTCCACAGGATCTGGTCGCGCGTTCGGGGGACATCGGTGCGACGGAGCGCGACCGGTACGACGTCACCCTTCCTGTACGGGCCGGGCTGGACGTCGATCTCCATCCTCGTTTCCGCGGTGCTGACGTATTCATCCTCAGGGGATGTCATTGCGCCTCCTTTGCCACCTTCGTCTTGACGGTCGTCGTCCTGTCTGCCGGACGCGGTCGCGCGTGCACTTTCGCGGTCAACGTGCTGTGGCCCACGAGGTCGTCGGTCGGGATGTGCGCGCGCCAGCGGCCGGCCTCGAGGGGCGTCCCTTTGATGCGTTCGGTGGGCGTCTCGATGTAGCACTCGTACTCGAATCCCGGGTGGATATTTGTCGCGTGCGCGGTGACGCACAGGGACTCCCCCTGGCGGATCGTGAAGATCTCGTCTTCGCAATCCTTCTCGAGCATCAGCGTCACCTGCGGTCGATGTTCCGTGACCCGCAGTACTGCCGTGTCGGTCTTCCTACCGAGGACCTGGGAGCCCCTATGGGCCGTGACGGTGGCCGAAACGCCGTGGTCTCCGATGGTCATGTCGGCGGTGTTCGTGTTCCACTGCGCGGTCGCGGGCCGTCGTCCGGAAAAGTGGTCCGGCGCGCCCGAAAGGATCTCGCCGGCATCTGGATCCCAGTCCTCTATCGTGTACTGATAGTCGCGATTGAAATTCGTGACGTTGACCGACACATCCACGACGCTCCCCAGCGGAACGCTCCTGGGATGGACCTCTACCTCGACCTCCGGCACGTACTCCGCGCCCCGCTCCTCGATCGTCGCTTTCTGTTTCGCTGTTTGCTTGTGGGGCATATCAACCTCCTTTTCGGGACTCATACGGCGAGCGCCGGTTGTTTTGGGGCCGGCTTTGGCTTGTGCGGCAGCCGCTGGCCGGCGTAGCTGACCGCCGGGATGTTCAGCGAACTCCGCAGCGCCCAATAGACGAGAAGCTCTCGCAGGATCCGCGATTCCCGTTCGGGACTCAGTCGGCCGCGCGCCCGAGCCTGTCCCAGGGCCGCGAACACCAGCATGGGAGAGACGGCGCGCATACGTCGCGGATCGCCGCCCCAGCGCGTCTGTAATTGGTCGAGCTTCGCGGGCGCGCGGTCGCTGAGACGGCCTATCTCTCCCAGCGAGCGGCCTCTTAGCGTCGCAGGACGATGGGCCAGGAAGAACGAAACGAACGGCGGCATCAATTTGAGCTGTGCGTCGACCAGGGCGCGCCGCGGGGCGTCAAGTCCTCTTAGCGGATAGAGTTGTTGCCACACATCCGCGAGCTCGTCCCATTGAGGGTGGGGATACAGAGCGCGGCCGATCGAGGCGCTCAACATCACCCTCAGCCATGGGGTGGGATGCGGATCGTCGGTATTGATCCGAAACACGAACCAGCGTGGAAGGCTGACGACTCCAATGAGTCCGAGGGTCGACGCCAACCCGACGCGCGATATCGACCAGTAGTCGGCCACGATCTCGGAGATCCACCGCTCGTACATGAGCCATGCCGGCCGCTCTTCCGCCGGTCGCGATCGCTGCTGTTGCTGCAGGGCGACACGCAGCGAGGGGACGAGGTCGAGCAACGCGGCAACTTGGTGGCCACATTCGTGCACGAGAGAGGACCCGATGCCGTGCCCCACCATGCGCTCTCTCGGCACGCGGACGATCGCGGCAGGGTTCTCTTTTCCGCCCGGCAGACGGGTGCGGGCGCGCCGTATCGCTGCACCCGGTCCCCGATCGAGGTAGCACAGAACCGGTGGCGGTTCGAAGTAACCACCCGATAGTCGGAGCGCGTCGGCGGAGGCAACATCCAGGCCGGCGAGAAACACCCCCATCTCATGTTCTGAGCGCTGAGTTATCGCATCCGCGAATAGATCGAATTGGCTCAGCAGATCGTTGAAACGCAACCGAACCAGCGTGAACCGCTTCTGCATCTCCTCCGGTGTGGCGTGGCGGCCGGGGCCTCGCAGCCACTCGAGATACGACCGCGTCCTGCGTCGCAATTCGCGACGGCCTTCCATGAGGAATGCTTCGATCGCCGTTTGGGCGCTAGGAGATAGCTGCGCGGCCGGCACCATCGTCTCGTGCAGGACGAACGGCTTGATGCGTCCGAGACGGGACAAGAGGGCGCGCGCTTCTTGCTCCAGCATCGATCGCGCCACGGTGCCGGTGGTGGTCACCGATCAGACCCCAAGGAGAACGATCTTGCGACCACGCCGTACCCAGCGCCCACTGCGCGGCCTGCGACCGGAGTACCCGGTCCCGCCCGAGACATACGAGGGGCGTCCCACGACGACGGTTCCGCGTACGAGCCCAGGTGCATGCTGCTTCGCGGCCTTGACGATCGCTTTCTTCACCACCACTTTGGGCGGTGCTGTGGGCGGAGCGAGAGCGGCGTTCTTTGCCGCAGTTGCCGCGAGGCGCACGTAGCGACGGGCTACCTCGAACTCCGCGTCCTCCTGGTCCATGCTTTCGAGCTCGAGCTCGAACAGGTTTCCTGCCATCGATCCGAGCTTCGAGCCGAGCGCCGTTCCGATGCCGGGAGCGACGAACGATCCCAGGGCACCGCCGACGACCGGCAGCGCCTTTTTGGCGATACCTTTCAGGACGCCGCCGAGGTTCTTGCCGACGGTGCCCTTGATTATTCCGCCGACCCCTCTCGCGGCCTTCTTGATGAGACCACCCAGAAATTGATCGAGCTCGGACTCATCTGAGATCTCGAGGAGTTGGGACGCGAGTTCCATCTCCTCGGTTTCGTTCAGCGGGCTCTCGACCTCGCCCATGATTCCTCCGAGGAGGCCCCCCAGGAACTGATCGGTTTCACCGTCGCTTTCGAACTCATCACTTTCGAACTCATCACTTTCGAACTCTTCCGTTTCCAGCTCGTAGACCATCGATATCCTCCTGGTTCAGATGTGAACGACGATGGTGTTACCGCGTCGCACCCATCGGCCACTGCGCGGCCGAGTTGGGGCGATTCCGTTTGTTTCGATGACCCGAATCAGCCCGGGTGCATGGCGTCGCGCGGCTTGCGTGAACGCGGTGCGCGCCACCATCTGCGGCGGTGCGGTGCCGATTTTTCGCGTGGCGTTGCGGACTGTGGCATTCGCGAACCGAACGTAGCGTCGAGCGATTTCGAACTCTTGGTCCTCCGGGCTCAAGCCCTCCAGTTCGAGACCCCAGAGGCTTTCAAGCAAACCCTTCGCCGCGGTTCCCGCGTGCTTGCCCCAGTCGCCTCCTCCGGGCCCGCCTCCGACGAAGCCACCCACCGCCTGGCCGAGCGTCGGTAGGAACGAGACGGCGGCCTTCTTGAGGCCTTTGCCGAGGTTCTTCTTCATCTCCTCGCCGTATGTCTTTGGCTGGGGAGTGGGCGGCTTTCCCGCGCTGGCGTATTGGGACCAACGACCTGCCGCGCGTTTCGCTATCGGCCCGAGCAGTTTCCCGATGAATTGATCGAGCTCCGCCTCGTCGGACACCTCGAGAAGCTGTGATGCGAGCTCCATCTCTTCGACCTCGTCCATCTCGCCGTCACTCTCGCCTTCGACTTCGCCGAAGATGGCTCCGAGGAACTGGTCGCTCTCAGCATCTGACTCGAACTCGTCGGACTCGAACTCGAACTCGTCGGCTTCGTACTCGTCCGACAGCTCCAGTTGCGTTCGATCTATGTCGTGCATCAATCCCTCCTTGCTTGCAGAGAACGGCAACCTCACAGCCGGGAGACATCGGAATCCACACGGAAATCACCTCCCTCCTCGTTTGCGCCCGGGCGCCGGTTGCCCCTGCCCTAGTTCGTTGCAACTCGCGTGCCAGGACGCGCGGCGGCTGAAACGGCCGGGGGGTGCGAAGTGCACTTCGGATCGATCCCGCTGTGCGTCCGTTGGGCCGAAAGGCTCTTCGGCGCAGCCGAAGGTCAGCGAAGGCGCGGCGGCGGGATGCCGAGCGCCTGCCGGTATTTCGCGACCGTTCTGCGCGCGACCGGATAGCCTCGGAGCTGAAGCATGGCCGCGATCTCGGAGTCTGGATGAGGGTGCTTCTCGTGAAGAACGATCTGCCGGAGAGCCTCGTGCGGCGCAAGCCAAGGAGTGAAGAACGTATCCAGAGGTACGACGTCCCCCCGTGGAAGCAGTATGGACCGGTGGGTGACGGCTCGGCCCACGGTTGACTTGTGCACGCCGAGCCGGTTCGCGATGGCTGCTCGCGTCAGTGGCTTGAGGTCTGCGATCGTGCCTCGCACGAACGCGTTCTGCTCGTCTACGACGACGCGTGCAACGGCGAGCATGGTGGACCAGCGATGCTCGAGCCGGCGGACGAAGCCCGACGCCCGCGCCACTTGATCGCGCACGGCGCGCCGTTCCTCCGGGGCCAGAGATGAGTCGTCGACGGCGTGAACGTATGTCGGGCTCACGCGCACCGCCAGGTAGCTCGTCTCCGAAAGTCGCACGTCGAACGTGCCGTCCTCCCGCTCCTCGACGATCACATCGGGAACCAGGGGCCGCTCGGTTTCTCCCCGCGACAGGGGGTACGGGCGCAGTTGCTTGCGGATGATATTTACGGCGTCGTCAACCGCGGCGCGATCGGCGCCGGTCGCGCGACAGACTGCCCCGAGCCGCCCGCCCGCGATTTCTGGAAGGTGATGTTCGATCAGTCGGCGCGCCAGAAGTCGATGGGCATCGTCGATCTCGACGCGGTCGACCTGCAGCAGCAAGCATTCTTTGACGTCGCGGGCCGCGATCCCCGGAGGGCCGTGTTCACGTAGTAGCGCCACCACGCGATCCACGCACCCGCGGGTGGTACCCAATCGGGTGGCGATGTCGTCGAGGCTCTCTACCAGCAGCCCGTGTTCATCGAGGTTTCCGGTGAGGTACTCGAGCAGCATCCGATCGGCTCTGTCGTTCAAGAGCGGCGCTATGTCGCTCACCAGCTCCTGGATGGGATCTTCTCCAGCCGCCGGCTCTGCCGGTGCGGCTAGACGCGGGGGAAGCGTTCGACGGTCGTCGAGCTCGAGAGCCGGGGAGCTCGCCAACTCGTTCTGGATCTCCGCCTCGATTTCGGCGCGGGACAACGAGAGCATCCGCATGAAAAGGACGAGGGCGGGGGACGCGTCCAAGCCGACGCCGAGCGACTGTTGAAGATCCAGACGTTCTGCTCGCGCCATATGCCTGCCCTCCGGGTGCCGGATTGAACTCTGACCGTTGGGGCCGGTCCGGTCAAGGGTGACGACGCCGCCCCCGAAAATGATCGACATCCGCGGGAAATCCACCGAAATGGGTTAGCAGTTTTCCTTCGATGGGGGACGGCTCCGGCGGCGTCAAGTGCTAGAACAAAAACGAAAGGCTTGGAGGCGGCACCGCGGGAGGATGGCCGTGCCTCCGAGCCCGGGGCGTCACGGTCTTGTCGAGGGGTTGCGCAGTGAGCGGATCCGCGTGGATCAGTTCGCAATCGGAGACGTGTCGCGCCCGCGCGCAAGAACTGGCGGCAGCTCTCGACGTCCGAGACGTTCATACCTTTCACATCAAAGACGGAGCGGTACTAGGCGCCGGCATCTTGGTCTTCGAGGAGGTCGGACGGGATCTCTACGAGCGGGCATGGCGGCTGAGTCGAGGTGGCACCCAGCGGGTTCTTGGTGTCGCGATTTGCGAGGTGCGCGATCCGTGGGAACTCCTAGCTTCCGGCGTGAGCGACGTGCTCACCTGGGACGTCGGCGACTCAGTGGCCGCTCGTGCGGCGCTGCGCCTCGAGCGGTGGGCCAAGGTCGACGAACTGGTGGCGTCGCCGCTCGTCGCGAGGAGGCTGGTCGGACGAAGTCCACCGTGGGTGGCGGCGCTTCGGAAGTTCGTCGAAGTGGCGCACTTCACCGATGCCTCCGTTCTCATCACCGGCGACAGTGGAACCGGGAAAGAACTCGTTGCTCGAATGATCCATTCACTCGACCCCCGACCGGAGAAAGGCAACTTCGTAGTTCTCGACTGCACGACCGTTGTTCCCTCGCTGAGCGGCAGCGAGTTCTTCGGACATGAACGCGGAGCCTTTACCGGAGCCGTCTCCCGCCGCGAGGGGGCGTTCGAAAAGGCCGATGGAGGGACGCTGTTCCTCGATGAGGTATCCGAACTACCTCCTCAGCTGCAGGCGGAGCTGTTGCGCGTAATCCAGGAGGGGACGTACAAACCGGTGGGGAGCGATTCATGGAAGAAGAGCCATTTTCGATTGGTTGCCGCAACGAACAAAGACTTGGCACAGGAGGAAGCTGGGGGCCGTTTTAGGCGAGACCTCTATTATCGGCTCAGCTCATGGACGAGCCGCCTGCCGAACCTCCGGGACCGCGTCGATGACGTGGTCATGCTTGCAGAACATTTCGTCGCTCAGATGACCGACGCCGAGGTGGACCTCGATCCACCGGTTGCCGAATTCCTCGTGCAACGAGCGTATCCGGGCAACGTTCGCGATCTCAGGCAGCTCGTTGAGCGAATCGTGGCGCGTCACGTCGGCCCCGGTCCGATCACGGTGGGCGATATCCCGGACGACGATCGCCCGAGCCGGGATCGCGCCCCATCCACGTGGTGTGACGATGCCTTCAAAATGTGCATCAGGCGCGGCCTGGCTGCGGGCGTCGGTCTCAAGGACATCGCGCGCGCGGCCTCGGACACCGCGGTGGATATCGCGATTGCGGAAGAAGACGGAAGCTTACAGCGAGCGGCGCGCAGGCTCGGGGTTACCGACCGCGCCCTCCAGATGCGCCGTTCGGCCCCCAAAGACGACAGCTACGCCCACGCGACGTGAGGCGGAAACGACGCTCGAAGATCGAACCGGGTCCAACTCTGTTTTC
>Ga0247713_1000571_pt1 | contig 21695 bp, 21 predicted proteins | sample 21E_NmetaG_FD_189936 | JGI IMG/M metagenome (GOLD analysis project Ga0247713, IMG submission 189936) | Soil microbial communities from hillslope of Landscape Evolution Observatory, University of Arizona, Oracle, AZ, United States - 2-1-E_N | ecosystem: Engineered > Artificial ecosystem >... | reverse complement strand
CGCTCGCGGGGGCAGGCGGGTCGGGCTCGTCGGAACGGAGGCGGCGGCGGGCGGTGTGACGACGCTCGCCGTCGTGGACGGGCCTGAGGCGCTCGCCCGGGTGCTCTACGACACGCTGCGCGCAGCCGACGCCGAGGCGGTGGACGTCGTCGTCGTCGAGGCGGTGCCCGAGACCGGCATCGGCCGGGCGGTCATGGACCGGCTGCGGCGTGCGTCCGCAGGCTAGCACGCAATCCGCGCCTCGACAGGCGCCGAACCGCCCGTGAGCCGGCATTGTCCACAGGGACAGGTTCACCTCCGCACTCCGGGCACCCGAGACCATTACTGTGAGTCCCGGCAAGGCAGAGGGGCTGCCCGACAGCTCCACAGGAGACGCACCGATGAGCAGCACAGCGACCGAGACGGACTGGTTCAGACGCATCGCGGCCCTCACCGTCGAGCCGGACGGGGAGCGGCCGGAAGACCCGGTCGTCGCCGCCCGCCTTCTCGTCGTCCGACTCGTCTGCACCGCCCGGCTCGTCGCCTCCTCGCCCACCGCCGCGGCTGCCTGCCCTCCCGTCGCCGCGGGACTGGCGACGGAGCTCTCCGCCGCCGACGTGCCCCACCTGCCCCGCATCGGGCGTACCGACGCCCGCACGCTCGCCGCGGATTACCTCGAGGCGCTCTGCGGGGCGGCCGGCGCGGTCTACTTCTGTCGGCGGATCGAGCACGCCAGCGGACGCTGCTGGTTCAGCGTCCAGGGCCCCGGCGCCGACCTCTGCGGCCGCGTCCTTGCCGCCGGCCACCGGTGCTCCACGCCGACCCAGGACGTCTCGTAGCCACGCGGCCGCGCGGCACCCACCGGCTCGTCGGCCCGGGCGCGCGGCACTAGCGGTCGAACCGCCGGCGTGCCGCCTGCCTCAAGGTCGCTGGCGCCACACCGGCCGGCCGAGGTACCCGGCGTTCGGCGGGAACAGGCCGATGACACGCTGCTCGACGGTGGCGTCGACGGCCGCGGCGGCGAGGTCCTCGGCGGAGGCGTCACCCGCCACGAAGCGGCGGAGCACGTCGACGAACTCCTCGACGAACAGCGGGAAGGCTGCGTCCACCACGCGGCCGTTCACGTCGAGCCATATGTGGTCGACCTCCCAGCCACGCAGGTCGAGGCCACCGCGGTAGACGGTCGCGGACAGGCCGAGGTCCGCGGTGACGGCGGTGACCCGGCGCACCGTCGCGCGCGTGTCGACAGCGGACAGCGGCTCGTCGCGGTGGACGGCCGCAAGCCGGCGGCGCAGCTTCGCGTCGAGCGCCCGCGGCAGGGGCTGCGAGCGGAACCGCGTGGCCGCCACGTGGCACCTCCTTCCTGTCCCCCAGTATTGATCGGCAGGCGAGGCCCCGGGGGTGAACCTCCTCAGCCGCCCGCACCCGCAGCCGCGAGCCGCGCGGCCAGGCGCGTGCGACGGTGGCGGGTTCCCGACCCGGTACGCCGCGCCGCCGCCACGACGAGCTCGGGGGTCCCAACGAGCAACAGCCCCCGGGAGGCGCGGGTCACCGCGGTGTAGACGAGCTCGCGCCACAGCATCGCCCGGTGCGCGGGGTCGAGCACGAGCACCACGACGGGCCACTCCCCGCCCTGCGACTTGTGCACGGTCAGGCACCAGGCCGGCGACAGCTCGGCGGCGCGCTCCGCGTCGTAGGTGACGGTGCCGTGCGGGAAGGCGACCTCCACCGTCCGGTCGCGGGCGTCGGTCGCCACGACCTCCCCGACGTCGCCGTTGGCGACGTCGAGCTCGGCGTCGTTGCGCGTCTGCACGACCCGGTCGCCCTCGTGCCACCCCGCGACGGCCCGCCGGCCGGCGGCCGGGTTCAGCCGCTCCTTCAGCCGGGCGTTCAACCGGTCGACGCCCGCCGCTCCCCGGTACATCGGTGCGAGGACCTGCACGTCGGCGGGCGTGCAGCCGAAGTAGTCGGGGGCACGGACAGCGACGATCTCCGCGACGCGGTCGGCGACCCGGTCGGGATGCTCGCTCACCGCGAACACGTCGCCCATGGCGGGGCGCAGCTGCGCCACCTCCCCGGCGTTGATGTCGTGGGCCAGGGTCACGATGCGGCTCGCGGCGGCCTGGCGGTGGATGCGGGTCAGTCGCGTGGCGGTGACGAGTCCCCGCGCCCGCTCGTCGAGCAGGTCGCGCAGCACCGCCCCGGGACCGACCGACGGCAGCTGGTCGGCGTCGCCGACGAGCATGAGATGGGCGCCGTCGTCGACCGCCCGGACGAGCGCCTCGGCGAGGCGGAGGTCGGCCATCGACCATTCGTCTGCGACGATCATGTCGTGGGGCAGGCGGCGGTCGCCGTCGTAGCCGAACACGAAGCCCCCTCCCGGCGCGCCGCGGGCCTCGAGCAGCCGGTGGATCGTGCTCGCCGAACGCCCCGTCAGCTCCTCCACGCGCTTGGCGGCCCGGCCGGTCGGGGCGCAGAGGGCGACGCGGAGGTCGGCGGCCTCGCACGCCCTGGCGACCTCCACGACGGTGCGGGTCTTGCCCGTGCCGGGACCGCCGGTGAGCACCGACACCGGCGCGCGCAGCGCGGCGTGCACCGCGGCGGACTGCTCGGGCGTCAGCCCCTCGTCGGGTTCCCAGCGCCCGGCGGGTCCGGCGACCCGGGAGCGGGCGGCGTGCAACCGGGCGATCGCGTCGGCCAGCCCCCGCTCGGCGGCGAGGTCGCCGGGCGTGTACCACCACCGCCTTTCCGCCTCCTCGACGACGAGGTCGCCGTGTGCCGCCGCCGCCTCCAGCGCGCGCGCCACCACCGGCGGGTCGGCGCGCAGCAGGCGCGTCGCCTCGACCGTCATGGTGGGCTCGTCGAGCAGCACGTGCCCGCCGGCGAGGCAGGCCTGGCGGTGTGCGGTGCGCGCGCCCGCGACGAGCCGCCGCTCGTCGTGTGGGTCGAGCCCCTGCCGGCGCGCGAGCGCCTCGGCGTGCTGCCAGCCGACGCCCCGGACGGCGAGCAGCGCGTAGGGGTCGTCGGCGAGCACCTCGGCGACCCCGTCCCCGAAGGCCCGGTGCGCCGCCGCGGCCACCGCCGCCGACAGGCCGACCGTGCCGAGGTCGGTGACCAGCGCGGCGAGCGCACCGGTGTCGCGCCATGCCGCCGCGATCGCGCTCGCGAGCTTGGGGGACACCCCCCGCACCTCGGCGAGGCGGTCCGGCTCGGCCGCCACGACGGTCGGCAGGTCGAGGCCGAACGCGGCGACGAGCCGCTCAGCGGTCTTCTCGCCGACGCCGGGGAACCGCTCGGACGACAGGAAGGCGACGAGCGCGGCGGGGCTGCGCGGGCGGTCCTGCTCGTAGTAGGCGGCCTGGAACGTCGGCCCGTACTTGTGGTGCTCGGTCCAACGGCCGACCAGGCGCACGGGCTGGCCGGTCACCAGAGTCGCGAGGGGCCCCGCCGCCCGCCCGCCGTCGCCGGACAGCTCCACGACCCCGAAGCCGGTCGCGGGGTTGGCGAAGACGACGGCGGCAACCTCGCCCACCAGCTCTTCGTCGCCGAGCAGCCCGTCAGTGCGCATCGCCGCCAAGTCTGCCAGCCCCGGTCGCGCCGGGGCTCCCGCGCTGTGGAACGCCCGCCGCGACCAGCCGGCCGCGGCGGGATGAGGGCGCTTCCGCTACGCCACTCGCGCGCTGTCTAGCGGGGGGCGGTCAGCTGGAGGTCGACGTCCTCGACGCCCGGCACGCTCGCGATGACGTCGCGGATGGAATCCTCGTCGAAGCCCTCCGGGACGCTGCCGCGCACGAAGACCGTGCCCTCGGCGACGTTGACGTTCAGCTTCGGCAGCCCCGCCGTCCGGGGGTCCTCCCCGAGGCGGGTGCGCACCTCGTCGGCGATGGGCTTCTGGGCAGGGGGCGCGGCCATGTCCGCCGTGTCCTGCTGGAGGCGCTGCGCGGTCGTCGCGAGGTCCTCCCGGATCTCGTTGCCCCGCTGCGCGAGCTCGGTGCGCAGCTCCTCTCCGCGCTTCGGCGCGGTCAGCATGCCGATGAGGTAGCCGACGCCGGCACCGAGCAGCAGCGCGACCCAGGCCGGCAGGCCCCGGCGGGCCGGCTGGACGCCGAGCTTCTCCGCGGGCTTGCCGTGCGAGAGCCACTCACCGAGGCGCTCGAGCTGCTCGTCGCTCAGCCGTTGCGCGGTCGCGCGGGCCTGCTGCGCGGTCTCGGAGCTGCGCACGCGCTGGGCGAGCTCGCTCGCGCGTTCGTCGAGCTCGGCCTCCTTGATGAGCGTCTTGGTCCGGTCCACCACGCGGCTGCCCGTCGCCTGCGCGCGGGCGAACGCCTCCGACTCACGCAGTCGCTCGGCGAGGTCGCTCGCGCGCTCGGCGAGCTCGGCGGCGCGCTCCTGCAGGCCGTCGGCCTGCTCGCGCGCCTGCTCGGCGAGGCTGGACGCCTTGACCTTCAGGGCCCCGGCGGCCGCCTTGCGGCCCGCCGGCGACCGCGCGGCTGCTCGGGTGGCCTTCCTCCCCGTCCTGCTTGCCGCGACCTTCGTCTTGAGGCTCGCCATGCGTCCTCCTCCTGTGCGCAGTCGTAGAGGTGTGGTTGCTACCCTACGTCCCCCGCGAACCGGCCGGAGAAACGGTGCGCGGTCCCGCCGCCTCGCCCTGCTGTCCCGCGGCCGTGCAAGGCGCGCCGCGGCGCACCGCCACCAGGCTCACCGGGCGACGCGGTCGCTCACGCCGCGCGCCGGCCCCGCAGGAAGTCACGGACGACGAGGCGGCCGAGGTCGCGGAGGTCGGGGTAGAAGATCCGGCCCCCGTAGCCCGACACCATGTGCTCGACGAAGGCGGCGGCGCCGGGGTCGTGGTCGAGCAGGAACACGTTCATGGTGGCGCCGGTGCGTGCGAGACGTGCCGCCTCCCCCAGCGTCAGCCGTAGCGTCTCGGGCTCCGGGGGCCAGGAGAAGTAGGCGGAGACGCTCCCGCCGGGACCGGTCTGCAGGTGGGCGGTCGGCTCCCCGTCGGTGACCATGATCACCTGCTTCTCATCGCTCGGGTGGGCGCCGAGCAGACGGCGGGCGATCATGAAGGCGTGCTGCATGTTCGTGCCGTACACCCGCTCCCAGCCCGTCGTGAGCAGGTCGCGCGGCGCGAGCCGTCGCGCGTAGTCGCTGAAGCCCACGACGTAGAAGCGGTCCTCGGGGAAGCGCAGCGAGATGAGCGAGTGGAGGGCGAGCGCCACCTTCTTCGCGGGTATCCAGTTCCCGCGCAGCGGCATGGAGAAGCTCATGTCGAGGAGCAGGACCGTGGCGGCGCGCACCCGCCGCTCCGCCTCGGCGAGCTCGAAGTCCTCGGGGTCGAGCACCACCCGGCGGTGGCCCCGGCCGGGCGTCGGGCCACCCCCGCGGACGATGGCGTTGTGCAGGGTGCGCCCCACGTCGAGGCGGAACGGGTCGCCGAACCGCAGCGGGCGCGTCGACCCGCTGAGCTCCCCGTCGCCGCCGGCGCCGCGGGCGTCGTGGGAGCCGATGGACCCGGTCACCGCGCGCTCGTAGATCCGGGCGAGCGAGCGCTCGCCGAGGCGGCGGACGCCGCGGGCGGTGAGCTCGAGGCGCCCCCGGTGGCGCTGGGCCGCCCCGGCCGCCTCGAGGACCCGCTCGATCTCCTTCAGCGCCCGCAGCGCGCGGGCGGCGTCCTCGCCGAGCAGGCGGCGCAGCGCCTCCTCGTCGACGTCCTCCAGCCGGGCGCCGGCGTAGGCCTGTCCGAGGGCCTCCGCGAGGTCCTCGTAGTCCTGCAGGTGCTCGACCCAGTCGACGGTGTCGGCGAAGGAGCCGGCGAGGTCACCGCTCGGCATGGCGCCGCGCATCGGCTGGTCCCAGGCGAGGTGGGGGAAGAGCCCCTGGAGGGTTTGCGCGAGCTGCGCGGCCTGCGCCGACAGGTCGAGGTCGCCGAGCAGCTGCTCCGCCATCGCCGCGAGCTCGGCACGCTGCTGCGGATCGAGGCCGGCCAGCATCCGGCTCGTCGCGGCCATCCGGCGGGCGAGCTCGGCGAGGAGCTCGTCGAGCGTCGCCGGGTCCCCCGGCAGGAGGTCGCCGTGGCGCTCCTTGAAACGGGCGAAGTCCCCGCTCACGTCCTCGCCGCGGTCACGCTTCGCCACGAGGCCGTTGAGGTCCGCGAGGAGGTCGCGCATCCGCGCGAGGTCGTCGGCCGACAGCGAACCCAACGCCCCGGCCAGGCGCCCGAACGTCGCCCGGCCGACGTCGCGACGCAGCTCGTCGAGCAGCTCCCGGAAAGCCGCCGCCGCCCCGGCGTCCTCCCAGTCGTAGCGCTGCAGCGCGGCCAGCCGGCCCGCGGTGTCGTCCGGCAGCGCGTCGAGCGCTTGCCGGCGTGCTGCGGCGCCCGCCTCGTCGGCGGAGAAGTCGAGCGCCGCGCGCTCCCGGTCGAGGATCCGGCTGAGGCGCTCGGCGACCCGTTGCAGCGGGCCTTCCAGTCCCATGCGTGCGAGCTCGCGACGCCGTGCCTCCTCAACGCGCCGGCGCAGGGCCTCGAGGCCGGGGGTGCGCCCGGTCAGCCCGCGCCGCAGCAGCCGGGCGAGGGCCTGGTCCGGTCCGAGGCCCGCGAGCAGGTCGTCACCGATCTCCTCGAGCACCGCGTCGGCGGTCACCTCAGCGGGGAACGGATCCTGGGTGCCGCTCCAGCGGTCGTAGCGGGCTCTCATATCCCCGACGCGCGGTAGCGGAACGACCCCGGGCCGACGTCGGTGCGGTCGAGCCGGCGCGACAGGTGCAGCCCCTCGAGGGCGAACTCGAACGCCGAGGCCGCCAGCGCGGGGCTTTCCGACATCGAACCCTCGCGAGCGGGGCGCTCGCCCCCCTCGAGGGCGGCGACGAGCCTGCCGAGGCCGGGGATCTCGTCGAGCTGCCCGAGGAGCTCCTCGGAGCTCACGAGGTCGCCGGTCTCCACCGCGAGACCCTCGTCGAACTTCGCCACGAGGCCGGAGAGGTCGACCCCGGCCGTGCGACGGCGGAACACCTCGAGCAGGCAGCGGCGGAGCAGCCGCTCGAGGATCTCGGCCTCGCGGCCCTCCTCGAAGGTCTCGAACTCGACTTTGCCACTACCCGCGGCGACGACCTGGACGAGGTCAGCGGGTCGGGCCACGGCGTGCCCCTCTCCCGTGCGCGCCGCGCGCCGGGCGGCGCTGGCGGCGAGCGTCTCGTAGTTGGCGGTGGAGAACCGGACGCTCACGCCCGATCGTTGGTTGACCTCCGGCGCGGTCCGCAAGGAGCGGGTGAACGCCGCGAGAACCTCGGTGAGGAACGATGGCACGGTCACGTGCCGGGCGAGCACGCGCGCTTCTCGGTCGACGACCGCGATCTCGTCGGCGATGCGCAGCGGGTAGTGGGTGCGCACCTCCGCGCCGAAGCGGTCCTTCAACGGGGTGATGATCCGACCACGGTTCGTGTAGTCCTCCGGGTTTGCGGTGGCGACGACGAGGAGGTCGAGCGGCAGGCGGAGGCTGTAGCCGCGCACCTGCACGTCGCGCTCCTCCATGACGTTCAGCAGCGCGACCTGGATGCGCTCGGCGAGGTCGGGCAGCTCGTTGATCGCGATGATGCCGCGGTTGTGGCGCGGCACGAGGCCGAAGTGGATGGTGAGCTCGTCGGCGAGGTAGCGGCCCTCGGCGACCTTGATGGGGTCGACGTCGCCGATGAGGTCGGCCACGGCGATGTCCGGGGTGGCAAGCTTCTCCGCGAAGCGCTCCTCGCGCCCGATCCAGGTCAGGGGCGTGTCGTCGCCGTGCTCGCGCACCAGGGCGCGGGCCGCGGGTGAGAAGGGGTGGTAGGGGTGGTCGTTCACCTCGCTGCCGGCCACGACGGGGATCGCCTCGTCGAGCAGGGCGGGCAGCGAGCGCAGGATCCGGCTCTTCGCCTGACCCCGCTCCCCGAGGAGGATGAAGTCGTGGCCGGCGAGCAGCGCGGTCTCGAGCGCCGGAAGGACGGTGTCGTCGAACCCCACGAGCCCCGGGACGACCGGCTCGCCGTCACGCAGCCGCGCCGCCGCGTTGTCGGCGATCTCCTGCTTCACGCTCCGGTCCGGGTAGCCCGCGGCGCGCAGCGCTCCGATGGTCTCCGGACGCTTGTGCATGGTCGGCCCTTCGTTACGACGCTCCTCTAGGTCTACCCGGTCGAGGGTCCGTGACTCTCCGGGGCGCCCCCTGCACAATGAGCGGCCCAATGTCCTCCGCAGACCCCTTGGATCGGCCGATGACGCCCACGCAGCGCAGCCGCAGAGCCCGCCGGTGACCGTGACGACCAACCGGCCCTCGCTCCACTCGGGAGGCGGCGCGTACCCCCTCGAGGGCGCCCTCGTGCGCCTGCCCGCGGACGCCGACGCGCTCAGGGCGCTCCCCCCCGCGCCCCCGGGGGACGTCGTGAGCGTGTCGTTGTCCTCCCTGGCCGCCGCGGAGGCCGCCGCCGACCTGCTCACCGGCCTCGGCTACCGCGTCGTCGGTGTCGCACCGTCGGCCGGACCGGGCGCAGTGGCCGACTTCTTCGTGCCCCAACCCGTGCTCGAGCGGCATCCGCGCTGGTGGCGCTCGCTGGCGGACCGGGCGGACCGCACGTTCAGCCTCGCGGCGGGGCCGGTCCAGATCGCACTCGCCGACGTCCTGCGCCTCCACCGCTCGGGCCAGGCGCTCACGTAGCGAAGCGGTGTCAGGGTCAGCCCCGGCCCTGGCTGCGCTCCACCTCCTTCACGAGCGCGAGGCCCACTTCGGGCCAGTACTTCCGCAACGTCACGCTGGTCCCGTCCTCCTGGCGGATGAACTGCAGATCGTCGACGAGCGCGCGCATGAGCAGCACGCCCCTGCCAGTCTCGTTCTCCCCGTCGGGTTCGGGGTCGAGGAGGATGTCAGCTGGCAGTTCGAAGCCTGGGCCAAGGTCGACGACCTCGATCTCGCAGCCCTCGGCGTCCACGCTGAAGGCCACGGAGTAGGCGTTCGACCCCACGGCGTGGCGGATGGCGTTGGCGCAGGCTTCGGTGAGGGCAACCTGGATGTCGTTGGTGGCTTCACGCGGGGCGCCGATGTCATCGAAGACACAGCCGGCCACGTTGCGCAGCAGGCTCACGAACCGGGCGTCCCGGGGAAGTGACAGTTGTATGCTGAACAGCACGTCGGCTTCCCCTCCCTTTTCCATGTCGGTCCACTCCTCGCGGGCTCAACGGAGCCTTCCATCTCCTAGGACGACACAAACGGGGGCAACCCCGCCGGGGTGAGGGAGGCAACCTCCCTCCTCACGCCCCCGGGGACGGGCGTCCGGCCGGCGCCGAGCTACCGATTGCACTGTTTGCCACCCCAGGACCGCGGCGGGTGCTGGCTAGGCTCGTGCTCCACCTGTCATGAGGTGGATCTGCCGACAAGGAGCGCTGCCATGCCCGCCAATCCTGACGCCATCGTCACGGTCGACTGGGTCGCCGAACACCTCGACGACGACGACGTGGTGATCGCCGAGGTCGACGAGGACGCCACCGCCTACGAGGGCAGCCACATCCCCGGCGCGATCGGCTTCGACTGGAAGGCCGACTTCCAGGACCCCATGCGGCGGACCTTCCTCGACCGCGCCGGCTTCGAGCAGCTGATGGACGCGAAAGGCATCACCAACGACAGCCACGTCGTCCTCTACGGCGGCAACAACAACTGGTTCGCGGCCTACGCGTACTGGTACTTCAAGATCTACGGCCATGAGCGCGTGAGCCTCATGAACGGCGGCCGCAAGCTGTGGGAGCTGCAGGGCCGGCCGATGACGAGCGAGCCGACGAAGGTCGAGCCGGGTTCCGGCTACACGGCTTCCGAGCCCAACGCCGAGCTGCGTGCCCGCCGCGACGACATCCTCCAGCGCTACGTCGGGGCCCCCGAGGGCACCGCACTCGTCGACGTGCGTTCCCCGGCCGAGTACGCCGGGGAGCTCATCGCCCCGCCGCACCTGCCGAACGAGGGCGCCCAGGTGCCCGGTCACATCCCCGGCGCGGTGAACATCTCGTGGGGTAAGGCGGTCAACGACGACACCGGTGAGTTCCTGCCGGTCGAGGAGCTGCGCGAGCTCTACGCCGGCCAGGGTGTCACCGACGACAAGGACGTGGTGGCCTACTGCCGCATCGGGGAGCGCAGCGCGCACTCCTGGTTCGTGCTGCACGAGGTCCTGGGCTACGACAAGGTGCGCAACTACGACGGCTCCTGGACGGAGTACGGCTCCCTCGTCGACGTTCCCGTCGAGCGATGACGAGCGGGAGGCGCAAGGCCCTCAGCGGTCGGCGAGCAGGCGCTCGACCGCCGCGAGCAGCAGCAGGACGTTGCGCTCGCTCGCCGACGCGCCCATGAGCCCGATGCGCCACGCGCGACCGGCGTAGTCGCCGAGACCGGCGCCGACCTCGATGCCGTGGTCGGTGAGGAGGCGCCGGCGCCACGCCGCCTCGTCGACGCCGGCGGGCAGCGCAACGGTCGTCAGCTGCGGCAGCCGGTGACCCTCCTGGGCGAGCAGCTCGAGCCCGAGGCCCTGCAGGCCCTCGTGGAGCAGCCGCCCGAGGCGGGCATGCCGGTCGATCCGGTCCGCGAGGCCCTCCTCGAGGACGAGCCCCAACCCGGTGTGCAGCGCGTAGAGCATGGAGATGGGGGCGGTGTGGTGGTAGGTGCGCCCACCTGCCGCGTCGATGTAGCCGAGGATGAGCGTCACGTCGAGGTACCACGACTGCACGGGGGTTCGCCGGCTGCGGACCCGTTCGACGGCGGCGTCGGAGAAGGTGACCGGCGCCAGGCCGGGTGGGACCGACAGGCACTTCTGCGTGCCGGAGTAGCACACGTCGACCGACCAGCCGTCGACGTCGACGTCGACGCCGGCCAGGCTCGTCACCGTGTCGAGCACGAGCAGCGTGTCGGTCCCCGCCAGCGCCGCGCCGATCTCGGCCACCGGCTGGTGCACGCCGGTCGACGTCTCGGCGTGGACGAGCGTAGCCATGACCGGCCGGTGCCGGCGCACGGCTTCCACGAACGCGCCCGGGTCGATGATCCGCCCCCAGGGTGCCTCGACGGCGTGCACCCGCGCTCCGGCCCGGCGCGCGACCTCTGCGAGGCGGCCACCGAACACGCCGTTCACGGCGACGACCACGGCGTCGCCCGGCTCGACGAGGTTCACCACCGCCGCCTCGAGCCCTGCGCTGCCGGTGCCCGACACCGGGAAGCAGACGCGGTTGGTGGTGCGAAACACCGCCCGCAGGCGGTCGCCGATCTCGTCGAGCAGCGGCGTGAAGTCGGGATCGAGGTGTCCGAGCAGCGGTGCGGCCATGGCCTGGCGCACCGCCGGATGCACGTCGCTCGGTCCGGGGCCCATGAGGATGCGATCAGGTGGGAACATGGCGGCATGGTAGGCGCACTCGACTTCCTCAAGGTGGTTCTCGAACCGCGGCGGCTTGCAGTCCTCGGCTCGGTGGCGCTGCAGGCGCGCACCGTCGGCGAGATCGCAGGACGCACCGGGCAGCGCCCACGGGAGGTTCTCGAGACGCTGGCGCCCCTCGTCCAGGGCGGCGTCGTCACCCGTGCGGGCGACCGCTACGCGGTCTCGGCGGAGGCGTTGCGCGCGCTGGCCCGCGACTTGCCGCAGGCCGCGCCACCCGCACGCGAGATCGGCTACGGGATGACCGCCGAGGAGCAGGCGGTGCTCGCCCGCTTCTTCTCCGGGGCGCGGCTCACCGAGATCCCCGCGGCGCGCGGCAAGCGCCGCGTGGTGCTCGAGCGCATCGCCCTGGAGTTCGAGCCAGGGCGGCGCTATGCCGAACGCGACGTGAACGCGCTGCTCGAGCGGTACCACGGTGACTACGCCGCACTCCGGCGGTACCTGGTCGACGAGGGCTTCCTCGACCGGGCGCGGGACGAGTACTGGCGCGCGGGCGGCCGCGTCGACTAACGTCGCGCGACAGCCGGTGGCAGGAGGCCGACGATGGTGCACGTCATGCCGGGCTGCGAAGCCTGGTCCGCGGAGGGCGGCGACGTCGGCGTGCTCGTCGTGCACGGCTTCACCGGTAACCCGTCGAGCATGCGCCCGCTCGCCGAGGCGCTTGCCGCGCAGGGGTACGCCGTCGAGCTGCCCCGCCTGCCGGGTCACGGCACCCGCTGGCAGTGCCTGCAGAAGACGACATGGCACGACTGGACCCGCGAGGTGGTCGCCGCGTTCGAGACCCTGCGGGCGCGAACGCGGGCACGCGTGGCCGTGGGACTGTCGGGCGGCGGAGCGCTCGGTCTGTACCTCGCGGAGACGCGGGGAGAGCACCTGTCCGGACTCGCGCTCGTGAACCCGTGGCTCTACCACACGGACCCGTTCCGGGTCTTGCTCCCCGTGGCGAAGTGGGTGCTGCCCGCGGTGCCCGGGGTCGGCAACGACATCGCGAAGCCGGGCGCCGACGAGAAGCCCTACCCGAAGGTGCCGCTGAAGGCGGCCGCCAGCTTCATCGCCTTTCAGCGCCGGGTGCGGGCGCGTCTGGGTGCAGTCACCGTGCCGACGCTGCTGTTCACGACGCGCCAGGACCACGTCTTCGACCCGGAGAGGAACAGCCGGCTGCTTCTGGAGGGGATCGCCTCGGCGGACGTCGAGCAGGTGTGGTTGGAGCGCAGCTACCACGTCGCCACCCTCGACTACGACGCCGACGAGATCATCACCCGTACCGCCGCCTTCACCGCCCGCGTCACGAAGGGCTGACCACGGCGGGCGCCGCATCGTGAGTGACGACACCCCGCCCACCATCGGCCCGGATCCCGACGACGAACCGAGCCGGCGCGAACGCCTGGCGGCGCTCATCGAGGAACGGCTCGACATCCCCATGGCGGTGCTGGCGGTGGCCTGGGCGGTGCTCGTCGCCTACGACCTCGTCGCACCGCCGGAGATGCGCGAGGAGCTGGCCCTGGCGGGCAACGTCATCTGGGCGGTGTTCGTCGTGGAGTTCGTGCTGAAGCTCAGCGTCTCGGGGCGTCCTGTGCGGTTCCTGCGGCGGCGCTGGCCGAGCGTGCTCTTCCTGCTGCTGCCGGCGCTGCGGATGTTCCGGGTCCTGCGGGCGGTGCGGGCGCTGCGTGCGCTGCCGGCCGCCCGGGTCATAGGTTCGTCCTACCGCGCCGTCGGCACGGCCCGCAACCTGCTCCAGGGGCGACTCACGTTCCTGATGACCGCCACCGGCATCGCGGTCTTCTCGAGCGCCCAGATGCTCTACCTGCTCGAGCGCGGGAGGGACGGCGGTGTCCGCGGCCTGGGCGACGCCCTCTGGTGGTCGGCGAACCTCGCCGTCACCGGCAACCTCGTCTTCGACCCGGTCACCCTGCTCGGCAGGGTCCTCGCCATCCTGCTGTCGGCGTACTCCGTGGTCGTCTTCGCGTCGGTCGCCGCAGCGCTCGGCGCGTTCTTCATCGAGGCCCGTGCGGAGCGCGCAGCGGTCGAGGAGGAAGCCGGCGGCGACGCCTAGAAGAGCCAGCCGCCCGCGAAGATTGCCCAGAGGATCGCGAGCACGACGACGACCGCGCCGGCGATCGTCACGGGCTTGCCCCACCGGCTCGTCGCCCCCACAGGGTCGGCGGACTGCCCGGCGCGATCGTGGACCTCGCCGTGGTTGACGTTGGTTTCCTTGGGCTGCTCGCTCATCGCTGGATCTCGATCCCCGCGTCCTCGAGCTGGCGCTCGAGCTCCGTGACATTGGCTTCATCGGAGAAGAACGTGAAGGCCCCGACCAGGACCGCCACGCCGAGCACAAGACCGAGCAGTCCCGTGACGATCCCGCCGAGGGCGACGCCGGCGCCGGTGACCGACGGCGCGGCGGCTCGCCGACGACCGGAGATCCCAAGCGCGAGGGCGAGGATGCCGAGCAGCACACCGAGGGGCGCGAGCAGCGCGGTGAGGCTGGAGAACAGCGCCGCCACTCCGAGGGCGAGTGCGAACGCCGCTGCGGCGCTTGTCTTCGCGCCCGTCGCGCTCGCGACCACCGTTCCCGACGGGGCCGGCACGCGCCTGGGCGCATCCCTGCGGGCGGGCCGCTCAGCATCCTGCGTCTCCCCAGGTGCGGGAGGGACGTCGTTGCTGGTCCGCTCCTCCGCTTCACGACCACCGGGCGCCCGCGTGGACGCCTCGGCGCCGTGCGGCGACCGCCCGCGGGCGACCTCGTCGTCGGCCGTGGTGGTGGTCCGTTCGGTGGTCGTGTCTGCGTCGGCGGATCGGCGCGCCATAGCGTCCTCCAGGTGTGGGGCGGTTCGGGGCGGCCCGGCGGCGGGTCATGCGGCCCTCGCTCCCAGGTGTGCCCGGAAGGCGCATGTGGCTAACCTGTCCGCCCCTTCGCCCGGCCGGCCACGTCTGGTGGCGGCTCAACGCGGCCGGCCGCGGCCGGGTGATGTTGCCGTGCGGGCGCCTCGGGTAGAGGTCGGCCCATGGTCGTGCGGCTGGAGCTCTACGCCACCGGGGGTGCACCCCCCGAGGACACCTGGGCGGTGGTCTCCGACCTCCGTCGCCTTCCCGAGTGGACCGACGCCGAAGAGGTCGAGCGGGTCGAGCCCGAACCAGTCGCGCCTGGCACCGAGTTCGTCGTCGTGCGCGGTGACGACCGCCGTCTGTGGCGGGTGATGACGGCCGAGCCCCGGCTGCTCGAGGTCACCACCCAGACCCCCCGGGGGCCGCTCGCCATCGGCGTCCGCGTCGTACGGGACCCGTACGGCTCCCGCCTCGTGCTCGCCGGTGCCTACGACCCTCCTTGTCGCCGCGACGCCCTGCGGGTACGCGCCATCGACGCCCCGGCCTTGCGCCGGCGCTTCGACCGGTGGTCCCGGGCGGCACTCCGGCTCGCCGCAGCGGTCCGGTGACCCGAAGCAGCCTGCAGGACGTTCAGCACGACCCGACGCGCTCGTAGGGCCCGTGGTGCTGCTCGCGGACCGTCTTGTCGATCACGAACAGGTGCAGGCCCATGGCGACGCCGTCGCCGCCCACAGCCGCGACGCGACGAGGTGCACCGCAGCGATCGCCAGCGCGACGGCGAGCGCCACCGCCTCCACCGGCGTCATGCCCGCGACGTGGTCCGGGCCCGGCTGCTCGTCACCGACAGGTACACCCCGGAGAGGATGAGCGTCGCGCCGACCCAGAACGCCGGGGCTGGCAGCTCGTCGAGGATGAGCCAGGCGAATGCCGTCGCCGCGACGGGCTCGGCGAGGATGACGACCGCCACAGCGGTCGCGGTCAGGGTCGACAGCAGCGCGTTGAAAACGGTGTGGCCGAGCAGCTGGGGCCCGATCACGAGCCCGGCGACGGCAAGCCAGGTCCCCGTGGTGTAGCCCCCGAGCGGGGTGCCGGTGACCAGGCACAGGGCGAGCAGGAGCGCAGCGGCGACCCCGTAGACCGGCGCGGCGTAGACGGTCAGGGGCAGCCGCCGGCGCGCCGACCGCCCGATGACGAGGTAGCCGGCGACCATCACGGCACCGCCGAGGGCCATGGCGTCCCCGAGCAGCGCCCGCGGCCCGAGCTCCACCGCGCCGGCGTCGGCCACGGCGATGCCGGCGGCGCCAAGCACGGCGACGCCCATGCCGAGGCAGGTGCGCCGGCTCGGCGGCTCGCCGAGGAAGACGGCTGTGCCGATGCCGACGAACAGCGGGGCCGTCGTGACGAGCACCACCGAGGACGCGACGGTGGTGAGCTCCAGCGAGGGGATCCACAGGCCGAAGTGCAGCGCGAGCATGATCCCCGCAGCGCCGAGCTGGAGCCGTCGGGCCCGGTCGAGGCGCATCCCGGTGGCGCGCCGCACCTGCACCGCGAACGGCGCGAGGGCCACCGCCCCACCGGCGCAACGCCAGAACGCGAGCGCGAACGCCGGCGCGTCCGCTAGGCGGATGAGGATCGCCGCGGTCGACACCGCGGTGACGCCCACGGCGAGTGCGGCGGTGACGACCGGCGGGGACAGCAGCCGGACGGGAGGGGAGCCGGGACGCGGCCCAGCTCCCGGAAGGCTCACGGCTCAGCGCATCCGGCGGATGCCCGCCCAGTACAGGGGCGCGGCGACGTGGCGCACGACCGTGACGGGCCGGTACCACCGCGGGACGGTGCGCTCGCGGGCGCCGCTGCGGGCGACCTTCACGATGACGTCGGCGACCATGGCGGGGTTGCCGATGAGACGCTCGAGCGGCGTGGCCTTGTAGCGGTCCTGCGGGAACCCCTCCGTGACGATCAACCCCGGGTTGACCTGGCTCACGGTGATGCCGCGATCGACCCAGTCGAGCCCGACCGCCTCGGTGAACCCGACGAGCGCGAACTTCGACGCCGTGTAGGCCGGCTCCCCGGCGGCGAGCTTGCCCGCGACCGAGGCGACGTTCACGACACGGGACGGTGCGGAGGCCTCGAGCAGGTCGGCGAAGGCTGCCATGCACCGCACCGCGCCGGTGAAGTTGAGGTCCATCGTGCGCGTGACCGTTCCGACGTCCTCCCAGGACGCGAAGCGGCTGCCGAAGGTCGCCCCGGCGTTGTTCACGAGGACGTGGCACGCACCGTAGCGGCCCTTCACGTGGTCGGCGAGCGCGAGCACCTGCGCGTCGTCGGTGACGTCCGCGGGGTAGGGCTCCACGCCCGGCCGGGCAGCGGCCAGGGCGCGGAGCCGGTCCTCACGCCGCGCGACCGCGACGACGCTCATGCCGGCGGCTGCGAGCGCGCCTGCCGTCGCCTCGCCGATGCCGCTCGACGCGCCGGTGACGACAGCGACCTTTCCCTGCAGCCGCATGCGCGGGCTCCTTACCGGTTCACGGGAAGGCCAGCCTAGGCTAAGCGGTGGAAGCCGTCGTGTCCGGCGACCGCACGTCGGTGAGGGGGGCGAAACCCCCGCCGAAGGGGTAGTCGCCGCTGGTGACCTCCCCCGCGCCGAACCGCTCCGCGGGTGCGGGCCCCGGCTGAGGTTGCCGAGGGCAGCAGGAAGTGCCCGCGGTGCGAGGCGGGGTACCCTGGCCGACCGATGAACGCCCTGCGCGCCGGCTCACGTCCCGGCAGGATCCTCCCGGCGGGCTGGCTGGGGGGGCTGATCGCGCTCGCGGCGGCGTCCGTGCTCCTCGCCGCGTGCGGCGGGGCGCGCGGGGTGACGCTCACCGAGCTCGCCCATAACGCGCCCGACTACGACGGGCGTCAGGTGGCCACGTCAGGGATCGTGCTCGAGTTCGGCGACGACGAGGGGCCGGTACCGCACCACTTCGTCCTCCAGGACGCGGACGTCAACCGCGTCGAGCTGCTCCCCGACGAGGCGGCCGCGCCCTACGTCGGCTCGGCTGTGCGGGTCGTCGGCGAGTTCCGGTTCGACGAGAACCGGGGGCGCATGCTCCACGTCGAGTCGATCGAGCCGGTTACAGCGGGCCGCTGAGGCGTCCCGCCGCAGCCCCCGTCACCTCGCCGCCCCCTTCTCCCCCGCGGGAGGGCGTCAGCCGGTGTTGCGCAGCCCGGCGGCGATGCCGTTCAGGGTGACGAGCAGCGCCCGCCGCAGCTCGCCGTCGGGCTCCTCGACGGCGCGCACGCGCGCGAGGAGCGCCACCTGGAGGTAGTGCAAGGGGGCGAGATAGGTGTCGCGGACCGCGAGGGTGCGCCGGAGGACCGGTTGGTGCTCGAGCAGCCTGCCCTCACCGGTGAGCGTGAGCACCTCGGCGAGCGTGCGCTCGTGCTCGGCGACGACGACGTCGAAGAGGTGCTGCAGCTGCGCGGGGACGAGCCGTTGCACGTAGCGGTGCGCGATGTCGAGGTCGACCTTCGTGAGCACCATCTCGGCGTCGGAGACGAGCATCCGGAAGAACCGCCACTGGTCGTGCATCTCGGCGAGGGTGTCGCCGAGCCCGGCGGCGCGGGCTGCCGCGAGGCCGGACCCGAGGCCGAACCACCCGGGGACGATCTGGCGCGACTGGTTCCAGCCGAACACCCAGGGGATCGCGCGCAGTCCCGTCAGCTCGTTCCCCGAGCGGCGCGCCGGACGGGACCCGATCTTGAGCTCGCTCAGCTCCTCGACCGGTGTCGCCGTCCGGTAGTACTCGAGGAACCCCGGCGCGTCGACGAGCGCCCGGTACGCGGCGTACGCCGCCCGCGACACGAGCTCCATCGCCTCGTCCCAGCGCGCGAGGTTGGCGGGCGCGGCGATGAGCTCACGGTGCAGCAGTGACGCCTCGAGGGTCGCGCCGAGGGTGAGGTCGAGGGTGCGCCGCGCGAGCGCGCGCAGCCCGTACTTGTCGGAGATCACCTCGCCCTGCTCGGTGATCTTGATCTGTGCGTCGACGGTGGCGGGCGGCTGCGCGAGCACCGCCTTGTGGGTGGGTCCCCCGCCGCGCCCGACGCTGCCGCCCCGGCCGTGGAAGATGCGCAGGGCGACGCCGTGCTCGTGGGCCACCTCGACGAGGCGGCGCTGAGCGCGGTGGAGCTCCCAGCGCGAGGTGACCATGCCGGCCTCCTTGGAGGAGTCGGAGTAGCCGAGCATCACCTCCTGCATGTCGCCGCGGAGGGCGACGAGGCGGCGGTAGGCGGGGTTGCGCAGCAGCGCGTCGAGGAACTCACCCGCCCCGCGCACGGCGGCGAGCGTCTCGAGCAGCGGCACGAAACCGATCAGGGCGATCCCGGCGTGGACGTCGAGGAGTCCCACCTCCCGGGCCAGCACGGCGGGAGCGAGCACGTCGTCGACGCCTTCGGCCATCGACACGATGTAGGACTCGATCACATCGGGGCCGTACCGCTCGAGCGCCTCGGCGATGACCCGGAACGTCGCCAGCGCCGCGCCGGCCTCGTCGTCGAGGACGGTGGTCGGCCCGGTCAGCGGCCGCCGGCCGCAGAGCTCCTCGGTGAGCAGCGCCGTGCGGGCCTCCCGGTCGCGGTCTTCGTAGGGGGGTTGGAGCCCTATGTGCCCGTAGAGCGAGGCGAGCGCGGTGTGATGGGCGGTCGTGTGCTCCCGAACGTCCATGGTCGCGAGGTGCAGCCGGAACGCGGCGACGAGCCGCATCACCCGCGCGACGGGCCCCCGGGCGATGCGCTTGCCACGGTTGGCGATGAGCGAGTCGTACATGAGCCGCAGCTCCGCGAGGAGCTCGCCGGCCTCGCGGTACTCCTCCGCACCGGGGACGCGGTCGTCGAGGACGCGCGCCCGGGTGTTGCGCAGCCGCTCGCCGATGTAGGCGCACTTGAGCCGGTAGGGCTCCTCGCGGTTGAGGCGGGCGTAGCGCTCGTAGACGTGCGGGAGCCGGCGACGGTCCTCGGCGAGGCTCTGCTCGAGACCGGGGCTCACGCCGGTCACACGGACCGACGGCGACAGCTGGCCCGCGAGCGCCTCCACGGCGGTGAGCAGGTCGCGCAGCGCATGGTCGGCCTGGACCCGCAGGACCTGGCGCGTCACCGCTGCGGTCACGTGCGGGTTGCCGTCGCGGTCACCCCCGACCCAGGTGCCGAAGCGCACGGGCGCCGCGTCGGGAGGCAGCTCGAGGCCGAGGCCGGCGAGGCACGTGGCGACGTCGTCGAAGAGGTCGGGCACCACGGTGGCGAACAGCTCGTCGAAGTAGTAGAGCACCGCGCGCGCCTCGTCGACCGGCTGTGGGCGCTCCATGCGCAGCTCGTCGGTCTGCCACAGCAGCTCGACGAGCTCCTCCAGCCGGCGGTCGACCCGGTCGACGTCCGCCTTCGTCGCGCGGGGGTCGTTGCGGACGGCGAGGAGGTCGGCGATGCGGTGCAGCTTCGTGAGCACGGAGCGACGGGACGCCTCGGTGGGGTGGGCGGTGAACACCGGACGCAGTTCGAGGCGCGCGAGCACGGCTCGGATCTCGTCGGGATCGAGCCCCGCCTCGCAGATTCGCCGGACCGCCGCCGCCAGCGAGCTCTCGTCGGCCTCCTTATCCACGACCCGGTGCGTCTGCTCGGCGATGTTGGCGAGGTGGAAGTAGGTGGTGAACGCCCTCGCCAGCGGGATCGTCGTGTCGAGGTCGATGCCCTCGAGCAGCTCCTGCAGCGCCCCGCCGGCGTGGGGGGAGGCCAGCGCCGCCTTGCTCCGAAGCCGCACCTGCTCGACGAGGTTGAGCAGCCCGTCGCCGTGCTGGCGCACGAGCGTGTCGCCGAGTAGCGTCGCGAGCCGGCGGATGTCCGAGCGCAGCCCGCTGTTGCCCGCCTCGGCGGCATCGACCGTCGTCTCGACCTCCACGCGACCTCCCGGATCGACCCCCGCGCTCGCACACCACCCCGCCACGCGGCCCCGGGCGCACGCCGGGGACCACGCCGCAGCCCACGGCCATGTCACCATGGCGCGCAGGAGGAGCGTAACGCGGGCCGGCGCCGACGTGCGAGCCGCGCCGTCCCTGGGGTTTGATACCGCTGCGTCCTTTCGCCCCCCGCCGACCGTGCTAGGAGAAGCCCGATGGCCGACAGCTTCGGCGCCCGTTCGACCCTGCGGGTCGGCGACCGGTCGTTCACGATCCACCGTCTCGACGCGCTCGCGCAAGCCGGGGACGTGGAGCGCATGCCCTACTCGCTGCGGATCCTCGCGGAGAACCTCCTGCGCCACGAGGACGGCAGCGTGGTGACCGCCGAGGACGTCGCCGCGGTCGCCGGTTGGGACCCCGCCGCCACGCCCTCGCAGGAGACGCGCTTCACCCCGGCGAGGGTGCTGCTGCAGGACTTCACCGGCGTCCCCGCGATCGTGGATCTGGCCGCCATGCGCGACGCGATGGCCGAGCTCGGCGGTGACCCCGCCGTCATCGAGCCGCGCCTGCCCGCAGAGCTTGTCATAGACCATTCGATCATCGCCGACGTGGCGGGCGTTCCCGACGCCTTCCGGCGCAACGCCGAGCTCGAGTTCGCGCGCAACCGTGAGCGCTACGCGTTCCTGCGGTGGGGCCAGGACGCGTTCCGGCGTCTGGCGGTCGTCCCGCCGAACACCGGCATCGTGCACCAGGTCAACCTCGAGTACCTCGCCCGCGTCGTCGTCGCCGACGGCGAGGACCCCGCCGGCCCCCAGGCCTACCCCGACACCCTGGTCGGCACCGACTCCCACACCCCGATGGTCAACGGCCTCGGGGTGCTCGGCTGGGGGGTCGGCGGCATCGAGGCGGAGGCGGCGATGCTCGGCCAGCCGATCTCGATGCTCATCCCACAGGTCGTGGGGTTCTGCCTGTCCGGGGAGCTGCCCGAGGGCTCGACCGCAACGGACCTCGTGCTCACCGTGACCGAGCTGCTGCGCCGGCACGGCGTGGTCGGCAAGTTCGTCGAGTTCTACGGTCCCGGAGTGGCGAGCGTGCCGCTGGCGAACCGCGCGACGATCGGCAACATGTCGCCCGAGTACGGTTCGACGTGCGCGATCTTCCCCATCGATGATGAAACCCTGCGCTACCTCGCGTTCACCGGGCGCGACCCCGAGCAGGTCGCGCTCGTCGAGGCGTACGCGAAGGAGCAGGGGCTGTTCCACGACCCCACCGTCACCCCCGTCTACTCCGAAGCGCTCGAGCTCGACCTGTCCACGGTGGTGCCAAGCCTCGCCGGCCCGACGCGGCCGCAGGACCGGGTCCCCCTCGACGAGGCACCGGCGTCGTTGCGCACCGCGCTGCGTCGTTGGGTCCCCGTCATCGACGACAGCCTCGACGAGGCCGTGGACGAGAGCTTCCCGGCGAGCGACCCGCCCGCACCGGCGGAGCACGCGGTGCCCGACCCGGGGCGTCGCCTCGAGGGCACCCCCGCCC
>Ga0247713_1000570_pt1 | contig 21726 bp, 22 predicted proteins | sample 21E_NmetaG_FD_189936 | JGI IMG/M metagenome (GOLD analysis project Ga0247713, IMG submission 189936) | Soil microbial communities from hillslope of Landscape Evolution Observatory, University of Arizona, Oracle, AZ, United States - 2-1-E_N | ecosystem: Engineered > Artificial ecosystem >... | reverse complement strand
GGCGAGATGGGCAGCACTGGTTCGGAAGGAGTTTTCCTGTGGGAAGAATGGCGGGCCGGTCACCGATGCGAGCGGTGGCCTTCGTGGGGGTGGTCCTCACCATGGCGGGACTGGCTGGTTGCGGGGACGACACGGTGGAATCCGCCGCGCCCAAGGCCGAGTTCCGGGACTACTGCGAGAAGGTCTTTGCCATAGAGACCTATCCCGAACCCGACATCGACTGGGAATCGCTGTCTCCGGACCAGCAGACGGCGGAGAGCAAGGCGTTTGCCGCCAAACTGGTGCCCGTGGCCGAGCAGGTGCGCGCCGTGGCTCCGGCCGAGATCAAGAACGACATCAACCTCCTGGCCGATGCGGTGAAGCAGGTGCAGCAGACAGGTGACTTCGAAGCGGCGTTCGAGACGCCAGCGGTGAACGAGGCCTCCGATCGGGCTCACGCCTTCGATCTCGAGAACTGCGGATGGGCCACGGTCGACGTGTCGGGCGAGGATTACCGGTTCGTCGGGATCCCGGAGAGTATCGAAGCGGGGCCGGTCAGCTTCGAGTTCACCAACAAGGGCGAAGAGCCCCACGAGCTCGTTCTCTTCCGCGTCAACGACGGCGTCGAGGAGTCGGTGGAGGACATCGTTGGCCTTCCTGAGGAAGAGGGCAAGGCAAAGGTGACGCCGGTAGGCGGCACCTTTGCTCCGCCGGGGGAGAGCGAGTACGCGGTGGCCGACCTGAAGAAGGGCCGGTACGGCGTGGCGTGCTTCGTGCCTGTCGGCGGTGGCGACGAAGGGCCGCCGCATGCGAGCAGGGGGATGCACGCCGAGTTCGAGGTGAAGTAAACCTGCGCCCTTGGTGAGGAGCGAACCGCGGTACGTGGAGTTCCGGCCTGACCGCGCCGACGAGGTCCTCGCCGTCATGGCGTCCATGTCCGCGGCCGGAAAGGGCTGGGTGAACTTCGAGCCGGCCGTCCACGTCGACGACGTCCCCCCGGAGGGAAGCGGGGTCTTCTCGTTGTTCTCCGGCCGCGGCCCCGTCGTGCCGCTGGGCACGTGGACGCCGGCGTCCGTCACCCGGCGAGGCCGTACCGAGCCGGCAATGCTGGGCCTCCAGCATCCGTCGGGGTCGAAGGCCAAGCCGCTCCTGCTCGAGCTCGGGCACCCGGTGCCGGACGGCTGGGTCGTGGTGCAGGACCACGTGCGCAAGGGCCTGGTCGTAGCGGTGCCGAGCGAAATCGAGCCCCAGACCGCCCTGCGCTGGCTCCTCCATGCGGCCAAGCTGCTGTCGACCATCCCCCTCACCGGGGGCTGGAGAGCCGCGGCATACCCGGGCTGAAGGGGGGGTGGGGGGACCCCGAGCGGTATCCCCGGTAGGCTTTACCCTTCGTCGTCCTTCAGAGACAGGGATGGCCGTCCCCTGAAGGGAAGCCTCCCATGCTCTCCGATGCGCAAGCGCAAGCACTGCGCGCGCTCTCGAATTTCCTCGTGGCGAAAACGTCCATGGGCGACACCCTGCTAAACGTGAGCCAGATCACCGTCGACGCCCTGCCGGCGGCGGAGATGGCCGGCATCTCGCTGCTGGGGGAGGACGGTCGGCCGACGACCGGCGTCTTCACCGACCAGCAGGCACCGGACATCGACGCCGCCCAGTACGAATCCGGGCGCGGCCCCTGCCTGGACAGTTGGCGTGAAGGCAAGGTAATCCGCCTCGACGACATGCAGAACGCACTCGAGGCGTACCCCGATTTCGCCAAGGCCGCGCAGGGGCACGGCGTCCGGAGCAGCTTGTCGCTGCCTCTCGTGGCCGGCACCGAGCGCCTGGGCGCCCTGAACCTGTACGCGCGGGTCGCCGGCGGCTTCACGAGCGACGACGAGGCGCTCGGCGCCGACCTGGCCGCGGCGGCCGCCATCGTGCTGGCCAATGCCAGCGCCTTCTGGGCCGCATCCCAGCTCAGCGACCAGCTCGGACAGGCCATGCAGAGCCGGGCCGTGATCGAGCAGGCCAAGGGCATCCTCATGGCGCGCTCGCCCAAGATGACGGCCGACGAGGCCTTCGACGCCCTGCGCAAGGCGTCGCAGCGGGAGAACCTCAAGGTCCGCGACATCGCCCGCCGCATCGTGGAGCGCAAGCCGGCCGACGCGAGCAGGTCCGAACCGGGCTGAGCTCAGGCTTCCCATCGCGCTGTCTCAGCGCAGTAAGGAACGTCCGTTTGTGTCCGGCCCGGCCAGCCTCGACCCCCGCCCGGTGGTCGTCGGCCGGCGAATTCGAGAAACCGCTTGACTTTGGAGTCGACTCCAAGGTTTATCCTGTCCCCATGAGCCAGTTGACCGTGTCGAAGCTCGCCGAACAGGTGGGCACGTCGGCGGACACCGTGCGCTACTACGAGCGCATCGGCCTCCTCCCGGAGACCGAACGGAGCCCGTCGGGATACCGGCTCTACGGGGATGAAGCCGTCGAGCGCCTTCGTTTCATCAAGCAGGCGCAGCGCTTCGGTCTGCGACTGGAAGCGATCGGCGAGCTGCTCGACGTCCGCCGGCGAGGGCTCTGCCCCTGCGGCCACACCCGCCGGATGCTGGAGGACAGGGTGGCCGAGCTGGACGAGGAGATGTCCTCCTTGGCCCGGCTGCGCGCCGACATCGCCGAGATGATCGACGACCTGCCTGCGTCCGGCGCTCCGGGCGTCGACTGGCAATGCAGCTCGGAGCTGATGCAGATCGGCCTCGCCAACCCGTTCCGAGAACCACCTACCGACAACGACAACGACGACAACAACAACAAGGAGATGCAATGAGCGACGAAAGCTGTGGCTGCGGCTGCTCGGCCAAGCCCGAGACCGAGACCCGGACCCCCGACAACTGCGGATGCGGCTGCAGGGAGACCGGCGAGAAAGAGCCGAAGGAGGACGTGGTCGCCTAGCCTCGGGACCACCGACGGAAGGGCCGGCGCCTCCGGGCGCCGGCCCTCGCCGCGCCCGGCAACCCGGCGCCGGCGAGCCCGGAGGATGCCTCGCAGCGTCTTGGCTTCGGTCCCGGAGAGCCCCGGGTGGGGACCGATGGGCGAGTCAGGATGCGTGCTCGGCGAGAACAGCGTCCGAGAGCGCCGGCCATGCGTCCTTGGCCCACGGGCCGAAGTCGCGCCCACTGAGCACGGCACAGGCCAATTGCGCTTCGGGATCGACCCAGAGCAGGGATCCGCTCCTTCCAAAATGGCCGAAGGTGGCCAGGGAGTTGTGGCGGCCGGTCCAGTGTGGCGACTTGTTCCCCCTCACCTCGAAGCCGAGCCCCCAGTCCAGAGGATCGTGGCGGCCGAACCCAGGGAGCACGCCGCCGAGGCCGGGGAAGGCCACGGCGGTTGCCTTCCCCAGAGTGACGGCTGACACCAGGGTGGGGCCCAGAAGCTCCGTGGCCAGGCGGATCAGGTCGTCGAGGGGACCGACGAGTCCGGTCGCCGGCGACCCTTCCGGGTACGTGGCCGCCATGGCGAGAGGCGAGAGCAGGCCCTCGGTCAGGTAGTCGGCGAACGGCATGCCGGCCCGCTCGCCGACCAACGCGCCCAGAACCTCGAAGCCGACGTTGGAGTAAATGCGCCGCCGCCCGGGCTGGTCGAGGAGGCGGTCCTCGTCGAACGCCAGCCCGGAGGCGTGCGCGAGCAGGTGCCGCACGGTCGAGCCGGGCGGGCCCGCGGACTCGTCGAGGCCGATCACCTCCTCCTCGACCGCCACCAGCACCGCGAGGGCGGTGGCCACCTTGGTCACCGACGCCCATTCGCCCGGGAGCGCCTCGTCGCCCCGGAGCTCGAGCACCTCGACCGAGCCTTGCCCGCCTCGCCCCGGCGGCGCGGGCGTCAGGGGCGTCCCAACCGTCCATGGCCTCCAGCGCGCTCATGCCCGTCCTTCCGCGAAACGACCGACTGTATGGCCGGGCGATGGGTCTGGTGCCGGAATCGTCGGAACGGTCATCGGGGTTGGTAGGGTTGCCGAGCGCGGAACGCGTGCCCCATGGCGGTGAACGAGGTGGATCACATGATGTCTTCGAGAACTGTGGCCGTTGCGGCCCCCACGACCACGGCCCGGCGGCGGGCCGAGGTCGCTTTCGCCTTCGCCCTGGCCGCTGCGGCCCTGGTCGGAGCGGTCCGGCCGGCCGGCGCCCAGGTCGTCACCGGCACCGGGGGCAGCGGTGTGGCCACCGGAGAGGCAAACGGCGGCAGCGGCGGCGGGTCCACCGTGGTCATCAATCCCACGGCCACGTCCGGGAGCTCGGGTGCGGCCAGTGCCCAGTCGGGCAGCACCAACACCGGTGACACCGGCGCCGCCACTTCCACCGCCGCCGCCCAGCCCGTCGCCCAGTCGGGCGACTCCGGCCAGACCGGCGGCACCGGGGCAGCCACCTCGTCGCCCACGGCCACCAACACCGCCGTCCTCGGCTCGGCCACCGTCGTCGGCGGCACCGTCGCCACCGGCGGCACGGGCAGGTCCGGTTCCACCGGCGCCGCGCTGGCAGCGGGCAACGCCGACTCCTCCGCCAACACCGGCGCCGGATCCGACGCCGTCGCTCGTTCGGGTAACACCGGCGTGGCCGCCAACGACATCTTCGCAGCCTCGGTCGGGGGCCAGGGTGGTCGCGGAGGCCTGGCGGCCGTGCCCGTCATCGGCGGCGGTGGGGCTGTCGTCAACCTGATCACGCTCCTCGCCCCCGGCGGGCTGGCTTCGGCCACCGGCGGCTCCGGCGTCGGTTCAGCGGCGGCAGGTGGCGCTTCGGGCGGCACGTCGATCCTCTCGGCCATGCCCTTCGCCACGTCGGGCAGCAGCGGCTTCACCACTGCCGGGTCGAGCGCCACCAACATGGGCCGTACCGGGCCGGCCACCAGTTCCTCGCTGTCTGGGCCCCTCACCCTCACGGGCGGCTCGGGTGCCACGGGCCCCTCCGGCAGCCCGTCCGCCTCGACGCCATCGGCAACCAACACGGCCATCCTGGGCAGCGTGCTGGTCCTCGGGGGCACCGTACCGCTTCCCTGAACGCCGGTGTCGGCGGCTTATAGTGCCGCGATGACCAATCTTGTGACAGGGCTTACGGACACCGACATCACCACGCGCCGCGCCGAGGGCGCCCGCATGGCAGCCGACGCCGATTCCACCGACGCGCCGGCCTCCGACTCCACCGACACGAGCGACTCGACCGACAGCACCGACCAGAGCGACGCCCCCGGCACCGACGCCGACGCCACCGACTCTGACTCGGACAGCACCGACGCCACCGACGTCGACGGCACCGACGCCTAACTCGCCGGGCCTCGCCCGGTGCGTCGGCGACGTCACCGCCTTTCTGGACAGTTGTTGGACTAGGGCGCCGCTGCACCGCGCCGGGGCCGATCCCGCCGCGTTCGCCGATCTGTTCTCGGTCGACGACGTCGACCGGTTCATCACCTCCTCTTCACCGCGCCTTCCCACGTTCCGGCTGGTACGTGACGGCCGGCCGCTCGATCCCTCCACCTACACCCGTACGGCCAAGGTCGGTGGCCAGCCGGTGGCCGGAATGGGCGACCCCGGTCGTATCTTCGACGAGTTCCGCGCCGGGGCCACCATCGTCTTCCAGGGTTTGCAGCGGTCCTGCGCGCCCCTCACCCGGTTCTGCCGGGCGCTGGAGCTGGAGCTGTCGCACGGCGTCCAGGCCAACGCATACGTGACGCCTGCCGGCTCGCGGGGCCTGGGCGTCCACTACGACACGCACGACGTCTTCGTGCTCCAACTGGCAGGCGCCAAGGCGTGGACGATCCACGAACCGGTCCTCGCCGACCCGCTGCCGTCCCAGCCGTGGAAGGGGACCGCAGCCGACGCCGGCCCGCCGGTCCTGTCGGTCGACTTGCAGGCGGGCGACTGCCTGTACGTGCCCCGGGGCTTCCTCCACTCGGCACGGGCGCAGGAGGCGCTCTCGGCCCACCTGACGATCGGCGTCGTCACGACCACATGGCACGACGTCGTACGCGAAATCGTCGCCGGCGTGGCGGAGGAGCCGGAGTTCCGGCGGGCGCTCCCGCCTGGCTACGCCGACGAGCCCGCCGCCCTCGCCGCGGGCGTGGAGGAGACCGTGGCCGGGCTGCGGAAATGGCTGGATACGGTCGACGCGGGGGCGGTGGCTGCCGCCATGACCCGTCGCTTCCTCGCCGGCCGACCGCCGATCCTCCGCGGCCAGCTCCGGCAGCTCGGCATGCTCGACCGGCTGGGCGACGGCTCATTCCTGCGCCGCCGGGAGGGCTCGGTCTGCCATCTGGTGAGGGCGGGAGAGCGCCTCACGGTCGTGTTGGGCGGTGGCCGAGAGCTCGACATGCCGGCCGCGCTCGAGTCGGCCATGGCCCGTATTGCCGACGCTGGGGCATTCCGACTGGCTGACCTGGGCGACCTGCTCGACGGCCCGAGCCGCCTGGTGTTGAGTCGCCGACTGGTGGACGAAGGGTTGCTGGAGATCGTCGACCTTGGCTGAACCGGCCTGCTCGGCCGTCTCGACAGCCCACGACGAGCCACTCCAGGCCACTGCGTCGATCGTGCGCAACTGGCTGCTGGTGGAGCACCCGGGCGCATGGGGACCCGACGCGCTGACCCAAAGCGGGCTTCCGACGACCGTCACCGCCGGTCTGGCCGAGCGCGCTCGTACGCACGGGTTTCGGGTCCTGCTCCTGCGCCGGCCGGAACGTCCGTCCGAGGGCTCCCGGCAGTGCTTCGTGGCCCACTCCGGACGCGGGAATCGCTGGATCAGGGAGGGCGCCGTCGGGAGCCTCGAAGAGCTTTTGGACGTCGACTTCACGCCGCTCGGCGAGGGCGATCCCGTCGGGTTCGGCACCGTTCGTGCCGCGCCCCTCTACCTCGTATGTACCAACGGCCGCCACGACCAGTGCTGTGCGAACCTCGGCCGGCCGGTGGCCCGAGCGCTGCACCGCCGCGCCGACGGGGCTGTCTGGGAGTCGTCGCACTACGGAGGCGACCGGTTCGCCGGAAACCTCGTCTGCCTGCCCCACGGGCTCTACTTCGGCCGTCTGTCGCCGTCGGACGCCTTGCGTGTCGTGGACGGGTACGAGGGCGGAGTCATCGACCTCCAGCACTACCGGGGCCGGGCGGGTGAGCCGTTCGCAGCCCAGGCCGCCGAGCACTTCCTCCGCCGGCAGGAGGCGCTGGTGGGTGTTGACGACCTCGCCGTGTCGGGGTACCGGCGCCACGCCGGGGGAGTGGTGGAGGTCCGCTTCGACGGCCCCGGCGGGCGGTCCTACGACGTCACGGTCCAGGTCCAACCGGCCTCCGAGGCCCGGCTGCTGAGCTGTGGTGCCGGCACCGAGGGTCGCCCGCCGACCTATGCGCTGATCCAGGTGAACAGCGGTTGAACAGTGTCCAGCGGCCTTGTGAAATGAATCACATAGTGGGGTCGAGGCTGATAAGGTTCCCGCAGAGCCACTGACAACAGGTCAACCCTCCCGTCCGCTCCACGTGAGCCTGACGATCGACAGCCTGCAGTGCTGCACCTTTCACGAAGGGATCTTCCCCATGCACAACCTCATCAGCGCGTCTGAAGCCGAGGCGCCTCCACGCCGATCGACGCATCAACGGGCCGCCTTCTTCGGGCTTGACACCCTGATCCCTGGGTCCAGCCTGTACCTGCTGGCCCAGGGCCTTCAACGGCGCCACTTCTACGGCCGAGCCGACCTGCTCGCCTTCGCCTGGCAGCGTCTTGTGTTCCGGGCCGGCCCGGCTACCGGTCCGCAGGTGCGCACGTCGCAGGACGCGGCGCTCTCGTTCGTGGCCGGCAAGCACCGTCCCGAGCTCCGGGCCCTGGCGCGGGAGATCGCCGACGAACGCATCGTGCCCCAGGTCTATCCCGACCTGGCCGACCTCATCGACGCCCACCGGACCGCAGGCGCCCTCACGTTCGTCACCACCGCGGCGCCGGCGGAGCTGGCTGAAATCGTCGCCCACGGGCTGGGCATGACCGGTGGGCTCGGGACGACGGCCGAGGTCGACAACGACGAGCGCTACAGCGGCCGGCTCGCCGGCACCGTGCTCCAGGGCGCGGCCAAGGCGGGGGCCGTCCGGGCTCACGCCCTCAGCGCAGGCATCGACCTGTCGGCGTCGGTCGCCTACTCCGACTCCATCAACGACCTGCCCCTGCTGGAGCTGGTCGGCTCCGCCGAGGTCGTCAACCCCGACCGCCAGCTGCGCAAGGTGGCCCAGCGCCGGGGATGGCGGGTGCACGACGTTCGGCCCGCCACCCGGCGGCCCACGCAGCCGGGCGCCGCTCCGGTCCCCTACCGGCTGGCTGCCCTCGGGCTGGCGTCGCCGGTGGAGCCCGATGGCGCCCCCGTCCGCCGGGGCGCGACCCACAACTTCACCACTGACGACCCCGCGGCCCTGCTCCGTGAGCTGGAGGACAGCGGCCGTTTCCGCCGGGACACCCGCCTGGGCTCCATCTTCCACCGCGGACAGGTGTCCCTCCGGGAGGTGTCGCCGACCCACAGTCTGCACATCACCGTGGGCAAGGGCAACCGGGTGTCGGCCCACGTCGACCGCTACTCCCCGTTGGCCACCGACCAGCCCGAGCAACTGGCCCGCTACGCCCTCCACCGCATCGCGGCCCACAACGTGGCGGGGATCGCCGCAGAGCTGGTCCGGCTCATCCCCGGCCCGCGGCGGCGACGTCGATCCTGCGCTCCCCCGGTGCCCCGCCCCGAGGGCCAGTCAGAGGCTCAGCCGGCGCGGACCCTCGCCGGCTGAGCGCGCCGTAGCTGGGTAAGGCGGATGGTCCCGGTGCCTGCGCCTACGACGAGAGCGAAGGCAGCCAGCGCCCACCCTCCCGGCGACGGCCGTGGACTGCTGGCGGTGACGACGCGGGCCGGCCACCGGGCCGCGACCGGCTCCGCCGCCACTGCGATCTCGGCGGCCGCGGGCACCGAAGGGGCAGGCGTCGGCTGGAACGTTTCGGGGGGAACCACCCGCACCCCGTCACCGGCCGGCACGATCCGCCACTCGCCGGCGTCGGAAGCGGCCAGCTCGGCACCCGTGCCGTCGACGACGCGGAAGGAGCCGGCGGAGGATATCCGTACGCTCTTCGCGGTCATCACGAGGGCAACCCTGATGGTGGCCGGAAGCCGGCTCTTGGCCAGCGTGGGCCGGAGCCCGTAGTAGGCGGCGAGGATGTCGCCCGCCGACCGGCCCTCCGTGGCCATGGCCAGGGCGCCGTTCTGGCTCATGGCCAGCGGCCCGTTGGCGGTGGCGGAGTAGCTGGCCATGATGGGGCGGTCTCCGGAGAGCAGGGCCCGACCGGCCGTGGCCTCGACCGCCGGCAGCCAGCCGTGTCCCTTGGCCCGGCGCTCGGCGTCCAGGCCGCGGTACACCTGGCAGGTTGGGGTGGCGCAGATGTCGGCGCCCACGGCCCGCCACCGGGGATCCTTCCTCATGGCGATGTGCGCCGCGTAGGTACGGGCGGCGATGGCCTGAGCCTGGAGAGCGGCCGCCGGCCAGCTGGGAGGCACCTCGTCGATGCCCCGCACGTAGTCCTCGAGGACGACGTCGTTGACCACCGCAAGCCCGGCGCCGTTCCGGCGTACCTCGATCGCCCCCCGGTACGTGCCCGTTCCCGCCACGGACAGCCCGGCCGACTTGGACAGCGGCTCCAGGCGCACGGTCTCAGCCGGCCACCCCAGAGCAACGGCCCCATCGTCGGAGCCCCAGGCGGCCCCCGGGGCCACGGCGACAACCGTAGCCGACAGGGCCATGAGCCGGAATGTGCGCGACGGAGCGCGTGAGCAGGCCAGAATGCTGTCCCCCCCGAGATCGGTGGCTGCGGTCCGGTGGGGAAGGTATCTGACAGAGACATCTATGTCCAGCATTTGAATAGATGCGACTGCGTCCCGGCCGCGGTACGCCGTAAGCGGGGAATGTACCTACCCTTGTAGGGATGGCCACCTCGCTGGACAAGGGGCTCGACAGGTCGACCACCGCCCTGGCCCGGCGCCTGGCCGAGCTGGGTGGCGAAGAGCGGTCGGGCATCGTCTCCAGTTCGTGGTGGAACGAGCGGATGCTCGAGTGGGCTATGTCGCACCCGTCGTTCAAGACCCAGCTGTTCCGCTTCGTCGACGTCTTCCCGGCCACGACCGGGGACGACGACGTGGTCCGCCACCTCGACGAGTACCTCCACGGCGGCACGGACGTCCCGAAGTTCCTCGACCTCGGCCTCGGCCTCGCTGAACATGTACCGCTGGGCAAGGCGGCGGCGGCCACCGTGGCCCGGCGCAGCATCTCCCGGGTGGCCGAGCAGTTCATCGTGGGCCAGAGCCCGGCCGAGGCGGTGCCGGGATTGGAGCAGCTCTGGGCCAAGGGCAGCGCGTCGACCGTCGACCTGCTGGGGGAGAAGACCCTCACCGAGGTCGACGCCGACCGCTACGCGGCTCGGGTGAGCGAGCTGCTCCGGACGCTGGTTGACGCTGCGCCTCGCTGGCCGTCCGATCCCCACCTCGAGAGCGACGACCTCGGGCCGCTGCCCCGGGTCAACATCAGCGTCAAGCCGACTGCACTCGCCACCCGCTACGCCCCGCTGACGAGGGCCGACGGGCTGGCAGGGGCGAAGGGCCGCCTCCGACCGCTCCTGCTCGAGGCGGCTGCCGCCGGCGCCTACATCCACTTCGACGCCGAGCACTACGACGTGAAGGACCTCACGCTGCAGCTCTTCCGGGAGCTGCTCGACGAGCCCGAGCTGGCCGGGCTCCACGCGGGGGTGGTGATCCAGGCCTATCTGAAGGATTCCCGTGACGACCTGGCGGACCTCATTGCCTGGGCGTCGGGGCGGGCACGGCCCATCACCGTCCGGCTGGTCAAGGGCGCGTACTGGGACACCGAGACCGTCCAGGCCGAGGCCGAGGGCTGGCCGGTCCCCGTGTTCTCCGACAAGGTCCAGACCGACGCCAACTATGAGCGGTGCACCCGCCTCCTGCACGACAACCACGGTGCGATCCGGGCCGCGTTCGGCACCCACAACCTGCGCTCGCTGGCCTATGCGGTCGAGTACGCCCGCTCGTCGGGCATCCCGGACAACGGCTACGAGACCCAACTCCTGTACGGGATGGCCGAGCCACTGCACGCCGCAGTGCGCAAGATGGGGCTGCGGCTGCGGGTCTACGCGCCGGTGGGGGAGCTCGTCCCCGGCATGGCCTACCTGGTGCGTCGCCTGCTGGAGAATACGGCCAATGAGAGCTTCGTCCGCCGTCGGTTCGTGGAGGGACAGGACCTCGATGCCCTTCTCGCCCCGCCGACAATCGACCACATCCCCGAGCGGGAGCTGCCGTACCGCCCGCCTCCGACCGACCCGAAGGCCCCGTCCGAGTACGAGCCCGAGCCGGTGGGGGAGTGGCGGCGGTCAACGGTCCGAGCCACCATGGCCGCGGCAGTCGCCGGCGTGCAGGAGGGCGGGTTCGGCGTGGCAGTCGCGGCGCGGATCGGCGGACGAGCGGTGACCACCACCGAGGAGATCGAGTCCTACGACCCGGCCTGCCCGTCGACGATCGTGGCCCGCTCGGCGCGGTGCGGGCCGGCGGAGGCGGAGGAGGCGTTGGAGGCGGCCCGCCGAACCTGGCCCGCGTGGCGGCGGGCGCCGGCCCGCCAGCGTGCCGCAGTGCTGTTCCGGGCCGCGGAATGGATGCGTGAGCGCCGCAACGAGCTGGCCGCGCTCGAGGTCTTCGAGGCGGGCAAGCCCTGGCGCGATGCCGACGCCGACGTCTGCGAGGCCATCGACTTCTGCGAGTTCTACGGGCGCGAAGCCATCCGGCTGGACTCCGGCGCGCCCGTGCAGTCGCCGCCGGGGGAGCACAACGACCTTCGGTACCAGGCCCGGGGGATCGGCGTGGTGATCTCCCCGTGGAACTTCCCACTGGCCATCCCCGCCGGCATGGTCGTCGCCGCCCTCGTCACCGGCAACGCCGTGCTGTTCAAGCCGGCCGAGCAGACGCCCGCAGTCGCATCCAAGCTGGTCGAGGCGCTCACCGCCGCCGGCCTCCCCGACGGCGTGCTGGCCTTCCTGCCCGGCCTCGGGGAGGAGGTGGGTGCGTACCTCGTCGAGCACCCCGACATCTCCTTTGTCGCCTTCACCGGCTCCAAGCCCGTGGGCCTTGGAATCGTCGACACCGCGGCCAAGGTGCGCCCCGGCCAACGCCACGTCAAGCGGGTGATTGCCGAGATGGGTGGCAAGAACGCGCTGATCGTCGACGCCGATGCCGACCTCGACCAGGCCGTGCCCATCACCGTGGCGTCCGCCTTCGGTTACGCCGGCCAGAAGTGCTCGGCCTGCTCCCGGCTGATCGTGCTCGACGAGGTCTACGACGAGCTTGTCGAACGTCTGGCGGGAGCCACCAGGCTGCTGCGCGTCGGCCACCCGAGGGAGATGGCCGTCGATCTCGGGCCTCTGATCGATGCCGAAGCCCACGAGCGGGTCCGCTCCTACGTCGACCTCGCTCACGAGGAGGGGGAGGTGATGTTGGCGGTCGACGACATTCCCGATGCCGGGTACTTCGTGGGCCCCACCATCGTCTCCGGGGTCCGTCCGGGCGGGCGGCTGGCCACGGAGGAGATCTTCGGGCCGGTCCTGAGCGTCTTCCGGGCCGGTTCCTTCGACGACGCCCTGGCCCTGGCCAACGACACCGAGTTCGCCCTCACTGCCGGCCTGGTGTCCCGGTCGCCCGCCCACATCGGCCACGCCGCGGCCGAGCTGCGGGCCGGCAACGTCTACATCAACCGGTCCATCACCGGGGCGGTGGTCGGTCGCCAGCCGTTCGGCGGCTATGGCATGTCCGGTGTGGGGTCCAAGGCCGGAGGCCCCGACTACCTCCTCCAGTTCCTCGAGCCGCGGACCGTGAGCGAGAACACCCTCCGACAGGGCTTCGCGCCGGTCGAGTCGCGGTAGTCTCCTGCCCGAGGGCCGTTAGCTCAGTTGGCAGAGCACCTGCATGACGCGCAGGGGGTCAGGGGTTCAAATCCCTTACGGCCCACCCTCATCGTCGCAGGTCACGGCAGAGTCAGTGCCGATGGATGTCGGCCCATACGACGAGGTTGTCCCGGTAGCTGCGGGATGCCCGGTCGAACGTGCCGGTGCAGGTGATAAGCCTCAGTTCGGGACCTTCTGTGCGGCCGTACACCTCTGCTGTCGGGAAGCCGGACTTGGAGTAGCGACCGGCCTCTCGCACGACGAAACCGACGCTGGTGCCACCGGCGTAGTCGATGTGGACCTCATGGCCCGGCTGCAGCTCCTTCAGCCGGTAGAACACCGCGGGCCCCGTTCTCGAGTCGACGTGGGCCGCTACTACCGCGGGCCCCGGCTGCCCGGGGCGCGGTCCGCCCACGTACCATCCTGCCCGGTCATACGACGGCACCTCCAGGGTGCCGTCCGCATTGAGGCCCAGTGGGACCAGGGAGGCGACCACACCGATGGCCGGTATGCGAACCCGGACGGGGTCCCCCGAGGGCACCGACCAGTGTTTCTCCGCCGACCCTCGCACATGGTCGGGACCGCTTGGGGATGCGGCCGACTGTGCCGTTGCCGCGTCCGCTTGCCCGGCGCGGCTGACGGCAGCGGCGCCGGCGCCGGTAAGCAACACGGTCAAGACGACCGCCAAGGCACTCTCGAAGCGTCGTATGAGTCGTCTGTTCCCACACCTGGCGTCGTCGAGACCCTGTTCGTGTATCAGGTCTGTCACGAGGCCCCTTGGTACGTCGAGGTGCACCAGACGGTCACAACATTGTCACGGATTGCGGCGTCTGCATTGCTGGCGGTCCGGACAGGGAACGCACTCATTAGGACAAACGCTGGTCGTGCTGTTCCAGCGCCATCTCATGGAAGGAGCAACAGCATGCCGCATCGAGTTCGGAACTACGGAGAAGCGAAGGGCCGCGGACGCATGGCCCACGGGGTAGAGGGAGGTGAGTCTCGTGGCGAGCGGTGACGAGGGCGGAAGGGGCTTCTACGGGTTCCTCACGTTCATTGCGGTGGCCATGTTGGTCGCCGTCGTGGCCCTCTCGATCAGGACGTACGACGGAGACGACGAGGGGGCGAGTGTGCCGGTGGCCTCGGCCGGGCAAACGGCCGGCGAGACGGCTCCGGAGTCGCCCCAAATCGCTACCGAGCCCGTTGGTGGGGTAGCCACTGGTGGCGGCGGCACGGCAGTAGACGACCGCGGCAGCTTTGTGCTCCCGGTCTTCGGCGGACTCGTGGCGCTCACGCTGCTGGCAGTTACACGCATCCTCTGGCGGGCGCGACGGGGGTTGACCCCGGCCTGATCGCCGGCACGATCTACGACCGGTGCGGGGCCGGCCTTGGGCGCCCGCACCGGTCGTTTGTCAGAGGTGCCCCGCCGGAGTGCCTACTTGCCCTTGCCCATGGCCACGGCCACGATGATGCCGACCACCACGATGGCGACGATGACCAGGGCGACTATCCCGTCGGAAACTTCTCCAAGCATGGGCGGGAGCATATCGAACTGTCCCTAGCCGTCAAGGGACCGCCGACGACCTCAGCGGCGACGGCGGCGGCCCGCCCCGCCGCCCATGCGGCCGGCGATGGTGTGGGTCGGCTGAACGGCGGTGCGCTCGGCGCCGGCGGCCGTCGCTTCGTCGAGCGGGCCCCAGACGTCGGCGGCGAGGTCGCCCAGGCGGACGTCGTTGGAAAACAGTTCCACGAGAGGCTGGCGGATGCCGAGGCGCCGGCGGAGCTTCTCGGCCTCGGCGACCTGGTCCCAGAGCAGAAGGCTGACGGCCACCCCGGTCTCCCCGGCGCGGGCGGTGCGGCCCGACCGGTGCAGGTACGCCTTGTGGTCCTCGGGCGGGTCGTAGTGGACGACCACGTCGACACCGTCGATGTCGAGCCCGCGGGCGGCCACGTCGGTGGCGACCAGGATGCCCACGTCGCCGGCGATGAACCGCTCTAGGGCCCGCTGGCGGGCGCTCTGGGTGAGGTCGCCGTGGAGCACCTCCGCCTTGACCCCTTCCTTGCGCATCTGGAGCACCAGGCGGTCGGCGCCGCGCTTCGTCCGCACGAACACCAAGGTGCGGAAGACGCCCTGGGCGATGGCCGAGACCACCTTCACCTTGTCCATCTGGTGGACCTTGAGGAAGCGGTGCTCCATGCTGTCGACCGTCGGAGCGTCGGACACCACCTCGTGGCGGGCCGGGTTACGCACGTAGGTCTGGACCAGGTGGTCGACGTCACGGTCGAGGGTGGCGGAGAACAGCAGGGTCTGGTGGGACTCGGGCAGGCGGCGCAGGACCCATTCGACCTGGGGCAGGAAGCCCATGTCGACCATGCGGTCGGCCTCGTCGAGCACGAGCATCTCCACATCGGACATCGAGATGTCGCCCCGGTCACCGAGGTCGATCAGCCGGCCGGGCGTGGCCACGACGATCTCGACGCCACGCTTGAGAGCCTTGACCTGACGGTCCATCGGTGCGCCGCCGTAGACGGCGCTGAGGCGCAGGCCGCGCGACGCGGCGAGGGGGGTGAGCACCTCCTGGACCTGGTGGGCCAGCTCGCGGGTGGGGACGAGAATGAGCGCCTTGGGCCGGTGAGGCTTGGCCTCCGTCGTGCGCATGATGACCGGAAGACCGAAGGCGAGGGTCTTGCCGGACCCCGTCTCGGCCTTGCCGCAGACGTCGCGCCCGGCCAGCGCGTCGGGGATGGTCAGTGTCTGGATGGGGAAAGGCGACGTGATCCCGGCGGAGGCCAAGGCGGCCGAGAGGTCGGGCGCCACGCCGAGCGCGGCGAAGGTTTTCGAGGTGATGATGTGCTCCTAAGTGATGAGGGTGGTGGGCCGAACCCGCCAGCTCGTCACCCGGGCTTTGAGAACCCGATGCTCAGGAGGTAGGAAAGGCCCCGACCGAAGTGCCGAATGCACCCCGTCGCGCCCACAGCATACCGGAGCAGGTGTCCGGACCGGGCGAGTGGGTACGTACCGCAGAGATACCAAGAGACTCGGAGGGATCTGATGGGCATCGGTGTGAGCATTTTCCTGATTGCGTTGGGGGCGATCCTGGCCTTCGCCGTCAACGTGTCGTCGGGAGGGATCGACCTCAACACCATCGGCGTGATCCTGATGGTCATCGGCGTCGTGGGCCTGGCCGTGACCATGCTCATCATGAACGGTGGCGGCGGCGGTTGGTACGGTGGCCGGCGCACGACCGTGGTGGACGACGGCTACGTGGACGAGGTCGACCCCCGCCCCGTCAGCCGGCGCCGGGTCATCCGGCGCCGCGACGTCTTCTGACCACGTGATCTGAACGACGGCGGAGCCCTCGCTTTCTTGGCAGACTAGGCCTGCCACCAGGAAAGGGAGATCGCATGAAGCTCGGTGTCGTCGGCAAGGGCGGAGTAGGCAAGACGTCGTTGTCGGGGCTGCTGTGCCAGGCGTACGTGGCTCGCGGGAAGCGGGTGTTGGCCGTCGACACCGACTCCAATCCCAATCTGGCCATGAGCCTCGGGCTCGACGAGCGGACGGCCAACGAAGCCCCGCTGGTGCCCCGCAAGCTGGTCGTCGGCCTGGGCGACGGCACGTTGACCCCTGGCGCGCTGCTCGAGCAGTACGGCTTGCCCACCCCCTCGGGGGTCACGCTGCTCCACGCCATGCGGATCGACCAGGCCGGGGCGGGCTGTAGCTGCGCCGACCACTACATGGTCCGCAGCCTGCTCGGCACCGCCATCGAGGAGGAGGCCGACGTCACGCTCGTCGACATGGAGGCCGGCCTCGAGCACCTCAGCCGGTCCGGCGGCACCCTGGCCTACGCCGACGTGCTGCTGATGGTCATGGAGCCCACCCACAAGTCGGTGATGACCGCGGGCCGCACCGTCCCCCTTGCCCGCGAGCTCGGCATCCCCCGCATCTACGGTGTAGGCAACAAGGCCAAGGGCGAGGCCGACGTCGAGCTGTTCAACCGGCTCTCCGAGGAGTACGGCGTGCCGCTGGCCACGGTCGTCCCCTGGGACGCTGACGTGCCCAAGTGCGACCGCAGGGGCGGCCCCCTCCTCGCCGGCGAGGCCCAGCCCGTGCGCGACGCGGTCGAGCGGATCATCGCCGTGATCGACTCCGAGCCGACGCCCACGAAGGCGGCGGAGCGCCAGGCCCTGCTGGCCGAGCGCAACCGCATCGACGCCCGCATCACCGAGCTCCAGAAGAGCTAGGACCGGAGGTCCTGACCGGCTTTTCCACCCGGGCCATCCACGCCGGGCAGGAACCCGATCCGGCCACGGGCGCGGTGACCACGCCCGTCTACCAGACCTCCACCTTCGCCCAGGACGGGCTGGGTGGCGACCACGGCTACTCCTACGCCCGCGTGTCCAACCCCACCCGGACCGCCCTGGAGACGTGCCTGGCCTCCCTCGAGGGCGCGGCCCACGGCCTGGCCTTCGCCAGTGGCATGGCCGCGATCGACACCGTCGTCCGCCGGCTCGCTCCCGGCGACCACATCCTGGTCAACGCCGACGGCTACGGCGGCACCCACCGGCTCCTGACTCAGGTCCATCACGCCTCCTTCACTCCCGTCGATCTCGGCGACCTCGACGCCGTGGCCGAGGCGTGGACCGAGCGGACCCGGCTCGTGTGGGTAGAGTCGCCCACCAACCCAGGGCTGGGCGTTGTCGACATCGCCGTCCTCTCCGCCCTGGCGAGGGAGCGGGGCGCCTGGTGCGCGGTCGACAACACCTTCGCCACCCCCTGGCTGCAGCGCCCGCTCGAACTCGGCGCCCACCTGGTGGTCCACTCCACGAGCAAGTACCTGAGCGGCCACTCCGACGTGATCGGGGGCTTCATGGCCACCGACGACGACGCCCTGGCCGCGGCGCTGGCTCTCGTGCGCAACGCCACCGGGTCGGTACCCGGCCCGTTCGACTGCTTCCTGGTCCTGCGGGGGGTGAAGACGCTGGCCCTGCGCATGGACCGCCACTGCTCGAACGCCCTGGCGGTGGCGGGCTTCCTGCGGTCGCACCCGGCCATCGCCCAGGTGCGCTATCCCGGTCTGGCCGACGACCCGGGCCACGCCCTCGCCGCCCGGCAGATGCACGGCGGTTTCGGCGGGATGGTCTCCTGCGTGCTCGCCGGAGGCGAGGCGTCGGCCGCCGCGCTCGTCGCCCGCACTCGGCTGTTCACGCTGGCCGAATCGCTGGGCGGGGTGGAGTCGCTGATCGGCTACCCGGCACGCATGAGCCACGCCAGTCTGGCCGGTACGCCGTTGGCCGCGGATCCTGGGTCGGTGCGCCTGTCGGTGGGGATCGAGGACGTCGACGACCTGGTCGAAGACCTGGCCCAGGCGCTCGCCTAGGAGCTGTTACTCGCTGAAGGCGGGAACGGCGTCGTCGGCGACAGCCTCGACGTCCGGAGCGGCATCGCCATTCGTCTCGACATCGACCTCGGCCTCGACATCAACGACGTCGGAGTCGGAGACTTCGTCGATTGCCACTGCACTGGCGTCGGCTTCACGGGGAGCGTCGCCGCCGGGCCGGGGCCCACGCGGTCCGCCGCGGCCTCCGCCTCGACCTTCACGACCGCCGGCCTTGTCGCTCACCGTGCGCTGCGTGTACGGGATCAGGGCCACCTCACGGGCGGTCTTGATGGCGACGGCCACGTCGCGCTGGTGCTGGAGGCACGTGCCGGTGGTGCGGCGGGCCTTGATCTTGGCCCGGTCGCTGATGAACCGGCGAAGGACGTTGACGTCCTTGTAGTCGACGAAGGTGACGTGGTCGCGGCAGAAGACGCAAATCTTCGGCTTGCCACGTCGGTTGGTGTCGCGGACCGGCGTTCGCTTCTTGCCGCGGTCGCGGTCGTTGTTCCGTGCCATCGCCGTTCAGTGTAGCGGTCGAAGCCGCACCTACTTGTTTGCGGGCGCGGCGTCGGCGGCGAAACGCTCCCGGATCAGGTTGAGGGCGCTTCCCGCCCGGTACCACGCGATGTGCTCCTCGCTGAGGGTGTGGGTGCAGGTGAAGTCGAGCGCGGAGCCGTCGGGGCGGTGCAGCCGGCAGGCGACTGGTCGGTCGGGAGCCAGGACGGCCAGGCCGAGGATCGAGATCCGGTCCAGTTCGCCGACCTCGTCGTAGGTGGCCGGGTCGGAGAACACCAGGGGGAGCACGCCCTGCTTCTTCAGGTTGGTCTCGGCGATGCGGGCGAAGGACCGCACGATGACCGCCTTGCCCCCCATGAACCGCGGCTCCATGGCCGCGTGCTCCCGGGAGGACCCCTCTCCGTAGTTCTCGTCGCCCACGGCCACCCAGGCCAGGCCGGCCTTCTTGTAGTGGCGGGCGACCTCCGGGAACGGCTCGCGCGACTGGTGGACCTCGCACCAGCCCACGCCCGACTCACCGGTGAACGCGTTGGTGGCGGCCAGGAACAGGTTGGCGCTGATGTTCTCGAGGTGGCCGCGGAAGCGCAACCACTTGCCGGCCGCGGAGATGTGGTCGGTGGTGCACTTGCCGCGGGCCTTGAGGAGCACCCGCAGCTCCGGAAGGACGTCGTCCGTGTTGGGGGGGAATGGGTCGAGGCGCTGGAGCCGGCTGCTGGCCGGGTCGATGACGACCGCCACCGCCGAAGCGTCCTCGGGTGGGGCCACGAACCCGGCGTCGCCGGCGGCGTAGCCACCGACCGGCAGCTCCCGGCCTTCGGGCGCGTCGAGCGGGCCGTCGCCTATGGGGTCGGTGAGCGGGTTGAAGTCGAGCGTGCCGGCCAGGGCGTAGGCCACCGTCGTCTCGGGCGACGCGATGAACGCCAGCGTCTCCGCGTTGCCGTCGTTGCGCTTCGGGAAGTTGCGGTTGAACGAGGTGATGATCGAGTTGCTCTGCCCGGCGACCACGTCGGAGCGGGCCCATTGGCCGATGCATGGCCCGCAGGCGTTGGCCAGCACGGTGGCGCCCACGGCTTCGAGGTCGCCCAGCAGGCCGTCGCGCTCAATGGTGGCCCGGACCGAGTCGGATCCCGGCGTGACGAGGAGCGGCGTGCGGATGCGGAGGCCCCTGGCCGTGGCCTGACGGGCCACGCTGGCGGCCCGGCTGATGTCCTCGTAGGAGGAGTTGGTGCAGGAGCCGACCAGGGCCTGAGACAGCTCCAGCGGCCAACCGCGCTCCTTGGCCTCGGCGCCCAGGGCGGAGACGGCGCGGCCCAGATCGGGCGTGTGCGGCCCGACGACGTGCGGCTCGAGGGCGGAAAGGTCGATGTCGATCAGCTCGTCGAAGAACGAGCCCGGGTCGGCCAGGACCTCGTCGTCCGGTCGGAGGTGGACCGCCACTGCGTCGGCCGCGTCGGCGAGCGCAGCCCGGCCGGTAGCGGCCATGTAGGACCGCGACCGGTTGTCGTACGGGAAGATCGACGTGGTGGCGCCGATCTCCGCGCCCATGTTGCATATGGTGGCCTTCCCGGTGGCGCTGATGGCCGCCGTGCCCGGCCCGAAGTACTCGACGATGGCCCCGGTGCCACCACGTACGGTGAGCACCTCGGCGACCTTCAGGATCACGTCCTTGGGCGCCGTCCAGCCCGAAAGTGCGCCAGTGAGGCGGATGCCGATGAGGCGCGGCCACCGCAGACCGAGCGTGCCCCCGGTCATGACGTCGACCGCATCCGCCCCGCCCACGCCGATGGCGACGGTGCTCAGACCCCCGGCGTTCGGCGTGTGACTGTCGGTGCCGATGATCATCCCCCCCGGGAACGCGTACCGCTCCAGGACGATCTGGTGGATGATGCCGGCGCCGGGCTTCCAGAAGCCGATGCCGTACCGTTCGGAGGCGGTGCACAGGAAGTCGTAGACCTCGCGGTTCACGTCCTCGGCCACCGCCAGGTCGGCGGCCGCACCGTCCTGGGCCAGGATCAGGTGGTCGCAATGAATGGTGGTCGGCACCTGCACGGTGGGCAGGCCGGCGGTCATGAACTGCAAGACGGCCATCTGCGCGGTGGCATCCTGCATGGCCACCCGGTCGGGCCGCAGCTCGACGTAGGACCGACCCCTCACCGGCGGCTCGATGCCCGGATCGGCGAGGTGGGTCACCAGGACCTTCTCGGCCAGGGTGAGGGGACGGCCCAGCAGGCGACGGCCGGCCGCCAACCGGTCGTCGAGCGCGGCGTACAGCCGCTGGACGAGCTCAATAGGGGTACTGGCGGTGACGGTGATGGCCTGGCCTCCTCTCGGTCCGCCATTGTCGCACCGGACGGCCAGTACTCGGTCAGCCTGCTCGCGCCCGACCGACGACCGCACCCTATGCTTGTGTGCGCACGGGACCGCACGGCCTGACCCGGCGTGCCGAAGGAGGGCCTGGCGACCGACGCCCGCTCTGGAGGAGGACATGGCAGACGACGACGCAACAGCGCGGCGCACCAGGAAGGCGACGACGGGGAAAGCGGCCAAGAAGGCGGTCACGAAAAAGGCCGGCGCCGGGGCGCCGGCCACCAAGAAGGCACCGGTGTCCAGGAAGGCTGCGCCGAAGAAGGCAGCCAAGAAGACGGCCGCAGCCAAGAAGGCGTCCGCCGCGCCGGACCGGGGCGCAACTCGCGCGCCGCGCAAGAAGAAGGCGCCGCCCTTGCGGCTGGCCGCCGAGCAGACCTTCGACGACGACGACTGGGAGGAGCCGGAGCCGGAGCCGGTCCGGGAAGATCCCTCGGCCCGGATCCGTGCCGTCCTGCGGGAGGCGGCGCAGAGCTTGGAGGACTCCGATGCGCCCGCGGCAGCAGAGCCAACCACAGCGCCCCGCCCGTCTCGCC
>Ga0247713_1000569_pt1 | contig 21736 bp, 27 predicted proteins | sample 21E_NmetaG_FD_189936 | JGI IMG/M metagenome (GOLD analysis project Ga0247713, IMG submission 189936) | Soil microbial communities from hillslope of Landscape Evolution Observatory, University of Arizona, Oracle, AZ, United States - 2-1-E_N | ecosystem: Engineered > Artificial ecosystem >... | reverse complement strand
GGTCCTCCGGGGGCGGTCCGTACGCTGCGGGTCACCAGTAGACAGGCCAGCCAGGTGGTGATGGGCACGGCGGCGATGAGACCGAGGCTCCCGACCAGGGTCTGCACGATCTCCTGGGCCACGATCTCGCCGGTGAGGACGTCGCCGAGTCTTCGGTCGGCCACGGTGAAGATCACGAACAAGGGGAGCGCGGCCCCGGCGTAGGCCAAGACCAGGGTGTCCACCGTCGAGGCGATGTGGTCCCGGCCGATCCTCATGGCCGAGGCGTACAAGTTAGAAGCCGTCACCGCCGGATTGGCCAGATAGATCTCCCAGACGGCGGAGGCCTGGGTGACCGTCACGTCGTTGAGCACCCCCAACCCACCGATGACGATGCCGGCCAGCAGCATGCCCCGGAGGTTCACCGAGCTGCCTAGCACGCCGCGCAGGTAGGTGCCCTCCTCTGACGACAGACCCGTCAGCTTGGTGGCGGCCACGAAAGCGACGGCCAACAGCGCGGTCAGGCCCAGGGCCACCAGGGTGCCCAACACCGCGGCCGTCGTGCGGGTGGAGACGCCATGGGGCAGGTAGATGATGACCAGCGCGATCAGGGCCGAGCCCACGACGGCAGCTCCCAGGGCGCTCTCGCCGGCGAGGATGGCGGGCAGGACGAAACGCACGATCACCAGCAGGCTCACGGCCAACCCCAACAACGCCGCCGCGCCTCGCCAGCGGGCGAGGCCGACCACGGCGACCGCGAAGAGGAGGCCCAAGCCCAGCAAAGGAGCCCGGCGCTGATAGTCGGAGAAGAAGTAGGCGACGGGGGCGCCGGGATCGGCCGCCCGCCCCAGGATTACCTTGTCGCCCTCACGCAACGTAGGCTGGTCAGGACTCTCCGTGATATCGAGCGTGGTCGACTGGCCCTCTTCGGGACCGCTGTCCAACCGGGCGGTCACGTCCCGGCACACCAGGGCCACTCCGGGGAGGGCAGAGCGGCACGGGACGACCGGGGCGGCGGTGACCGTGGCGTCCACCAGATCCACCGGCGTGCCCAGGCCTCCGGACGGATCCCGGGGTGTGGGCGGCGGCCACATGACGACCAAACCGACCAGGGTGGCGACGACGAAGAGACCGACCACCCCCGCCACGACCCGGCGCAGTCGTTCCGGTAGACGGAGCGACCCCGCGGCAGGAGACGGCGGTGAGCCGTGACTGTGGGCCACGGGCCATTCTGGCCTCCAAACCGCCCACCGGCCTCCCGGCCGAGCGACTAGAAGCTACGGGTTGACGTCGCTCTTCTCGGTTTTGACGGTCTGGAACCCTTCACCCACGCTCTGGCCGCCCTCTTCGAGCAGCTTTTCGGCGTCCTCAGCGGCCTCGGCGGAGCTGTTGCCCGTTCCCTGGGCCCGTTGGCCGCTGGCGTCGCCTTGGGTGCGGACCACCTGCTCGTTGCCCTTGCCATCGAACACGGAGATCTCCGAGACACCGGTCTCAGCCGCGTAGGGAGCCCGCACGCCCTCGCCGGGCCCGGCACGGTGCTGGGGGTGGTCAGTGTCGCCGGCAACGCCTTCTTGACGGTTTCCTTGATCGCTCATGCCGGGTCCCTACCCCGGCGCTCCGAGTACTCAACCACCAAGGGGGTAGCGTGATCGGCGGTGGCCGACCAGGCGAAGTTCAGCGAGCTGGCAATGGAGTACATGCCGTCGCTCTACACGGCTGCCCTGCGCATGACCCGGAACCCGGCCGATGCCGAGGACCTGGTCCAGGAGACGTACCTCAAGGCCTACCGGGCGTTCAACGGCTTCACCGAGGGCACCAACCTCAAAGCCTGGCTCTATCGCATCCTGACCAACACCTACATCAACGCCTACCGGGCCAAGAAGCGCCGCCCGGAGGAGTCCGACATCGACGACCTCGAGAACTTCTACCTCTACCGGCGCCTCGGCGGGCTCGAGGGGGCCTCCGCCGGGCGCAGCGCCGAGGACGAGGTGCTCGACCACTTCACCGAGACCGAGGTGAAGGAGGCCCTCGAGGCCCTTCCGGAGCAGTTCCGCATGGCCGTGCTGCTCGGAGACGTGGAAGGATTTTCCTACAAGGAGATCGCCGAGATCCTCGACGTGCCCATCGGAACGGTGATGAGTCGCCTCCATCGCGGAAGAAGGGCGCTCCAGAAGCGGTTATACGAGTTCGGACGTCAGCGTGGATTGGTAAGCGAGCGTGAGGGGACCCATGGATGAGCATTGCCTAGAGGCAGTGGAGCTGCTGTACCACTACCTCGACGGAGAGCTCACCGACGAGCGGCGGCATCTGATCCAGCACCACCTCGACGACTGCCCGCCGTGCTTCGACGCCTACGACTTCGAGGCCGAGCTGCGGATCGTCGTCCGCCAGAAGTGCCGCGACCACGTGCCCGACGCACTCCTGCTGCGCGTCGCCGCAGCCCTTCGCGAAGTGGAGGGCGCTTCGGAATAGCGCCCCCTCCACTCCGGTTGTGGAGGACATGTCCGAAGGATCTGTCGCAGGCCACCCGATCTCCGGGAACGACCGGCCGTCGAAGGCGTACAAGGCGGGGCGGCAGTGCCGCCAGAACGGGTGCGCCACAATCCTGTCCATCTACAACGACGGGCAGTTCTGCTCCCAGCACGCCCCCATGGTCGTGCCCCGGGTGCGCGGGAAGAAGATTGCCTGACAGTCGGGCTCTGCCCGACGCATAAGCCCTGAGCCTCGTCGGTGCCGGTACGATCGCCGGCATGGAGCTCCTTTTGGCAGCCGCCAAGCCCTGGGCGTACTGGATCGCACCCATCATCCTGGTGTTGTCGGTACTGGGCGTGCTGGCGGTGATCTTGCAGTACGTGTTCAAGGTGGTTGCGGCCAAGTACCCGAAAACCTGATGGACGCCATCGCCTGGGACACCGCGGAGCGGGTCGCCATCCGGGTGGCCGGGCGAGAGCCACTGGCCGAGTCGTACCACTACTCCTCGCTGGAGCCGGACTTCCGCGAGTTCACCGCCGAGGCCGAGGCCCTGGTGGAGGCCGAGACCGGCCTGAAGTCCCTCGCCGGCCCGGCCCGGGGCCGCGTCACCGACCGCGCCGGCTGGATCCGGGCCAACCTGGCCTCCTTCCAGCGCCTGCTCCGGCCCCTCACCGACCGCCTCGGCGAGCGGATGGGCGCCACCAAGGTGGCCCCGGTCGGGCGGCAGATCGCCGGGGCCGAGGTCGGCGCCCTGCTGGGGTGGATGTCGACGAGGGTGCTGGGCCAGTACGACATGCTGGTCATCGAGAACGAGAACCCCCAGGACCAGGACCTCGTCTACTACGTGGGTCCGAACATCCTGGCCTTGGAGAAGCGGTACGGCTTTCCACCCCGGGAGTTCCGGCTGTGGCTGGCCCTGCACGAGGTCACCCACCGCATGCAGTTCACCGGCGTCCCCTGGCTGCGCCCGTACTTCCTCTCCCTGGTCGACGACAGCCTGTCGTCGTTCGACCCCGATCCCAAGCGCATGATCGAGTCGCTCAAGCGGGCGGTGGCCGAGGCCCGCGCCGGCCGCAACCCCCTCGACGAGGGCGGCATCGTCACCATCCTGGCCACCGCCGAGCAGCAGGAGGTGATCCAGCGCATCGGCGGCCTGATGAGCGTGCTCGAGGGTCACGGCGACCTGATCATGGACCGGGCCGCCACCGACCGGGTGCCCAGCGCGGAACGGTTCAGCAGCGTGCTCCACGACCGGCGCCAGGCCAAGGGCCCGGCCCGGGTGATCCAGAAGCTTGTCGGCCTCGAAGCCAAGCTGCGCCAGTACGAGGAGGGCGAGAGGTTCCTCGAGACCCTCGAGCAGGCAGGCGGGGAGGGCATCGAACTGTTGTGGCGCGGCCCCGAGTACCTCCCCGATCTGGCCGAGATCCGCGACCCGCAGCGCTGGCTGTCCAGGGTGTCCGAGGCCACCGCCGCCACGGCGTGAAGACGTGGGCCACCTTGCTGGCTCGCTGCACTTTCCCGCCCCCTGGGACCCACGTCACGTGCGCAGTTTCCGGCGGTGCCGATTCCCTCGCCCTGCTCGTGCTGGCCGTCGCCGCCGGTTGTCGAGCGACCGCGGTGCATGTCGATCACGGCCTGCGCCCACGCTCGGCCGACGAGGCGGAGATCGTCCGCAATGCCGCCGCCCGCCTCGGAACGTCGTTCCGAGCCGAGAGCGTCGACGTCGCCCCTGGCCCCAACCTCGAGGCCCGGGCCCGAGCCGCCCGCTACGCCGTCCTGCCTGCCGATGTCCTCACCGGCCACACCGCCCAGGACCAGGCCGAGACGGTGCTCCTGAACCTGGTGAGGGGCGCCGGGCTCGACGGCCTGGCCGGCATGAGACCGGCCGGCCACCCCATCCTGGCCTTGCGCCGGGCCGACACCGAGGCCGTGTGCGAAGCCGAAGGCCTGACCCCGTTCACCGACCCCACCAACGCCGACCCGGTCCACCGCCGCAACCGGGTTCGCGCCGAGCTGCTGCCTCTCCTCGACGACATCGCCCAGCGCGACGTCGTCCCCGTCGTCGCAAGGCAGGCCGCGCTCCTACGTGATGAGGCCGACGCCCTCGACGCCCTGGCTGCCGCCCTCGACCCGACCAACGCCCCTGAGCTCGCGTCGGCCCCTCCCCCCCTGGCCCGTCGGGCCGTCCGCAGGTGGCTCAGCGAAGGGGAGCACCATCCCCCCGACGCGGCCACCGTCGAGCGCGTCCTGGCCGTCGCCCGCAACGAGGCCAAGGCGGCCGACGTGGGTGGAGGACGGCGCGTCCTGCGCACGAGGAACATCCTCCGACTGGAGCGGTAACGTCCCCGGACGTGGCCCCCCTCGACGACCCCAACGGTCCCCCCTCTCGGGATCCGAATCTGGGCGAGGTCGTGGTCGGCGAGGAGCAGCTCCAGGAGCGCATTGCCGCCCTCGGCAAGCAGATCACCGAGGACTACGCCGGCCGGGCGCCACTCCTCGTCGGAGTGTTGAAGGGCGCGTTCGTGTTCATGAGCGACCTGGCCCGTGCGATCGACCTGCCGGTGGAGTTCGACTTCATGGCCGTGTCGTCGTACGGCAGCGCCACCAAGACGAGCGGCGTCGTCCGCATCGTGAAGGACCTCGACATCGACTTGGCCGGCCGCCATGTCATCGTGGTGGAGGACATCGTCGACAGCGGCCTCACGCTGTCCTACCTCCGCAAGAACCTCAAGGCCCGCAATCCGGCCAGCCTGGAGGTGTGCGCCCTGCTCGTGCGGAAGGGGCGCCAGAAGCGGGTGCCGACCCTCCGCTACGTCGGCTTCAGCATCCCGCCGGAGTTCGTGATCGGCTACGGGCTCGACGTCGACGAGCGCTACCGCAACCTTCCATTCGTGTGCACCTGGGCAGGCTCGGTACCGTAAGGCGGGTGAGCAGGCAAGATGGGGGAGTGAAGAACCGGCTTCCCAAGGTCATGCGAAGCGCGCCCTTCTGGGTGGCGGTTGCGCTGGTTGCAGTGATCGTGGCCGGGGGATTGTTCCGCGGGGACGGCGACACCAAGAAGCTGCGCCTCGACGAGTTCGAGTCGAGGGTGGCGGCCGGGATGGTCAAGACCGCCACGGTCGCCGACCGGTCGGCGTCGATCGAAGGTGAGCTGGCCAACGGGGACAAGTACCGGGTCAACTACGTCCGCGACGACGCCGAGAAGGTGGTCGACGTCCTGCGCCAGGGCAACGTGGAGACGAAGGTCGACCACCAGCGCGACCCGGTCTGGTGGACGATCTTGCAGACGTTCCTGCCGTTCGTTCTGCTGATCGGCGTCTTCCTCTTCGTCATGAACAGCATGCAGGGCGGCGGGAGCCGGGTGATGCAGTTCGGCAAGGCCAAGGCCAAGCAGGTCAACAAGGACCAGCCCAAGGTCACCTTCGCCGACGTCGCCGGCGCCGACGAGGCCGTCGAGGAGCTCCAGGAGATAAAGGAGTTCCTGGAGTCCCCGGCCAAGTTCCTGGCCATGGGGGCCAAGATCCCCAAGGGCGTGCTGCTGTTCGGGCCACCCGGCACCGGCAAGACGCTCCTGGCCCGGGCCGTCGCCGGCGAGGCGGGCGTCCCCTTCTTCTCCATCTCCGGCTCGGACTTCGTCGAGATGTTCGTGGGGGTGGGCGCCAGCCGGGTGCGCGACCTGTTCGAGCAGGCCAAGGCGTCGGCGCCGGCCATCGTCTTCGTCGACGAGATCGACGCTGTCGGTCGCCACCGGGGCGCCGGCATGGGTGGCGGCCACGACGAGCGCGAGCAGACGCTCAACCAGCTCCTCGTGGAGATGGACGGCTTCGACACCAAGGTCGGCGTCATCCTCATCGCCGCAACCAACCGGCCCGACATCCTCGACCCCGCCCTGCTGCGCCCCGGGCGCTTCGACCGCCAGATCGTCGTCGACCGTCCCGACCTCCAGGGCCGCCGGGCCATCCTGAACGTCCACGCCAAGAACAAGCCGCTGGCCAAGGGGGTCGACGTCGACGTCCTGGCCCGCCGCACCCCGGGCTTCACCGGCGCCGACCTGGCCAACCTCATGAACGAGGCCGCACTCCTGACCGCCCGCCGGGGCTTCGAGGAGATCGGCATGCCACAGCTCGAGGAGGCGGTCGACCGGGTCATCGCCGGCCCCGAGCGCAAGTCGCGGCTCATGTCGGAGAGCGAGAAGCGGGTCATCGCCTTCCACGAGGGCGGGCATGCCGTGGTGGGCCACGCCCTGCCCGACGCCGACCCTATCCACAAGATCTCCATCATCGCCCGAGGCCGGGCCCTCGGTTGGACCCTTGCCCTGCCCACCGAGGACAAGTACCTGACCTCCCGTTCGGCCCTGCGCGATCAGCTGGCCATGCTGATGGGCGGGCGCACGGCCGAGGAGCTGATCTTCCAGGACCCCACGACCGGGGCGTCCAACGACATCGAGCGGGCCACGCAGATCGCCCGGGCCATGGTCACCGAGTACGGGATGAGCGACGAGATCGGCCCCCAGCAGCTCGGTCACAAGAACGGCGAGGTGTTCCTGGGCCGGGAGTTCGGCCACCAGGCCAACTACTCCGACCAGGTGGCCGCCAACATCGACTCCGAGGTGCGCCGGCTCATCGACGAGGCCCACTCCGAGGCGGCCGAGATCCTGATCGAGCACCGGGCCACCCTCGACCGCCTGGCCGACGCCCTCATGGAGAAGGAGACGCTCGACACCCCCGAGGTCATGGCCCTCATGGCCGACGTGCCGAAGCGTCCGCGTCGCCCGGCCGCCCCGTCGCCCGGGATCACCGTCCCGCCCCGCCGCATCCGCCCGTTCGGGACGCCGTAGATGGCCGAGACCACGGGCACCACAAAGGCCAGGCCGCCGGCGCTGCGGGCGTCGGTGGCATTCGGCATCGTCGGCGCGATCCTGCTGCTGTTCGGCTTCGTCTCCGGCGCCACGCCGGTGCTCGTCGCCGCGACCGCGGCCGGGAGCCTCTCGCTGGTGTGCGCCCTGATATGGCGGGCCCAGCTCATCGAGGCCTGGCGCAAGGAGCACGGCCGGCCCACCCGGGACTGGTGATCGACAAGGGCAGGGTCGAGAAGGCGGTCCGGGAGATCCTCGAGGCCATCGGCGAGGATCCCGACCGCGAAGGCCTGGTCCGCACCCCCGAGCGGGTGGCCGACATGTACGAGGAGATCTTCGCCGGCCTCACCGCCGACCCGGCCGACAATCTGGCAGTCACGTTCACCTCCGGCCACGACGAGATGGTGATGGTGCGGGACATCCCGTTCACGTCCGTATGCGAGCACCACCTGGTTCCCATGGTGGGCAAGGCCCACGTGGCCTACATCCCGGATGCCGAGGGCAAGATCACCGGCCTGTCCAAGCTGCCCCGCCTGGTCGACGCCTACGCCCGCCGTCCCCAGGTGCAGGAGAACCTCACCAGCCAGATCGCCGACGAGATCTGCCGGGTGCTCGCCCCCAGGGGGGCCCTCGTCGTCATCGAGGCCGAGCACATGTGCATGACCATGCGCGGGATTCGCAAGCCGGGCATGACCGCCGTCACCTCCGCCGTGCGCGGCCTGTTCCGCGACAAGGCGGCCACTCGCGCCGAAGCCATGGCGTTCATCCACGGCATTCGGTAGAATTTCACCGATGAAGACGGTCGTCGTCGGGGAGCCACCCGTCGAGATCACCGCCTTCCTCGCTCGGCGACGCGCCCTCGGTCAAGACCTCTTTGACGAAGTATGGGAGGGCGATTACCACGTGGTCCCGGCACCGCATGCGTGGCACGCATATGTCCAAAACACCCTGGCCGAGCTCCTCGGCCCGCTGGCGCGCGCCGCTGGCCTGGTCGGGACCGCCATCTTCAATCTTGGCGATAGTGACGACTATCGCGTCCCGGACAGCGGCTACCACCGGGGGGTGCCGAACGGGGTCTTCGTCCCGACGGCCGCCATCGTCGTCGAGGTGCTCTCGCCCCACGACGAGACGTGGGAGAAGTTCGGGTTCTTCGCCCGCCACGGAGTCGAAGAGATCTGCGTGGTCGACCCGCGAGCCAGGGAGATCCGATGGTTCGTCCTGGCGGACGGCGCCTACGAGGAAACCGGCGCCAGCCCCCTCCTGGGGGTGAACACAGCCGATCTCGCAGCCCAGATCGACTGGCCGCATTAAATCGGAAATTTGGGGCTGATCCCCGGGGTGGCCCCTCCCGGCGACCACTACTCTCTGTGCCTGTGAGGCCGTTGGTCATGGGTGTGCTCAATGTCACGCCCGATTCCTTTTCCGACGGCGGCCGGTGGCTCGATCCCGGTGCGGCCCTGGCCCACGGCCTGCGGATGGTGGCTGAGGGGGCCGACGTGATCGATGTCGGGGGGGAGAGCACCCGCCCGGGAGCCGAGCCGGTGCCGGCCGACGAGGAGCTGCGACGCGTCGTGCCGGTCGTGGAGGCCCTCGCCGCCCACGTACGGGTCTCCATCGACACCCGGAAGCCCGAGGTGGCCGAAGCGGCCATCGAGATGGGCGCCACGCTGGTCAACGACGTGTCCGCCTCTCTCGCTCCCGTGGCCGCCGCGGCTGGCGTGGGCTGGGTGGCCATGCACATGCAGGGCCACCCCCGCACGATGCAGGAGGCCCCGGCCTACGACGACGTGGTGGCCGAGGTGGGCGCGTTCCTCGTAGAACGGGCCTCGTCCGCCGGCGTTGACGAGGTCTGGATCGACCCAGGCATCGGCTTCGGCAAGACGCTCGAACACAACCTGACCCTGCTCCGCCATCTCGAAGACCTGGTCGCCACCGGCTATCCCGTGGTGGTGGGCACCAGCCGAAAGGCCTTCCTGGGCCGGTTGACCGGGGGCGCTCCCGTCGACGACCGAGTCGAGGCTTCGGTGGCCACCGCGGCGTGGGCTATGTCCCAGGGGGCGGCCATGGTGCGGGTCCACGACGTCCGCCCGACTGTCCAAGCCGCAAGACTCCTGGACGCCAGCCGATGAAGGGTAAGTGGGCCTCGGGGATCGCCCCTCGCAACTTCGCCTGGATCATCAAGGACCGCCTGGCCATCAGTGAGCGCCCGGGGGGCTACGCCCGGGCCCACCGCCCGGTCCGTCGCCAGGAGGAGATCATCTGGATCCGGGAGCAGGGGTTCGCCCGGGTGGTCTCCCTGCTGACCTCGCCCCACAACCTGCATGCCTACGACGAGCTGGGGGTGTCCTGGGAGCACATCCCCCTGGCCCTGCACGAGGACCCGCGGCTGATGATGGCCGAGCTGTACCCCAAGCTGGCCGAGTGGATCGCCAAGGAGGAGAAGGTCCTCGTCCACCAGGAGGAGTTGAGCGACCGCCTGCAAGGCGTGGTGGCCGGCTATCTCGTTTGGTCGGGCATGGTCCCGTCGTCGGCCCACGCCATCTCCATCGTCGAGCAGATCAACCAGCGCCAGATGGGCCCCCCGGGTCGGGAGCTGGTGGCCATCGCCCTGACGATGGAAAAGTCGAAGTCCTGAGCGGGTAGGTGGTGGACGACCGCATCCGGCTGGCGGGGCTGCGGCTGCTCGGGGTCCACGGCGCCCTCCCCGAGGAGGAGGAGCGGCCCCAGCCGTTCGAGGTCGACGTCGACGTGGTCGCCGACCTCACGGCGGCCGGCCGGACCGACTCCCTGGCCGACACGGTGGACTACGGAGCGGTGGCCGCCGCGGTTGAGCGGATCGTCGTCAGCGAGAGCCACCGGCTGCTGGAGCGCCTGGCCTCCCGCGTCGCCGACGAGGTCCTCGAGGTCGACCCCCGCATCAGCGCGGTCACCGTGACCGTCCGCAAGCTGCGCCCGCCCGTGCCGTTCGACCTGGCCTGGGCCGGGGTCACGATCACCCGCCCCGCCGACACTTGAGGGCGTACCTGGGCCTGGGCTCCAACTTGGGCGACCGGCGCGCCGCCCTGCGAACTGCCATCGCCGCCCTTCCCGATGTGGTGGCAGTGTCGCCGGTGTACGAGACCGAGCCGGTCGGCGGCCCGGCCGGCCAGTCGCCGTACCTCAACCTGGTCGTGGCGCTGGAGACGGAGCTCACGCCCCGAGACCTGCTCCAGCTGGCCCACCGGCTGGAGCAGGCGGCCGGGCGGGTGCGGGCGGAGCCGAACGGGCCGCGCACGCTCGACGTCGACGTGCTGCTCGTAGGCGACCTCGCCGTCCAGGAGCCCGACCTTGTCGTCCCCCATCCTCGCATGTGGCAGCGCCGATTCGTCCTCGCCCCCCTAACCGATCTGGCCGAGGGGGACGTACGCCGGCTCGGGCCCTTGTAACCATCCTCCATTAACGTTCGCAGCCTGTGGACGAACTTCGCGCCGCCCACCCCTTCCGCGACCTCGACGACGGCCAGCTGGCGGTGCTCGCCGCCCGGGGCGCGTACCGGTCGGTGCGGGAAGGCGAGGTGGTCTGTCGCCCGGGGCAGGAGTCCGACGGGCTGTACGTGGTCATCAGCGGGCGGGTCACCATCAGCCGGCCCGACCCCGAGGGCCATCTGGTCGAGCTGGGGGAGCGGGGCCCCGGCGGCTCCTTCGGCGAGCCGGGCCTGCTCGACCCCGCCCCGCGCTCGGCCCTGGTCGTGGCGGCCGAGCCCAGCCGGTTCTTCGTGCTCAGCCGCCCCGCCTTCCTGGCCTTCATGTCCGACGTGCCCGACGCCATGCCGGGGCTACTGGCAGGGATCGGAACCCAACTCCGGCTCACCCAGGAGGCGCTCTTCGCCGAGACCGTCAAAGAGCACGCCGTGCAGGTCCAGCTCCATGCCGGGCGCTACCGGATGCTGGCCCAGCTGGTGGCGGGCGTGGCCCACGAGATCAACACGCCCCTGGGCATCATCACCACCGCGGCCAGCATCCTGGCCCAGGACCTGGGCGATCTCGTGAGCGACGCCGGCCCCATCAGCGGGCCGATCGAGGACGCCATGGAGGCGGCCGAGCTCATCTCCACCAACCTCACCCGGGCCACCCGGTTGGTGGAGCGGTTCAAGAGCCTTTCCACCAGCCAGGCCATCACGGTGGTGGAGGAGGTCGACCTGCCGACGGTCGTTGACGACGTCCTGGCCCTCTACGGCCCCAAGGCCCGGGCCGCCCATCTCAGCATCGAGGTGCGCGACGAGCGCCCCGAGCCGGAGAAGCCCTGGGTCGGCAACCCCGGGTCGCTGGCCGAGGCCCTGCTCAACCTGCTCTCCAACGTCGAGCGCTACGCCTACCCGGGCCAGGCCGGGGGCCGGGTGGAGATCGTCCTGGCCGGCGACAACGGCCATCTCGACGTCACCGTGCGCGACTTCGGCCGCGGCATCCCGGCCGCGAGCCTCGACAAGGTCTGGGAGCCCTTCTTCACCACCGGTCGGGCCATGGGGGGCACCGGCCTAGGGCTTGCCGTGGTCAACAACCTGGTCACCGACGGCATGCACGGCACGGCCGAGATCCGGTCCCAGCCCGGCAAGGGCACCGCAGTCCGCCTCCACTTCCCCCGCACCCCCGAGGAGCAGTCATGAACGGCGACCCCCTACTTCCCGCCCAAGCGGCCGCTCCGGCCCCACCTGTGCGCATCCTGGTCGTCGACGACGAGCCCGACGTGGCCGCCGTCACCCGGTTGAGCCTCCGGGGCATGCGCCACGGCGGACGGCCGGTCGAGCTGGTGGTGGAGACCACTGGCGCCGGGGCGGTCGCCGCCATGCGGGCCGACCCCAGCATCGCCGTCATCCTGCTCGACGTGGTCATGGAGACCGACACCGCCGGCCTCGACGCCTGCCGCGCCATCCGGGAGGAGCTGGGCAACCGCTTCGTCCGCATCCTGCTGCGCACCGGCCAGCCGGGCGCCGCCCCGGAGCGGGCCACCATCGACGACTACGACATCGACGGCTACCTGCCTAAAGCCGAGCTCACCACCACCCGGCTCTACGCCGCGGTCCGTACCGCTCTGAAGGCGTTCGACGAGCTGGTCGATCTCGACCGTCACCACCGCGTGCTGGCCCTGCTCAACGACACCGCGGTCTCCCTCCACCCGTACGAGCCGTTCGAGGTGATGCTCCAGCGCATCCTCGGCGCCGCCACAGCCCTCGTCCCCACGCCCCTTGCCGTCGTCGGCCTCCGCGTTCGCCCGCCCGGCGGCGAAGCCCGCGAGTGGCTGCTCCACCTTTCGACGTCGTCCGACGACGACAACCCCACTGCGGCGGCCACGGCGGCCGCCGAGCGGGTCGAGGCCCACCTGGCGGACCAGGACGAGCCCGAGCCCGGATCCGCGGCCGGCGGCTACCTGGTGCCGTTCAGCCTCCACCACGGCTTGGGCGAGGGCTGGCTCTACGTCGACGGCGCGGTGGCCGACCCCCTGGCCCGGTCGGCGCTGCCGCTGCTGGGGGCCCATGCGGCCAACGCCCTGTACTCGGCCGCCGTCCACCCATCGGCCCCGGCCCCCCGGGCCGTGATCCTGGAGAGCTGAGGACCTGAGGCGCCCGTCCCTCCGGGCGATGGCTCACCGTGGACGACCAGGGTACTTGTACACTCTGGGCTGTCGAACGGCACCCGTCCGGGGCCGGAACGAACAAGTCGAGGTCCGACATGAGAGTGCTCGATCGGGGCGACCAGCTCCGGAAGGAGTTGGACGCCGCCCGGGCGTCCGGGCGCAGCGTCGGGCTCGTCCCCACCATGGGGGCGCTCCACGAGGGCCACGCCTCCCTGATCCGCCGCTCGGCCGCCGAGTGCGACGTCACCGCGGTCACCGTCTTCGTCAACCCGCTCCAGTTCGGCCCTTCCGAGGACCTCGACAGCTATCCGGCCGATCTGCCATCTGACATCGCCGCGGCCACGGCGGCTGGCGCCGAACTGCTCTTCGCCCCCCCGGTCGACGACATGTACCCCGAGGGCCCGCCCGGTGTGACCGTCCACGTGGCCGGTGTCGACGTGATGGAAGGCGCCAGCCGGCCTGGCCACTTCGACGGCGTGGCCACGGTGGTCGCCAAGCTGTTCAACCTGGCCGGTCCGTGCCGCGCCTACTTCGGCGAGAAGGACTGGCAGCAGCTCGGCGTGGTGCGCCGGCTGGCCGCCGACCTGTCGTTCCCGGTCAGGGTGGTCGGCTGCCCCACCGTGCGTGAGCCCGACGGCCTGGCCTGCTCCAGCCGCAACGCCCGGCTGTCGCCCGCGGAGCGCTCCGCCGCCACCGTCCTGTACCGCGCCCTCACCACCGCGGCCACCGCAGTGGCCGCCGGCGAGTGCGACCCCGATGTCGTCCGCCGGTTGATGGCCAACATCGTGGCCAAGGAGCCCCTTGCCACCCTCGACTACGCCGAGGCGCTTCCCGATCGCCTACTGGTCGCCGCCTGGTTCGGCACCGTCCGCCTCATCGACAACCTGGAGGTCCGTCCCTGATGCGCCGCCGCATGATGAAGTCGAAGATCCACCGGGCCACCGTCACCGGGGCCGAGCTCGACTATGCCGGCTCCATCTCTCTCGACCCTGGGCTCATGAAGCTCGCCGACATACGCGAGTACGAGCAGGTGGCCGTCCTCGACATCGACAACGGCAACCGGTTCGAGACCTACGCCATCCCCGGCGACGCCGGCCAGGTCCAGCTCAACGGGGCCGCCGCCCGCCTCGTCGAGCCCGGTCACAAGGTCATCGTCATCACGTACGCGGACTACGACGAGGGCGAGCTGGCTGGATTCGAGCCCCTGGTCGTCAAGGTGGACGCGGACAACCGCCCACAGTGAGCCCTGCGAACGAGGGAGCGCAGTGAGCCCTGCGGACGAGGAGACACAGTGACTGACCTGGACCTGCTTGTCCTGGGCAGTGGCGTGGCCGGCCTCTCCGCCGCGGTCCAGGCCGCGGCGGCCGAGCCGGGAGTGCGGGTCGGCGTGCTGTCCAAGGCCGATCTGGCCCAGGCCACCACCCGCTGGGCGCAGGGTGGGGTGGCGGCCGTGCTCGGCGGCGACCCCGATTCCACCGACCTGCACCTCGCCGACACCCTGGCCGCCGGGGCCGGCCTGTGCGACGTCGACGCGGTGCGGGTGCTGGTCGACGAGGGCCCCGGACGGGTACAGGACCTCATCGCCCTGGGTGCGGTGTTCGACCTCGACGCCGCCGGCGGCTTGGCCCTGGCCCGAGAGGGCGGGCACTCCGTCGCCCGGGTGGTCCACGCCGGCGGGGCGGCCACGGGCGCCGAGATCGAGCGGGCCCTCGTCGAGGCGGTGCGGACCACGGCGGCTTCGGTGATGGAGCGGTGGTTCGCCGTCGACCTGCTGGTCGAGGAGGGGAAGTGCCGGGGCGTCGTCGCCCTGGACCCGTTGGGGGTGCGGCACGAGGTGCGGGCCGCCCAAACGCTGCTGGCCACCGGCGGCGCCGGCCAGCTCTACGCGGTCACCACCAACCCGGGCGAGGCAACCGGCGATGGCGTGGCCATGGCCCTGCGCGCCGGCGTGGCCGTGTCCGACCTCGAGTTCGTCCAGTTCCATCCCACTGCCCTTCACCACCCCCAGATGCCCCGCCCGCTCCTGTCGGAGGCACTGCGGGGCCACGGCGCCGTACTTCGCGACGTCGACGGAGAGCGCTTCGTCGATGAGCTGGCGCCCCGCGACGTGGTCTCCCGAGCCATGGCCGGCCGCATGCTGGCCCAAGGGGTGGAGCACCTTTGGCTCGACGCCACCGGACTCGAGTCGTTCGGATCTCGCTTCCCTACGATCGCCGCCGACCTGGTCGCCGCCGGTCTCGACCCGGCCGTCGACTGGCTGCCGATCGCCCCTGCCGCCCACTACTGCATCGGTGGCGTCCTCACCGACCTCGACGGCGCCTCGTCGTTGCCGGGCCTGTGGGCGGCCGGCGAGGCGGCCTGCGCCGGCGTCCACGGCGCCAACCGCCTGGCCTCGAACTCGCTGCTCGAAGGCATGGTCTTCGCGGCCCGGGTGGTCGAGGCAATTGGCCGCGGCAAGGAGAGCTGCGATGAGACCGGGGCCATGCGCCCCTTGAACTGGCTGCAGTTGCGCGTGAATTCGCCCGTCAACGCAGCTGGTTCCGACGTTCGGAAAGCGCGCGAGCAGCTCCAGCACGCCATGACCATCGGCGCCGGCGTGGTGCGGGACGCGTCGTCGCTCGGCGCCGTCGAGCTGGCCATGCCGGCCGTCGCCGACCGGGCCGACGTGTGCGAGGTGCGCAACCTGGCGGCCGTCGGCGCCGCCCTGGTGGCGGCGGCGACCGCCCGGGAGGAGAGCCGCGGCTGCCACACCCGCACCGACTTCCCCGAGAGCGCGCCGGCGCTGGCCCGCCGGTTCGTATTCGCGTGACCGGCCCGGGAGGCCGGTCCAATGGCTCTCACCGGGCGGAAGCCCGGTGACGCTGGCCGAGGTGGTGGCCGCGGCCCTGGCCGAAGACCTTGGTCCGCTGGGCGACATCACCGCGGCCCTCCTGCCCTCGAAAGCCATGGCCGAGGCGTTCCTTGTGCCCCGTCACGACGGTGTCCTGGCCGGATGCCCGGCAGCTCGGGAGGCCTTCCTGCAGGTCGACCGGGACCTGGACGTCGCCTGGTCGGCATGGGATGGCGACGACGTCGTGGCCGGCAGCTCGGTTGCCAAGGTGACGGGGCGGCTTGCGTCGGTGCTCACGGCCGAGCGGACCGCCCTGAACTTCCTGTCGCACCTGTCCGGGATCGCCACTCTGACCCGCCGCTACGTCGACGTGGTCGCCGGCACAGGGGCGCGCATCCGCGACACCCGCAAGACCACCCCTGGGCTTCGAGCGCTGGAGAAGGCGGCCGTCCGGTCGGGCGGAGGCGTGAACCACCGGGGCAACCTGTCCGACGGCGTCCTGGTCAAGGACAATCACCTGGCCGGCGTCACCATCGCCGAGGCCGTGTCCGAGTGCCGCCGCCAGTGGCCGGGCCGGATGGTGCAGGTCGAGTGCGACGACATGGACCAACTGGAAGAGGCCCTCGCCGCGTCGGCCGACCTCGTCCTGCTCGACAACATGTCCCCCACGCAGGTCGCTGCCGCAGTCAAGCTCGTCAACCACCGTTGCCTGGTCGAGGTAAGTGGCGGCGTCACACTCGACACCGTCGCCACCTACGCGGCTGCGGGGGCCGACCTGATCGCCATCGGCGCCCTCACCCACTCCGCCCCCGTCCTCGACATCGGCCTGGATCTCACGTGACCCTCATCGCGGTCGACGCCGGCAACACCCATACGGTCGTCGGCCTGTTCGACGGCGACGAGCTGGTCGACCACTGGCGCATCGCCACGAACGCCGACCGCACGTCCGACGAGCACGCCTTGTTGATGTCCCAGTTCCTGGCCCAGCACGGCGGCGACTTCGACCAGGTCAGCGGGATGGTGGTGTCGTCCACCGTCCCCCGGCTCACCGCGGTGCTGCGCACGCTGGCCGAGCGGTACCTGCGGGTGGCGCCCGTGGTCCTCGAGCCCGGCACCCGCAGCGGCATACCGATCCTCTACGAGAACCCCCGGCAGGTCGGCCCCGACCGCATCGCCAATGCGGTGGCCGCATGGGACCGGTATGGCGGCCCCACGATCATGGTCGACTTCGGCACGGCCACCACCGTCGACGCCATCTCCGCCAAGGGCGAGTACCTAGGCGGTGCCATCCTGCCGGGAATCGAGATCAGCCTCGACGCCCTGTTCGCGCGAGCCGCGGCCCTTTCCTGGGTCGAGCTGGTCAAGCCCCGCCGGGTAATCGGGAAGACCACCGCCGAGTCTGTGCAATCCGGCGTGCTCTACGGGTTCGCATCGGCCGTCGACGGGCTGGTGACCCGCTTCCAGGCCGAGCTCGGCCCGTGCACCGTGGTGTCCACCGGCGGCCTGGCCGAGCTCCTCACTCCGCTCACCACCACCATCATCCACCACGAGCCGTGGCTCACGCTGCGGGGCCTGCGCCTCATCCACGCTATGAACGTGTCGTGATCCCTTACCGGTTCCACCGTACCGCCACGGCCGCCGATCTCCACGACAAGTACGCCGACCTGGCCGACGGCACCGAGACCACCGACACTGTTTCCATCGCAGGCCGGATGCTCCTGCGGCGGGTCCAGGGCAAGGCCGCCTTCGGCACCGTCGCCGACTCGACCGGCCGGATCCAGATTTTCGCCCGGGCCGGCCGAGCGGCCGAGAGCGGAGGCACAGCGACACCCCGGTTCGACGAGTTCTGCGCGCTTTCCCTGGGCGACTGGCTGGGCGTGACCGGCACCGTGATGCGCACCCGTCGAGGGGAGCTGTCGGTCACCGTCGACGACTGGTGCGTGCTGGCCGAGGCCCGCCGCCAGTTCCCCGACAAGTGGCACGGCCTGACCGACGTCGACACCCGCTACCGCCAGCGCTACGTCGACCTGTGGGTCAACGAGGACGCCAAGCGCACCTTCCTCCTCCGGAGCAAGGTGATCAGTCTGACCCGCCGCTTCCTCGAGGACCGCGGCTTCCTGGAGGTGGAGACCCCGCTGCTCCATCCGGTCCAGGGCGGGGCCACGGCCAAGCCGTTCGTCACCCACCACAACGCCCTCGACCAGGACCTCTTCCTGCGCATTGCCCCCGAGCTGTACCTCAAGCGGCTGGTGGCGGGCGGGATCGAGCGGGTCTTCGAGATCGGCCGGGTCTTCCGCAACGAGGGCATCTCGCCCCGCCACAACCCCGAGTTCACCATGCTCGAGCTGTATTGGGCCTACGCGGACTACACCGACGCCATGGAGCTGACCGAGGAGCTCGTCTCGGGCCTGGCCACCGAGGTATGCGGCACGACCAAGCTCACATACGGCGGCCGCGACCTCGACCTCACCCCGCCGTGGCGACGGGCCACCATGGTCGAGCTGATCGCCGAGCACGCGGGGGTCGACGTGGACGTCGCGATGCCGGTCGAGGATCTCCGACAGATCGCCACCAAGCTCCAGGTGAACCACAAGCCTTCCTGGGGGCCGGGCAAGCTGGTCCTCGAAATCTACGAGAAGAGCGCCGAGTCTGAGATCTGGGGGCCGGTCTTCGTGTGCGACTACCCCCAGGAGGTCTCGCCCCTGGCCCGGCCCCACCGGTCGAAGCCGGGCTACGTCGAGCGGTTCGAGCCCATCGTCGCGGGCCGGGAGCTCGGCAATGCCTTCAGCGAGCTGACCGACCCCGACGACCAGCGAGCCCGCTTCGAGACCCAGGCCGCCGACAAGGAATCCGGCGACGAAGAGGCCATGTCGGTCGACGAGGACTACCTGCGAGCCCTCGAGTACGGCCTGCCCCCCACCGCCGGCCTGGGCGTCGGGATCGACCGCTTGGTCATGCTCCTCGCCGACGCCCCCAACATCCGCGACGTCATCCTCTTTCCCACCCTCCGGCCCGAGTCGCCCGGATAGTCCACACCCAAATTGGGTGTAGGTTGGCGAGGATGCCAAAGACCATCCAGATCCGCAATGTTCCTGACGACGTGCACAGCGCCTTGCGGGCCGCCGCCGCCGCCGCTGGCAAGTCGCTGTCCGATTACCTGCTCGAGCACGTCGAGGAGGTCGCAGCCCTCCCCACAAACGCCGAGATCTTCCGCCGGGCGGCGGAGCGCGGGGGAGGCGTTTCCCGCGAGGCAATCCTCGAGGCGGTGCGCTCCGGGCGCGACCGGTAAGGCGGGATAGTGGTCGTCGACACGTCGGCGGTCCTCACGCTGCTCCTCGAAGACCCGCCGGTGCCGGCTCTGGCCACACGCTTGTCCGGCGTCCACCTTCGTGCCCCCCACCTCATCGACGTGGAATTTCTCCACGCGCTGAGGCGCCTGGTTGCGGCGGCCCGGGTCCCGGCGGCCCGGGCAGCAGTGCTCAGGGCTGACTTCGGACGCCTCAAGGTTGTCCGGTATCCCCACGGCCTGCTCCTCGATCGCATCTGGGAGCTGCGTGACAACCTCTCCGCCTACGACGCCGCGTTCGTCGCCCTGAGCGAGGTGCTCGACGTCCCCCTCATCACCACCGACGCCCGACTGGCCGCCGCGCCAGGCAACCGGGCCGTGATCGAGGCCTACTGACCGATCGACCGTGCGATGTCGTGGCTCTGGGCCACAAGATTGCACGCTCAGGCGTGGGAAGGGATGTTCTCGATCAGGTGGTCGCCCAGGCTGGCCAGGGCGGCCATCACCTGTGCTCCGCCCTCGCCGCCTGCTGTGACCCCGGCCAGGGCCTCGGCCGAGTCGTCCGCGTAGCGGCGGGCCACGTCGACGGCGGCGCCCACCGCACCGTTCGACCGGATGATCGCCCGGGCCGCGTCGACCTCCTCTCGCTCGAGGGGCGATCCCAACAGCGCACGTAGCTGCTCGGACGACTCAGCCGCGGCCAGCGCCCGGATGACGGGCAGGGTGTACACACCCTCGACCAGGTCGTTGCCGGCCGGCTTGCCCAGCTCCTCGTCGGTGGCCACCACGTCGAGTATGTCGTCGACGATCTGGAAGACCATGCCCACTTGCTCGCCGTAGGCGGTGAGCGCCTCGACCGCCGGGCGGTCGATCCCGGCGGTGATGGCGCCCACCCGGCACGCGGTAGCCATCAACGCGGCCGTCTTGCCGGCGATCGAGGTGAGGTACGACTCCTCGGAGCGGGTCACGTCGAACGTCTGGGCCAGTTCCCGGACCTGGCCCTCGCACAGCCGGCCGATGGTGGAGGCCAGGAGGCCGGCCACCTCGGTGCCCAGCGAGGCGGCGATCTCCGACGCCCGGGCCAGCAGGAAGTCGCCGGCCAGGATGGCGACCAGGTTCCCCCAGCGGGCGTTCACGCTCTCGACGTTGCGGCGGGTCCGGGCCTCGTCCATGACGTCGTCGTGATAGAGCGACCCCAGGTGGACGAGCTCCACCGCGACCGCTCCCATGATCACGTCGTCGTCAGCCGGCCCCCCGTTCAACTCGCCCACGGCCACGGCCAGGGCGGGGCGGAGACGCTTGCCACCGGCCGTGATGAGGTGCGACGCCACTTCGGCGAGGAAGGGGTCGCCGGTACGCACGTTGGCCAGCAAGGCCTTCTCGACCCGGGCCAGGTCCTCCTCCAGGCACGGGAGCGAGAGCAGTGGGGCGAGGCTGACCACCCCTCGACGCTACGTCAATCTTCCTGCATAGAGGAATCCGGGCGGGGTAGTGAGTGTTCGTATTCACGCGGGCACCACTAGACTGAGGTTCCGAGCCCGCCCGTCCCCGTTAGGGGGTTCCACCTTGTTCGAACGATTTACAGACCGAGCCCGTCGCGTTGTGGTGCTGGCCCAAGAGGAGGCTCGTCTCCTCAACCACAACTACATCGGCACCGAGCACATCCTGCTCGGGCTCATCCACGAGGGCGAGGGGGTGGCGGCAAAGGCCCTCGAGCAGCTGGGGATCTCCCTCGAGGCCGTGCGCACCCAGGTGGAGGAGATCATCGGCCAGGGCGGATCGTCCCCCTCCGGGCACATCCCCTTCACCCCCCGCGCCAAGAAGGTCCTCGAGCTCTCGCTCCGGGAGGCCCTCCAGCTCGGCCACAACTACATCGGCACCGAGCACATCCTCCTCGGTCTCATCCGTGAGGGCGAGGGCGTGGCCGCCCAGGTGCTGGTCAAGCTGGGCGCCGACCTCAGCCGAGTCCGCCAGCAGGTCATCCAGCTCCTGTCCGGCTACGCGGGCAAGGAGGGCGCGCCTGCAGGCGGCCCGTCGGGCGAGGCCACTCCGGCCGGCTCGTTGGTCCTCGACCAGTTCGGCCGCAACCTCACCCAGCTGGCCCGGGAGAAGAAGCTCGACCCGGTGATCGGCCGTGAGCGCGAGATCGAGCGGGTCATGCAGGTCCTGTCCCGCCGCACCAAGAACAACCCGGTCCTCATCGGCGAGCCGGGCGTGGGCAAGACCGCCATCGTCGAGGGCCTCTCCCAGCAGATCGTGGCCAACACCGTGCCCGACACGCTCAAGGGCAAGCAGCTCTACACCCTCGACCTGGGCGCGCTCGTGGCCGGATCGAGGTATCGCGGCGACTTCGAGGAGCGCCTCAAGAAGGTGCTCAAGGAGATCCGCACCCGGGGCGACATCATCCTGTTCATCGACGAGCTCCACACCCTGGTGGGTGCCGGTGCGGCCGAGGGCGCCATCGACGCCGCCTCCATCCTCAAGCCCATGCTGGCCCGGGGCGAGCTGCAGACCATCGGCGCCACCACGCTCGACGAGTACCGCAAGCACCTGGAGAAGGACGCCGCCCTGGAACGGCGCTTCCAGCCCATCAAGGTGGAGGAGCCCACCGTGGCCCACACCATCGAGATCCTCCGGGGCATCCGCGACCGCTACGAAGCCCACCACCGGGTGACCATCACCGACCAGGCCATCGTCGCCGCCG
>Ga0247713_1000568_pt1 | contig 21754 bp, 20 predicted proteins | sample 21E_NmetaG_FD_189936 | JGI IMG/M metagenome (GOLD analysis project Ga0247713, IMG submission 189936) | Soil microbial communities from hillslope of Landscape Evolution Observatory, University of Arizona, Oracle, AZ, United States - 2-1-E_N | ecosystem: Engineered > Artificial ecosystem >... | reverse complement strand
CCTCCAGGTCGTGGGCCGCCGTCGACGCCGCGGCCCACGACCTGGAGGTGCTGCTCGGTCACGTCCGGTTCGCCGTGCGGTTCCCGGCCCCGCTGCAGGCCGAGCTGCTGGCCTGAACATCGGCGGGCGGCCGATCAGGCCGGTGCGGCCAGGAACCGGTGCAGGCCGTCGAGCAGCCGGTCGACGTCGGAGTCGTCGGTGTAGGGCGCCATCCCGACCCGCAGCCCGCCGCCGTCGCCGAGCCCGAGCCGGCGCGAGGCCTCGATCGCGTAGAACGAGCCGGCCGGGGCGTTGACGTCGAGCGTCGCGAGGAACTCGTAGGCGGCCACCGGGTCACGTCCGGCGAGGCTCAGCAGCAGCGTCGGCGTCCGGAACGCGGCGCGGGAGTGCAGCGTCACCCCCGGCAGGGCGGCGACGGCGTCCTCCACGCGGCGGCGCAGCCGGTCCTCGTGCGCCCCCACCGCGGCCATCGACGCGGCGAGCCGTTCCCGCCGGGTTCCGCGGGCGTCGGGGGCCAGCCCGGCGAGGAAGTCCACGGCCGCGGTGGTGCCGGCCAGCAGCTCGTAGGGCAACGTGCCGAGCTCGAACCGCTCCGGGACGGCGTCGGTGGAGGGCAGCAACTTCTGCGGCCGCAGGGTCTCCAGGAGCGCCGGGGCCGCGGCGAGCACCCCGCAGTGCGGGCCGAGGAACTTGTACGGCGAGCAGACGTAGAAGTCCGCGCCCAGGTCGGCGACGTCCACGACCGCGTGCGCGGTGAGGTGCACGCCGTCGACGTGGAGCAGGGCCCCGCGCGCGTGCACCGCCCGCGCGATCTCGGGCACCGGCGGCCGGGTACCCAGCAGGTTCGACGCCGCGGTCACCGCGACCAGCCGCGTGCGGTCCGAAAGGTGCGCGGTGACGTCGTCGACGGTGAGCTCGGCCGTCGCCGGGTCGAAGTCGGCCCAGCGCACCGTGACGCCGGCGTCCGCGGCGGCCTGCACCCAGGGCCGGATGTTGGCGTCGTGGTCGAGCCGGGTCACGACGACCTCGTCGCCCGGTGCCCAGGTGCGCGCGAGGGTGCGGGCCGTGTCGTAGGTCAGCTGGGTCATGCTGCGGCCGAACACGATCCCGCCGGGATCCGCGCCGAGCAGGTCGGCCATCGCGGCGCGGGCGGCGAGCACGACGTCGTCCGCCCGCCGCTCCGCCGCGGTGATCCGCCCGCGGTTGGCCAGCGGCGCGGCGAGCGTCGCGGCGACGGCGTCGGCGACGGCGTCGGGCACCTGGGAGCCGCCCGGCCCGTCGAAGTGCGCGGCTCCCGCGGCCAGCGCCGGGAAGCGGGCGCGCACGGCCCGCACGTCGTATCCGGTACCGGTCGTCACGCCCCGAGCCTGGCACGTCCGGGCCCCGGCCCGCCCGCCGGAAGGTCGACTACGGTGACGCGGTGTCCGGCATCACGGTGACGACCCGGGACGGCCTGCGGCTGGCCGCCCACGTGCACGGTGACGCGGCGGCACCGGTGGTCGTCGCCGTGCACGGTTACCCGGACGACCACCGCGTGTGGGACGGCGTGGTCGCGGCGTTGCGCGCCGACCACCGGGTGATCGCCTACGACGTCCGCGGCACCGGCGCCTCCGACGCGCCGCCGGATCGTGCCGGTTACGACCTCGACCGACTCGCCGACGACCTCGCGGCCGTGCTCGACCGGCTCAGCCCGGACCGGGCGGTGCACCTGCTCGCCCACGACTGGGGCGCGATCGCCTGCTGGCACGCGGTCACCGGCGAGCGGCTGCGCGGGCGGATCGCCTCCTACACCTCGATCTCCGGGCCGTGCCTGGACCACGTGGGCCTGCAGTTCCACCGCCGGGCCACACCCCGGGTGCTGCGCGAGAACCTGCAGCAGGCGGCGCGCTCCTGGTACACGGCCCTGTTCCGGATGCCGGTGCTGCCGGAGCTCGCCGTCCGGTCCGGCGCGCTCGGTGCCGTGCTCGCCGCCCGGGAGGGCGTCCCCCGCCCGACGAAGCGCGACGCCGTCAACGGCCTGCAGCTCTACCGCCGCAACATCGCCCCGCGGATCGCCCGCCCGCAGCCGCGGCGGACCGACGTCCCGGTGCAGGTGCTGGTGCCCACCCGCGACGCCTACCTCACCGACGCGGCGCAGACCGACGTCGCCGGGTACGCCGTCGACCTGCGGGTGCGCCGGATCCCGGCCGGGCACTGGCTGCCGCGGTCCCGGCCCGCGGTGGTGGCGCGGTGCGTGCGCGAGCTCGTCGCGCACGTCGAGGGCGGTCCCGAGGCGCCGGCGCTGCGCCGGGCCCGGGCGGGCGGAGGTCGCTGGACCGACCGGCTCGTGGTGGTCACCGGCGCGGGCAGCGGCATCGGCCGGGCGACGGCGCTGGCCTTCGCCCGCCGCGGCGCCGCCGTCGCCGTCGCCGACCGGGACGCGGCCGGCGCCGCCCGCACCGTCGACGCGGTGCGGGCCTTGGGCGCCGCGGCCACCGCGCACGAGGTCGACGTCGCCGACGGCGCGGCGATGGCGCGGTTCGCCCGGGAGGTCGCCGACCGGCACGGGGTACCCGACGTCGTGGTCAACAACGCCGGGATCGGGCTCGCCGGCCGGTTCGCCGACACCACGGAGGCGGACTGGCAGCGGATCGTCGACGTGAACCTGTGGGGGGTGATCCACGGCTGCCGGCTGTTCGGCGAGCAGCTGCGCGAGCACGGCGAGGGTGGTCACCTCGTCAACGTCGCCTCGGCCGCCGCGTACCTCCCGCACCGGTCCCTGGCCGCCTACGCCACGACGAAGTCCGCCGTGCTCACCCTGTCGGCCTGCCTGCGGGCCGAGCTCGCGGACGACGGGATCGGCGTGACGGCGGTCTGCCCGGGCATCGTGCACACCGACATCACCGCCACCGCCCGGTTCGTCGGGCTGGACCCGCCGGCCGAGCGACACCGGCAGCGCGCCGCCACGGCCGCGTACCGACGGCGCAACTACCCCCCGGAGCGGGTGGCCGAGCGGCTCGTGCGCGCCGTGGAGCGCGACGTGGCGCTGGCGCCGGTCACCCCGGAGGCCCACCTCGGGCTGCTCGCGTCGCGGCTGACCCCGGGCCTGCTGCGCGCGCTGGCCCGCCGCGAGCTCTGATCCGGCCCGACGGCGTTGCGCGGGCGGGGACGGCGTGGTGGACTGGTCGACGTGATCGCCCGGCCCACCGAGGGGAACGCGCCGCCCGCGCGGCCCCCTTATCGCGTGTGCCTGCTGGCGACCGACCAGCTCTCGGTCGACGACCGGCGCTGTCGCCCGGCCCCGCGGCCCGCCTGACCCCGGCTCACCGCCGGCGTCCGGGCCGCCGACGCCGTCGTCCGCCGCGATCCGGGAGCCTCCGTGAACCGTCCCGCCGTCCAGGCCACGCCCGTGCCCGGGCGCGTCGCCGCGCCCGTCCGGTGGCGCCGCACGCTGGCCCGCGTCATGGCCGCGCTGGTGGCCGCGCACGCCGCGCGCGTGCCGTTCTGACCGCCCCGCTCCGAGCCCACCCCGACATGCCTCCACGTCGGGCCGGCCGCCCCCGTGGCCGCCCCGACATGACTCCATGTCGGGCGGATTGCGTCCTGCCGACAGGGAGGTACCGACGATGAGCGAGACGGGGTCGCGACGGCTCCAGCGGGGCGGCGGCCGGCCGCTGTGGACCCAGCTGCTCCTCGATCTGCGGCGGCGCATCGAGGCCGGCCATTTCGCCGACACCTTCCCCGGCGAGCTCGCCCTCGTCGCCGAGTACGGCGTGAGCCGGCACACCGTCCGCGAGGCCTTGCGCCGCCTGCGTGAGGAGGGCACCGTCGTCGCGGGCCGCGGCCGGGCCCCGCGCGTGGCCGAGCCCGTCGAGATCGAGCAGCCGCTCGGTGCGCTCTACAGCCTGTTCGCCTCGGTCGAGGCCGCCGGCCTGCACCAGCACAACGTCGTGCAGACCCTGGACGTGCGCGCCGACGGCGTCGTCGCCACCCGGCTGGGCCTGGAGGAGTCCACGCCGCTGGTCCACCTCGAGCGGCTGCGCCTGGCCGGGCCGGAACCGCTGGCCGTCGACCGGGTGTGGATGCCCGCGAAGCTCGCCGCTCCCCTGCTCGACGTCGACTTCACCCACACCGCCCTCTACGACGAGTACGCCCGCCGCTGCGGGATCCGGGTCACCGGCGGGCAGGAGCACCTGCGCGCCGTGCTGCCGACCGCCGGCGAGCGCCGGCTGCTGGGCGTCGGCCCTGGCGTGGCCGCCTTCGCCATCGGTCGCCTCGGCTGCGCGGGCGGCCGGCCCGTGGAGTGGCGGCACACCCTCGTGCGCGGCGACCGGTTCGCCGTCACGGCGCAGTTCTCGGCGCAGGGCGGCTACACCGTCGACCTGTCCACCCCGGCCTGAGGAACTCCCGCCTGCCCGTGCCCGGCCCGATCGTGTGCCGCTCGGGCCTCAGCTGGTGAGGGTCAGCTCGAAGGCGTAGCGGCTGGCCCGGTAGACGTGCGACCCGTACTCCACTGCGCGACCCCCGGCGTCCCAGGCCGTGCGGGCCATCGTCAGCATCGGCGCCCCGCGGGTCTCGTCGAGCAACCGTGCCTCGACGGTGGTCGCGGTCTTCGCCCCGACCGTCTGGTGGGCCATCCGCGGCACGTGCCCGGCGGCGCGCAGCAGCTCGTAGAGGCCGCGATCCTGCAGGACGTCGGCGTCGATGTCGAGCAGGTCCGCCGGCACCGCGTTGCGCATCAGCGCCAACGGCTCGCCGCCGGCGTAGCGCAGGCGTTCGATCCACAGGACGTCCAGGCCGGCGGGCACGCCGAGCGCCTCGGCGACGACGTCCGGCGCCGGCCGGACCTCGAGGACGCGGACCTCGCTGCGCGGGTTGCGCCCACTCTTCACGAGGTCGTCGTACAGGCTCGACAGCTCGACCGGCCGGCGGACCTTCGGGTGCACGATCTGGGTGCCGACCCCCCGCTTGCGCACCAGCATCCCGCGTTCGACCAGGTAGGCGATCGCGCGCCGCACCGTGGGGCGCGAGACGCCGAGGCGGTCGGCCAGCTCGATCTCGTTCTCCAGCCGGCTGCCGACCGGGAGCTCGCCGCTCTCGATCAACTGCTGCATCCGGGTGGCCACCTGGAAGTAGAGGGGGACCGGGCTGTTCCGGTCCACCGGCACTTCCGGGACGCGCTGCGCCGAACGCTCCACGGCCCACTACTCCCTTCGAATGTTCTGACAAAGTATGTAAGAACAAACCGTTGACCTGGTGTGCTGCGCAGAGTACACCTGTCCGTCAACAGCACGATGACGTGTGAGGAGAGCCGATGGAGCCGCCGAGCGAGGTCCTCGCGATGGGCCGGCTGGGCGTCGACATCTACCCGCTGCAGGCCGGCAGGTCGCTGCGCGAGGTCGAGACGTTCGGCAAGTACCTCGGCGGCAGCGCCGCCAACGTGGCCGTGGCGGCCGCCCGGCACGGTCGGCGCAGCGCGTTGATCAGCCGCACGGGCCGCGACCCCTTCGGCGAGTTCCTGCACGACGCCCTGCGCGGCTTCGGCGTCGACGACCGGTTCGTGACCCCGGTCGACGGGTTGCCCACCCCCGTCACGTTCTGCGAGATCTTCCCGCCCGACGACTTCCCGCTGTACTTCTACCGGTTGCCCAGCGCTCCAGACCTGCAGATCCACGCCCGCGAGCTCGATCTCGCCGCGGTCCGCGACGCGGGGATCCTCTGGGTCACGGTCACCGGGCTGTGCCAGGAGCCGAGCCGCGAGGCGACGCTGCGGGCGCTGCAGGCCCGCGGCCGGCGCGGCATCACCGTCCTGGACCTCGACTACCGCCCGATGTTCTGGAGCTCCCGCGAGGAGGCCCGGCGGTGGGTGCGCCAGGCGCTCCCCCACGTCACCGTGGCGGTCGGGAACCTGGACGAGTGCGAGACCGCCGTGAGCACCCGCGACCCGCGGTCGGCGGCGCGCGCGCTGCACGCCGAGGGCGTCGGGCTGGCGGTCGTGAAGCAGGGCCCCGCGGGTGTCCTCGCGTCCAGCGGCACCACCGACGTGCAGGTCCCGCCCGTCCCGGTCGAGGTGGTCAACGGCCTCGGGGCCGGTGACGCCTTCGGCGGTGCCCTGTGCCACGCCCTGCTGGCCGGCTGGGAGCTGGAGCGGGCGATGCGCTTCTGCAACGCGGCCGGCGCCATCGTCGCGGGTCGCCTCGCCTGCGCCGACGCGATGCCCACCACCGCCGAGGTCGAGGCCAGGCTGCAGGAGGTCGACGTCCGTGGCTGAATCCACCGCGGTGCCCGGTGCCGCGGCCGACCTGACCGTGCTCGACGGTCTGGTCGACACCCGGGTGAACCGGCCCACCGCCATCGCCGAGGCCGCGGTGCGGCGGCGCCGGCCGCGGTCCCTGCTCGGCCCGCACCGCCGCCTCATGATGATCGCCGCCGACCACCCGGCACGCGGTGCGCTGCGCGCCGGCGAGCGACCACTGGCCATGGGGCGGCGCCGGGACCTGCTCGACCGGCTGTGCATCGCGCTCGCCCACCCGGGGGTCAACGGCGTGCTCGGCACCCCGGACGTCCTCGAGGACCTGCTGCTGCTCGGCGCACTCGAGGGCAAGGTCGTGGTCGGATCCATGAACCGGGGCGGCCTGGCCGGCACCGTGTTCGAGATCGACGACCGGTTCACCGCCTACGACGCCGCCACGATCGCGGCCTCGGGCTTCGAGGGCGGGAAGATGCTCACCCGCATCGACCCGGAGGACCCGGTCACGGCGTCGACGTTGGAGAGCTGCTCGCGGGCCGTCGGCGACCTCGCCCGGCACGGGCTGATGGCCATGGTCGAGCCGTTCATCTCGCACCGGGTGGACGGTCGGGTCCGCAACGAGCTCACCGCCGACGCGATGATCCGGGCGATGACCGTGGCCGCCGGTCTCGGCCCCACCTCGGCGTACACCTGGCTGAAGGTGCCGATCGTCGAGGACATGGAGCGCGCCATGGCCGCGACGACGCTGCCCGCGCTCGTCCTCGGCGGCGAGGTCGGCGCCGACCAGGACGCCACGTTCGCGAACTGGGCCAAGGCCCTGGCCCTGCCGACGGTGCAGGGCCTGGTCATCGGCCGCTCGCTGCTCTACCCCCCCGACGACGACGTGGCGAGCGCCGTGAACGGGGCGGTGAGCCTGCTGTGACCGAGCACGTGATCCGGCGCGGCAGCTCCGCCCAGGCACCCTTCTCGCTGGTGGTCACCCCCGAGTCGGCCGGCTGGGGCCACAGCTCGCTGCGGGTGCTGGAGCTGCCCGCCGGGGGCTCGGTCACCTTCGCCACCGGCGCGGACGAGACGGTGGTGCTCCCGCTGGCCGGCGCGGCCGCCGTGGCGTGCGACGGCCAGCTGTTCGAGCTGGTGGGCCGGCGCAGCGTCTTCAGCCGCGTCACCGACTTCGCCTACGTCCCGCGTGACGCCGACGTCACCGTGTCCTCCCGCGGTGGCGGCCGGTTCGCCCTGCCGGCCGCACGGGCGAACCGCAGGCTGCCGGCCCGCTACGGGCCCGCCGACGGCGTGTCCGTCGAGCTGCGTGGCGCCGGGCAGGCGAGCCGCCAGGTCAACAACTTCTGCATGCCGGGCACCTTCGAGGCGGACAAGCTGATCGCGGTGGAGGTGCTGACGCCGGGGGGCAACTGGTCGTCGTTCCCCCCGCACAAGCACGACGAGGAGCGCGCCGGCGAGTCGGTCCTGGAGGAGGTCTACCACTTCGAGGTCGCCGCCGGCCCCGACGGCGGCGACGGGCCCGCCTACCAGCGGGTCTACACCTCGGGGCCCGGCCGGGAGATCGACGTCTGCGCCGAGGTGCGCACCGGGGACACCGTGCTCGTCCCGCACGGCTGGCACGGCCCGTCCATGGCCACCCCCGGCTACGACCTCTACTACCTCAACGTGATGGCCGGTCCGGGCGCGGAACGGGCCTGGCAGATCTGCGACGACCCCGCCCACGCCTGGGTGCGGGGCACCTGGGACGGCCGGGCGATCGACCCCCGGCTGCCCCTGACCACCACCGAGGAGATGCAGTGAGGACCGTCCGGCTCACCGTCGCACAGGCGCTCGTGCGCTTCCTGGCGAACCAGTACAGCGAGCGCGACGGCGTCGAGCGGCGGCTGGTCCCCGGCTGCTTCGGCATCTTCGGCCACGGCAACGTCGCCGGGGTCGCCCAGGCACTGCTGGAGGTCGCGCCCACCGGCGAGCTGCCCTACCACCTGGCCCGCAACGAGCAGGGGATGGTGCATGCCTCGGTCGGCTACTCCCGGATGCGCAACCGCTTGCAGACCATGGCGTGCACGGCCTCGATCGGCCCCGGCTCGACGAACATGCTCACCGGTGCGGCGCTGGCGACGACCAACCGCATCCCCGTCCTGCTGCTGCCCTCCGACGTCTTCGCCACCCGGGTGGCGAACCCGGTGCTGCAGGAGCTCGAGCAGCCGTACGGCTACGACGTCAGCGTCAACGACGCGTTCCGGCCGCTGTCGCGGTTCTTCGACCGGGTGTGGCGTCCCGAGCAGCTCCCCGCCGCGCTGCTCGGCGCGATGCGGGTGCTCACCGACCCGGCCGAGACCGGCGCCGTGACCGTCGCGCTGCCACAGGACGTGCAGGCCGAGGCGCACGACTGGCCCGAGGACCTGTTCGTGAAGCGGGTGTGGCACGTCGCGCGCCCGGTGCCCGAACCCGCGGCGCTCGCCCGCGCGACCGCGCTGATCCGCTCGGCGCGCCGGCCGCTCCTGGTCGCGGGTGGCGGGGTGCACTACAGCGAGGCCACCGAGGCGCTGCGCCGGTTCGCCGACGCCACCGGGATCCCGGTCGCCGACACCCAGGCGGGAAAGGGTGCCCTGCTGTGGGACCACGCTGCGGCCGTCGGCGGGGTCGGCGCCACCGGCTCGCCGGTCGCGAACGCGCTGGCCCGCGACGCCGACGTCGTGATCGGCGTCGGCACCCGCTGGAGCGACTTCACCACCGCCTCCCGCACCGCCTTCCAGCACCCGGACGTCCGGTTCGTCAACCTCAACGTCGCCGGCTTCGACGCGGCCAAGCACGCGGGCGAGATGCTCGTCGCCGACGCCCGCGCGGGCCTCGACGCGCTCACCGAGGCGCTCGCCGGCCACCGTGTGGAGAACACCTGGGCCGAGCACCGGGCGCGGTGGGACCGGGTGGTCGACGACGCCTACCACCTGAACCACGCCCCGCTGCCCGCCCAGACCGAGGTGCTCGGCGCGCTGAACGAGGAGCTCGACCCGCGCGACGTCGTCGTCCAGGCGGCCGGGTCGATGCCCGGTGACCTGCAGATGCTCTGGCGCGCGCGGGACGCGAAGCAGTACCACGTCGAGTACGCCTACTCCTGCATGGGCTACGAGATCGCCGGTGCGCTGGGGGTCAAGATGGCGGCGCCAGACCGCGAGGTCTTCGCGCTGGTCGGGGACGGCTCCTACCTGATGATGTCCGGCGAGATCGCGACCGCGGTCGCCGAGGGGATCAAGCTCAACCTGGTCCTCGTGCAGAACCACGGGTTCGCCTCGATCGGCGCGCTCTCGGAGTCCGTCGGCTCCCAGCGCTTCGGCACGAGCTACCGGTACCGCGACGCGCGGACCGGCCTGCTCGAGGGCGCGCCGCTGCCGGTGGACCTGGCGGCGAACGCCGCGAGCCTCGGGGCGGACGTCATCCGCGTGCGCTCCATCGAGGAGTTCCGCGCGGTGATCCCGCGGGCCCGGGCTGCCACCCGGACCACCGCGATCCACATCGAGACCGACCCGCTCGCCCCGGTGCCGAGCTCGGAGAGCTGGTGGGACGTGCCGGTCGCCGAGGTCGCCGCGCTGGACAGCACCCAACAGGCCCGCAAGACCTACGACGCCCACAAGGCCACCCAGAAGGCATTGATCACGCCGGTCGGCGGAGAGGACACGCGGTGAGGACCATCACGCACTGGATCGAGGGCAAGCCGGCCCCCGGTGGCTCGGGGCGCACCAGCCCGGTGTGGAACCCGGCCACCGGCGCCCAGCAGGCCGAGGTCGCCCTCGCGGGCCGGGCCGACGTCGACGAGGCGGTCCGCACGGCCGCCGCGGCGTTCGAACGCTGGTCGCAGTCGTCGCTGTCGCAGCGGACGAAGGTGCTGTTCGCGTTCCGGGAGCTGGTCAACGCCCGGGTCCAGGATCTCGCCGAGATCATCGCCGACGAGCACGGCAAGGTCGTCTCCGATGCCCGCGGCGAGGTGCAGCGCGGCCTGGAGGTCGTGGAGTTCGCCTGCGGGATCCCGACCCTGCTGCAGGGCGGATTCTCCGACCAGGTCTCCACCGGCGTCGACGTGTTCTCCTTCCGCGAGCCGCTCGGGGTCTGCGCCGGGATCACGCCGTTCAACTTCCCGGTCATGGTCCCGATGTGGATGCACCCGGTGGCGATCGCCACCGGCAACACCTTCGTGCTCAAACCGAGCGAGCGCGACCCGAGCGCGTCGATGCTCGTCGCCGAGCTGTGGGCCGAGGCCGGCCTGCCCGACGGCGTGTTCACCGTCCTGCACGGTGACAAGGAGGCGGTCGACGCGCTGCTCGACCACCCGGACGTGGCGGCGGTGTCGTTCGTGGGGTCGACACCGATCGCCCGCTACATCCACGAGCGCGGGACCCGGGCCGGCAAGCGGGTGCAGGCCCTGGGCGGGGCGAAGAACCACGCCATCGTCCTGCCCGACGCGCCGCTGGACTTCGCCGCCGACCACCTGGTCGCCGCCGCGTTCGGCTCGGCCGGCGAGCGGTGCATGGCCGTCTCCGCGGCCGTCGCGGTCGGAGCCGCCGGTGACGACCTCGTCGCGGCGGTGACCGAGAAGGCCCGCGCGGTGCGGGTGGGCCCGGGCCGTGACCCGGACAGCGAGATGGGCCCGGTCGTCACCGCGGCGGCTCGCGACCGGATCGTCTCGCTGATCGGGTCGGGCGAGGAGCAGGGCGCCGAGCTCGCCGTCGACGGCCGCGACCTGCGCGTGCCCGGCCACGAGGAGGGGTTCTTCGTCGGCCCGACGGTGATCGACCGCGTGACGCGGGAGATGGACGTCTACCGCGAGGAGATCTTCGGCCCGGTGCTGTCGGTCGTGCGGGCCGACAGCGTGGACGAGGCGATCGGGCTGATCAACGCCAACCCGTACGGCAACGGCACCGCGATCTTCACCTCCAGCGGCGAGGCCGCGCGGCGGTTCCAGCGCGGGGTGAAGGTCGGGATGATCGGTATCAACGTCCCGGTCCCGGTGCCGATGGCCTACTACTCCTTCGGCGGCTGGAAGGACTCCCTGTTCGGCCAGTCGCACATCCACGGCCCGGAGGGCGTGCAGTTCTACACCCGGGCCAAGGTCGTCACCGCCCGCTGGCCGCGCACCGCCGCGGCGAGCGGATCCAGCTTCCACTTCCCCACCGCGCAGTGAGGACCGGACGATGAGCGCTCTCTCCCGGCTCACCCTCGGCACCGCCCCGGACTCCTGGGGGGTGTGGTTCGCCCGCGACGAGCACCAGGTCGGCTGGCAGCAGTACCTCGACGAGGTGGCGCGGGCCGGCTACCGCTACACCGAGCTGGGTCCGCAGGGCTTCCTGCCCCAGGACCCGGCGCAGCTGCGCGACGAGCTGGCGGCGCGCGGGCTCACCGTGTCCGGCGGCACCGTGTTCGCCGGCCTGCACAGGGGACGCGACGCCCTGGACGCGGCGAAGGAGGACTTCGGCCGCGAGGCGCGCCTGCTGAGCGCCGTCGGCGCCCGGTACCTGGTGCACCTGCCCGAGCAGTACACCGACATGCACACCGGCGAGGCCACCGAGGCCGCCGAGATCGACCCCGACCAGTGGAAGAACCTGGTCACCGGCACCGACGAGCTCGCCAGGTACCTGCTCGAGGAGTTCGGCGTCGAGCTCGTGTTCCATCCGCACGTCGACACCCACGTCGACACCCAGGTCCGGATCGAGCGCTTCCTCGCCGACACCGACCCGCGGTACGTGAACCTGTGCCTGGACACCGGGCACGTGTCCTACTGCGCCGGCGACAACGTCGCGATCATCCGGCGCTTCCCCGATCGCGTCACCTACGTGCACCTCAAGCAGGTCGACCCGGAGGTCCGCGAGCGGGTGCGCCGGGAGGGGCTCTCGCTGGCCGAGGCCGTGCCGCTCGGCGTGATGGTGGAGCCGCCGTACGGGGAGCCAGCGATGCCCCCGTTGCTCGACGCGCTGGCCGCTCTCGACCGCGACCTCTTCTGCGTCGTCGAGCAGGACCTCTACCCCGTCGAGCCGGACGTCCCGTTGCCGATCGCCGCCCGCACCGCGGGCTACTTCGTCGCCTGCGGTCTGGGGCCGGTCCGCCGCTGGCCGCACTGACGCACCACCCGACGTGCAGCCGGCCGCCCGGTCGCCTGCCCCGACAGAGAGAAGACCGATCCGATGAACACCCGTAGGACAGTCCGTGGCCTGGCCGCCGCCGCGGCGGCCGTGGCCGTGCTGGCCGCGTGCAGCAGCGAGGGCGGCGCGCAGAACGAGGGCGGCGGTGCCGGTGCGCCGGCCGAGGGCGAGCAGTTCACCATCCAGATGATCACCCACGAGCAGGCGGGGGACACCTTCTGGGACAAGATCCGCGCGGGTGCCGAGGCCGCCGCCGCCGCCCACGGCATCGAGCTGCAGTACTCGAACAACGAGAACGGTCCCGAGCAGGCGACCCTGGTGCAGAACGCGATCGACAGCCAGGTGGACGGCATCGCGGTCACCCTGTCCAACGCGGACGCCGTCGTGCCCGTGGCCCGCGCCGCGTCGGACGGGGGCATCCCGGTCGTCGCCTTCAACCAGGGCTTCGACGAGTACGAGGACGCCGGCGCCATCGGTTACTACGGCTCCGACGAGCAGCTGGCCGGCGAGACGGTCGGACAGCGGATCACCGAGGACGGCGGCGGCAAGACGCTCTGCGTCATCCAGGCTCAGGGCTCGGTGGCGCTGGAGACGCGCTGCGCCGGCGTCGCGGCGACGTTCCCGAACACCGAGAACATCCAGGTGAACGGTGCCGACCTGCCGTCCGTGCAGTCGACCCTGCAGGCCAAGCTCGCGCAGGACCCGGCCATCACCCACATCGTGACCCTCGGGGCGCCCATCGCGATGGCGGCGCTGCAGGCCCAGGAGCAGGCGGGCAGCCAGGCACGGCTGATCACCTTCGACCTCAACACCGACGCCGCCCAGGCCATCCAGGACGGCCGCATCCTGTTCTCGATCGACCAGCAGCCCTACGTCCAGGGCTACATGGCCGTCACCGGGCTGTGGCTGAACCTCACCAACGGCAACGACCTCGGCGGCGGCCAGCCGGTGCGCACCGGCCCGTCCATCGTCGACCAGTCCAACATCGAGCAGATCCTGCCCTACACGCAGAACAACACGCGCTGACGCGGGTCCCCGCGGGGGGCGGCACCGCCGCCCCCCGCGAGCCCCTCCCCCAGGAGAAACCCATGAGCGAGCTTGCGAGCGAATCATCGACACAGCGCTCACCCGAAGCGCGTACCGAACGCAGCGAGGGACTGCGATGAGCACACCCGTGGCGACACCGCCGTCCACCACCGGAACCGAACCCGCGCGAACCCAGCGGTCCCTGGTCTCCCGGGTGCTGGCCCGCCCGGAGCTCGGGGCCGTGGCGGCGGCGGTCGCGATCTTCATCTTCTTCTTCGCCGTCGCCGAGCCGTTCCGGACGCTGCCGGCCTTCGCGACGATCCTCTACGCGAGCTCGACCATCGGGATCGTGGCGGTCGGGGTGTCGCTGCTGATGATCGGCGGGGAGTTCGACCTGTCCACCGGCGTCGCCGTGGTCACCTCAGCGCTGGCCGCGGCCCTCATCGCGTTCCAGCTCAGCCTCAACATCTGGGTGGGCGTCGTGATCAGCCTGGCCCTGGCGCTGACGATCGGGTTCCTCAACGGCTATCTCGTCGTGCGGACCGGGATCCCGAGCTTCCTCATCACGCTGTCGATGTTCTTCATCCTGCGCGGCGCCAACCTCGGCACCACCAAGGCCGTCACCGGCACCGTGGCGACCGACAACGCCTCGGGCCTGGACGGTTTCGCCGCCGCCCGGGCGGTCTTCGCCGCGACGCTCGACCTCGGGTTCATCACGATCAACGTCACCGTGCTGTGGTGGATCTTCTTCGTGGCCCTCGCCTCGTGGGTGCTGCTGCGCACCCGGATCGGCAACTGGATCTACGCCGTCGGTGGCAACGCGGCCAGCGCCCGGGCGGTGGGCGTGCCGGTCCGCAAGGTCAAGATCGGTCTGTTCATGGCGGTGTCGTTCCTGACCTGGTTCTACGGCATGCACATCCTGTTCAACTTCAGCTCGGTGCAGTCCGGGCTGGGCATCGGCAACGAGTTCATCTACATCATCGCGGCCGTCGTCGGCGGCGCGCTGCTGACCGGCGGCTACGGCTCGGCCTTCGGGTCGGCGATCGGCGCCTTCATCTTCGGCATGACCACCCAGGGCATCGTCTTCGCGGGCTTCGACCCCAACTGGTTCTACACGTTCCTCGGCGCGATGCTCCTGCTCGCGGTGCTCGTCAACCTGTACGTCAAGAACTACGCCACCACGAGGAGGTGAACCCGGCATGACCGACACGATCGTGGAGCACGCCGATCCGACCCTGCACCGCGGCGAGCCGCTGGTCGAGATGGAGGGCGTCGGCAAGCGCTTCGGCCCGATCGTCGCGCTCGAGGACGTCAACCTGACCGTCAACGCCGGCGAGGTGGTCTGCGTCCTGGGCGACAACGGCGCCGGGAAGTCCACCCTCATCAAGATCATTTCAGGGCTGCACCCGCACAGCGAGGGCACCGTCAAGGTCGACGGGAAGGTGGTCCGGTTCGGCTCGCCGCGCGAGGCGCTCGACCACGGCATCGCGACCGTCTACCAGGACCTCGCCGTCGTCTCGCTGATGGAGGTGTGGCGCAACTTCTTCCTCGGCTCCGAGCTGCGCAAGGGCAACTACCCGCTCGCGCCGCTGGACATCAGGACGATGCGCGAGATCGCGGACGCCGAGCTGAGGAAGATGGGCATCCACGTCAAGGACATCAACCAGCCGATCGGCACGCTCTCGGGCGGTCAGCGCCAGTGCGTCGCGATCGCCCGGGCGGTGTACTTCGGCGCCCGGGTGCTGATCCTCGACGAGCCGACGGCCGCGCTGGGCGTCAAGCAGTCGGGCGTCGTGCTCAAGTACACCGCCGCCGCGCGCGACGCGGGTCTCGGCGTCGTGTTCATCACGCACAACCCGCACCACGCGTTCCTGGTCGGCGACCACTTCGTCATCCTCAAGCTGGGCCGGCGCGTGCTGGACCGGAAGCGGGCCGAGGTCACCCTCGAGGAGCTCACCAGCGAGATGGCCGGCGGGCGTGAGCTCGCCGAGCTGTCCCACGAGCTGAAGCGCTAGGAGCGCCGCCATGACCCTGAACGTCGGCGTCATCGGCGTGGGCATGATCGGCCAGGACCACGTCCGCCGGCTCACCCGGGTCCTGTCCGGGTCGCAGGTCGTCGCGGTCACCGACGTGGACCTCGACCGAGCGAAGGGCGTGGCGGACCACCTGCCGGACGCCACGGCGCACGCGAGCGGCCAGCAGCTGATCGACGACCCGGCCGTCGACGCCGTCGTCGTCACCTCGTGGGGCCCGACGCACGAGGAGTACGTACTCGGGTGCATCGCGGCGGGCAAGCCGGTCTTCTGCGAGAAGCCCCTGGCCACCACGCAGGAGGCCTGCGAGCGGATCATCGATGCGGAGGTCGCCGCGGGCCGGCGGCTGGTGCAGGTCGGGTTCATGCGCCGCTACGACCCGCAGTACCGCGCCGTGAAGGCGGCGCTGACCGGCGGGGAGATCGGGTCGCCGCTGCTGATGCACGCCGCCCACCGCAATCCGTCGGTGCCGCCGCACTTCACCAGCGACATGATCGTCAACGACGCCGTGGTGCACGACATCGACGTCGCCCGGTGGATGTTCGACGACGAGGTCGTCGGCGTCACCGTGTTCACCCCCCGGGTGAGCGGCAAGGCGGCGGCCGGGTTCCACGACCCGCTGCTGGTGCTGCTGGAGATGTCCGGCGGGGTGCTCGTCGACGTCGAGGCGTCGGTGAACGCCGGGTACGGATACGACATCCGCGGCGAGGTGGTCGGCGAGGACGGCACCGCCGAGCTCTCGGAGAGCGCCGGCGCGGTGGTCAAGCGCGCCGGCACCCACGCCGGACGGGTGCCGGCCGACTGGCGGGAGCGCTTCGCGCGCGCGTTCGACGCGGAGTTCCAGGAGTGGATCGACGCGGTGCGGGTGGGCGGGTCCACCGGCCCGAGCTCGTGGGACGGCTACGCCGCCGCCGTCACCTGCGACGCGGGCCTGGCCGCCCTGGCCACCCCGGGGCGGCGCGCCGCGGTGGTCCTGCGCGACCGGCCCGACCTCTACCGGCCCGATGCCGACGGGGGAGGGTGAGCGATGGTGCGGATCGCCCTCGACCCGGCGATGTACCACGCCGAGCTGACGGTGGCCGAGGAGGTGCGCAAGGCCGCCGACCTGGGCTACGAGTACCTCGAGCTCTCGCCGCGCCCGGACTGGTTCTTCTGGCACCGCTACCCGAAGGCCGACGACGACGCGATCGCCGAGGTCCGGGCGGCCTGCCGGGAGACCGGCGTGCGCATCCACACGCTGGTGCCGGTGTTCGACTGGGCCTGCCCCGACGAGCAGGAGCGCCGGGCGCAGGTGCGCAACTGGCGCCGGCTGCTGGAGATCGCCGCGGAGCTGGAGTGCCCGATCGTCAACTCCGAGCTGTCCGGCGACCCGAACGACCCGCGCCGGTCGGAGCACGCCTTCTACGCCTCGATGGAGGAGCTGATCCCGCACTTCGAGCGCTACGGGATCGGGCTGAACATCGAGGCACACCCGTACGACTTCGCCGAGCGCAACGACGACGCCGTGCACATCGTCCGCGGGCTCAACCGGCCGTGGGTGAACTACCTGTTCTGCGCGCCGCACGCCTTCCACCTCTCCGACGGGGCGGGTGACGTCGGACGGATGATGCGCTACGCCGGGCGGAAGCTCGCGCACGTGCACGTCGCCGACTGCTTCGACCACCGGGCGAACGTCGGCAACCGCTACATCGTCAACCCGCCCGGCGTCGACGCGCGGGTGCACCAGCACAACGAGATCGGCAACGGCGAGGTCGACTGGGACGAGTTCTTCTCGACCCTGCGCGAGGTGGAGTTCGACGGGGTGGCGACCGTCTGCGTGTTCGGCTGGGAGGAGGACGCCGACGGCATCCACCGGCGGATGCTGGAGCGGGTGTGTACGGAGCTCGGTGGCTGAGCGGGTCCCGGTCGGGCTGGCGGGTCTGGGCCGGATGGGCCGGGTCCACGCGGCCGCGCTGACCTCCCGGTGCACCCTGGCGCGGCTCGGGTGCGTGTTCGACGTCGACGAGGCCGCCGCGCGGGCGGCCGGCGAGCGGCTCGACGTGCCGTGGACGGCGTCCTACGACGAGCTGCTCGCCCGCTCCGAGGCGGTCGCCGTCGCCACCCCGACCGGCACCCACGCCGAGCTCGTCATGCGGGCGGCCGCAGCCGGGCGCCCGGTGTTCTGCGAGAAGCCGATCTCGCTCGACCGGGCCACCACTGTGGAGGTGATCGAGGCCGTGCGGCGGGCCGGGGTGGCCCTGCAGGTGGGCTTCCACCGCCGGTTCGACCCGGACTGGGTCGCGGTGACCGGGCGGATCAGCGCCGGCGAGCTCGGCGAGGTGACGTTGTTCCGGACGTCGCTGCGCGACATGACCCCGCCGCCGGTGCAGTTCCTGGCCGGCTCGGGCGGGTTCTTCGTCGATGTCACCGTGCACGACCTCGACGTCGCCCGGTGGATGGTCGGCGAGGTCGTCGAGGTGAGCGCGCACGGCGCCGCGACGGATCCGCAGATCGCGCGCACCGGCGACGTCGACACCGCGGTGGTGGTGCTGCGGTTCGCGAACGGCGCGCTCGGCGTGATCGACGGCAGCCGCGCGGCGCGCTACGGCTACGAGTGCGCGACCGAGGTGATGGGCACCCTCGCGACCGCCCGGATCGAGACCCCGCCCCGGCACCACTACGAGTGGCGCACCCCGGGGTGGGCGAGCCACGAACTGCCCCGGGACTTCGAGCAGCGCTACCCGTGGGCGTACGCCGCGGAGCTGGACGGCTTCGCGGAATGCGTCCGGTCCGGGGCACCGCCGCGGGTCACCGGCCTGGACGCGCTCGCCGCGTTCGACCTCGCGCGGGCGGCGGACCGGTCGTGGCGCACCGGCCGGACCGTGCCCGTCACGGCCGTCCCGGTCGAGGGCGGCGTCGAGTACGAGATCGAGGAGCAGGGATGATCGAGGAGCGGGGATGACGGACGGCGGTGCGGACCGGGTCGCGGGAGCGCCCATCTCCTGGGGGGTGTGCGAGGTGCCCGGCTGGGGCCACCAGCTGGCGCCGTCACGGGTCCTGGGTGAGATGCGCACGGTGGGGCTGGCGGCCACCGAGCTGGGCCCCGAGGGCTTCCTGCCGGCCGAGCCCGCGGCCATGGCCGACGTGCTGGCCCGCCACGACCTGCAGGCGATCGGCGGGTTCGTCCCGCTGCGGCTGCACGTGCCGGGGCACGACCCGCTCGCCGACGTCGAGCCCGTCCTCGCGCGGTACGCGGCCACCGGCTCCGGCGTCCTCGTGATCTCCGCCGACAGCGGGCGCACCGGCTACGACACCCGCCCCGAACTCGACGCGCAGGGCTGGGCGCGGCTGCTGGCCAACCTGGACCGGCTGTCCCTACGCGCGGCCGGGCACGGGGTGCGGGCGGTGCTGCACCCGCACGTCGGGACGATGGTGGAGACCCCGGACGACGTGCGCCGGGTGCTCGAGGGCTGCGCGATCCCGCTCTGCCTGGACACCGGGCACCTGCTCATCGGTGGCACCGACCCGGCCGAGCTGGCCCGCGAGGCCGCGCACCGGATCGCGCACGTGCACGCCAAGGACGTCGACGTGGCGATGGCGCGCCGCGTGCAGGACGGCAGGCTGACCTACACCGAGGCCGTGCGCGACGGCATGTACCGGGCGCTGGGCACCGGGGACGTCGACATGGGCGCGATCGTGGCCGCCCTGCGGGCCCGCGACTACGACGGCTGGTGGGTGCTGGAGCAGGACACGATCCTCACCGAGGAACCGCGCGGCGACGGCCCGGTGGCCGACGTGCACGCCAGCGCGGAGCACCTGCGGGGCCTGCTCCGGGCACGGTGAGCGGGGCGGCCCTCGGTCTGCCGGTCGGACGGTTCAGGTTTCGGCCGACGGCCGCGGCGGACCGGTGCTTCCCCGCACGACCAGGCGCGGCGCGAGCACCGTGTCCGCCGGCCCGGTGCTGTTCCCGGCCAGCCGCTGCAGGACGGCGTCCACCGCCGCCCGCGCCTGCGCCACGTCGACCTCACGACGGTGAGCCAGGAGGCCCGCGCCTGCGCGCCGGCCTCCTGGCTCACCGTCGTGAGGTCGACGTGGCGCAGGCGGGCGAGCTCGGCGTCGTCGTAGCCGACCACCGACACGTCCCGCGGCACCCGCACCCCGGCGCGCAGGAACACGTCGAGCAGCCCGACCGCGCTGCGGTCGTTGGCGGTGACGACGGCGGTGGGCAGCGCCGGTCCGGTCAACAGCTCCCGCGCCGCGCGCGCGCCGTCCTGCTCGGTGTAGCCCCCCGTCACCACGCGGGCCCGCGCCCCGTGACGGGCGGCGGCGGCGAGGAACCCGGCGCGGCGGTCCGCCGCCATCGGCGCGTCGGCGCCGTCCACGTGGACGAGGTCGCGGTGCCCCAGCCCGGCCAGATGCGCCACCGCGGCGGCGACCCCCTCGTCGTCGGCCACCCGCACGACGTCGAAGCCGGCGGGAGCGACGTGCCGGCCGACGACCACCAGCGGCACCCGCTGCCCGAGCGCGGCCAGCCGGGCCCCGGCCAGCTCGGGCGACAGCAGCACGAGTGCCTCGCAGCGCAGGTCGAGCAGCGTCTCGACCACCCGCTCCTCGTCGTGCGCCACCGTGATCGCGGACAGGGCGACGGCGTACCCGCGCGCGTCCGCGGCGAGCTGGACCTCCTCGGCGAGCTCCGCCCGGAAGGCGTCGCGCAGCACCACCGGCACGCCGAGCAGGTGGGTGCGCCGGCGCGCCAGCAGGCTCGCGGTGCGGTCGGGCCGATAGCCGAGCCCGGCCGCCGCGGCGAGCACCCGCTCGCGGGTGGCGGCGCTGGGGCCGGGCTCGCCGCGCAGCACCAGCGACACCGAGGCGGTGGAAAGGCCGACCGCGGCGGCGACGTCCTCCAGCCGCGGCCTGCGGGCGGCGTTCGCGGTGCTCACGGACGGGGCCTCCGGGGGTTGACAGCGCGGACGGACGACCGGATAGTACTCCCTGTTAAAGCGCTTTAAAGACGGGAAGGCCGCATGCCCACCAGGACCGTCACCCCGGTCGACTACGACCCGTACTCGGCGGCGTTCAAGGCCGACCCGTGGCCGGTCTACCGGCGCCTGCGCGACGAGGCGCCGGTGTACCGCAGTGCGAAGTGGGGGTTCGTCGCCCTCTCCCGCTTCGACGACGTGCGCGCCGCGGCCCGCGACCACGAGACCTTCCTGTCCTACGAGGGCATCGACATCGACGACACGGCGAAGGACATGAGCGCGCCGGGCTTCCTGCCCGACATCGACAACCCCCGCCACGACCAGCTGCGTCGCATCGTGCAGCGGACCTTCCTGCCTCGCGCGATCGCGAAGCTGGAGGACGACGTCCGCCGCGTCGTCACCGGGCTGGTCGACCGCTTCGCCGACAGCGGCTCCGCCGACCTCGCGCAGGACCTGTCCTGGCCGGTCCCGTACGCGGTGTTCTTCGACGTCCTGGGCCTGCCGGCCACCGGCTCCGACCGGGCGGACCTGATCCGCTGGTCGCACGGGCTGAAGGACCGCGAGGACGACGACCCGCGCCTCACGCCGGTCGCCTGGGACGCGCTGCACCGCACCAAGGACTACCTCGCCGAGGCGCTGACGCAGCGGCGCCGCCACCCGCGCGAGGACCTGCTCACCACGCTGGTCACCGCCGGGGCGGAGGACCACGACGGTGTCCCGTTCGCCCCGCCGGTGATCGACCGCGACTCGGAGGTCGTCGGGCTGGCCTTCGTCCTGTTCATGGCCGGGGTGGAGAGCACCTCGGCGCTGCTGTCCACCGCGTTCCACCAGCTCGCCCGCCATCCCGACCAGCGTCGCGCGCTGCTGGCCGATCCGTCGCGGATCCCGGCCGCCGTGGAGGAGGCGCTGCGCTACGAGGCACCGCTGCAGGTCGCCGGGCGCACCACCACCCGGGAGGTCGAGCTGCACGGCGTGCCGATCCCCGCCGGGCAGCGGGTCTTCCTGGTCTACGGCTCGGCGAACCGCGACGAGCGCCAGTACGACGACCCCGACCGCTTCGACGTCGGCCGGACCCCGAAGCGGCACCTGTCGTTCAGCGAGGGTCTGCATGGCTGCCTCGGCGCGCCGCTGGCCCGGCTGGAGGCGCGGGTCGCGCTGGAGGTCGCCCTGCCCAGACTCGGCGACTACGAGGTCAGCGGGCCCACCCGCCGCTACCGCAGCACGCCGAACATGCGCGTGCTCGACGCCCTGCCCGTCTCCTTCACCCCGGAGCGCACCCGATGACCGTCCTCGACACCCGCCCGCGCCCCGCCGACCTCGGCCCGGTCCCCGCCGCGGCGGGGACCGGGCCGAGGTCGGCGGGGCGCGGGCGGGTGT
>Ga0247713_1000567_pt1 | contig 21799 bp, 11 predicted proteins | sample 21E_NmetaG_FD_189936 | JGI IMG/M metagenome (GOLD analysis project Ga0247713, IMG submission 189936) | Soil microbial communities from hillslope of Landscape Evolution Observatory, University of Arizona, Oracle, AZ, United States - 2-1-E_N | ecosystem: Engineered > Artificial ecosystem >... | reverse complement strand
CGTCATGCGGGCCGGCCGGCGGGCCTCGGTCAGCCTGTCGTCCGAGTGGGGGACGCCGCGGGCGGACGCGGTGACCCTGCTCGACGCCAGCCTGAACCAGCGCCTGCACACGGTGACCGACCCGACCGAGGACGGCCGGCGCGTCCGCAACGACGCCGAGACCCTGGCTGCCCGTGACAAGCAGGAGGCCATCGCCACCCGGTTCGGGACGTGGGTGTGGGAGGACGTTCCCCGGGGGCGCCGCCTGGCCGACCGCTACAACGAACTGTTCAACAGCGTGGTCGTCCCGGCCCACGACGGGAGCCACCTCACCCTTCCGGGCCTGGCCGAGACGTTCCGCCCCCATCCTCACCAGCGAGACGCCGTGGCCCGCATCCTCACCGACGGGCGGGCGCTGCTGGCCCACGCCGTCGGGGCCGGGAAGACGGCGACCATGGTGATGGCGGCCATGGAGATGCGCCGCCTGGGCCTGGCAGCCAAGCCCTCCGTCGTCGTCCCCAACCACATGCTCGACCAGTTCACTCGGGAGTGGCTCCAGCTCTACCCGACCGCCAAGGTGCTGGTCGCCGACCGCGACCGGCTGTCCAAGGAACGGCGCAAGGAGTTCGTGGCTCGGTGCGCCACCGGCGACTGGGACGGGGTGATCTTCACCCAGGCGGGCTTCAGCCGCCTGCCCCTGGGCGGCGAGTTGATGGCGGCCTACATGGGCGAGGAGCTGGCCCGCTGCCGTGAGGCGCTGGGCGAGTCCCGATCGGGCAAGGGGCTCAGCGTCAAGCGCCTCGAACGGCGCATCGCCCAGCTGGAGGAGACCTACCAACGGCTCCTGGCGGCGGAGGCCAAGGACGACGGCGTTCACTGGGGCGAGACGGGCGTCGACTACGTGCTGTGCGATGAAGGGCACTTGTACAAGAACCGGAGGGTGGACTCGGCCATCGAGGGAATGGCCAACCCCGGCTCGCAGCGGGCGCAGGACATCGACGCCAAGCTGTGGGCGCTGCGGCGGGCCAACGGCCCGAGGGTGGTGACATTCGCAACGGCGACGCCGGTCGCCAACTCGATCGCGGAGCTGTGGACCATGCAGTCCTACCTCCAGCCCGACGCGCTGGCCGAGGTTGACCTCACGGCGTTCGACTCCTGGGCAGCGACGTTCGGCCGGACCGTGACCGCCCTCGAGCTCGCGCCGGATGGCGGCAGCTACCGGATGAAGACGCGTTTCTCCCGCTTCCAGAACATCCCCGAGCTGCTGACGATCTACCGCCAGGTCGCCGACGTCCGCACCTCCGCCGACCTCCAACTGCCGGTCCCGGCCGTTGCTGGCGGCGGGCCGGAGACGGTGGTGGTGCCGGCCAGCTTGGACCTCAGGGAGTACGTCAGCGGACTGGCCGCCCGTGCGGAGCGGGTCCGAAGCCGTGCCGTGGCCCCGGACGAGGACAACATGCTCAAGATCACGGGCGAGGGCCGCCGCGCCGCCTTGGATCTCCGCCTGGTCGGCGAGCGGCCTGATCCCGGAGGGGGGAAGCTGGCCGCGGCCGCCGAACGTGTCGCCGCGGTCTATCGGCATTGCGCCGACCGCCGGTACCTCGACGAGACGGGGGAGCCGCATCCTCGACCCGGTGGCCTTCAGCTCGTGTTCTGCGACGCATCGACGCCTTCGGGCAGCGGCTGGAACGCCTACGACGAACTGCGGTCGCTGCTGGCCGAACGGGGCGTGCCGGCGGAGTCGGTCCGGTTCGTCCACGAGGCGGCGACAGACGAGGCGAAGGCCAAGTTGTTCGCCGCGTGCCGGGACGGACGGGTGGCCGTGCTGATCGGCTCGACCGACAAGATGGGCGTCGGCACCAACGTCCAAGCAAGGGCGGTGGCGCTCCATCACCTCGACTGCCCATGGCGGCCGGCCGACATCGAGCAGCGCGAGGGCCGGATCGTGCGCCAGGGCAACCAGAACGACGAGGTGTCGATCAGGCGCTACGCGACCGAGGGCAGCTTCGACATCTACATGTGGCAGACCGTGGAGCGGAAGGCGGCGTTCATCAACCAGGTCGCCACCGGCCGGGCCGTTGATCGGGACGTCGACGACATTGGCGACCAAGCCCTCTCCTACGCCGAGGTCAAGGCGCTCGCGACAGGCAACCCGCTCATCCTGGAGAAGGCGTCGGTCGATGCCGAGGTGGCCCGGCTCAGCCGCTTACGGCGATCCCACATGGACGACCAGCACCGGCTGAGACGCGTGCTGGAGGCTGCGGAGAGAAGGTCGGCGGCTGCGGGCGAGCGGATCAGCCAGTTGGAGTCGGCCATCGCCCGCCGGCAGGACACCCGCGGCGACCGCTTCCGAATGACCGTCGACGGGGTCGGCCACTCAAAACGCATCGACGCCGGCCATCATCTTCACCGGCTCGCACGCGGGATGATCGATTACCGGCCGAGCGCGCCGGGGGGTGCCGTGGGGGGAACGCTTGCCGGGTTCGACCTTCGCGTGCAGGTCGACCAGCGGTTCGACGATGTCGTCATCGAGATCGCCGGAGCGGGCGCCGAGATCCGGACCGCTATCGACGAATGGAGCGACATCGACCCATACACGCTCGTCCAGCGACTGGAGCGCCGGCTCCAGAACCTCGACTCGGCTCTGACGGACGCCCGAGCCGACCAGGCGGCGTTCAGTCACGAGGCCGAGCGGGCTCGAGCGCGCATCGGTTCCCCGTTCGAGCACGATCATGAGTTCCGAAGACTCCAGCGTCGGCAACGGGAGATCACCGAGCAACTTGTCCCGGCGGCCGAGGAGCCTCCTTTGGTCCAGCCCGCGACAACGACTGCGGAGCGAATGGCCGCTCACCTGGCGTCGCTTGAGAGGCCATCTGCGGTGCAGCCGTCGCCGTCCGCCCGCTTGTAGCGACCCCGTGCTCATGGATGGTTCGGGTCAATCGAAACGCACGTCCGCGGGTGAGGCTGCGAGCGACAGTCGACACGATGACCCAGGGGGCCGAGGCGGCCGTCGCTTGCGATCTCGTGACGATCTGGCGCGAGCTCAAGCGGAGTGGAAGCCGCCTGAGCCTCGCAACCGTACAGCCTGCTCGAGCGGGACTCAGGATGGGATCTCGAACACGAGGCATGGTCGCGGCCCGACGCTCGTACGCCGTTGACACGTGGGCGAAGCCCATTCGACCGGTGGCCGAGTAGCAGCGCCAGCCTGCCAGGGCCCCGGCAGCCATGACCACGTGAACGTCCGAACACGCTGGCAGCCCGAGAGTTGCACAGAACAGTGACAACGGCGGCGGCGGTAACGACGCCACTGGCGCTCAGTCCTCGGGAGCGGTCCCGGACCGTCGTGGCCGCGGGCCTGGTTGACGTTCCGCCTCGGGGAGTGAAGTGCGACGCCGACGCGATTGATCCACCGCGTCGCCCACCTTGGCGAGACGGAGCCGACGGATGCGAGCGGCGAGATCGCTGCCATCGAGCGCTGCATCAAGGATCAGCGCGGCGATCACTTCCTTTCGACTCGTTCGTTCGCCAGTCTCCTCGACGCAGTCGACGAGGTGATCGAGGCGGTCGCTGATGGGGTTCGACAGGACGAGACCGACCCCACGTTCCGGACAGTCGGCCAAGGGGGCGTCGTCAGGGAGCGAGCTCGGGTTGGTCACGCGCTCCTTCCACGTGTGCTAGAAACATATGTCTAACACGTGTTTCTCGCGCCTGTGTCGCCTCGCTTCGTCCATCACGGAGAACCGCTTATGGCGCGCCGTAACCGAACGCAACCGACCAACGGGTCTGCCCCAGGTCAGCGTCGTGCGCTGGTTGATCCGGCGCACTTTCTCCTCGCAACCCGCGACACGGGTTACCGGAGCACCTCGGCCGCCGTCGCAGAGTTGGTGGACAACGCGATCCAGGCTGACGCCACGTCTGTCGAGGTCGACGTGCTGCGCGGTGAGCACGCGATCTGGCCGATCGAGATCCGCGTGGTTGACAACGGCACCGGCATGACCGACCTCACCCTGAGCGAGGCGTTGTCCTTCGGCGGCTCCAGTCGATTCGATGACCGGCGATCCCTAGGTCGATACGGGATGGGATTGCCGAACGGCGGTCTCAGCCGCGCCCGCCGAATCGAGGTACACACCTGGCAGGGCGCCCACACCGCGTTCGCTGCGCTTGACCTTGACGACTTCGTCGACTCACGCCGCAAGACGCTCGCCCCGGTTCAGCACGTTACTTGCGCCGTTTTCACTCCGCCTCACCGGACGGGAACCGTCGTCACCTTGAAGCGGTGCGATCGCCTCGAGCACCAGCGACCGTCGACTGTCGCAGCACACCTCGCCCGAGATCTTGGACGCATGTACCGCTCGCTACTCGTCGGCGGCGTCTGCATCCGTGTCAACGGGGAGCTCGTACAACCCGCCGATCCACTCATGCTCATGCCCGAGTCGGTAGTACGCGGCGGCCGACCGTTCGGCACGACGCTGCGGTACCGGGTGCCGGGCCACACGTCGGACGGCAGCATCGAGGTGCGCTTTAGTGAACTGCCCGTGGCTCAGTGGCACGATCTGCCGTCCGAGGAGAAGCGCCGGCTCGGCGTCACCGGGACGCCCTGCGTCAGCGTCGTCCGAGCCGGACGCGAGCTGGATCGTGGTTGGTTCTTCATGGGCGCAAAGCGTCGTGAGAACTACGACGACTGGTGGCGGTGTGAGGTTCGCTTCGACCCGGAGTTGGATGAACTCTTTGGCATCACTCACGCGAAGCAGGGCATCAACCCGATCGCCAGCCTGTCGGAACTCCTTGAACGGGACTTGGAGCCGATCGCACGAGCCCTGAATTCACGGGTCCGCCGCACCTTCGAGCTCCTTCGCTCATCAGCACCGATTGGCGAGGCAGAGCGACGCGCATCATCAGCGGCACGACGTCTCCCGCCGCTCCCGCGACGGAACGGCGCTCGGCCGACTTCCGAACTCCTGGCCTCGATCCGGGACTCGCCATCCACATCGACGTCCGGCTCGACACACCGGATCGTGGTCCAGGATCTGCCGTCGACCGTGGCCACGGAAGTAGTCCTGGCGAAGGGACAACTCACCCTCCTCATCAACGCCCAGCACCCGCTGTACCGCGATGTGCTGGGTCCGTTGGCCGAGAGCGAACGGCCCGACGATGCCGAGCTCGCGGTTCGCCTCTTCCTCTCGCTCCTTGCATCGGCGCGAGCAGAGGCGGGCCTGCCGGCAGCGGATCGCAGGGCAGCGTTCAGAATGCGTCAGGCTTGGTCGGACATCACCGCCACCTTCCTGAACTCCTGAGATGAACAACGATCCACTTCACCTGGAACTCCCCAAGACCTGGTCCACCGCTCAGCGGCACGGCTTCTTGACGTGGGCCGAGCACGTCGCTGCCGACGAAGCATCGGCCGGTCTGCCCACGACCTCGAACACGAGCGTTGCCGCGGCGTACTCGGTCGTTGCTGATCTCGTACGTCAAGGATGGCGCGTCCGGATCGGCTCCAAAGGACTGGAGGTCGTGCCCGCGACGGTGAGCCCGGAGCCGGCCGTGGAGCGAAATCGTGTCCGAGCTCAAGAGCTGTTGAAGCGCGACGAGCAGTTGAGTCGAGAGTCCGTCAGGCGGTTCATTCGTCGGATGGAGACGCCGAGGCTCAGAGGCGAGGACCTCGTCTCGATCTTCAGCTTGATGCGTGATGGCGACGAACTCGCTGAGTCGATCCGAGCCACTCTCGGAGGTTCGAGTGGCCAGCCAGCGGACAACCTCACTCGTGTCATCGCACCGTATGTGCAGGTCGTCGACTCCGGTGAGCGATGCGCGCAGACAGGACTATTACTCACGGACATCTGGCGATACTTCCGCCACACGTGGACCAATCAGCACACGAGCACGCCCGGACGAACGATGATGCTGCTGGTCAGGGATCGGGCCACCCGTTACCACCCCGTTGTTGGCATCGCCGCTCTCGGAAGCTCGGTTGTGCAGCTGAAGGAGCGGGACAAGTGGATCGGATGGCAGCGAGATCAGTTCCTCGCTGAGGTAGCCGCCAAGCCGTCGCTTCGAGTCGCCCGTTGGCTTTGGCGCCGCCTCGATGCCCAGAAGGCCGAACTGCATCTCGTCGATCTTGTGCGGGATGGCCTGTACTGGCCGATGCTGTGGGACCAGCCGACCGACGATGCCATCGCCAAGCTTGAGGCCGAGGCGGCGCGCTGCCGCGCCGAGCACCACCGATTCGTGCGGCCCGCAGACTTCAAGACTGCGCTCGACGCCAACAACCCAGCCGCGCTCGTGGCGCGTGCCGAGTCGGCGTTGTTTCGAAGCAAGCGCTGCTTGGCTCTCGCCGGTCTGTTGCGGTCGCGTTCGGCTCTGCTGCCCTTCTTTAGTTCGGGCGCCTCAAGACAGGCACTGGCCGAGGCGCTCGCCGATGGCCACGCTCGGGACGCGATCGCCTCGATCGTCCGGAGGGCAAAGGCAGACGCGGTGGGAACGGAGATGGCTGACCTCACGGTGTGCGGGGCGATCGCGCCGTACAACGACCTACTTGGGGGCAAGCTCGTCGCCATGCTGGCGGTGAGTCCAACGGTCGTTCGCGCGTACCACGCCCGCTACGGGCGTTACGCCGGCGAGATCGCCTCCTCGATGGCGGGGCGACCGATCGTTCGCCGAAACCGCTTAGCCTTCGTCGGTACAACCTCGCTCTACGGCTCGCAGTCCAGCCAATACAACCGGCTATCGATCCCAGGGCACGTCCTTGGTGGTGGCGAACCGCTTGAGTTCAAGCGCCTCGGGCGGAGCCGAAGCTTTGGGACGTCACATCTATCCGATCGATCCGTCGATGCGCTAGTGCGGCTTGCGGAACAGACGGATAACGGCGTTCGCGTAAACAGCATCTTTGGGGAGGGAGTCAACCCAAAGCTGCGCAAGGTTCGTCACGGACTCGACCTCCTAGGTTGGCCGTCGGATCAGCTTCTCCAACACGGGCGCCAGCGCATCCTCTACGGCGTTTCACTCACAACCAACCTCCTGCCTTATCTGATCGGCCTCGACTCACACCCCGCCTACCGCTTCCGAGTCAACTCGGCACATGACATGGACAAGATCGTGAGCTGGTGGCTGTCGCGCTGGGCGGATCGGAGGCTCCGGTCGGCCGAGGTTTTGGCGCGCGTCGCTAGCCACACGACAGCCGAACGCCCTGTCGTCCACGGCGCTCGGGTGATCTTGCCAGCCAGCCGCGGCAGGTGATCATTACGATCCACTTCAAACAGGGCGACGAGCATTAGCTCGCACAGACCTCGAAGATCTCTGAGCTGGCGACAGCGGTCAGCACGACAAACTCGGAAGCTCCGTCATCCGCCGTCTGGTGCTCACATGCAACGTCCAGGAGCCGAACGGTGCTCAGCTCACTCAGCACCGTCTCCTCGGAGGTCGTGCGAATGAGGGCGTGCTCCGCCGTCCGTGTCAGGCGCGCCGTCCAGCTCATGGAGCCGTTGCGGGCGAGGATCTCTGCCTCTACGTCAACGAAGCTTCCGACTCGGATCGTCGGGTAGTCGGAGCGCCAATAGGCCTCACACATGTGACGCACGGGACACATCGCACACTCATCGGAGAGCTGCGCCGCCGGCACTCCTGAGATGGCCTCGTCGGCCGCGGCGATCCTCCGCCGCAGCTCGTTCTCAACCTCGCTCCAGGCGGGCGGGTGGGGGACCGTCGTATCGCTGCCGGCGTAGGCCACCGTCATCGTTCCGACCGGCAAGCCACTCGGGTTCGCGACGGAGTCGAGCAACCAGAGAAGGCCGTAGAGCAGGACCTGTTCTGCGTGGTGTGCGTCATACTGACCCGACTTGAAGTCGATGATGTCGGCCGCCTCCTCGCCGACCGTCAGAAGGTCGATCTGGCCCTTGAACCGCTCGGCGTCCGCCCGAAGGCGAACCTCCGGATGCCTCCCGACGACGAGCGGCCCGCGCCCGAGACCCGGGTCGCCGCCCGGCTGGGGCTCCGACTGCAGCCTCTCCAAGACCGACGAGGCCGGCAGTCGCGCGATCAGTCCCTGCACCGCACTGCGTATCTCGGGTGTGCGCCGTCGCAGATTCGTTCCCAGCCGGGCAACGCGGTCCTTCATCCGCGGATTCGACGACAGTCTTTGCTCGACTACGCCGACACATCGATCAATGACCTGCGTGTAGCCACCGACCTGCCGCAGCGCGGTCACCGCGGCGGCCGGATCAGAGGCATCGGAAACAGGACGCAGCGCGCGTAGGACCCTTTCGACCGCAGCATGGATCACGGTGCCGACGAGCGCCGCTTCGGTGACGTTGTCGGGGTAGCCAGATCCGCTGTAGCTGGCACCGGTGTAGAGCGCGTGTCGTAAGGCGTAGCGAAGAGGACAGGACTCAGCCTCGCTCAGTGTCGAGAACGACCAGTGCTCGGGAGGGTCGGGCCAATGGCCTTCCTCGCCGACGCGTGTCATGAAGGACAACGTCACGCTTTCCCGAGCGCGTGCAGGATCTGGTGACTCGCTCGAGGCAAGTGGCGTCGAATGAGGATCTCGTCGACGAGTTGCACTGGTGTTGTAATGCTGTATTCGGCCGCATCTCTGACTGCCGTGTCGGCTGCGTAGCCAGGAGTCAGAGGGGGGTGCACGGCCACGATCAGGTCGGCGAGCGAGGTGCGGGCCAGGATCGGCGATTCGACCGTGCCAAGGCCCGGCACCTCCGTCGTCGCGTTGCGCAGGAACGTGACGCCGTCCACGTCGTGACGGTCCAGATCTGCGAACAATCGATCTGTCGATCGTTCGAGCCGCTCCTTGCTGAGTGTCGGCTCTTCGCCACGTAGGACGTACCGCAGCAAGCTCGCCCCGACATGCCGGTCAAGGAGATCGTGCTCGAACCGATTCTTGAAGCTTCGCAGGCACCGGTAGCAGGAGAGGTCGCAGTCGGCAGGACATGTTTCAAGGAGGCCCAACGCGAGCTCGAAGGCGGCCGCGCCCATCGCTGCGACCCTGCGGCTGAACCCCGCACCGCCGGCGAGGGTGTCGTACATGTAGATCTCTGCCTCCAGGCCGGCGTGTCCGCCAGGAGTCAGTGCTGGTCTGTACTCGGCCTGCAACTCGCCCCGCTCGATCTCCAGCAACTGAGCAGAAGCGATCGTCAGCGCCTCGGCGATCGTCCGCAAGCCGACGTCAGTCGCGAGATAGCCCGGCTGGAGCGTGAGCGGGTGCTCGACCTGGAGCCCGACGAGGAGAACATCCGAGATGAAGTCGGTGCCGAGAACGAGTCCACGGGTCGAGGCTGAACCCGTGCATGTTGGCTCACGGTCGCCCGGGTACGGCTTGGCGTGCTCGCCGCTGAGACCGTTCCCTGGACTCGCGGTCGGTTCGATTCGCCCGCATCTCGTGCAGTAGGTGTATCCCTCTGTGCGAGGCCCGCTGTTCGTGACAAGCAGGTGCGTGCGGTGGAAATACGAGCGCAAGTGCGGTGTGACGCTCTCCCACCGTGATGGGTCGCTCGGTCCCTCGGCGACGAGCTTGGCGCGCGTGGCGTAGCTCTTCGCCGGTTGATCATCTGGTGAGGTCCCTTCTTCCTTGGACTGAGGGTGCGCGAAGCCAGGCGGACGCATCCAGTTCTTCGCACTTCCGAAGGTACCTTCGCTGCCGCAAGCGGGGCAGTCGCGCTTCTCGCCCCGATCGGCTTCCTGGTGACTCGCCGTGCAGGCGTACCTGCAGATGCGGCACTCGAAGTACAACCGCCGATCCCGCCAGGCGGCGAAGCGATCGCTCTGCATCGGTGAATAGAGCGCGCCCGAGGTCCAGAGCTTGCCGTCTACCCACACTTCCTTGCCCGGCGCGTACTGGGTGAGCGCTACCGGCAACCCTTGACTTGGTGCGTACTCGAATGCCGGACGGAACCGAGTTGACCGGTTGCGATCGAAGACGTGGAAGGAGACGACGTCGGTGGGGAAGGCGTAGCGCGGTAGAACACCCTTGTAGAGGAGGCGGTCGAGCAAGTTCTGAGACGATCGGCTGACGGCGGCGCCGCTGTCGTCATCCTCCTCTGGTTGCACTTCGGTGGTGCCATCGTCCGGCCCGTCCGAATCGCTGGGCTCGTCGTCACTCTCTTCTGCAGGTGCCTCGCTCTCCTCGACCTCAGACACCTCGGAAGCGGGCAGCGCGCTGTCGATCGCGGCCAGAGTCTCAGACACGACCCCATCCAGGAGCGTCGCCCGGGTCGGACCGGCAAGCGCAGTAGGTATCCATGCGGCGATTGACTCCCGGAGCTTGGCCTCGTTCGCCATCAGCCATGCCTCGAAGTCCGTGCGATTGAGGATCGCGTCACTCGTCAAGAAGTCCCGGACGGTTCCGAGCACGGCGAAGAGGTGCGGTTGGTCCTCAGGTTCGATGGAGGGCAACCGGTCCTGGTGATAGCGCTGGAGCAGGAATGCGGTCATGTGCCGACGCGCGATGGACTCGTTGTCGAGTGTGAGCGTCGGATCGTCGACGGGGCCGCGCACCATTGCGGCTGGGTCGCGGAAGTACTGCTCGTCGTGGCTGTCGGCGCTTCCGAACGCGATCACGGTCGCGACCGCATTGCCCCGCCGTCCCGCTCGGCCGGCACGCTGTTGATAGCTCGAGCGCGCTGGGGGCATGTTCCGGAGCGCGACCCCGGACAGCGTGCCGATGTCAATGCCGACTTCCATCGTGGTCGTGCATGACATGACGTCCACGGCTGTCCTCGGCTGTTCTCCGGGTGCAGGGATGCCGGTGTCCACGTCTTGGAAGAGCAACTCGTACTGCTCGGCTCGTGAGAACACTTCGTCTGCTTGCGCTGCGTTCAGCTGCGCTGTGTGCTCGGCGGCAATCAGCGCCATCGGAGCCTCCGGGGGCATGGCAAGCGCGCGCACGGAACTCGATCGGTAGTACCCCTTCCTCGCGGAGAAGACTGCGTCCTCGCTGGGGTCGATCTCCTTGACGGTGTCAACGCGCGAGCAGATGACGCATTTGTTGTTGGTTGGAATCAGGCGCTGTGTCGAGCGGCAGGTCTGGCAGTACGCCCAAGCCCCATCGAGCTCGAGAGCGAGGTGAGAGGCGAGCAGCCGATACTTCTTTGGCGCGACGTTCTCAGTGAACATCTCGAGCAGAACTGGCAACCACGTCGCTTCGAAGGCCTTCGTCGTCGTCTTGTCGCCTAACCACCGCGTGAAGGGTGCGAACTTGCCCGCATGGGGTCGGATTCCTCGAGGGGTCTGCCAGAAGCTTGGTGACATGCTCCTGAACCAGTAGCCGGGATTCGACCAGTGGAACAGCCAGAGCCGCGCGACCGCGATCTTTGCCTCCGGTGAAGCGGCGAGCGGCAGGTCGGGAAGGTCGGCTAAATCCGTGGTGAGCTTGCCACGCTCGCGGATGGAGGCGAGAGCAAGTGACTGCAAGCCGAAGTACTTGCTTGTCAGCGTCTCATTCAGAGCTCTCAGCAACGACTCGGGTGGAGTCGCAGCCCGGACCTCGCTGATGAGGTCGAGGCACTCCATAGGCTCCGTCAGCGCGCCCTTCTGCAGTGCTCGGCGAACCTCGATTAACGCGTGAAGAGATTCGGTGCCCTTGAGCTTGGGGCGCAGTCGTACACCCATGACGTGAGACGCGATCAGGATGGCGACATACAGGTCATCGAGACTGAGACGGTCGAACATGCCCGGCACCGCAGCAAGGTCTCTCCAGCCTCGGAGGATCAGGGGGCGCAGCGCGTCGCGCATCGAGTAGTCCTGCAGGTTCGGTGCGAGGCGCGCCGCTGTCTGCCTGGAGTCGGAGAAGATGAGGACCTTGCGGCCTCGGAGGGGCGCGAACTCCGTGGGTTCCTGTGGCCCCGCCGGTTGCACTTGAAGCTGTCTGGCGATGAGCGCTTGGAACGGCTGGTCGCCCTTCGTCTGATGGTCCTGCACGGTGGTCCGACCGAACTGCGCCGTCTGCGTACAGACGCCACACGGTCGGAACTCGCCTAGTCCCTCGGGGACGCTCGGCTCGTCATCGTCATCGCTCGTGGCAGGCACGAGGCGGTCGCGCTTCAGGAAAACCGGGCGAACACGGTCGCCGAGCCTGGGCGGATTCAACCTCCCGGTTACGAGGTCCAGGTCCGCTGGTTCGACGTCTGTCGTTGTCGGGTGCTCGAGCAGAAGGTCGAGGGGCTGAAGCTCTGACACACGACCACCGGCCGCGTCGAAGGAGCTGCCCGGTTCCGCCCAGAGGAAGCTGGGCTGTTCAATGTTGTCCGTGTAGGCGCGGGCATACGCGGCTCCGCAGTTCCTGCACGTGAAGAGTTCGAATACTCGGGCGCCGCACCTACATGTGTCGCGCGGCTGGGCGAAGACCGCACCAACCGGGCCGAGTGCCAGGTCCGGCTCACGAGCAGCGCACTCAGAGTCAACGCATGCCCAGATCCCCGGCAGTCCACGAAAGAAGGAGTGGATCCGGCAGGGCAGAAGGCCCGGTTCGCCCTCGCTAGGGCGCGCTGTGCTGCCGAGCGCGATGAGGGCGGTAACGGCCCGCTGTGCGAGATGAGGCTCAACTGACGGAAACAGCTGCTCGGCGATCTCGCTCAGGGGAAGCGCCGTCTGCATTGTCGAGTTGACCAACTCGCTCATTGGCCCGAATGCTCGGAGCGCCGCGTACAGCGCCGAGTGGACATTGGCTCGCTGTTCGGTCCCGAAGTGGTCCAGCAGGCCGGACACGACCCCAAGTCGCTGTTCATCCGATGTTGCCGCGTAGTACTGGCGCAAGTCGACCGCCGCGAGGAGGCGAGCGTCGTGCTCTGATCCCAACTGTGCTCCGGCGCGGAGGGCCAGTTCGCCGGTGATCGTCTCGAAGCGGCCAACGTCTGTGCCCGTGAGATCGGATGCGAAGACAGCTGCTCTGTCGGGATCGCTGAAGCTCGCGCTCGTGCAGATGACTTGCAGGCGGTCGGGCGAGATGCCGAGCCGGCTCGTCAGACGCCGGATGAGCAACGCGACCTCGGCGCCTGCGGCGCCCCGGTAGAGGTGAGCTTCATCCACCACGAGGATGATCTGCTGGTCAGGAGCGGCCGCAAGCCACTCTCGCGTTAGATCGAAGATCGGGCGCTCCAGCGGTCTCATCAACATGTACTCGAGCATCGAGTAGTTGGTGACCAGCACATCTGGGGGGTTGAGCAACGCTTCGTGGCGCGTGAGCAGTTCCGGGTCCTGCGGTCGCATGACAGCTCGTTGGAACTCCCCGGCCTTGTTCTTCCAGTGCTGGCCCGAGGCGCCGTACCACTCACGGAGGTCTGGCTTCGCCGGCCACTTGCCGCGGACCCGAAGGCTCTTTACAAGCCGGCTCGCGGGCACGTGATTCGGATTGGAGTCGTCGTTCGAGGCGTCTTCGAGGGCAACATAGAAGTCGCCCAGTGCATGAAGGCGTTCTTGGTCCTTGTCCGTGGTTCGGACGCCGGGGTAGAGAGTTCTACTCGTGTACCGGGCGAATCGAGCGGGTCGCTCGCTCCATTGCTGGAACTGTGTCGCGACGGCCGGATCGCCAAGCATGAGCCGCAACCGCCCAAGCTGGTCATTGACCAGCGCGTTCATGGGATAGAGCACCAGTGCCCGGACGGCGGGTCGAGCGAAGGAACTCGGGTTGTCGGCTGCCTCGATGGCGAGCTTCGAGAGGATCGGGAGGAGGAAGGACTCCGTCTTGCCAGAGCCCGTGCCAGTGGTCACGACAAGGTTGCGACCGTGTGTGATCGCCGCTTCGATCGCGGTCGCTTGATGGCGGTAGGGAGGGTTGTAGACGAGCGGACCACGATCTTCTGTCGCGGCGGCCATGAGCATCAGCAGAGTCCGGGCGGGCGCCGGGACGGACAACGTCTCGAAGCGGTCGCCCGCGGTATACCGAGGAGTGCTCTCGAGGAACGGTTCCTGGAAGATGACGCCGAGCTGATCGAGGAGTCGTCGGCGCTGCTCGACGAGCATTGGGTGACCGACGTGGTACGTCGCCTCGATGTAGTCGCGCAAGGCGCCGCGGATCTCGTCGACAGTTTCGGCGATGGTCAGGGCTTCTTGAGTCATGTGCTCATTCCGTCAGCCAGTCTGACCGTCCAGAGCGACGCCTGCAGGAACTCGAGCTCCGCTTCGATCTGGCCTTCGAAAAGGGCGTACGACAACAAACTGCGGTTGCGTGGGATCGGTCGGCCGACAGCGTCAAGCCGTCGCTGCGCCCACGCCGGCGGCGGCGACAGGAGATGCATCACCATCACCTCAGCCAGGGCACCCCGCTCCACGCGCACAAACTGCGGCGAGCCTCGAAGCGCATCCATGGCGGCTTGGAGCCGCCAAGCCTCGTCGCATGCTCGGTTCAGCCGAGCCCGCACCGGTAGATCGACCAGACGTCGCACTTCGCCATGATCCACCTGCACGTAGCACCACAACGGTGCGCCGTAAGCGGCTGCTCGGCGAGCTACGAAGTTGCCGGAGTCTTTCGACGACACAGTTCGCCAGCGCCCCCGGTAGTAGGTCGGTGGCCTCGTACCGTCCAGGATCGTGCAGTCGTCGATCGTGCCCGCTGGGCCCGCCGCCGACAACCGACGGTCGTAGTCGGCCACAAGCTCGGCCGCCTCGCAGAGTGGCGGATGGTCTAGCCAGTGCGCAGCGCTGATTTCCCGTAGCCCGAGCGCCTCGAGATCCCCTGTTCCCAGTTCGTGGTCCGGGGCAAGCCGTCGGACATGGCCATCATGTTCGATCAGATCGACAGAGCTTCCGCTCAGGTATGGAACGCCGTCAGCTCGTACCCCAAGCAGCAGGACGGCCGCACCGAGTGCGACAAAGGAAGGCTCGGCGAGGAACAACATTCGCTGGTCTGGACCACCGTCAGTGCTGACTGGCGCTTCGATCAGGTCCCCGTAGGCGGCCAAGCTGTCGATCGCCGCGCGGACCGGGAAGGAGTCCTCGTCGTGAGCGTCCGTCACAAGTCCCGACGCGGCTGTCCGAACAACGGCGGCGATCTGGCGAGGAGAGGCCGGGCATGTGAAGGACGCCGCGCGGCGTACGGCCGCAGCGACTACCTCAGGAGTGGCGAGGTCGACAGCCGTGTTGTCGAAGCCGAGAGCCTCGACGACAGCAGCCACAGCTGCAGTGGTCGAGAGCTGGGCGATCTTCATGGACACCCGCTCCCATCCGTGGAGAAGTCGATCGACTCGGACACGACGACGAGTCTGGCGAGCCTGAAGCTCGCCGGTCGGTCGAGCGTCGCCTGGATCGCATCAACCACGCGACGGTCGCGCTCATCGAGCGCTTCGGGGGCTCGTGCGAGCCGGGCCACGAAGTCAGCGATTGAGGGATCCAGCCAGCGGCACTGGGTTGCGACTGCCTCGACGTACGCGTCCATCACTTCCGACTGATCGGCGCTCTTGCTTCGGCGGCGGTTCAGCAGCTCCCGCGCAATCCGACGCTCGTCTCCACCGCGACCTATCCCGCTGAGTAGAAGGTCAACGTTCGGAACCGCTCCGTCGAGGAGTTGGTGCTCCACGTCCCACCAGTACCGTCCACCAATCAGCCCTCCGAGGCGCGAACGAATCGCATCGAGCACGCGCATCTGCACGTGCGCGGCGGTCGCGTCAGCGGCCACTGCGAGTCCACCCCACTTTCGTGCCAATGCGATGCAGCCGAGGACTGACTGACCCGTACGCGGGCCTGTTTGAATTGATGGACGGACGTTAAGAAGCCGCAGTGCGTCGAGCCCCCCACTCACTCGCGGTGGAACGACTACGGCCGCTTCAAGGTCGCCGCAGGTCGCGAAGATCAGACCACCTCGCTCGAGACGCAGCACCTCCTCGTCGTCGTAGCTCATCGGTTCGACAGCCGCGGGGTGGTCGGGTGGGAAGTAGTGGATGACCGGCCGTTCTGCGCTGTGATTGATCAAGCGGGCGTACGGTCCCACCCTGTCGTGCCCGGTAGTCCACCGCAGGGGCTCGAATGGGCGCCCAGCGCGCACCTCGCTCGATCCGAGAGCAGCGTGCGAGACGCGGATCACCATCTCCTCGGACTCACCAAGCACGGCGTCGAGTTGGTTGTTTCCCTGAGCACCCCGAAGGAGTTGCGCCCAGCGTTCCTCCGTCACAGGGAGTAGCGACGAGAACGACGCTCGGCTCAGAGGCGCGCCACCGCCAAGACTCGTCAAGACGATCTCGAACTGCACCCGTTCACCGTGCGGCCCTGCGACTTCAAGGTTGCTTGCACCCGACCACAAATCGTTGAGGCTCGGATGCGGTGGGAAGCACCGCACCTGCAGGCCCTGGCGGGCGCTCGCCGATGACGAACTGTCGACGGGCTCGCGCACCTGCACGCTGAAGCTGCCATGCGTCAGCGGTGCACCCTGCTCGTCAAGAAGCGCGACTTCCAGGACCTGCGAGCCGGGCGGCAGGTCGGCGACCTGAATGAAGGCCGTGTGCGAGTCGTCTGGCCAGGCGAAGTCCTTCGCCTCGATGTCCGTGGAAACCATGCAGCGGGAAACCGCATGCGACGACCGGATCGCCAGGAGCGGGCTCTCGCCAGCTGACCACGCGGCCGCTCCTTCCCCGTCCCAGGCCGCTGGTATCAGGCCAGCGGGTCGGACGCTGACCTCTGGTGCAACTGAGACCCCCACCGAAAGAAGGCCATCGATCGTGGCCTGATCGACGACTGGCAGAACATGGAAGCTGATCGCGGAGGCTTCGGCCGTCGCGAGAGGCAAGTGGTGCCAACCGACGGCATCGACGTGAGAGCGATCCCGGGATACGAGCACATAGTCGGCGCCCGGACGAACTGTGCGCGTCCGAACCTCGACAGCGATGCCTGGCTCCGACATCCGGAAGAGCCAAGGCCCCGGCGGCAGGCGACAGTGGTCTGCGAGTAGGCCAATCGCCTGAGTTGCAGCGGAGTCTGCCAACTCGACGAGCGACTGACCGTCGCCTGACGGCCATCGCTCGAACGGCATCGGTCCGCGGTCATACATGAGGGCTCCGAGCGACTGGGTTCCGGGGACTCCATGAACCTTGTACCGGGTGCGCTCCAATTGGGATCGAACAGTTGGCACTCTGCGAGCGAGCGACTCGTGGCTGGGGATGGCCACGTAGGCCTTCCAGCCGTCTACGGTACGTCGCAGCGACAGCACGGCCTCGATGCGCGCTGCCGGTTCCTCGTGGTCCGGCCGCGGGATGCCTCCAGGCGACCGGGGCATCCACCCCTTTCGACGGATCCGAACTGCCGCTCGCTTGGCGTCGAGGAGCCACGCTCCTGCCTGCCGCTCCTTGCTGAGGTCCCCGACGATTCGGTGCAACACCTCGGATGTCAACAACGGGGTGTCTTCCTCCTCGCCGACAAGGAGCGCAACTGCAACCAGGCCGAGCAGCTCAGTGTTCTCCGCGAACTTCCGAAACCGAGCCGACGTGTCGTGGCTCCGACGAGCAAGCCTTGCCCCGAGCGCCTCGTAGTCGACGAGCAGGTCAGCAGTCAGGGCGGTCCGGTAGTCGTAGAGCAGACGCGCGAGGTGCCGTTGAAGGTCCGTCGGCAGCACGGCGTGAGTGATTGGCCACGCGATGTTCTTGAACCAAAGCGCCCAGCGGCCTGAGATCCTTGCTCCGCCATAGGTGTCCGCGAACTCCTCGAATCGATGCCGGATGAAGCGTCGGGCGTAGTCGATGCCGTGCGAGGTCCAATTCGGGGTCGCCTCCTCGAACACGGGCCAGAACTCGTCGCCCCGGTATCCGTAACCGACCTCGGCGGCGTAGACGACGAACGGGAGCCCTGTCGACCTTGGAAGCCGAAACCCTAGGACGGCGCGCCTTACAGCCGCCTGCAGCTCCGGCAGCTCGCCATCAAGCGACAGACCGTGCTCCAGAGCAAAGAGCGGGCTGCCCGGCCGGATGGCGTCTCGCGCTGCGCGGAGGTTCGCGAAGCGGTGGGCCAGCCGGTGCTGCCAGTCCTCCAGTGAGGGCGACGTCACGTACGGTGGCGGTCGCTAGTTCGGCGCCTTCCGGCCCGGGTGTCCGCTCGATCCCACGGGTACGATTCTGCCCGAGGGGTGTGACACTTAGCCCGGCCGGGCTCCAGGGCTCCTGGGCGCCCTGCCTGCCAGTGCGCCGCTGACGAGCACGGATAGTCTGCCGCTGCTGGCCTACGCTTTGATCCGGTCGGCCATGAGACGCCTCCGGAGCCGGTCGTTGTCACTGGCCTTCCGTACACTCTTGGCATGGTTGCCTCTGAGACGTCGGCGCGAGCTGATGCGATCGTTCGCGCCCTCGAGCGGTCCTGGGACGCAACCACGTCCGCAGACCCATCCTGGTCGCCAGAGGTGCCCAGCCGAGGTCAATGCGCCGTGTCGGGTCTTGTCGTCCAAGACGAACTGGGGGGCGAACTCCTACGGGCGATCGTAGACGGGACGTCGCACTACTGGAACCGCGTTGCGGACGGTTCCGAGATCGACACAACGAGGGCTCAGTTTCAGCGCTGGCACCCGGTTGAGGAGGTGGTTCGGCGCCGGAGCTACGTCCTGTCATTTCCAGACACGCGACGGCGCTACTTGATCCTGCGCAGTCGAGTCGACGCAATCCTCCATGCCGACGCATGACCCTCTGTCTTTTCTCGTCGAACATCCGACCCCAGTACGAGCAGGACATTATCGACGTGGCGGCAGCGCCCGCCGGTCACCTCTTCCGTTTCCGTTACGAATCCAAGTACATTGATGATGCAGTCGAGGATGACTGGGCGTCGAACAAGCTCGTCGGTGCCGACGTCTTGCTGATCTACTCCATCCAGCAACCTCAGAACTACCACCGACCTGCGTTCGTGCCGATTAGAACAGGCAAGGTCGTTCGTTCGAGCCGGGATGGGTCTGTCTTCTTCGTCGACTTCCGACTCGGCAGCTACTCGCCGCTGCGTGAGCCCGGGCCCCATGAAACCCGAGGCAGCGTCGTGGCAGAGTTCACCGAGGCTCTCGGTGACGCGCTACCGGGAAGTCCTGGCGCCGTAGCTGGCAAGCGCTACTCAGCAGCGTCCGGTGCAGTGCCACCCAATTTCCTCGCGGCCATCGGCGACGCCTCGGCTTTCGAGCTACTCGCCTCCTACCTCGCTGGAACGGTGTCCTTTGCATCGCACCTATTCTGGCGAGTGTCAGAGGTTCGCCAACTTGGCAAAGGTGCTGTCGCTGCCGATGACGAAGGCCGCTTTCGCCTGTACAGCAACCGGACATATGAACTCACCGTGGTGCACTACCAGCCTGACGTCAGCGCCCGTCCGTTCGGCATGACTACGGGACAGTTCGACGTTCAGACCGACGCCGCAATCGTCGAGGTAATCGGCGACAAGACGATCCAGATCGCGTCGCGCTACGACGCAGCGCCGATTCGGCTTCGCATTCCCGCGTCGCCGGACGTTCGAGAGACGGTACTCGCAGTACGTCCGAGCCCTGGCACGAAAGGACCTCAAGCGGACATCCGACTGCTTGTCGGACCAGGGGCCGGCAAGCGTGTGGTTGGGGGCGGAGCAGCCGCCACTGCCGTCGTCCTTGCAGCGGTTCCTGGGATGATGGACAGAACGGCGTCCTTTGGGGACAAGGTCTGGTTCCCGATTCTCGCCGGCGTCATCACGCTGGTCATCGGCTACTTCGCGTTACCTCTGCGGAAATAGCGGGTTAACGGGCTCAGTCGCGCGGACGTCGTGCGGTGAGCGCTGTTTCGACGCGTCTTCATCGACGCCTCATCCACGTCGGGGATGGACGCCCACAACGACCAAGGCCCAAGACTAGACATCCGGCCGCAGATCACGACGTGGCACTCCCGCGTCGGACTGTCCGGCCGAGGTGTTCGGCGGCTTGCCGGTCGGACGACCGCCGGCTCTTCGCGTAGTGCTTGGTCAGGACTTGCGGGCCGTGGCCCTGGCGCTGGGCGACCACGCTGATGTTGAAGCCGGCGTCGAGGAGTTCGCTCGACGTGAACTTGCGGAGGGCGAGGATCGAGCCGTCGAAGTGGAGCTGATCGCCACGCGCCCGGGCCTGTTCGCGGCGCTGGGCGGACGCGACGGCAAGGGAGGCCCACCGCTCGCTCCTCCCGAAGTGGGCGCCGATGTCCTTGTAGGTCATACCCCCGACCGGCTCGGGACCGCGGCTCCCGCGCTGCCGGGGCGTTGGAGGCTGGCGGAAGAGACGGAGCGCCTCGTCCTCTCGTGCGATCGTCTCGGCTGACTTCTGCTCGATCCCGAGGTGCTGGCTTCAGGATCGCGACCCGCTTGGTCAGGTGGTCCGGGGGCATGGGCTGGGAGCCGTCGAGGGCGAGGCTGAACAAGAACGGATCGGCGACCAGCGACGACCCGGCCTCGGCCGCAAGCTCGTCCTGTTGCTCGCACACGCGAGCGAGCATGGCCATCGTCTCGTCGTCGACGTAGAAGCTGCGCTCCCGGCGCGTCTTCGTGGTCTTGACCCGGTGGCCGTCGACAGCAGAATCGACGGTGATCCGTAGCTCCTCCCGGTGGATGCGCGACCGGCGCAACCCGACCAGCTCTCCGCGACGCATACCTGTGACAGCGCCGAGGGCGAGGACGGGGGCAACATCGGGGACAACAGCCACGGCCTCGCGCAGCAGGAGCTCAAGCTCGGCGACCTCGGGTGGGGTCCGCTCGGTGGCGACGTGCCGGCTCGTCGGCAACTCGAAGCCGACCATCGGGTTCGCCCATGTGAGGCCCCGGCTCACGGCCCACTTGAAGAACGGTGCGTACAGGCTCCTGGCCTGGTTGAGGCGGGATCGGCTCAGGCCGGCTCGGCGCATCTTGCCGAAAGCCCGGTCGATCGCGGCTCGATCGACATCACGGACCAACCGGCGGCCGATCTCGGGTGCGAACCACTTGTCGTGGATGGCGTGGTAGCTGCGGATCGTCCTCTCCTCGCGGCCCTTCTCGTCGCGCAGGTGCTCGGAGAGGAACCGGGCCACGGCGTCGTTCATGACAGAGGTGTGCGTCTCCTTCGTCGGCACGACGGGTGCTGACCGGACCTCCGACACGAAGCTCGCCAGTTCCTGGGCCGCCTGCCGGGCATTGGCGACGTGGACCATGCGGTGAACGCGCCGCTGCCTTCTGCCGGGACCGCTGGGCACGGTGACGGAAAGCTTCCACACTCCCGCCTCGACCTTCCGCATAGACCCGGAACCCCTGCGCGCCCGGGCGCCCGCGAGCCTCGGCAGCCCAGGTGGCACACCGCCCTCGGGCGGCGCCGGAGCGCCCTCGCATCGGAGGTGATCGATGCGGACACACGCCGGTTCGTCTGGGCAGGTCAGCACCCTGGCCGAAGCAGGAAGCGAGCCGTGCGCCAGCTCCCATGCCAGGCGATGCGCGGTCATCTGCCGGCCCTTGACCTTGGCCCGGCCGGTGCCGCGCTCGGGGTTGATGGCACCCATCCAGATGTGGTGCTCTCCGCTCCGGTCAACGAGGGCGTCAAACCGTTGCCTGTCCATCGGTGGTCCTTTCGTGAGCGATACCCCAAGCCGGGGGGGTAGCTGAGTGGAAAGGACGGCAGGGACTCGCGACGCCGTCGACCGCGTACCTCGATCCTACCGTGGCGGTGTATCGCGCGCCGCGGACCCGCAGCGGTGTATCGCGGTGTATCGGGCCGGTGTATCGCGCCGGCAGGTGCTTACCGGGGCTTGCGATACACCGGGTGCTGCGTCGGACTCGAAGCCGGCGCAGCCGCTCTAACCAGCCACTTTGGCGAGTGCGCCCCCAGGGACTCGAACCCTGAACCCGCGGATTAAGAGTCCGCTGCTCTGCCAAATTGAGCTAGAGGCGCCGGTGGGGTGACCGAGGGGACTTGAAC
>Ga0247713_1000566_pt1 | contig 21809 bp, 22 predicted proteins | sample 21E_NmetaG_FD_189936 | JGI IMG/M metagenome (GOLD analysis project Ga0247713, IMG submission 189936) | Soil microbial communities from hillslope of Landscape Evolution Observatory, University of Arizona, Oracle, AZ, United States - 2-1-E_N | ecosystem: Engineered > Artificial ecosystem >... | reverse complement strand
GGGATTTCCGCCTACCCGGTCCAGCTGCCAGTTAGCGGGCAGCCACCTCCGAGGTCCCAAAACTACATTCGTTCAGGTGGACCACCTCCTTTCTTCGGTGACCCAATGAAAGCACAAACATCGGGCTTCGTGGAGGCAGTTTTGTCAGAGGTCGGGTCCCTGGTCGTCGACCGGGCCGACGGCGCCGATGTCCTCCAGGTAGCCCATCTGGGCGTCGAGGACGGCGTGGATCTGCGCCGGCGTGTACGGCGAGCCCGCAGCCTCGGCCTTCATCAGCACGAAGTCGACGGTCTCGGCCCCGCTGACCACCACGGGATGGTCGGCATCGGCGGTGTGCCCGTTGGACGAGACGCCCTTGATCCGGAAGAACTCGAGGTGCCAGTTCAGGATGCGCCGGACGTCGTCCGGAGACAGGACGGCGGCCACGTCACCGGGGACGTGGTCGCAGACCCAGGCCACGGCGTCCTCGAACTCGAACACCCGGCCGGGGGCCTTGGTGGCCAGGCGCCGGGCTTCGCGCCCCACCACCACGGCGGCGATGGCGAAGACGGCGGCGACGGCGAGGACGCCGAGGATGATCCCCATGGGCGCCGAGGGTAGTGCGGCGCCGGTCTACAGCCCGAGGTGGTGGGCCAGCCGCTCCCGATGCTGGCGAGGGTCGCCGAAGAGGTGCAGCGACGACCGGGCCCGCCGGAGGTAGAGGTGGGCGTCGTGGTCCCAGGTGAAGCCGAGGCCGCCGTGGACGTGCAGGCTGTCGGTGGCGATGCGGGCGTAGGCCTCCGAGCACGACACCTTGGCCACGGCGGCCGCGGCCGGGTGCTCGTCGGTGCCCGCCGTTGCTGCGGCATGGGTGGCGGCAGCGCGGGCCGACTCCAGGTCGAGCAGCATCTCGGCGCAGAGGTGCTTGACGGCCTGGAAGCTCCCGATCGGGCGCCCGAACTGGACCCGCCGGCCGGCGTAGTCGACCGCCATCTCCAGCGCCCGCTCGGCCCCGCCGACCTGCTCGGCGGCGAGGGCGGTGGCGCAGAGGTCGACGGCGGTGGCCGGCGAGCCTTCCAGGCGGCGGGCCGGCGTGGCCGCCAGGCGGATGCGGGCCAGGCGGCGGGTGACGTCGACGGTGGGGAGGGGCGCCGGGTCGAGGCCGGGGGCGCCGGCGTCGACCTGGAAGAGGGCGACGTCGCCGTCCTCGGTGCGGGCCGCGGCCACCAGCACGTCGGCGGCGCATCCGTCCACCACGTAGTGCTTCTCTCCCTCCAGCCGCCACCGCCCGTCCGGCGACCGGAGGGCCCGGGTCTCCACGCCGGCGGCGTCCCACCGACCGGACGCCTCGGCCATGGCGAGGGTGGCGATGCAGAGGCCGCCGGCGATGGCGTCCTGGGTCTCCGGCGGCAGGAAGGGAGCGGTGCTGAGGGTGGCCAGGTAGGGGGCACAGAGCAGGACGCGGCCGGTCTCGTGGAGGACGGTGGCGCGTTCGGGCCAGGAGTCGAGCGCCAGGAGGTCGTGGTCGGCGGCCAGGCGCAGCCAGACGTCGAGGTCGTAGCCGAGGTCGTCCTCCATGAGCCGGCGCACCTCGGCCGGCGGGGAGACGTCGGCCAGGAAGGCCCGAACCCGGCCGCGCAGCTGCTCCACGGGGGCATACTCGCGTCCATGCCCGTCCAGTACGAAGACGACAGGGTCGAGATCACCAAGGTGGTCGTCGGGCCCATGGTGAACAACGTGTTCGTCGTGCGCTGCCGCGAGACGGGCCAGTCGGTGCTGATCGACGCCGCCGACGAACCGGAGGTCCTCCTGCCGCTGTGCGAGGAGCTCAACGTGGGCGACGTCCTCACCACTCACGGCCACGGCGACCACATCCAGGCCGTGCCCGCCGTCCGGGCCGCCGGCCACAGGGTCGGCGTGGCCCAGGGCGACGCCGGCATGCTGCCGGCGCACGACTTCGAGATCGACGACGACGAGGTCATCGAGGTGGGCCGGCTCGGTCTCCACGCCCTGCACACGCCGGGGCACACGCCCGGGTCGACCTGCTTCAAGCTCGAGGGCTCGCCGGTGCTCTTCTCCGGCGACACCCTCTTCCCCGGCGGCCCGGGCAACACCCGCCGCAACCCGGTGAACTTCGCCACCATCATCCGCTCGATCCAGCAGCGCCTTTTCACCCTCCCCGACGACACGATCGTCCTTCCGGGCCACGGCGACGACACCACCATCGGCACCGAGCGCCCCCACCTCCAGGAGTGGATCGACAGGGGCTGGTAGCGCCCAAAACGCCGGCGGCCAACGGGCGGACAACGACCGGACAACATCGTCGCCGGGGCCTTCAGGACCGCACCCCAGCGACGAAGAGTTAGTAGCCGACGGGGAACATCCGTCAGGACGAAAAGGCAAACCCGTCGCAAGGCGGGGACGCAAAGTCACCGGGGCCCAAGGCGGGCCAGCCGGACTATCGAACCATAAGGAGTAATTCATCATGAACATCAACAAGCGCGCCCGGATCCTGGTCGGCGCCGTGGCCCTCGCCGGCTCCGTCGCCCTCGCCGGCAACGCCTTCACCGCCACCGGTGTGGACTTCGCCGGCGACGGCCAGGACCAGTTCGTCGGTGGCACTGTGGGCCAGACCGTCAGCGGCGCCGAGCTGGCCAGCGTCGAGTACATCTCCGTCGGCCCCGACGGCAAGTCGACCCAATCGATCAAGCTGACCTTCACGGGGTCGGCCGGCCAGCAGGTCGACGCCGTACTCAACGCTGGGGAGGATGAGGTGGAGGTCAACTGCGGGCTCATCGCCGCCGGCACGTTCGAGGTCACCTGCACGCCGGTCGCTCCGCTGAGCGTGAGCACTCTCGACATCACCGTCAGCTAACCATCCACCCATGCGCAGTGGCCCGCCCTCGTCCATGGGGGCGGGCCACTCCATTTCCGGAGAGAACCATGAAAACGCCTTCCGCCACCTACCGCAGCCTCCGTCGCCTGCTCGGCGTCTTTCTGCTGGCCTTACTCGTGCTCGCCGGCGGGGCGCTCGCAAGTGGTCGAATCGCGTATGTCGTCACCAGCGGTGTCAGCATGCAGCCGACATACCACGCCGGCGACTTCGTCATCGTCGCCAAAGCGGGCTCCTACCAGGTCGGCGAGATCGCCGCATATCGTGGCGGCGCCGGCAAGCGCACGACCGCGCTCCATCGCATCATCGGTGGCGACGCCGGCGGCTTCGAATTCAAGGGTGACAACAACCAGTCCGTCGACCCCCTGCGGCCCACCTCGGACGAGCTGATCGGCCGAGCCGTCGTCCATGTCCCCAAGGTCGGCGCTGCCCTGAAGGCGCCCCTCACGCGCGCCGTTGTCCTCCTCACCTTGGCGCTGGCTCTCGGACTGCTGATCTTCGCCCCGTCGTCCAAGACCGTCCGTCATGCGCCTGCCGCTCCTCGTCCCCTGACCGCCCGGAAGGCGTGGAAGGCACTCGTCGTTCTCGACGTGGTCCTCGCCGCCGCCCTCGGCGTGGCCCACCTCCGCGCCGACACGCCGGCCGCACCCGCGCCCGAGAAGGGAACCACCCAGACCGGCGCCCTCGCCTACCAGGCCAACGTTCCGGTCAGCGACACCTACCCCGCCGGCCGGATCGCCACCGGTGACCCGGTGTTCGTCAAGCTGCTCAACGCCGTGGGCGTGTCGTTCCGCTACTCCACCGACGCCCCTCCGGAGTCGGTGACCGGAACAGCCCGTCTCGACCTCGAGCTCTCCAACGCCAGCGGGTGGCGCACCAGCCTGTCCATGGCGCCGGCAACCCCCCTCGCCGCCGGCCGCGCCGAACTGAGGGGGGTGCTGGACCTTCCCCGCATCCAGGCCCTCGCCGACGGCGTGGCCAAGACCACGGGCGCCGGCGCAGGCGGCGTCAATGTGACGGTCAAGGCGTCGGCCGACGTCAGCGTCGGCGGAGCGGCGTCCATCGCGTACAGCTCCGAGCTCCCCTTCAAGCTGACCTCGACGGCACTGACGCTCGACAAGGTCACGCCGACGGTGTCGCCGGACGGCCCAGCGGTCATCTCGGAGAAGCCGCTCACCCCGGCACCCCCAGCGGCCCCCAAGCCGAAGGACCCCTCACGCGGGCTTCGCACCGCACTCCTCGTCGCCCTGCTCGCTCTCGTGATGATCACCGTGCTGATCTGGCCGGAGTCTGCCGGCGACAAGGCCGGCGCGGCCACCGTCCAGGCCGTCGGCGCCGACCTCGGGCCGGCGACGCGCATCCAGGTGGCCGACCATGCCGCGCTGGAGGCTCTGGCCCGGAGCCTGAACGAGCCCATCGTCGAAGGTGAGGACGGCTGGAAGGCGGTCGTCACCCCCTCCGCCATCTACTGGACCGGCGCCGGCCTCCCGACCCCGCCGGCCCCGGGGCTACCGGTGCGCCGGGTCCGTCAGGCCGTCAACGGGTCCCGCGGCGACTGAACCAGCTCCACGCCGGCCCCCATCCCCTCGGCGTGCATGCCGAAGCGGTCCACGGCCACCGTCACCCGCCGGCCGGCCAGGGGGATCCGGTCCACCCGCAGGCGCCTCATACGGGCAGGCAGGACGGGGTCCAGCCACACCTTGCCGTGGGGAATCCACGGGTCGAGGCGGAGGATGCTGCGCAGGAACATCAGCGGCGACGCCGCCGCCCACGCCTGGGGCGCGCACGACGAGGGGTAGCTGACCGGGAACGGCACCTCGTCGCGCCCCAGGCCTCCGAACAGCTCGGGCAGGCGGCCGCCGAAGTGGACGGCGGCGTCGAGCATGCCCATGATCACCCGCTCGGCCTCGTGCACGAACCCGTACCGGGTCAGGCCGGCGGCGATGATGGCGTTGTCGTGGGGCCAGACCGATCCCACGTGGTAGCTGATCGGGTTGTAGCCGGTCATGTCCGAGCTCAACGTCCGGATGCCCCAGCCGCTGAACATCGACGGCGACAGGAGGCACTCGGCCACCGCCGCCGCCTTGTCCTCGTCCACGATGCCGGTCCAGAGGCAGTGGCCGATGTTCGACGCCAGGGCGTCGATCGGCGCCTTGTCCCGGTCGAGGCCCATGGCGAACCAGCCCCGGTCCTCCAGCCAGAAGTCCCGGTTGAAGGCCTTCTTCAGGGCCGCGGCCTTGGCCCGGAAGCGGGCCGACGTGACCGCGTCGCCCAGTTCGTCGGCGAAGTGGGCCCGGGCCAGGTAGGCGCCGTAGACGTAGCCCTGCACCTCGCAGAGGGCGATGGGGGTCCGGGCCAGACGGCCGTCGGCGAAGCGGATGGCGTCCCAGGAGTCCTTCCAGCCCTGGTTGCCGAGCCCCCGGTCGGAGGACCGCTCGTACTCCACGTAACCGTCGCCGTCCCTGTCGCCGTACTCCTCGATCCAGGCCAGCGCCCGGTCGGCGGCCGGCAACAGGCTGTCGACCACGTCGGGCGCCAGCCCCCACCGCCGCAGCTCACCCAGGAGCATGACGAAGAGTGGCGTGGCGTCGGCGGTGCCGTAGTAGACGGTGCCGCCGCCGAGTGAGAGCGACGAGGCGTCGCCGAAGCGCATCTCGTGGAGGATGCGGCCGGGCTCCTCGTCGGTGATGGGGTCGACCTTGGTGCCCTGGAAGCGGGCCAGGGTCTGGAGGACGTCCTGGGCCAGGGTCGGGTCGACGATCAGGGCCATCCAGGAGGTCAGCAGGGAGTCCCGCCCGAACAGGGTCATGAACCACGGCGCCCCGGCGGCCAGGACCGCCCGCTCGGGGAAGTCGGGGTCGAAGATACGTAGGGAACCGAGGTCCTCGGCGCCCTTGGCGACGGCCTCGTGGAAGGGCTCGAAATCGGTCTCGACCGCAGGGACGGCCTGGCGCCATTTGTCGAGACGCTGATGGGGCGTCGAGCGCTCGACCGGCTCGCCGCAGCGGTACCGGGGCTCGATCTCGTTGCCGTCGATGGAGGGGCTGAACTGCAGGCAGGTGCTCCAGGCGCCCCGGGCGGGCACGACCGTCTCCCAGGTGGCGGTGTCGGAGACGAACCGGGCCGGCTCGTTGGAGGTGATGCGCAGCCCCCGCCGGCTCGATCCCTTGCGGTAGGCGAACAGCAGCCCGTCGTCGGTCGACTCCAGGGTGATCTGGCCCTCGGACCGGGCCCGGCCCTCCTTGACCGCGAACATGTTGGCGAAGTCGGCGGAGAACCGGACCTGGATGGAGCAGTACGCCGGCTCCTCGCCGTAGTTGCGCACGACGAGGTCCTCCCGCATCCCCCGCCCGACGTACCGGTAGCGCAGGATCATCAGCGTGCTGTCGGCCCGGCCGGCGACGGGCTGGCTCCGGGAGACGACCGTGGCCGAGAATGGGGCGGTGCGCTCGGCGGCCAGGCCTTCGGCCCGCTGCCCGTTGATGCGGACGTCGAAGCCGGAGAGGAAACGGGTGTCCCGGAAGAACAGGCCGTGGGTCGTGCCCGGCAGGACGTCGCCGTTGCGGCCGGAGATGCAGAAGGCAGAGCCCTGCACGAGGGTCAGGATGCCTTCGGGCGCCTCGATTGGCTCCTCGGCGATGGTCCATGGTTCGGCCACGTCATGGTCAGCGTAGTTGCGCCCTGAACGAAACTCCGAGTTGACCGGTCGCCGGTACCGTCTGTGGGTGGTGCGCCGGCGTCGGATACTCGTGGGGTTGGTCCTGACGCTGGCCGCGGCCTGCTCGTCGAGCGCGGTGTTCGACGAAGCCGGACCGTCGACCGTGCCGACCACGGCACTGCCGACGAGCACCGTCCCGCCGACGACGACCACGACCCTTCCCGCCGACGTGGCCGACCTGGCGGCACGGACCACCATGACCGAACGGGCCCGGCGCATCTTCCTGGCCGCCCGGCCCGCCATCGAGGACGCACCGACCTTCGCCGGCAACTGCGGCCTCGACCACCCGGCCGACAGCGGAGGCTCGCGCACCCACACCGCCGGCTGCTACGTCGCCGGCCGCATCCACCTGCTGGCCCCCGACCGGGCCGAGGCACGGGACCTGCTGTACGTCGTCGCCGCCCACGAGCTGCTCCACGCGGTGTACGGCTCGCTCGGCCCCGCCGAGCGGGCCAGGATCGACGCCGAGCTCGAGGCGGCCCGGGCCGGCAACGTCCGGCTGGAGGAGCGGCTGAAGCCCTACGCCGGCCTGCCGACGCTGACCAACGAGATCCACTCGATCCTGGGCTCGGAGTTCGACGGCCTGTCGCCGGCGCTGGAGGCCCACTACGCCCAGTTCTTCAGCGACCGGGGCGCGGTGGTGGCGGCCCGCCAGCGGACCCTCGGCGCCCGGGAGGACGAGATCGCCCGCCTGCGGGCCGAGGTCGACGCCCTCGACAACCGGATCGAGACGCTGCGGGCGACGTTGATCTCCCAGCGGGCCGCCGGCGACCTCCGGGCCTACAACGCCAACGTCGACGTGTTCAACGACCTCATCGGCCGCTACAACGCCACCATCGACACCCTGAACGCCAGGGTCGAGGAGTACAACGGCCTGCTCGGCGGATGAGCCGGCTTCCGCCGTCACCTCGCCATGGCGCCGGCCACCGCCGCCGCCATGCCCTGCATGCCCAGGGCGTTGGGGTGCACCGGCGCCGCCGGCGACAGGGGGATCAGCGGCTCGACCCAGCGCACGCCGGGCGGCTGGCAGGCGTCGTGGCCGATGCTCGGGGTGTAGACGTCGACGTAGGTGGCGCCGGCGGCGGCGGCCTGGGTCGCCAGCATGGCGTTGAGCGCCTTTTGCGTGTCTCGGAGGTACGGCACGTCGTCGGGGGCGATCGGCAGCCACGGCCAGCAGCCCGGCCCCGCCTCGGGGAGGATCGCCGGGTACCCGAGCACGAAGACCCGGGCCTGAGGCGAGCGCCGGCGGGCCTCGGCGAGAGCGGCGGCGACCTTCGGCGCGGTGGCGGCGATGCGCCGGCCGAGCTCGTCGGAGCCGCCGGCGGTGAAGGTGGTGCGGCACGGCGCGCCGAGCGGGAGGATCGCGAAGCACCGGGCGACGATCTCGGTGAAGCCGATGTCGTTGCCGCCGATCTGGACGGTGATCACGGCCACGCTGCTGTCCAGGGCGTCGAACTGCGGCGGGTTGGCGCCCCCGAGGATGGGCTGGGCCGATGTGAGGTCGGACGTGACCGCGCCGCTGCAGCTGGGGTCGCGCAGGGCACGGCCGCGGGCGCGGGCGACGAGGTTCGGGTAGTTCTGGTCGGACCGGAAGCACCCCAGCTGGTCCAGCTGCTGGTTCAGGACGGCGGGGCCGGCGGTGAAGGAGTCGCCGACGGCGACGTAGGTGGGGGCGGCGGCGCCGGCGGAGCCCGATTGGAGACCGCCGGCGACGGCGGCGAGCAGGACGACGAGACAAACGCGGGTGGGTGCGGATCGCATGGTGCCCGGGATGTACCCGCGGCCCTGGGGAACTAGCCCCGAGGGGTTTCCCCTATGGGCGTAGTGCTAATCTGGCGAGGTGAGCGCCACCCCTCTCTTCGAGATCCAGGGCCTCCACGTCGAGGTCGACGGCAAGGAAATCCTGAAGGGTGTCGACCTCACGATCCGCCAGGGCGAGGTGGCCGCCCTCATGGGGCCCAACGGGTCGGGCAAGTCGACCCTGGCCAACACCCTCCTGGCCCACCCCGACTACACCGTCACCGCCGGCCGCATCCTGTTCAAGGGTGAGGACATCACCGACTGGCCCACCGACACGCGGGGCAAGGCTGGCCTGTTCCTCGCGTTCCAGTACCCCGAGGAGATCCCCGGGGTGTCGGTCATCCAGTTCCTGCGCCAGGCCCTCTCGGCCCGCAAGGGGATCGACCTCTCCATCCTGGAGCTGCGCCTGGCGATCATGGGCTGGATGGACCGGCTGGGGATCGACCCCGCCTTCGGCGACCGTTACCTCAACGAGGGCTTCTCCGGCGGCGAGAAGAAGCGCAACGAGGTGCTGCAGATGGCCATCCTCGAGCCCGAGTTCGCCGTGCTCGACGAGACCGACTCCGGCCTCGACATCGACGCGCTGAAAGTGGTGTCCAAGGGCGTCCAGGAGGTGCGGGCCGACCGCCCCGATCTGGGCGTGCTGGTCATCACCCACTACCAGCGCATCCTCCAGTACCTGGAGCCCGAGGTGGTCCACATCCTCGTCGACGGCCGCATCGTGGCCAGCGGGGGCATGGAGCTGGCCCATCGCCTGGAGGAGGAGGGGTACGAGTCGTGGAGGGCGGCTCCGCCGCCGGGCACATGACGCTCGACGTAGCCCGGGTCAAGAAGGACTTCCCCATCCTCGACCGCGACGTGGCCGGCAACCGGCTGGTGTACCTCGACTCCGCCGCCAGCTCCCAGAAGCCGCGGGCCGTGCTCGACGCCATGGAGCACTACTACGTCACCACCCACGCCAACGTGCACCGCGGCGTCTACACCATCGCCGAGGAGGCCACCCAGGCCTACGAGGGGGCCCGGTCCACCGTCGCCCGCTTCATCGGCGCCCCCTCGCCCCGGGGCGTGGTCTTCACCAAGAACGCCACCGAGGCCCTGAACCTGGTGGCCCACTCCTACGGGCGCTCGGTCCTTCCCGCCGGCCAGGCGGTCTTGCTGAGCGTGACGGAGCACCACGCCAACCTGGTGCCCTGGCTCATGCTGCGCGAGGAGCGGGGCACCGAGCTGCGCTTCCTCGACATCGACGGCGCCGGCCGCCTGATCCTCGACGACCTCGAGCGCAAGCTCGACGGTGTGGGGCTGGTCTCGCTGGCCGCCATGTCGAACGTCCTGGGCACACTGAACCCGATCGCCGAGATCGCGGCGGCCGCCCACGCCGCCGGCGCCGTGGTGGCCGTCGACGCCGCCCAGTCCGTGCCCCACGCCGTCACCGATGTCGCCGCGCTGGGCTGTGACTTCCTGGCCTTCTCGGCCCACAAGATGTGCGGGCCGACGGGAATCGGCGTCCTGTGGGGCCGGGAGGACCTGCTCGAGGCCATGCCGGCGTTCCTGGGCGGCGGCGAGATGATCCGCGACGTCCGCCTCGACGGCTGGACCCCCAACGAGATCCCCTGGAAGTTCGAGGCCGGCACCCCGCCCATCGCCGAGGCCATCGGCCTGGCCGCCGCCGTCGACTACCTGGCCGACCTGGGCATGGAAGCGGTCCGGGAGCACGAGGTGTCGTTGACCACGTACGCCCTCACGACCCTCGGCGAGCGCCACGGCGACGACCTTCGGGTCTTCGGCCCGCCCGACCCCGACGACCGGGGCGGCGTGCTGTCGTTCACCTACCGCGACATCCACCCCCACGACCTGTCCCAGGTCCTCGACAACGCCGGCGTGTGCATCCGGGCCGGCCACCACTGCGCCCGGCCGCTCATGCGCCGCCTCGGCGTGCCCGCCACGTCGAGGGCGTCGTTCTACGTCTACAACGACGAGGCCGACGTCGACGCCCTGTCCGAGGGCCTCGCCGCCGCCACCGATCTCTTCTCCTTCTGATGCGGCTACGTGACATGGCCACAGCCCCGGAGGAAATGTCGGCGGAGCGAAGCGAGCGAGGGCGAAACTGACATGGCCGGCCTCGAAGACCTCTACCGAGAGATCATCCTCGACCACTACCGCAGCCCCCGGAACCGCGGCGAGCTGCCGGCGCCGCCGGCCCGGCGGGTCGAGGGCTTCAACCCCCTCTGCGGCGACGAGGTCATCCTCTACGTCGACATCGACGACTCGGGCCGGATCTCCGACATCAAGGTCGACGGGCAGGGCTGCTCGATCAGCCAGTCCTCGGCGTCGATGATGACCACCGCCGTCCGGGGGCGCACCGAGGCCGAGACCCGCGAGCTCATCCGGGCGTTCAAGGCCATGATGTCGATCCACGAGCGGGACCTCGACGGCAATGGCGAGAGCCGGCCGGTGACGCCGGGCCCGTCGGTCGACATGGGCGAGCTGGAGGCGCTGCGGGGCGTGGTCAAGTTCCCGGTGCGCATCAAGTGCGCCACTCTGTCCTGGAACACCCTGGCCCAAGCGTTCGACGCGGCCGGATTGGAACAGGCGCGCGACTAGTTTCAGTCCTATGCGACGACTGGTTGTGAGCTTGGCCCTGGCAGGGGCATTGGCACTGACGGGATGCGGCGGCGGGGGTGACGACGACGCCGCGCCGGCGCCGACCACGGCGGCGCCCTCGACGACGGCTCTCGTCGGCAACGACCAGGCCGGCACGCCGTTCTGCGGCCTGGCCCGGACCTACACCGAGAAGTTCTCCACCCTGCTGACGGTGGCCAACGACCCCGTCAAGTTGCGGGCCGCCACCACCGACGCCGAGTCGGCCATCCGCCAGGCCCAGGCCCAGGCGCCGGCGGAGATCAAGGCGGACGTGACCAAGGTGGCCACCACGGCCAAGGAGGTCCTCGCCGGCCTCCAGAAGAACAACTTCGACCTGAGCAGGACCTCCGAGGTGACGAAGCTCCAGGAGCCGGCGTTCCAGACGTCGCTGGCCAGCCTGAACCGCTACGCCCGGGCCCACTGCGGCGTGGCCTAGGTTCGCGGAGGCGCAGCGATGGCCGTCAACGGCGACCACCTTCGATCCCTGCTGGCGTCGGACCAGACCGTCCTCATGCCTGGCGTGTGGGACGCCTTGTCGGCCCGCCTGGCCAGTGACGCCGGCTTCGAGGTCCTGTTCCTCTCCGGCTACGCCACCTCGGCCAGCTCGCTGGGCCTTCCCGACTTCGGCTACCTGACGCAGCCGGAGATGGCCGACGTGGCCCGCCGGGTGTGCCGCACGGTCGGCGGGTGCGCGGTGGTCGTCGACGGCGACACCGGCGGCGGCAACGCACTCAACACCATCCGCACCGTCGAGCTGTACGAGGCGGCCGGCGGCGCCGGCATCTTCCTCGAGGACCAGGTCTGGCCCAAGAAGTGCGGGCACATGGCGGGCAAGCGGGTGGTGCCCAGGGACGATTGGCTGGGCAAGCTGCAGGCCGCCCTCGACCATCGCTGGAAGCTCTTCGTGGTGGCCCGCACCGACGCCCGGTCCGCTCTCGGGCTGGAGGAGGCCATCCTGCGGGCCCGCATGGCCGCCGCGCTCGGGGTCGACGCGGTGTTCGTCGAGGCGCCGGAGTCCATCGAGGAGATGGAGGCGATCGCCGGCGCCCTTCCGGGCGTGGTGCTCGTCGCCAACATGATCGAGGCCGGCAAGACGCCCCTGCTGACGCCCGCCGAGCTGCACGAGCTGGGGTTCGACCTGATCGTGTCGCCGCTCACCGGCCTGTACGCCATGGCCCGCTCGGTGGCGACGGCCTACCAGGTGCTGGCCGACCAGGGGACCCTGCGCAACCACCTCAACCTGCTCACCACCTTCGACGACTTCAACCGGGTCGTCGACCTGGAAGGCCACTACCGCCTGGAGGCCAGGTACCAGGAACCCGAGTGAGGGGCCGTGACCCCGCCCAGGGGGCCGCTCGGGCCCCAGGGCGGCTGCTGTCGCTGGCATCGCTGCGACCCCTCCGCCGGCGGAACTTCGCCCTCGTCTGGACGGCGGCGCTGGTCTCCAACATCGGCTCGTGGTTGCAGACCATCGCCGTCGGCATCCTGGTCACCGAGCTGACCGGTCAGGCCCGGTGGACGGGGCTGGTGGCAGCGGCGGCGTTCGTGCCCATCGGCGTGCTGTCGCCGGTGGGCGGCGCCATCGCCGACCGGGTCGACCGCCGGCGCCTCCTGCTCGGCACGACGATCGGCGAGACGGTGGCCGCCGTCCTGCTGGCCGTCCTGGTGGGAACTGGGAACGCCTCGGCGGCCGCCGTCACTGCGCTGGTCTTCGCCGGCGGGTGCATGACCGCCCTCGGCTTTCCCGCCTACCAGGCGATCCTCCCCGACCTTGTCGATCGCGACGAGCTGCTGGGCGCCAGCTCCCTGTCCATGGCCCAGTACAACCTGGGACGGATCGTCGGGCCGGTGCTGGCCGGCGCCGTGCTGGTCGCCGGCTCCTACACCTGGGCCTTCGCCTTGAATGCGGTCTCCTACGGGGCGGTGGTGGTCGCTCTGTTCCTGGTCCGCATCCCCCCGCCGGCCCCGCTCGCCGACGAGGACCAGGTCGGGCTGTGGTCGCGCATCGTCGCCGGCGCCCGGGGCGCCCGGGCCGAGCCGGGCTGCCGGACCGCCATCCTGACCATCGCGGTGACCGCCCTGTTGCTGTCGCCGTTCATCGCCCTCATCCCGGCGGTGACCCTCAAGCTCTTCGGGGGCGGCGGCGGGGCCACGTCGCTGCTCATCGGCGCCCAGGGGGTGGGGGCGGTGGCCGGCGCCCTGACCCTGGCCTCCCTCGCCCGTCGCTACGGTCACCGGCGGGTGCTGGTGTTCAACCTCTTGGTGCTCCCGTTCCTCCTGGCCGCCTACGCGGCGGCGCCGGCGCTGTGGGTGGCGGCCGTGGTCCTGGTGGCAGTGGGCGCGTTCTACGTCAACGTCCTGTCCGGCCTGGGCACCGTCGTCCAGCTCCGGGCGCCGGATGCCCTCAGGGCCCGCATCCTGAGCCTCTACATGGTCGCCCTCGGCACGGTGTACCCCCTGGGCGCGGTGCTCCAGGGCGCACTGGGCGACCGCTGGGGCCTCCGAGCCGTCACCGCCGCCGGCGCCGCCATCTACCTGGTCGTCCTGGTAGCCGCGGGCCTATCCCGCCCCGATTTGGTGGCATCCCTGGAAGACCTGCCAGGCAAGGAGGCGAAGACCTCCCAGGTGGTCCTGTAGTCCGGTGGCCGCCCGCCGCCGGAGGCGGCCCCGACCGGCTGCCGGCCAAGAAGAACGGCGAAGGGCGGCCGGCTCCGCCGGCCGCCCGAAGCGCAACCACCTCGCCGAGCAAGCTCCGCTTGCGAAGGCGACTGAGCCAACCCGCACGGGGTCAGTCGGTGTGGCGGCTCGTTCAGCCGGGGCGGAAGGGGCGCAGGCCGTCGTCGGGCGTCGACAGCGGCTCCTTCAAACCGAGTTCGGCAGCCAGCGCGTTCCATGTGTCACGGTTCCAGCCGGCGATGGCCTGGTGGACCTCACCGTCCTCACCGATGAGGAAGATGGTGGGCACCGCTTCGAGCCCGTACGCGGCCGACACCGAGTAGGGCGCCCCCTGGCTCAGGGCTGGCATCTGCTGGTCGTGAGCCTCGTTGTACTGGGTGATGGCGTCCGGCGGATCCTCGCCGATGGTGACGACCCTCACCCCGCCTTCGGAGAGCTTGGTCAGCATGGGCGCCACCATCTTGCACACCGGGCAGCTCGTCTTGAAGAAGGCGAGCACCATCGGGCCCTCGGTCCACGGATCGGTGACCTCGTGGCCGCCGTCGACGGCGGGCAACGTGAACGACGGGGCTTTGTCACCAACGCTGAGCATGACTTCGATCGTACGTGAGCCCAGCACTACCCTCTGCGCACATGGCCAACAAGAAGAAGCGGACGCCGCCGCGCCCCAAGTCCGGGTCCCGGCCCCCCGCCAAGCGCCCCGCGCAGCCGGGCGCCGGCCAGAAGCCGGCCGCCGCCACCGGCGGGGGCAAGGCTGCACCCACCGTCAAGCCGCCTCGCGAGCGCACGGGCCCGACCCGGGCCGAGCGGCTCGCAGCCGCCGAGGCCGCCCGCCGGCGCAAGGCGACCCGCAACCGGGCCCTCATGGCCGGAGCGCTGCTGGGGGTGATCGCCCTGTTGGTGGTCACCGTCACCAACAGCCGGCGTTCGAACCAGCGGATCGTCTCGGCGCTGGAGTCGAGCGGCGCCTGCAAGTACGACACCCGCACCGACTCCGACCGTGGCGCGGGGAACAACCACGTCACCGGGGACGTGACCTACCAGGTCAACCCGCCCTCGGGCGGCAACCACAACCCCTCCCCGTCCCCGCCGGGGATCTTCACCACCGACAACACCCCGCCCGACGCCCAGATCGTGCACAGCCTCGAGCACGGGTACGTGGCCATCTGGTACCGGCCCGACATCCCCTCGCCGGACCTCGACCGGTTGAAGGAGGTCACCAACCGCTACCCCCGCGACATACTGCTCGTCCCACGGCCGTCGCTCGAACAGCCCGTGGCGGCCACGGCGTGGCACCGCCGGCTGCTGTGCGAGCGGCCCGACGTCGAGGCCCTCGACCGGTTCGTCCGCGAGTACCGCAACAAGGGCCCGGAGAAGGTCGAGCACTGATCGCGCGACACTGACCATGATGGACGGGATGCAACGACGGGTATGGACGGTGTTGGCGGTCCTCGTCAGCCTGGTGGGCGCGGCCTGTTCGGACAACGGACCGAGCGAGATGGAACGGACGGCGGCGTCCATCGTGGAGGCGGTGTCGGCCACGACGGCGCCGACTACCACCATCGAGCGGCCCAGCACGACCACGCCGGCGCCGGCCACCACCGCCGCCCCGCCGACCAACGCCGCCGCCGGCGCCGGCGGCGCCACGCCACCGCCGGGGCTCGGCCCCGGCGCCCGGGGCGCCGAGGTGGCGGCCCTGGAGAAGCGGCTGGAGACCCTGCTCTACGACGTGGGCAAGGTCGACGACGTCTACGACCAGAACACCGCCTACGGGGTGATGGCCTTCCAGAAGGTCCACGGGATGGCCCGCACCGGCCGGGCCACCGACGACGTGGTGGCCGCCCTGGCCACGGCCACGCAGCCGGATGCGCTGGTGCCCAACGGCGGCGAGAACCGGGTGGAGATCGACATCCCCCGCCAGGTGTTGTTCCTCTACAAGTCGAACACCCTGCAGAAGATCGTCCACATCTCGAGCGGGAACAACCAGCGCTTCTGCTCGGAGGGGTGGTGCCGGCGGGCGGTGACGCCCGGTGGCTCCTACGGGTTCTACCGCCAGGGCCGGGGCTGGGAGACCGGCCCCCTGGGCTCGCTCTACAACCCCATCTACTTCAACGGCGGCATCGCCGTGCACGGGTCACGCTCGGTGCCGGCGCAGCCGGCGTCGCACGGCTGCATCCGCATCCCGATGAGCGTGGCCGAGTGGTTCCCCGGCGCCGTCCACATCGGCATGCCGGTCCACGTGGTCGGTGTGCCGGGTCAGCCGCCCACGCCGGCCGCCCGGGCCACCACGCCGGTCACCCAGCCCGACGCCGCCGCGCCCATCATCACCCCGCCGACGACGCCACCGACCACCGCCGGCCTCCTCGACACACTGCTGAAGCCGCCCACCAGCCCCTAGGGTCACGGCGTCGTGACTGAGCATGGCGAGGCTCGTGGGAAGGCGGCGGACGACCGCGCCGGAGCGCTCGTCGCCGCGCGCACGGCGTATGCCGGCAACCGGTGGGCGGAGGCCCGGGCCGGTTTCTTGGCGGCGCGGGATCGGGCCCCCCTGGACGCGGCGGACATGGCCGCCCTTGCCGAGGCGGCATGGTGGGAAGGGGCCATCGACGAGAGCCTGTCGGCCTCCGAGGAGGCCTATCGCCTCTACCGGCATGGCGAGAACCCCGATCCCCGTCAGGCGGCCATGCTGGCCATGGACATCGGCTTCTCGTGGTACCTGCGGGGCGAAGACGTGATGGGATCCGGCTGGCTCAGCCGGGCGCACCGGCTGCTCGAAGGCCAGCCGCCGTCCGCGGAGCACGGTTATCTCCAGTGGCTGCAGATCGACGAGGCGATCGGGCGCGGTGACCTCGGCGCCGCCATCGAGGCGGCCCGAGCCGTCGCCACCCTGGCCGCCCAGCATGGCGACGAGACGCTGATGGCCTGCGCCCTGGTCGGTGAGGGCATCGCCACGATCAAACAGGGGCGTGTCGGCCAAGGTCTGGCCGTGCTCGACGAGGCGATGCTCCCCGTGGTGGCCGGTCGGGTCCGGCCCTCTTTCGCGGGCAACATCTACTGCCAGATGATGAGCATCTGCCACGAGATGGCCGATCTGCGCAGGGCCCAGCAGTGGACGGACGCCACGGCCCGGTGGTGCGAGGGCTTCAGCAGCGCGGTGATGTACCAGGGCATCTGCCGGGTGCATCGAGCCCAACTCCTGCAGGTGCGAGGTGAGTGGGCTCGCGCCGAGGAGGAGGTCCGTCGGGTCTGCGAGGAGCTTCCGGCGATGAACGTCATCGCCGTCGGCCTCGCCACCTACGAGTTGGCGGAGGTCCGGCGCATGAAGGGGGATCTCCGGGGCGCGGAGCAGGCATATGGCGAGGCGCACCGCTACGGGCGTGACCCCCAGCCGGGGCTGGCCCTGGTGTGGCTGGCGAAGGGTCGTCACCGCGCCGCACTGGAGGCACTGCGCGCCGCCGAGTCGGCCACCGCCGACCGGCTGGCGCGAACGCGGATCTGGGATGCCCTGGTCGAGGTGGCGCTGGCCGCCGGCGATCCGGCCACGGCCCGCCGCGCCAGCGAGGATTTGGGGGCCGCGGCGGTCGCGTTCGCCACCTCGGGCTTGGTCGCGGCGGCGGCCTTGGCGCAGGGGCAGGTACAACTATCCCAGGGTGAGGGGCGGGCGGCCGTCGAGTCCCTGGGAGCGGCGCGCCGCCTGTGGCAGGACCTGGGCGCACCCTACCGGGTGGCTCGGGCGCGGCTCCTGTTGTCGCACGCCCTGCGGTCCCTCGGCGAGCCGGCGGCGGACCTCGAGCTGGCCGCGGCCGACGAGGCCTTCCGCCGCCTGGGGGTGACCGGGCCGGCGGCGCGCCCAGCGGCCGGGGCCCCGGGTGGCCTCACGGCTCGTGAGGCCGAGGTGCTCGGCCTGGTCGCCCGGGGCATGACCAACCGGGAGGCCGCCGCCGCTCTCGTGGTCAGCGAGAAGACGGTGGCCCGCCACCTGGCCAACCTGTACACCAAGCTCGGCGTCTCCTCCCGTACGGCAGCCGCCGCCTTCGCCCACGATCACGGCCTGGTGCCGCCGCCTGCATGATCTGACCCATGGGGTCGTTGCTCCGTTGCACGGTTTGGCCGAAGTCGCGGCCACGTTCCCGGCGTACGTTCGACATCACCCAGCCCGCACGACGCAGGAGCCGACATGAGCGCCATCTCCGTACACCCGTCCGACCTTCCCATCGAAAAGACGGCGCTGTTCGAGAGCCGGTCAGGGGAGCTGGCCGCCTTCACCGTCGACTTCGGCTCGGCGAAAGCCGGGCTGGTGATGGGGCCCGGTCTGTTCGCCGGGCTGCCGGACGACGCCTGCCAGTGCCCCCACTGGGGCATCCTCGTCAAGGGTCAATGGCAGGTCCCGTTCACTGATGGGCGCACGGAGACAGTTCGTGCCGGAGAGGCGTACTACCTGCCCCCGGGGCACCGCTTCGAGGTGGTCGAGGACAGCGAGTACATCGAGTTCAGCCCGACCAAGGAGCTCACGGAGACCTACACGGTCGTTGCCCGGAACACTCGCCCTTAGAGCGCGCTGGCGGCTTGCGCCGGCGGGTCCTCGTAGCCGGCGTAGCCGGTGGACTCGAGCTCCTCGGCCAGCTCCGGGCCGCCGGAGGCCACCACCCGGCCCTCGCGCAGCACCGAGACCACGTCGGGGCGCAGCTCGCGCAGGAGGCGGCTGTAGTGGGTGATGACGAGCACGCCCAGCCCGACCTCGTTGGTGATCGATTCGACCCGCTGGGCCACGGCCTTCAGGGCGTCCACGTCGAGGCCGGAGTCGATCTCGTCGAGGACGGCGACCTTGGGCGCCAGCACCGCCAGCTGGAGGGTCTCGTTCCGCTTTTTCTCGCCCCCGGACAGGTCCACGTTCAGAGGGCGGGCCAGCAAGGCGGGAGTCATGCCGATGCGCACCGCCTCCGAGGAGACGAGCTCGGCCACCTCGGCCGGGATGCGGCCTCGGGGGGAGAGGGCGGCGGCCATGGCGTCGTTCAGCGACACGCCGGGCACCTCGGTGGGGTACTGCATGGCCAGGAACAGGCCGGCCTGGGCCCGCTCCCAGGTCGGCAGGCCCAACAACTCGACGCCGTCGAGAGTCACGCTGCCGTCGTAGACCTCGAAGCCCGGCCCGCCCATGATGACGTGGGCCAGCGTCGACTTGCCCGACCCGTTCGGGCCCATCACCGCGTGCACCTGGCCGCTGGAGACCTCGAGGTCGACGCCCCGCAGGATCTCCTTGCCCTCCACGCCGGCCCGGAGCCCTCTGACAGTCAGCGTGCTCACTGGTCCCGTACCTCGACCATCACGTCGTCACCCTCCACCCGCACGTCATAGACCGGCACTGGCACAGTGGCGGGCAGCGACTGCGGCTCGCCGGTGACGAGGGAGAAGGCGCTGCCGTGCTTCCAGCACTCGATCTCCTTCTCGTCGGGCCAGATCTCGCCCTCGGACAGGGAGAAGTCGGCATGGCTGCAGCGGTCGCCGATGGCGTAGAAGTCGTCGCCGATGCGCACGAGGCAGATCCGGGTCTGGCCGATGTCGAAGCGCTTGGCCGTGCCGGGGGCGATGTCGTCGACCGTGCACAGGCGCTGGGTGGTGACCGGCATCAGCTGGCCTCATTCGTACGCTCGGCCAGCCGGCGCACCAGGGTGGCCCGCAGGCCGGTCACCGCGTCGGACATGGGCAGGCGGTCGAGGACCTCGCTGAAAAACCCCAGGACGATGAGGCGTTCGGCCACCTCGGGCGGGATGCCCCGGCTCTCCAGGTAGTACCGCTGCTCGTCGTCGATCGGTCCGACCGCCGACGCGTGGCTGCACACGACGTCGTTGGTCTCGATCTCGAGGTTGGGCACCGACTCGGCGCCGGCGCCCTCGGAGAGCACCAGGTTGCGGTTGGTCTGGAAGGCGTTGGTGCCCCGGGCCTCCTTGCCCACCCGGATGAGGCCGGAGTAGACGGAGCGAGCGGTGTCGGAGACCGCGCCCTTGAACAGCAGGTCGCTGGTGGTCTTCGGTGCGATGTGGTCCTGGATGGTGCGGAAGTCGTGCATCCGGGCCCCGTCGGCGAAGTAGACGGCGGTCAGGAAGCTGGTGCCCCCCTTTCCGTCGATGCGGGAGTCGGTTCGGACCCGGGCGTAGTCCCCGCCGAGGGCCACGACCGACGACTGCAGGGTGGCGTCACGCCCGACCCGGCTGGCCTGGTAGCCGACCTGGAAGACCCGGGCGCCGAGGTCCTGGACGTTGAGGTAGCGCAGCCGGGCGGCGTCGCCCACATCGAGGTCGACGACCGGGTCGGAGAACGCGGCCACGTCGGAGGACGACTGGTGCTCGATCACCGTGGCGTCGCTGTCGTCGCCGGCATCGATGATCGTCCGGGAGAACGAGGCGATGCCGTCACCGTCGAGGTGGTGGACGATGACGATCGGCTGCTCCACGACCATGCCCCGAGGGATGCGCACGACGGTGGCGCCGGGGAGGAAGGCGGAGTTCAGCTCGGTGAACGCATCGGCGGCCACCGTCCGGCCGAGCAAGTCGTCGCCGCCGTCCAGGGTGGCGACGTCGGCGATCACCAGGCCCCGGGCCGCCAGGGCCGGGTCGACCTCGATGCGGGCCAGGCGGCCGTTGTGGACCACCACCAGCGCAGAGCGTCCGCCCGTCCCCTCGGAGATGTTCCCGACCTCGCCGGCGCCGTCGGGCGCGGCCAGCGCCGGCCGGTAGGCGTCCAGGTCGAGCTCGGAGATGCGGCTGTAGCGCCAGATCTCCTCGCTGGGGTCGGGGAGGGAGCCGGCGGAGAACCGCTCGGCGGCAGCCGTCCGTCGGGCTCGGAACCAATCGGGGCCGCCCAGGGTGGCGGCAGCGTCAGGGCTGAACGTCTTCAGGAGCAATCCTTCTCGCGGGGGAAACCCGCAGTCTAGGAGACCGAGTGGTCAGCCCTGGCGGGGGGTGAGCGCCTCGGGCGACTCGGGCGCCCGGACCTCGGGGCGCACCTTGTACCCGGCGGCCTGGTCGACGAGGCGCCCGACCTCGGCGCCGTCGATCGTCTCCTTCTCCAGCAGGGCCCTGGCCACGAGGTCCAGGCCGCCGCGGAGCTGGCCGAGCACCTCGCGGGCGCGGTCCTCCTGCTTGCGGAGGATCTGCTCGACCTCCTCGTCGACCACCCGGGCGGTTTCGTCGCTGTAGTCCCGGTTGTGCATGAGGTCCTCGCCCAGGAACACCATGCCCTGGCTGCCCCACGCCATGGGGCCGACGCGCTCGCTCATGCCCCACTCCCGCACCATCTTGCGGGCCAGCTCGGTGCAACCGACGAGGTCGTTGTTGGCGCCGGTCGAGCGGTTGCCGAACACCAGCTCCTCGGCGATACGGCCACCGAGGCGCACGACGAGGGAGTCCTCGATGTAGGGCTGGGTGTAGATGTGGCGCTCCTCGACCGGGAGCTGGTGGGTGACGCCCAGGGCCATGCCCGACGGCAGGATCGTGACCTTGTGCACGGGGTCGGCGTGCTCGAGGGCGTAGGCCAGCACGGCGTGGCCGCCCTCGTGGTAGGCGATGACCTCCTTCTCCTGGGGGGAGAGGGCCATGGATTCCCGCCGTTGACCCATGAGGATGCGGTCACGCGCCGCCTCGAAGTCCTCCATGTGGACTTCCTTGGCCTCTCGGCGCACGGCGTGGAGGGCGGCCTCGTTGACCAGGTTGGCCAGGTCGGCGCCGCTCATGCCCGGCGTGCCCCGGGCGATGACGGAGAGGTCGACGTCGGCCGCCATGCGCTTGTCCTTGGTGTGGACCGCCAGGATGGGCATCCGCTCCTCGAGGTCGGGGAGGGGGACGACGACCTGGCGGTCGAACCGGCCGGGGCGCAGCAGGGCGGGGTCGAGGATGTCGGGGCGGTTGGTGGCCGCCATCATCACCACGCCTTCGGTGGACTCGAAGCCGTCCATCTCCGACAGCATCTGGTTGAGCGTCTGCTCCCGCTCGTCGTGGCCGCCGCCGAGGCCGGCGCCCCGCTTGCGGCCGATGGAGTCGATCTCGTCGACGAAGATGATGCAGGGCGCCTGCTTGCGGGCGGTCTGGAACAGGTCGCGTACCCGGG